>Ga0268248_100009_pt1 | contig 311642 bp, 301 predicted proteins | sample AgamicAtAme_FD_200856 | JGI IMG/M metagenome (GOLD analysis project Ga0268248, IMG submission 200856) | Agave microbial communities from Guanajuato, Mexico - At.Am.e (v2) (version 2) | ecosystem: Host-associated > Plants > Phyllosphere > Phylloplane/Leaf | place: Guanajuato, Mexico | collected... | reverse complement strand
GGGCTGGGGCCGGGGCTGGGGCTGGGGCATCGCGCTCCTCCGGCGGCACGACCGGCGCGGGGCCGGGCGCCGCTCCCCCGGCCGCTCGAGCCCGCGCCGCCGCCGCGGTGGCCTCCGCCGCCGCGAGGTCGGCTCGCGCCCGCGCGAGTCGCAGTTCGGCCTCGGCCGCCTCCGCCTCGGCGCGCAGCCGCGCGACCTCAGCGTCGGCCGTCGTGGGCTCGTCGGAGGGTACGGAGGGCACGTCGCCGGGCTCGCTCATGCGCGACAGCCTACGACGCGGCCGCCGCCCTGGCATCCGCCTTGCGCGCCCGCCGCATCGCGAGACGGTCTTCGTCCCGCGCCCGAAGTCGCGAGAACGCCGCCGCCAGGATCAGCGCCGCACCCGCGCCGATCAGCGCGCCGCCCGCGGTGTCCGAGAGCCAGTGCGCGTGCAGGTACGTGCGGCTGAAGGCCATGAGCACGACCCAGGCGACACCGACGATCCGCACCCAGAGGTGCGGGAAGAGCACGGCCGCGACGACCGCGATCGTCGCCGCGTTCGCCGTATGCCCCGAGGGGAATGATCCGTAATCGCTGACGATGAGGATGTCCTCCGGCCGCGCGCGGCCGAAGGTGTGCTTGACCACCTGCACGAGCAGAGCGCTTCCCACCGAAGCGGTCAGGAAGTACAGCGCCGACCAGCGTCGGCGCGACAGGTACAGCGCCAGCGCACCGAGGATGGGCACGATCAGCACCGCGGTGAGGTGGCCTCCGACGGCGTCCATCGCGATCGCGAAGACCAGCAGGGGCTGAGACGGGGTGGACGCGAAGAGCTGGTTCCACCACACGTCGATCGCGAAGGGACTGGGCCCGCGGAAGAACACCCACGCGCCCAGCGCGCACGCGAGGGCGATGAGCACCACGCCCACCGTCGCGCGGAAGCGCTGCGGGCGCGTGTCGAGCACGTCGTCGATCGCGGAGGCGTCCATCGCCTCATGATGCCGCCCCCGCGACGACGACGGAATGGGTGGGCATCGCGCGCGTCCCCCGGGGATGGCTCTGCTACTGTGTGCGCCGCGCGAGCCCGGCAACGGCCACCGCGTCGGCGCCATCCCGCTCTGCGGCGATCGCGATCCCTCCCGGCTCGCTGCTCGCGCTGGCCGGGCCGAGGACCCGGCCGCCGCGGCGATCAGGGCGCGAGACGCTCGACCGTGCGCGGACGCACCAGGATCCACAGCGACAGCACGCCGATGAGGGCGCAGCCCAGCATCACCGAGGCCATGGTCGTGGCCGTGATGCCCGAACCGGTGGCGAGCAGGCCCACCAGCGGAGAGATGATGCCGGCCACACCGAAGTTCGCCGCGCCGATGATCGACTGCGCGGTCCCCGCGGCCTTGCCGTGGCGATCGAGCGCGAGCACCTGAGCGCACGGAAAGGTGAAACCGCACGCGGTCATGAAGAAGAACAGGGGCACGATGGTTCCCCACAGCCCGAGGCCGAGCTGGTCGGTCAGCACGATCGCGCCGCCGGCGAGCACGAGGACCGCCGTCGACACGGCGAGAACCCACTGCGGCCCGAAGCGGGCGGCGAGGCGCGAAGCCACCTGCACACCCACGACGACGCCGATCGAGTTGGCCGCGAACAGCACGCCGTATCCCTGCGCGCTGAACTGATAGGTCACCTGGAAGAGGAACGAGGATGCCGACAGGTACGAGAACAGCCCGCTGAAGGTCATCGCCCCGATGATGAGCACGCCGATGAAGACGCGGTCGCGGAAGACGCTCGCGTAGCGCTGCCAGACGGTGGTGGCGCCGGGACCCCCGCGGCGGGCGGGAGGGAGCGTCTCGGGCACGAACAGAATCGCCGAGACGAGCATGACGGCGCCGTACACGGCCAGCACCACGAAGATGCCGCGCCAGTTCATCACGAGCAGGAGGGCCGAGCCGGCGAGTGGTGCGAGCACGGGCGCCACCCCCGACACCATCGCCATGCGCGACAGCATGACCACGAGGCGGCGGCCACCGAACAGGTCGCGGATGATCGCGGCGGCCACGACTCCACCGGCGGCCGCGCCCGCGCCCATCAGCACGCGGGCGATCGAGAGGGTCTCGAGAGTGGGCGCCGAGGCCGCGAAGATGCTCGCGGCCACGTGCAGCGCCGTGACCGAGAGCAACGGCAGGCGGCGGCCGACCTTGTCGCTGAGCGGTCCCACGATGAGCTGCCCCAGCGCGAAGCCGATCATCGTGCCGGTCAGCGTGAGCTGGATCGCGGCCGCCGTCGTCTGGAAGTCGGCCTCGAGCACGGGGAACGCGGGCAGGTACAGGTCGATCGTGAACGGGCCCAGGGCGGTGAGCGCGCCGAGCACGAGGATGTACAGGAAGCGCCGCGATGCCGGGATGGCGTCGCCCGGGTGCAGCACGATCGGCGCCGTGGCGGGGTTCTTGCCGATCGCGCGGATCGCGCCGGTGTTCGTCTGCGGGGGGCGGGACGACGAGGGGATGACGGGGTGGGAGGCAGTATCGAGCACGCGTCTGGTTTCGTTTCGCAACACGGACAGCCCGACGAAATCGGGCTGAGAAAAGAGGGGGATCGTCGAACCTCGAATCGATTCGACATCGTCATACTACCGTGACCACCCGCACCCCACCATCCCGGGCTCGCGGGTTCCTCCCAGGCCATCGGCCCATTCACCCGCATAGGCTGGGGGCGTCGGCGGATGCCGATGTGTCCCGCCCCGAAGAGAGACAGAACACAGCGCATGACCTCCCCCTCCGACAAACGAGCCAGCGGCAACCCGGCCAAGCAGGCCCAGATCGACCTCACGGTCAAGCAGCAGCGTGAGCAGAAGCGCCAGGAGAAGCTGGCCGAGTACCAGAAGCAGGTCGCGAAGCGTAAGCGCGGCAAGCTCGTGTGGTGGGTCGTGGGTTCTACGGCCGCCGTCGCGGTGATCGGCCTCGTCATCGCCTCGTTCGCCTTCGCCCCCGCTCCCCCGACCAGCTACCAGGCCGGCAACAGCACGGGCCGCGAGATCAGCGGCGTCGAGACGTTCCAGAACCGCTCCGACCACGTGCAGGGCGCGGTGACGTACGAGCAGAACCCGCCCGCCGGCGGACCGCACAACCCGATCTGGCTCAACTGCGGCGTCTACACGCAGCCCCAGCAGAACGAGAACGCGGTGCACTCGATGGAACACGGCGCCGTGTGGATCACCTACGACCCCGCGCGGGTCGACCAGGCCGGCATCGACGCCCTCAAGGCGGTCATGCCCTCGAGCTACGCCTTGCTCTCGCCCTACCCCGACATGGACACCCCCATCGCGGTCAGCGCGTGGAACCACCAGCTCAAACTCGACGACCCGAACGACCCGCGCATCACGGAGTTCTTCACGGAGTACTGGCGCAGCCAGAACGCCCCCGAGCCGAACGCCGCGTGCTCGGGCGCCATCGACGGTCCGGGCAAGGCCTGATGAGCGACGACGCCCCGGTCGCGCGTCCCGCGGTCCGCTGGGTCGTCGTCGCCCTCGTCGCGGTCGCCGTGATCGCCGTCGCCTTCGCGGTCGGACGCTTCACGGCGTTCGGCGCGACGGCGGCGCCCGCGCACCCGGGCGAGAACTCGGCCGAAGCCGGCTTCGCCCGCGACATGCAGGTGCACCACACGCAGGCCGTGCTCATGGCGATGGAGATCTACCGCAAGACCGACGACGACGAGCTCCGCACGCTCTCGTACGACATCGCCACCGCCCAATCCGGCCAGCGCGGCGAGATGTACGGATGGCTCGTGCAGTGGGGCCTCCCCCAGTCCTCGAGCCAGCCGCTCATGACGTGGATGGAGAAGTCCGGCGAGCACAGCCACGGCGACACCGCGGCGCTCACGCAGGAGCAGCTGCTCTCCGAGATGGGCATGGCCACCGACGCCCAGCTCGACGAGCTGCGCAGCGATCAGGGGCGCCCCGCGGACTGCCTGTTCCTCGAGCTGATGATCCGCCACCACCAGGGCGCCATCCCCATGGCTCAGGCCGTCATCGAGCTCGGCTCCGACGCGCGTGTGAAAGAGGTCGCCGGCGCGATCGTGACCGGCCAGTCGGCCGAGCTCGACGCCATGCGCGACATCCAGTCGCGCCTCTCCTGCAGCGCCTGACGCGAACGCTCCCCCGCCACACGGCATCCGCCCCCTCTGGCCCCCACGCATAACGGCACCCGCGACGAAGAACCCGTCATACGCGCGGATCGCTTTCATCCGCGGGCTCGCTCTGTGGGCCGCGGGGTCCGTGTCGGCGCACAGCGCCCCGGAACCTGAGCGGCGGCGGGCGCCGCGCCCCGCCGGGAACGCCGAGGGGCGCGGCACCCTTCCGGATGCCGCGCCCCTCGGGTCGTGACGGGCTCAGCCCTTCGTGGCACCCGCCAGCAGGCCGCGCACGAAGAAGCGCTGCAGGAGGAAGAACACGATCAGCGGAACCAGGATCGAGATGAACGTTCCCGCCGACTGGAGGAACCACTGGTCGCCCCAGGTACCCGACAGCGAGTTGAGCGATTGGGTGAGGGGCAACGATGACGATGGCGCGAAGATCGTCGCCACCAGCAGGTCGTTCCACACCCAGATGAACTCGAGCACCGCGAACGAGGCGAGCGCGGGAGCCGCGAGCGGCAGGATGAGGCGGAAGAAGATCTGCCCGTGGCCGGCTCCGTCGACACGAGCGGCCTCGATCACCTCGGCCGGGATCTCGGCGATGAAGTTGTGCAGCAGGAAGATGGCCAGCGGCATCGCGAAGATCACGTGCGCGATCCACACGGTCGCGAAGCTGTGCTCCACGCCGCGCAGGTCGAAGCCCGGGAAGATCGTGACTTCGTTGATCGTCAGACCGCGCGAGAACAGGCTCAGCAGGGGCACGAGGGCCATCTGCAGCGGCACGATCTGCAGCGCGAAGATGAAGATGAAGAAGAAGTTGCGGCCCTTGAAATCGATCCACGCGAACGCGTACGCGATGAGCGACGCGACCGCGAGGGCGAACAGCACCACCGGGATCGTGATCGCCAACGAGTTCAGGAACGACTGCGCGAGCGTGAGCGCGGTCCCTCCCGACGTCAGGGCGAGGCGGTAGTTCTCCAGGGTGAACGACGGGTCGGTGAAGACCGTCCACCACCCCGACGACTGGGTGTCGGAACCCGGGCGGAACGAGGTGACGAAGAGGCCGAAGGTCGGGATCGTCCAGAAGAAGGCGATCACGACGGCCGCGATCGTCGCGCCCTTCGAGGTGAGGCGCTTGCGCGCCATCGCCTCGTGCTTGCGCGTGTCGCGTGCCACCTGGCGGGCGGAGCGGGTGTCGGTGGTGGGTTCGATCACCACGGTCGAGGTGGTCATCGCACTTCCCTCTGCTTCCGGATCTGGCGCACGTTGAAGATGATCAGCGGCAGCACGAAGATGAACAGCACCACGGCCAGCGCCGCGGAGTGCCCGTAGCTCTGGAAACGCTGCTGCTGATTGACCATCTCGAAGGCGAGGACGGTCGAGTCGTTACGCCCACCGGTCATGACGGCGACGATGTCGTAGATCTTCAGGGCGCCGATGGCGATGGTGGTCAGCACGACGATCAGCGAGGACCGGATGCCGGGGACGGTGACGTTGATGAAACGCTCCCAGGCGCTCGCCCCGTCGAGTTCGGCGGCTTCGTTCTGCTCCGGCGGAACCGCCTTGATGGCGGCCGAGAGGATGACCATCGCCAGGCCCGTCTGGCTCCAGATGAAGACGACGACGAGCAGGAGGGTGTTGATCAGGGGCGACGCGGCCAGCCACGAGACCGGCTGACCGCCGAAGGCCGTGACGATCGCGTTCAAGACACCGATCTGGTCGCCCTGGCGGAAGTCGTAGACGAACTTCCAGATGATGCCGGCCCCGACGAACGAGATCGCGAAGGGCATGAAGATGAGCACCTTCAGGTACTTCTCGCCCGCCGCGCGGTCGATGAAAACCGCGTAGGCCAGTCCGATCGCGGTGGCGATGGTGGGAGCCAGCAGCACCCAGATGAGGGTGTTGATGACAGACCAGAAGCCCTCGGGGTTCGTGAAGGTCCAGATGTAGTTCTCGAGACCGACGAAGTTGTCACCGGTCTTGTCGAAGAACGACTGGAAGAAGGTGGTGATCGCCGGGTAGACCAGGCCGAGCAGCAGCAGGATCGAGGCGGGGGCCGCGAACAGGATCAGCTGGAACAGGTAGCCCGCGCCCTGGCGCGAGCGGTAGTCGGCGTAGAAGAGGATCGCCCCGAGGAGGATCGCGATGCCGAGGACGTAGATGACGGCGTTCTGGTACGGGCGCAGCAGCATGAACGCGAGCACCGGGATGCCGAAGCAGGCGATGAGCCGCAGCCAGAAGTAGCCCTTGCCGGAGCGGGGCGCGTACTCGATGAGCAGCAGCAGGAGCCCGACGACCGCGCCGAACGCGACCACGACGAGCGGGATCTGGACGAGGGGGCTGAGGCCACCGAGCCAGATGAAGAAGCTGTTGAGGCTGAAGCCGATGGTGGTCGGCTTGGTGTCGGCGGGGGCCCGCGTCACCATGAAGAGGAAGAGCGCCACCGCGAGGATGAGCCCTACGAGGACCACGAGCATGGTGGTCCGATTGCGTGCGCCGGAGCCGCGCGTCTGCCGCTCGGCTCGTCCGCCCGGCGGAGGTGACGCCGTCGGCGCCTTCTCCGCGTTCTTGATATCGGTCATGACGTCCCTCCCGAACACGCCTTCGTGCTCATCGTTGAGTGCCCGTGTGGTGCGTGCGGGCGGATTAGAAGTATGGACCCGGATGGGCCGCCCGCGTGGCGGGCGGCCCATCGGTGGTGCAGCGGGCGGTTAGTTGTTATAACCGGTCTGGATGTCGCTCAGCACCTGGTCGGTCGGCGTACCGTCGATCCAGCTGACCATGCCCTTCCAGAACGAGCCCGAGCCGACGGTCGCCGGCATGAGGTCCGACGCGTCGAAACGCAGCGTGGTGTTCGGGTCCTGGACGACCTTCATGGCCTCCTGCAGGAACTCGCTCGAGGCGAGCGAGGGGTCGGCGCCCTTGTTGGCCGAGATCACGCCGCCGAGCTTGACGCGGGCGTTGGCGAAGTCGGGGGTCGACATGAACTCGGCGACCTTCTGGACGTTCGCGTCGTCCGAGAACGTGGTGACGAACTCGCCGCCACCCTCGACCGCCAGCTTGCCCTCGGTCACGCCGGGGAGCAGGAAGGCGTAGACGTCACCGTCGGGTGCGACCTTGACGTCGCCGCCCGAGGCGTTCTTGACCGTGAGGAAGTTGGACGACAGGAACGACGCCTGGTGGGTCATCGGGCAGCTGCCGTCGGCGACCTTGGCGGCCACGTCGGCGAAGGCGACCGAGTTGATGCTCTTGACGTCACCGAAGCCGGCGTTGACGTACGACGGGTTCAGGAGGATCTTGCCGGTGGCCTCGAAGGCCTCCTTGATCGGTGCGTCGGTGAACTTGACCTCGTTGGCGACCCACTGGTCGTAGACGTCGGGGCCGGACTGACGCAGGACCATGTCCTCGATCCAGTCGGTGCCGGGCCAGCCCGAGGCGTCACCCGAGGCGAAGCCCGCGCACCACGGAGCGGCGCCGGTCTTCTGCTGGATGGTCGCCGTGAGGGTCATCAGCTGGTCGAGCGTCTTGGGAACCTCGACGCCCCACTCCTTGAACTTCGCCGGCGAGTACCAGACGTAGCCCTTGAGGTTGGCGAGCATGGGTGCGGCGTAGAACGTTCCGTCTTCGCTGCCGTAGGACTTCCAGTCCTCGCCCCAGTACTGGTCGACGTTCGACGACACGGTGTCGGACGCCTTCTTCACGTCGCCCGTGCCGATGAGGGTCTTGAGCAGACCCGGCTGGGGGACGATCGCGATGTCGGGGGCGTCGCCACCGGTCACCTTGGTGACGATGTTGCCCTCGAAGCTCTTGTCGCCGGTGTAGACGACCTTGATGCCGGTGTCCTTGGTGAACTGGTCGAACGACTGGTTCAGCAGGTCGGCCTCGCTACCGGTGATGCCGCCGGAGATGCGGACGGTCGTCTCGCCTCCGGAACCGCTCGTGCCGCCGCTGTCGCCTTCGGCGCAGCCTGCGAGAGCGATCGCACCGACCGCCAACAGCCCGACGGGCGCCAGCAGGCGATACCGCTGTGACATACCCATGTGGTCTCTCCTCTTTGAGTGTCTTGGTGCACCGGATCCCGTCGGGAACCGATTCCAGGCAACCGTAGAGCCAATCCACAAGACTTGCAACCGGCCGCAGGTCACGAACGGATAACTAGCGGAAAGACGCGGAAACTCACCGGTATACCGGGCCGGGACCGGTTCCACTTTGGATGATTCTCGGATACTCTTTTCGACGTCGACACGGACGTCGACACATCACGAGGAAGATCACGGCATGAGCGGAATCGCCGATGTGGCACGCCTGGCCGGCGTGTCCAAGTCGACGGCAAGCCGCGCTCTCACGGGCGGCGGCTATGTCTCCGACCTCACTCGTCAACGCGTCACCGACGCCGCGGCATCCCTCGGCTACGTCCCCTCCACGAGCGCGGTGAGCCTCGCGACGGGGCGCACCCGCACGATCGCCCTGATCGTGCCGAAGGTGAACCGCTGGTACTTCGGGTCCATCGTCGAAGGGGTCGAACGCACCCTCATCCCCCTCGGCTACGACGTCACCCTCTACGTGGCGGAGCCGGGATCCAACGACCGCGAGAGCCTGTACTCCACGTACCTGGCCCGCAAGCGGTTCGACGGCATCATCGCCGTCGCCCTCGAGCCGGACGACGCCGACCTCGAACGCCTCGCGAACATCGGCAAGCCGGTGGTGAGCATCGGCAACGCCCTCAGCGGTGTGCCCACCCTCGGTCTCGACAACATCGCGATCACGCGCATCATCACGCAGCACCTCATCGCACTCGGACACACTGACATCGCCTTCGTCGGCAGTACCCCCCGCAGCGACGCTCCCGCCAAGGACGTCGACGAGCGCTCGATCGGGTACCGGAACGCGATGAACGACCACGATCTGGCCGTCCGCATCCGCAGCGTGCCCTCCACCCTCACGATCACCGACGCGTACGCGGCCGCCGCCTCGTTCCTGGCCGACGCGGCCTCGCGTCCCACCGGCGTGGTCGCCGCCTGCGACGAGGTCGCGATCGGCGTGATCATCGCCGCGCGGCGGATGGGAATCTCGGTCCCCACCGAGCTCAGCGTCGTCGGGATCGACGGTCACGACTACGCCGAGATGTTCTCCCTCACCACGATCGAGCAGTTCCCGCAGGCGCAGGGTGTCGAGGCGACCCGCCTGCTCCTGTCGATGATTGAGGGGACCGGCGAACCGGCCTGGCGGACCGAGGCCGAGACCCGGCTCGTCGTCCGCGCCTCCACCGCTCCCCCGCGCGTGTCCTGAGAAGACGGGACCCCGGATGCCGTGGCATCCGGGGTCCCGTTTCTCTCACTGATCAGTCAGCGCGACGCGTGGCCCGTCGGCGGGCTACGAGGCCGAGCCCCAGCAGCGCGAGCGCGGCGAGCACGCCCGCACCCATCCACGTCGTGTCGGCGCCCGTCGTCGGCAGCGAGCCGGACGCCGAGCCCTGACCGGACCCGTTCTGTCCCTGGCCCGCGCCCCCACCGGGGGTGCCCGCACCGTCACCGGCTGCGGTTACCTGCACGGGCACCACCACGGCGGTCCCGGTGGGCTGCGCGGTCAGGCGCAGCTGCAGGGTCCCGACGGCGTCCGCGGGCACGCCCACGGTCACGGTCGCCGAGCCGTCGACCACCGCGACGCTGGTCGCCGCGGGCGCGGCGAGCGCCGCGATCCGCGCCGACGGGGCGGCGAGGGCCATCGTCCGGGCCGTCGCGCGGGGCGACACCGTCTCGGCGCCGAACGAGGCGTCGAGCGTCGTGTTCGCCGGGGCGCCGAGCGAGGTGAGGTCGAGGTTCGACACGGTCACCGTGAGATCGGTCCCCGGTGCCGCGGCGCGGGCACCCGACACCTGCACGCCGCGCGCGGTGAAGTCGGGGGTCAGTCCCGGGTTCTCGCTCAGGTACTGGATCCACGCGTCGCGGTCGATGAGACCGGAGTCGCGGGTGTCGGTTCCCTTCGCGAAGACCGAGAAGCTGTCTCCTCCGCCGAGCAGGAAGTTGAACGAACCCACGCGGTACCCCTTCGCCGGGTCGACGGGCACGCCGTCGATCCAGACTCCGGTGATGCGCTGCCCCGCGGGGAGCGCCGCGTCGTAGGTGTAGCGGAGGTTCTCCGAGACACCGAGCGACAGGTTCGCGTTGTCGGCGCGCTTCGAGAAGTCGCCCCACTGCTGCTCGAGGACCTGACGCACCTGGTCCCCGGTGAGGGTCGTGGTCCAGAGGTTGTTGAGGAAGGGCAGGACCGCGTTCGCCTCGGCGAGCGTGATCACACCGCCATCCGCCCCGTAGAGCAGCTCATCGCGCAGGCCGCCCGCGTTGACGAACGAGATCTCGGCACCGCCTCGATCGGCGTCGTCCAGCGAGTCGAGCAGCGCGTCGGCCACGAGCCCGCCGAGAGCCGACTGCTTCGTCCGATCGCCGCGCGTACCACCGGCGTAGACGCCGTCGACGTACGCGCCGCCGCTGAAGGCCGTGGTGATGTCGGCGCTGACCGAACCCACCTGCTGCTGTCCGACCACGTCGGCTTCGGCACGGGCCGCCTTCACGATCCCGTCCACTTTCGCGACGCGAGGGTAGGTGCGGACGAGTTCCGCGTCGAGAGCCGCGTTGACGGCCGCGTCCTTGCCTCCGAGGCGCGCGACGTTCCGCGCGGTGTGATTGACCACGTCGCCCTGCGCATCGACGTCGAGCACGATCTGACCGACGTTCTCGCCGTAGTTGCCCGTCTGGACAATCGGGCGCGTGCCCTCACGGCCCGGGATCGGCGCGTCCCACGCGTACAGCTGGTGCGTGTGGCCGGTGAAGATGGCATCCACCTCGGGAGAGGTCTCGTTCACGATCTTCGCGAACGGTCCCCCGGCGGCGACGGCCTGCTCGAGAGTCGTCGTGGCCTGACCGGCACCGGAGCCCTCGTGGTACTGGGCGACGATCACGTCGACCTGGTCGTCGATCTCGGCGACGACGCGGTTCACCTCGGCGACGGGCTCGCGGAATTCGATCCCCTGGATGCCGCTGGGCGTGACCAGCGTCGGGGTCGACTCCGTGATGGCTCCGATGACGCCGACGCGCACACCGTCGACCTCGAAGATCGCGTACTCCTGCAGCAGAGGCTTGCCGTCCTTGAAGACGTTCGCGGCCAGGTACGGGAAGTCGGCGAGGCCGTCGACGCGACCGGTGAGGTCGTTCGCGCCCTTGTCGAACTCGTGGTTCCCCGCGGCCGAGGCCTTGAGGTCGAGTGCGTTCAGCACGTCGATGGTCGGCTTGTCACCGAAGTACGACGAGGCGAACACCGAGGCGCCGATGTTGTCGCCGTTGGAGATGAACAGCGAGTTCTTCTCGCCGTACTGCGCGCGAACCTGCTCGACGGTCCCGGCGAACCGGACGGTGTTGGCGTCGATCCGACCGTGGAAGTCGTTGATGCCGACCAGGTTCACCTGGGTCGTCGGAGACAGGTCGAGACCCACGATGACCGGGTCGTGATCGCTGGAGCGGTACGGCGTCGTGTCGTAGAAGTTCAGCGCGTTGTAGTTGTAGCGGCTGTACTCCAGGGCGAGGGCCTCGACGGCGTTGATGTTCCAGATGTCGGCGCCGGTCACCAGCTCGCGCGCAGAGGGCGAGGCCAGCACGTGATCGAGCGAACCCGACTGACCGCTGAACGAGTACGAGTACTTTCCGGTGCCCGCCTCGAGCGGCTCGAAGCCGAAGTCGCGCAGCTTCTGGATCGGGTCTTCCTGCGAGTACGAGTTGAAGTCGCCGAGCAAGAAGACGTCGTCGGTGCCGACCGCGGCCGAGCGGGTCTTCGCGAAGTTCCCGAGGGCCTCCGCCTGACGCACCCGATCGCCGTTGAACGCACCCTGGATGCCGTTGGCGTTGTCGCCCGTCGCCTTGGGGTCGCTGTCGCCCTTCGACTTGAAGTGGTTCACGATCGCCAGGATCTTGGCATCCGGGAACGCGACCGGGGCGAACGCCTGCGCGAGCGGTTGGCGTGCGTTGCGGAAGGCGGCGTCGTCGAGGATGACGCTGTCGCCGACGGGAGCGGCCACGGCCTTCTTGTAGATGAAGGCCGTGCGGATCACGTCCTCGGTCGCGGGCAGGGCCGCGGGCGAGGGGACGAAGGCCCACTGCTCCGAACCGAGCGCGGCGTTCAGGGCACCGACCAGGGTGGACAGCGCCGCGTCGCGGCTCTTCCCGAACTTGGCGGAGTTCTCGATCTCTTCGAGCGAGACGACGTCGGCACCGAGACCGTTGATGGCGGCGACGATCTTGTCCTGCTGGCGCGTGAGGTTCTCGTCGTTCGCGGCGCCGCGGGGGCCGGGAGCGGGGCACGTGTTCGCGGTGATCGGGTTGCCCGCGCGGTCCTTGTAGACCGAAGTGCAGTTGACGCTCGCGGCGGTGGTGGTGAAGTAGTTGAGGACGTTGAAGCTCGAGATCTTCAGATCGCCGCCGACCGGCGCGGGTGCCGAGGTGCGGGTGTTCGCGAAAGTCGCCGGCTGCACGTCCTTCGCGTTGTCCACCGTGAGCTGCTGTGTCGGCTGGAACTTCCAAGTGTTGTTGCGGTAGTCGAGGATGACCGGCTTCGTGAACGTCGTCGGGGCGCCCACGCGCACGGGCTTCGTCAGCGACACATACGGCAGGGGGATGCCCTTGTTGGCGTCGTTCAGGAAGTTGACCGACGCACCGTCGTCGAGGACGACACCGCGGGCGCCGTTGTCGGCGACGGCTTCGTCGTAGTCGAGGGTGCCCGGCCGCGCGACGTCGGTGGGGGTGCGCAGCGGCGTGGTGCCGGCAGCGAGGCCGACCTCGGCGTACTGGTTGGTCGAGTACGAGTTCGTGACGGTGAAATCCCCCTGCGGCGCGAGGAGCATGCCCTCGAAGCGCTCGCGCTCCTCATCGGTCTTCGGCCACGAGATCTTGGCGGGCTGCACGGCGGCGGCTTGCTCGGTGAGCACGCTCACCCCCGCTGCCTCGGCGGAGATCTGCGTCTGACCGGAGAACTCGTTAGCGGTTCCCGTCACCTCGACGTGCTGACCGATCGCGACCGTGGCGGTCGCGGCCGAGCCGTAGACGAAGATCGCGTCGGATGCCGTGTGCGTCTTCGGATCGATCTCGCCACCGGTACCCGGGGTCTGGATGAAGAAGCCGTTGTAGCCGCCGGTCGGGTACGCGGCGGTCACGATGCCGCGCGTGGTGACGGTCTGGCCGGCGAGCGGCGTGGTGGCTCCGGTGCCCTGGATCTCGCTGATCGGGACGACCGCGCCCGGCGTGACCGGGGGCGCCTGTGTCACCGAGGCGGACGGCGAGGGCGACGGCGATGCCGAGCCCGACGGGTCGGGGGTGGGCGTGGTCCGGCCGGAGCCTTGCGGTGTGACCGTCGTGGTGTTGGTGAAGTCCTTCGAGTTGTCGTTGGTGTCGACGAAATCGGTGCGGACGAGAGCGTTGGGCTTGCTGTTGGCCCCGTCGACGATCGCGGGAGCCGTCTCGAACGAGATGCCGTTGCCATATCCGAGGAAGTCGACGACTCGAGCGTCCGCGACGGAGCCCGACGGAACGGCTAGGGGTTCGGGCACGTTGGCGAGGAAGAGCTGACCGGAGGTGCCCCCCGGGTTGAGCGTGCTCGTCAGGTCGGTGGCGGGAAGAGCCGCGCCGGCTGGGGGCGTTCCGTTGCCCGGCAAGCCGATCAGGTAGTAGCCGCCGGCATCGATCGAGCCGCTGAGCCGCTGCGTATTCGCTGCGGTGGGAACGGAGGAGCTCGACTCGGAGCGGTACTGGAGCGACCACCCGCTCAGGTCCTGCGCGGTGTCGCCCGCGTTGTACAGCTCGACGAACTTCTGGTTGAAGAAGGCGCCGGCGCTCCCGCCCTTCAGGTAGGCCTCGTTGATCACCACCTTCGAGCCGACGGCGGCCGAAGCCGGGAGCGGCACGATCGCTGAGCCGAAGAGGGCGACGCCGAGGGCGGCGCTCAGTGCGGTGGTGAAACGGCGTGCGGACACGCGCGAAGCATCGGAAGGCATGGGTCTCCAAGTACCGGCGCGCGCAAGGCGACGTCGGCGGTGGGGGAATCGACGGGGGGTCTCAACGACCGTAAACGATCCCCATACCCTTTTCCCAGACTTCTTTATTTCGATCAGGTGAACATCGGTGTCTCGTCGCATGAAACCGGGTCTCACACCCGTCCGGTCGCCGGGCCCCCGATCGGCCGACCGCTCTCGACGCTCACGAGAAACGACGAAGGCCCGGATGCCATGGCATCCGGGCCTTCGCTTATCGCGTTGAAGCGACCGCTTGAAGCGAGATTACTTCAGGGTCACCGTGGCGCCGGCAGCCTCGAGGGCCTCCTTGGCCTTCTCGGCGGCTTCCTTGTTCGCGCCCTCGAGCACGGCCTTGGGAGCACCATCGACGACGGCCTTGGCCTCGCCGAGGCCGAGCGAGGTGAGCTCGCGGACCGTCTTGATGACCTGGATCTTCTTGTCGCCGGCAGCCTCGAGGATGACGTCGAACGAGTCCTTCTCTTCCTCGGCCTCTGCGGCGCCCGCGCCACCGGCAGCGCCGGCAACGGCGACCGGAGCGGCAGCGGTGACGTCGAACTTCTCCTCGAACGCCTTCACGAACTCGCTGAGCTCGACAAGGGTCAGACCAGCGAACTGGTCGAGCAGCTCGTCAGTGGTGAGCTTCGCCATGATGTTTCTCCTAATAGGTGGGGTTTGTGGGGTGAAGACCGTGCGGGGCTCAGGCAGCCTCGGCGGTCTCCAGCTTCTCGCGGAGGGCGTCGATGGTGGCCGCAGCCTTGCCCATCGTCGCCTTCATCATGCCCGCGGCCTTTGCCAGCAGAACCTCGCGGCTCTCCAGGGAGGCGTACTTGTCGACCTCGGCGGCGCTGAGGGCGTTGCCCTCGAAGACGCCGCCCTTGATCACGAGAAGCGGGTTCGCCTTGGCGAAGTCACGCAAAGCCTTAGCGGTGGCGACGAAGTCACCGTGCACGAACGCCACGGCCGACGGACCCTTGAGGTCGTCGTCGAGCGCCGTGATCCCCGCGTTGTTCGCGGCGATCTTGGTCAGCGTGTTCTTCACCACGGCGTAGTCCGCGTCCTGACGGATGTTGTTGCGCAGCTGCTTGAGCTGAGCAACCGTCAGACCGCGGTACTCGGTCAGCAGGACGGCGTTCGAGTTCTCGAAGTTCTTCGTGAGCTCGGCGACCGATGCATCCTTCTGCGCCATGGTCACTCCTTGATGGGTACGAGGCGCTCCGCGATGACGAAGCGCCAGCCGAAGACACCGGGGTCTGGACAAAAAGAAGAGCTCCGGCGCAGGCGCACGGAGCTCGGAAGAGATTCGTTTACCTGCGTAGGTCCTCTGCTTTTCAGCAGACGCTTCGATCGACGTGCGAGCACGACGATGACCGACGGTCTTTGGCTTGGCCCCTACTGTACCCGATCCCCCACGCCCTCGCCACTCCGCGCCCCTCGCCGCCCGCCCGTGACGGCACCCGAGCGTCGAGACCGCACCCGATCGTCAAGGCCGCACCCGTTTGCCCGCAAACGAATGCACCTTCGTCAGACGAGTGCGTCCTGACGGCGGCGTCGCCAACCGCCGGGGAGTCAGCGCGGCGGATGCACACCGAAAGCGGACAGGCGCGCAGCAAGCGTCTCCGGTGTCGCGATGTCCGCGAAGCCCCCGCGGCACAGCCGCCATTGCGTGACGCCCCGGATCCAGTCTTCGCGCCGCTTCTCGTCGAGCACCACGTCCTCGATCGAGCGCCCCTGCCTCATCGCGACGTCGCGGTACTTCACCTCGCCGTCGAACTCCCAGAAGGTGCGGACCTGACGCAGCCCGATATCGACGAAGTAGTCCGAACCTCGCGGCCCGGCGACGGCCACCTGCAGATCGAGGTCACGGAAGCCGAGCCGGTACAACTGGAGACGACTCACGCTCTCTCCGGGCAGCTCCGCACGACCGTCGGCGAACTCGACGACCCAGCTCGCGTCACGCACCCCTCGCTGCCCCCGCGCACGGGCGACCCGCTCCCGCAGGCGCTCACGCCAGTCGTCCTGCACATCGGCACGAAACCGCCGGCGTTCCACCGCGAAGCGACGAAGAGCCCTGTCGACACACGACAGGGCCATCTCACGCGTCTCGGTCCGAGAGACGTCGAACACCGTCCGCTGGATCGAGGTGCACCGGATGCCGTCGACCTCGACGACGTCGTCCTCGCTCAGAGCATCCGTGTGCCGGCGGACGTATGACCCGCTGGGCGGGTGCGCAGAGCGGGGGACCACCATCTGCACGCGCTGCTCCCGGAATCGGTACAGCGGAAGACCATGGAGCACCGCAGCGGAAAGGTGGGAGACGACGCCCTCCGCACCGCGTGCCCTGTCGAGCGCCGCCAGCACGGCGAGGCGATGGCGGTCGACGGGCCGCGCAGATGCCCACTCGTCGCGCGCGACGTACACGCCGGGTTGAATGCGCGTCCACGCCGCCCGGTCGCCGCCCGTCTTCAGTTCCGCTTCCGACACTCCACGATCGCGCAGTTCGGCGCGCGTGAACAGCGACCGTCGCGCGACGACGACCTTCGGCTCCACAGGCATCCGCCCACCCTGCCCTCCTCGACGATCCCTCCGGGCGCGCTCTCCACAGGCCCGTCCCTGTGCAGGAGCGGCGCACGCCACCGAAGACGCATTCGATTACCCAGGACGCACCCGTTGGGCGACGAAGCGGTACGTCGTCGGCAGACGAATGCGTCTTCGGCGACCGCATGCCGGCGGCGGCGGCACCCCGGCGACGGCGACGACACCCCAGCGGGGCGCCGGGTCAGGAGACGCGGGGCTCGGGCAGCAGGGCGCGGGTCATGCGCACGATGCGCGAGGGCGTGCGGGCGCCGAGCCACACCGTGCAGAGGGGGGCGTCTCCGCAGGCCCACTCGGCGCACCACGCGTGGATCGCCTGTGCCAGCCGCTCGCCGCGCGGGCGCAGTTCGCCGCCGAGCGTCCGGTCCAGCCAGCTCACCCGGCCGGCCCCGGTGTCGAACGGTTCGATCTCCGCCGTGCCGCACACCTCGACCAGCACTGTCGCGTGCACATGGGGCGACAGCGCCGCGGCGATCCGACGCATCTCGGCGACGTTCCGGGCGTCGCCGCCGAGCAGGACGGCCCCCTCCAGGTCGCGCCAGAGTCCCCCGTCGGGGCGGCGCAGAGAGGACGATTCCGAACCCATGCAGACAACTTAGGTCACCCTTACCTGTCGCACAAGACCCCGGATGCCGACGCGCCGCGCCTCGCATGCGCTCCACGGGCGAGCGGGGTTAGGGTCGAACGCATGTCCCCCGAGCTCGTCGCATCGCGTAGCGCCGACCTCGACGCTCGCATCGTCGCGGACTCGCGCGATCGCGTCGCCTGGATCCGCGCGCGCAGCCGGGGCATCACCGCGACCGACGTCGCCACGCTGACCAGCCCCAACGCCATCGCACGGGCGGCGGATGCCAAGCTCATGGGCTCGAACTTCTCGGGCAACGCCTTCACGGCTCACGGTCGGCGTCGCGAGCCCGAGATCGCCGCATGGGTGGCGGCGACCCACGGCATCCGCCCCTCCTCCGCCCTGTATCACGCGGTCGTCGAGAAGCGTCATCTCGCGACCCCCGACGGTGTCGTCGTCGACGGCGAGGGCCGCATCGTGCTCGCCGAGATCAAGACGACGAACAAAGCGTGGCGCTCGATCCCGAAGACCTACATGCGTCAGATCTGGTGGCAGCAGCACGTGCTGGGCGCCGAGCGCACCCTCGTCGCCTGGGAGCAGCACGACGGCTTCGTCCCCCTGCACGACGAACCGCGGTGCCAGTGGATCGATCGCGACGACCGCGAGATCGCCAAGCTCGTGGGCCTCGCGACCTCGCTCATCGACGAGCTCTACCGCCGCACGATGGAGGCGCGCCAGCCGCGCCCCGAACCGGTCCGTCCGGAGCCCACGGAGAGGTATCGCGCTCTCGCTCTCCTCGATTAATGGTTGACGCAAGTCAATCAATAGGCGTATCGTTGACATCAGTCAACTAATCGCGCCATCGTCGTCGCGGCATCCGTCCCCCTTTCGTGGAGCTCCCGCATGACAACCTCTTCTCTCGAGGCGCCCGCCCAGCGGCGCGTCCTCCCGGCCCTCCTCGGCCTGCTGCTCGGCACCTTCGTGTCGATGCTCGCCTCGACCGTCGTCTCGACATCGCTGCCGGTCATCGTGCACGACCTGTCGGGCGACCAGAACGCGTACACCTGGGTCATCACCGCGACCCTGCTCACCACCGCGATCTCGACCCCGATCTGGGGCAAGCTCGCCGACCTGTTCAACCGCAAGGTGCTCATCCAGATCGCCATCGCGATCTTCGTGCTCGCCACCGCGGCCGCCGGGTTCTCGCAGAACACCGACATGCTGATCGGGTTCCGCGCGGTGCAGGGTCTCGGCGCCGGCGGCCTCGCCGCCCTGAGCCAGGTGATCATGGCCGACATCATCAGCCCGCGCGAGCGCGGCCGGTACATGGGCCTCTTCGGCGCGGTGATGGCCGTCGCCACGGTGGGTGGCCCCCTGCTCGGCGGTGTCATCACCGACGCCTTCGGATGGCGCTGGAACTTCTTCGTCGCCCTCCCCTTCGCCGTCGCCGCCCTGCTGATCCAGCAGCGCACGCTGCACCTGCCCGCCCGTGCCGCCCGCAAGGTCAAGATCGACTACCTCGGCATCGTGCTGCTCTCGGCCGCCGTGTCGCTGCTGCTCATCTGGGTCACCAACGCCGGCAGTACCTTCGAGTGGGCCAGCACCGAGACCGTCCTCATGGTCGGCGGGGCCGTCGTGGCCGCGATCCTCTTCGTGGTCGTCGAGCTGCGCTCCTCCGAGCCCCTCGTGCCGCTGACGCTGTTCCGCGACGCCACCTTCACGCTCGCCACGATCGCGTCGATCGCGACGGGCCTGGCGATGTTCGGCACCTCGGTGTTCCTCAGCCAGTACATGCAGATGGCACGTGGCGCCACGCCCACCGAGGCCGGCGTGATGACCATCCCCATGATCGGCGGCCTGCTCGTCTCGTCGATCGTCGTCGGTGCGCTCATCTCGCGCTTCGGCCACTGGAAGCCGTTCCTCATCGCCGGCGGCGTGCTGCTGATCGCCGGCACGTTCCTGCTGTCGACCGTCCACTACGACACCAACTTCGCCCTCGTGTCGCTCTACATGGCCCTGCTGGGCGCCGGCGTCGGCATGACGATGCAGAACCTCGTGCTCATCGTGCAGAACACCGCCAACCCGTCGCAGATGGGTGCCGCGAGCTCGGGCGTGACGTTCTTCCGCAGCCTCGGCGGCACGATCGGCGTCTCGGTGATGGGTGCGGCCCTGGCGAGCATGGCGACGAGCCTGTTCACCGACCGCGCCGCCGACCTGAAGGCCGCCATCGTGGCCCTCGGCGCCGACGGAGCCGCGGTCGCGCAGAGCCTGCAGTCGGGAGCCATCCCGCAGGTCTCGGCTCTCCCCGAGGGGGTGCGCGTCATCGTCGAGGACATCTACGCCCAGTCGATCGCGCACTCGTTCCTCATCGCGGTGCCCGTCGCGGTGGTGAGCCTCATCGCGATCCTGTTCCTGCCGAACCGCCCCCTGACCCGCATGACGACCACCGAGCGCGTCGCCGCGAGCGAGGCCGACTTCGCCACCGTGTCCGTCCCCGAGGCCATGGCGACGCTCTCCGCCACCGGCACCATCCCGACACAGGATGCCGGCTCCCCGCGCCGTGCACGCCGTGAGGCCGAGATGGGAGAGGATGGCTGACGTGACGAGCGATAGGGACGACGAGCGCCGCGAGGCCGTACAGGCCCTGGAATCGTCGTTCTCGGAGCTCATGACCGTGTTCCGCCGCTTCGTCTCCGAGGCGGCGGAACGTGTGAGCCCGGGAATGCTGCCGGCGACGTTCAAGGCCCTCTCGGTCGTCAGCCGCTTCGGTCCGCTCACCCTCTCTGCCCTGGCCGAGCGCCTGGCCGCCGACAAGGGGTTCCTCAGCCGCTCGATCACCGAGCTCGAAGACCTCGGCCTCGTCACCCGCACGCCGGACCCCACCGATCGCCGCTCGCGGCTCATCGCCGTCACCGAGGTCGGCCACGCGCGCCTCGCGGAAGCTCGCGCCCCTCACGAGAGTCGCTTGTTCGACGCGATCGCCGACTGGACGATCGACGACATCCGCCACCTCTCCACGCTGCTGCACGCTCTCGCCGTCGGCGAAGTTCCCGTCCGCGACTGACCGCGCCCGCGGCTTCACCGTTACGCACGGGACGACGGGGATGGATGCCGCGGACTCGGGCTTCGCGACACGGTGACCGAGGCGTAACACCGCCGAGACAATCCCGGGGTTGACTGTGGGGACCGCGGCGAGGTCGCCGCGGAGCGACCGCAGCGAGAGAGAGCGCCCGATGAGATTCCGATCGACGCGTCCCGAGACCGCCCTCCAGCCCGTCCCCCCGGTGCCCGAGACGATGCGTGCGGTGGTCCTCGACGCCCCGGGCGCGGCCGACGCCCTCCGCGTCGCCGAGGTCGCCGTGCCCGTTCCGGTGCTCAGCGAGGTGCTGGTCCGAGTGGTCGCCGCCGGGATCAATCCCATCGACGCGAAGACCCGCGCCGGGCGCGGTCTGTCCGGGGCGATCTCGTCGTGGCCCGCCGTCCTGGGTCTCGACGTGAGCGGGGTGGTCGTGCGGGCACCGTTCGACGCGCACCCCTTCCCCGTCGGCACCGAGGTCTACGGCATGGCCACCGTGCCGCGCACGAGCGGGTCGTACGCCGAGTACGTCGTGGTGCCCACCCTCTCGCTCGCGCGCAAACCGGCGTCGCTCTCGCACGTCGAGGCCGCCGGGGTTCCGGTGGCCGCGCTCACCGCGTGGGGCATCGTCGTCGAGACGGCCCTCGCGCACCAGGGCCAGCGCATCCTCGTGCACGCGGGAAGCGGCGGTGTCGGCCACTTCGCGGTGCAGTTCGCCGCCTATTTCGGGGCTCACGTGATCGCGACGGGTTCCCCGCGCAACCTGGACTGGCTTCGAGAGCTCGGGGCCGCCGAGGTGATCGATTACACCTCCGTACGGTTCGAAGAGGTCGTCGACGACGTCGACGTCGTGATCGACCTGATCGGCAACGTCTCCGACGACACGGGGACGCGGTCCCTCGAGGTGGTGCGCCCGGGCGGACTCCTCATCGAGGTGCCCACCGGAGCCTGGCCCGGCTTCCGCGAGGCGGCCGCGGAGCGCGGCATCCGCTCCACCGATTACAAGACGATCCCCGACGGCGGGGCTCTCGCCACGATCACCCGCCTCCTCGATTCCGGTGCGGTGCGCGTGTACGTCGAGCACGTCTTCGAACTCGACGACGCCGCCGCGGCGCACACCGAGCTCGAACGCGGGCACACCCGCGGCAAGATCGTGCTCAGCGTCAGCGACGACTGACCTCAGCCCGCGAGCATCCGGCGCCCCTCGTCGACCACCTCGTCGGCCACCTCGTCGAGCAGAGGCGAGGTGAGGTTCCACTGCTGCCAGTAGAGCGGGACGTCGATCGGGTCGTCGCCGAGTCGCACGAGCTCGCCCGCGCTCAGCGCCGCGTCGGACTGGAACCCCGGAAGCAGTCCCCACCCGAGTCCCAGCTGGACGGCCGTCGCGAAATCTTGGGATGCCGGGACCCGGTGCCGGGGCGGAGCCGCCGCGGGGACCCCGCGGCGCGCGAGCCACTGCGTCTGCAGGTCGTCGCGCCGGTCGAAGTCGACCACGGGGGCGGCACTCAGGGCCGTGACGTCGACGCCGGATGCGAACCATCTCGCGGCGAACGAGGTGGTGGCCACCGCCTCGTACCTCAGCACCCCGAGCGGACGCACACGGCACCCGGCGACGGGGGCCTCGCGCGAGGTCACCGCGGCCATCACCGTCCCCGACTCGAGCAGCCCCGCCGTGAAGTCCTGATCGTCGCGGTGGAGGTCGAAGACGACGGCGCGCCGCTCCGCCACGCGCGCCAGCGGCGGGAGGAACCAGGTCGCGAGCGAGTCGGCGTTGACGGCGAGGGGCACGGATGCCACCGCCCCACCCTCGGCGCCGATCGCGGCGAGGGCATCGTGCTCGAGCAGGGCGAGCTGTCGGGCCAGGCGCACGACCGCGTCGCCGGCCTCGGTGGTGCGCACGGGCTTGCTGCGCACGAGGACCACCCGCCCGAGCTGGTCCTCGAGAGCCCGCACGCGTTGGCTCACGGCCGAGGGGGTGACGTGCAGGCGTCGGGCTGCGGCATCCAGGGTCCCCTCTTCAATCACGACGGCGAGGGTGCGGGCGAGATCGAGGGGAATCGACATGAAGGAATGCTAATGCTCCTGAAGAATCCTGAGCTGGCCTACGGCACATCAGCCCCCTAGCGTCGAGACGTGCTCACTCCTCTGCTCGCCGGCCTCGGCCTCGGCTTCTCGCTCATCATCGCCATCGGCGCGCAGAACCTCTTCGTCCTCCGACAGGGCATCCGCCGCGAGCATCTGCTCGCCGTCGTCGCCGTCTGCGCGGTCTCGGACGCGGTTCTGATCCTGCTGGGGGTTTCGGGCATCGGCCTGGTGCTGAACGCCGTGCCGTGGCTCATCGTCGTCGTGCGATGGGCGGGGGCGGCGTTCCTTCTCGGGTACGGCCTCCTCGCCGCCCGGCGCGCCCTGCGCCCCAGCGGCGCGACACTGCACCTCGACGCCGGCGCCCCGGCATCCCCTCCGGCTCGGGATGCCGGGAACACGACAGTACGCACGCGCCCGGCGCGAACGACCCTCGCCACCGCCGTGCTCACTTGCCTCGCCCTGACCTGGCTCAATCCGCACGTCTACCTCGACACGGTGTTCCTGCTCGGATCGGTCGCCTCGACGCACGGTGACGGACGCTGGGCCTTCGCGGCGGGTGCGTGCGCGGCGAGCCTCGTGTGGTTCTCGGCGCTCGGCTACGGGGCCCGGTACCTCGGCCGCTGGCTCGACACTCCCCGCGCGTGGCGCGTCCTCGACGGCATCATCGCCGTGGTGATGTGCGCGATCGCCGTCTCGCTCGTGCTCCCCCACTGAGACCGCTGAGACCGCTCGCTCGGCGGATCGGCCGCCGCTCGGGGAGAATGGGCCGATGCGAACGGCGACGATGACGGTGAGCGGCCGCGTCCAGGGTGTCGGCTTCCGGTACTCCCTTCGGGCAGAGGCCGAGCGGCTCGGTGTCGGCGGGTGGGTGCGCAATCGCCGCGACGGCTCGGTCGAGGCGTTCCTCGCCGGAGACCCCGACGCCGTCGAGGCGGTGATCGCCTGGGCGCACGACGGACCGGCCGGAGCCCGCGTCGACGACGTCGACGTGATCGAGGGCACCGGGGAGTCGGCATCCGGATTCGAGATCCGCCCCACGGCCTGAGTCAGCCGGGCAGCCCCGCCCGCAGTTCGTCGATGACGTCCTCGGCGTCGTCCAGGCGGGACAGACCCGCCGACTGCCCCGCCCACAGCGACACGAGATCGCCGTCACCGCGCGCCGTCGCCGCGGCGCGGAACACCCCGGTGAGCCAGTTCTGCGCCGGGAAGGGGGCGATCAGGCCCGAGGCCTCGATCTCGCGCATGGCACGGTTCGGGATGCCACGCGCCAGCCGCCCGCTCATGGCTCGCGTGAGCACCGTGTCGGTGTCGGCCGCCGCCGAGATCGCCTCGCGGTGCGCCGCGGTGGCCGCCGACTGGCTGGTCCGCAGGAACGCGGTCCCGACCTGCACGCCCTCCGCCCCGAGCGCGAAGGCCGCTGCCACCCCGCGACGATCGGCGATCCCCCCGGCCGCGATCACGGGGATGTCCACGGCATCGACGACCTGCGGCACGAGAGCGAACGTGCCGACGAGCGACGACGACGCCTCCCGCAGGAACGACACCCGGTGTCCTCCCGCCTCCGAACCCGTCGCGACGACGGCATCGACACCCGCCGCCTCGAGGGCGACGGCCTCGGCGACCGTGGTCGCGGTGCCGATCACGCGGATCCCGCGCTCCCTCGCGGCGTCGAGGGTGCCGGCATCCGGGATCCCGAAGACGACGCTGAGCACGTCCGGACGCGCCTCGAGGACCGCGTCGAGCTGCGCGGCGATCGGCGGGAGGAAGGATGCCGGGGGTTCCGGCACCTCGACCCCGGCTGCGGCGAACAGGGGCGCCGCGGCGTCGAGGAACGGCCGCACGTCCAGGTCGGCGGGACCCACCTCGTCACCGCGCGGGAGCCACAGGTTGACCGCGACGGGGCGCGGCGTGGCCGCCCGCAGCTGCGCCACGGTCTCGTGGATGCGACCGGGCGCGTACCCGTAGAGGCCGTACGAGCCGAGCCCTCCCCCGTCGCTCACCGCGGCGGTCAGCGCGATCGACGACAGCCCGCCGAAGGGACCGAGGACGAGAGGGAGATCGATGCCGAGCAGGGTCTCGAGGCGGCTCATGCCTCGACGCTACTCCGCCCGACAGGAGGTCACGCGCGATCGGCGTCCGAGGGGTCGGGCCCGTCGAGGGGACGCAGCAGCCGGTTGAGGAAGCGCTGCGTGCGCTCCTTCTTCGGCTGGCGCAGGAGCTCCGACGGAGCACCGCGCTCGACGATGACCCCCTCGTCGAAGAACAGGACCTCGTCGGCGACCTCGCGGGCGAAGCCGAGTTCGTGGGTGACGATGACCATCGTCCACCCCTCGTTCGCGAGTTCGCGCAGGACGGTGAGGACCTCGCCCACGAGCTCGGGGTCGAGGGCGCTCGTCGGCTCGTCGAACAGCAGCAGAGAGGGCTGCAGGGCCAGAGCGCGCACGATGCCCACGCGCTGCTGCTGGCCACCGGACAGCTCCGACGGATACGCGTCGCGCTTCTCCGACAGACCCACGCGCGCCAGCAGCGTCTCGGCGCGGGCGATCGCCTCGGCCCGGGGCACGCCGTGCGCCTGAATCGGGCCCTCGATGACGTTCTGGATGACCGTCAGATGGGGAAAGAGGTTGTGGTGCTGGAAGACCATCGCCGATCGATCGCGCAGGGCGGTGCGGTCGCTCTTGGACACCTTGCGCGAGAAGTCCACGACCGGTCCCCCGTCGAACGCCACCACACCGGCATCCGGGGTCTCGAGGCCGTTCAGGCAGCGCAAGACCGTGGTCTTTCCCGAGCCCGAGGGGCCGATCAGGACGAGCACGTCGCCGCGGCGGACCTCGAGCTCGACGCCGTCGAGCACGCGGTTCATGCCGAAGCTCTTCTGCAGGCCCGAGACGGCGAGCAGCGGGGCGGTGTCAGTGGGCGACATGGCGGTCCAGCCTCTTTTCCAGGGCGTTCTGCCCGAACGACAACACCAGGCAGAACAACCAGTAGATCAGCGCGGCTTCGAGGTACACCGCCATGAACTCGTACGAGAAGGCCGCGATGGCCTGCGCCTGGCGGAAGAGCTCGGTGACGAGGATGAGGGATGCCAACGAGCTGTCCTTCACGAGCGAGATGAACGTGTTCGACAGGGGCGGCACCGACACGCGAGCGGCCTGCGGGAGGATGATGCGCGTCAGCGTCTTGCGCGGCGAGAGCCCCACCGTGTGCGCCGCCTCCCACTGCCCGCGCGGGACCGACAGGATCGCCGCGCGGATCACCTCGGCCGCGTATCCGCCGACGTTCAACGAGAAGGCGATGACGGCTGCGGGGAAGGGATCGATCGTGAGGCCGAGCGAGGGAAGACCGTAGAAGATCACGAACAGCTGCACCAGCAGGGGCGTGCCGCGGATGATCGAGATGTAGAACCGGGCGACGCCCGACAGCACCGCGTTCCGCGACAGCCGCAGCAGCGCCATGGCCAACGCGATCACGAGACCGATCGCGAACGAGGCCAGGGACAGCGGGATCGTGCCCGTGATCCCGGCCAGAACCATCGGCCAGAACGAGTCGACGAGCAGGGTCCAGATGTCGTTCATGGGCCTCCTTCCTCACGCGCGAGCGGATCATCCGCCTCCCACGCTACGGCGGGAGGGCGGATGATCCGCGGGGGTTTACTCCGAGGGGTTACTTCGTGACGTCGGCCCCGAAGTACTTGTCGCTGATCGACGCGAGGGTGCCGTCGGCGCGGAGTTCGTCGAGCGCACCGTCGACGGCATCCGCCAGCTTGTCCTGACCCTTCTTGAACGCGAAGGCGCTCTCGGAGGAGTCCTCCGTGGTCGCCGCGATCTTCAGGCCCGTGGGGCTGTTCGTCTTCTCGTAGTCGAGGTAGGTCAGCTGGTCGTTGACCGTGGCGTCCACGCGACCCTGCTTGAGCAGGGCGACCGCCTGGGCCCAGCCCTCGACGGCCTCGACCTGGGCTCCGCTCGAGGTGGCGAGTTCGTACCAGTTGCTCGTGAGCGACTGGGCGGTGGTCTTGCCCGACAGATCGGCGAAGCTCGAGATGGCGCTGTCGCTATCGGTGGTCACGATGACACCCCGCGAGACGGTGTACGGCGAGCTGAAGGTGTACTTCTCCTGGCGCTCGGGGTTGATCGAGACCTGGTTGGCGATGACGTCGAAGCGACCGGCGTCCAGGCCCGCGAAGATCGCGTCCCACTGGGTCTCCTGGAACTTCACCTGCAGGCCGAGCTTGTCGGCGACCGCCTTCGCGATCTCGACGTCGAAGCCCGTCAGCTCCCCCGCGCCCTCGTGGTACGAGAAGGGACGGTAGGTCCCCTCGGTGGCCACGGTCAGCGTGCCGCCCGAGACGAGGCCGAGGTCTGCTCCCGCGTCGGGGTTCGCTGCGGTGGAGCCGCCACTGCAGGCGGTCAGAGCGAGGGCGCTCAGACCCAGGGTGGCGGCGAGGACGGTCAGACGGCGACGGGGCATGGCTGTTCCAGACGTGTGTGATGTGGGGACCGCGCGGTGCGGGCGCGGGAGTGTCGGCGCGAAGCGCGCCCTCCAGCACAACACGATCGGGCGCACGGACCTTCCCGCATGACGCCGTGTTGCACGATCGTGCAGGCGCGGCGCCCCTCGGACACGCGAAAACCCCGCCGGCACAGGGCACGGCGGGGTGTTCGGTGACGGATGTCAGACGATGACGTTGACGTCCAGCGGGATGCCGGGGCCGAACGTGGTCGACACGGCGCCCTTCTGGATGTAACGACCCTTCGAGCTCGAGGGCTTGAGGCGGACGATCTCCTCGAGGGCGGCGGCGAGGTTCTCGTCGAGCTGCTCGGCGGTGAACGACGCCTTGCCGACGACGAAGTGCACGTTGGCGTGCTTGTCGACGCGGAACTCGATCTTTCCGCCCTTGATCTCCTCGACGGCCTTGGCCGGGTTGGGGGTCACGGTGCCGGTCTTGGGGTTCGGCATGAGGCCGCGGGGTCCGAGGACCTTACCGAGGCGACCGACCTGGCCCATGAGCTCGGGGGTCGAGACGGCGGCGTCGAACGACGTGTAGCCGGCCGCGACCTTCTCGATGAGCTCGGCTCCACCGACCTCGTCGGCGCCGGCGGCGAGAGCCGCCTCGGCCGCGGGGCCATTGGCGAAGACGATGACGCGCGCGGTCTTACCCGTGCCGTGGGGGAGGATGACCGTGCCGCGGACCATCTGGTCGGCCTTACGGGGGTCGACCGAGAGCTTCAGCGCGACCTCGACGGTCGAGTCGAACTTCTTCGAGCCGGTCTCCTTCGCGAGGGCGACCGCCTCGGTCGGGGTGTAGAACGTGTCGGCCGCGATCTTCTCAGCTGCGGCGCGGAATGCCTTGGACTTGGTAGCCATTGTTATCTCCCTCAGTCCTCGACCGTGATGCCCATGGAACGGGCGGTGCCGGCGATGATCTTCGAGGCGGCCTCGATGTCGTTCGCGTTCAGGTCGGGCTGCTTCGTGGTGGCGATCTCGCGAACCTGGTCCTTGGTGAGCTTGCCCACCTTGACCGTGTGCGGCGTGGACGAGCCCTTGGCCAGTCCGGCTGCCTTCTTGATGAGCTCCGCCGCCGGCGGGGTCTTCAGGATGAAGGTGAAGCTGCGGTCTTCGTAGACCGTGATCTCAACGGGGATGACGTTGCCGCGCTGGGCTTCGGTCGCCGCGTTGTAGGCCTTGCAGAACTCCATGATGTTGACGCCGTGCTGACCGAGCGCCGGACCGATCGGCGGCGCGGGGTTGGCCGCGCCTGCCTTGATCTGGAGCTTGATCAGGCCGGTCACCTTTTTCTTGGGTGCCATATCCTTTTCCTCTCTCGAGCGGGGGCCTCGCGGCTCCCTCTCTCCCGCACATCCGGCGGTTCCGGACAGCGGTCGTTGCGCACTGACGCACGCAACCTTGCCATTGTACGCGACGCCCGGCGTTTCGGCATCCCTCGCTCCCTCTCTCCCCCGCTCGCGCGCCCGCCGCGCTCCCCCACCGCCATCCCACTCCCACCATCGTGAGGGCGCGGGAGCGACGGCGGGGCGGGAGCGCGGGAGCGACGAACGCCCCGCCGGCCGGAGCCGTGCGGGGCGTTCGTGAGAGACGCGGGTGGCGTCAGATCATCTTGGTGACCTGGTCGAACGACAGCTCGACCGGAGTCTCGCGCTCGAAGAGCGACACCAACACCGTGAGCTTGCCGCTCTCGGGCTTGATCTCGCTGATCGTGCCGGGCAGGCCCGCGAACGAGCCTTCCTTGATCGTGATGGTCTCGCCGGTCTCGAAGTCGACCTCGGCGGGGATGACGCGAGCCGTGGTGGCCGAGCCCTTGGCCGCGGCGCCCTTGACGGGAGCGGACTCCTTGACCTCGACGAGGCTCTTCAGCATGTTGAAGGCCTCTTCGAAACGCAGCGGCGTCGGGTTGTGGGCGTTGCCCACGAAGCCGGTGACACCGGGGGTGTGACGGACGACCGACCAGGTGTCTTCGTTGAGGTCCATGCGCACCAGCACGTAGCCGGGGATGCGCACGCGGTTGACCATCTTGCGCTGGCCGTTCTTGATCTCGACGACGTCCTCCATGGGGACCTCGACCTGGTAGATGTCGTCCTCGACCTCGAGCGTCGACTTGCGCTGCTCGATGTTGGCCTTCACCTTGCGCTCGAAACCGGCGTAGGAGTGGATGACGAACCACTTGCCGGGGAGCGAGCGCAGCTCGGCGCGGAACGCCTCGTACGGGTCGGCGTCTTCGTCGGTGTCGTCGGCGTCGACATCGGTCGCGGCGTCGGCCGGCGACTCGGCTGCCTCGGCCTCGTCGACGACGGATGCCGCGGCGGAGACCTCGTCGACGAAGTCCTCGTCGAGCACGGGAGCGTCGGGCTCGCCGTTGACGTCGGGGCCGTCGTAGGGGGTGACCTCGTCGGCAGCCTCGGCGGCCTCTTCGGCCTGCTCCTCGGCGAGGGCGTCGGTGAGGACCTCGGCGGCGGCCTCGGCCTCGCTGGTCTCGTCGATCTCGAGAGCGTCGTTCACGATCGCGTCCGCCTCCGGGTCGGTGATGTCGATGTCGCCGAGGTCGGCGTCGTCGGTGTCGGTCTCGTCGTCGACGATGTGGACGGCCGTGTGCTCGGCCGAGTCGGAGGCGCGCTCCTGGGACTCGAGCACGTTGCCCTCTTGGGCTTCGTCGTCCTCGCTGGACTGCTCAGCGGCCGTCGCCCAGTCGGCGTCGTCGACATATCTTTCAGACACTGTGATCTCTTCCGTTCAGTGGCGGCCGCTCCTGGCGCCGCGCGTCCGCCCAGACGCCGGTCAGGCGCCGGCGGTACCGGGGACGCCGAAGACGGCGGTGGTGATCCACACGAACAACACGTCGAGGCCGTAGACGATCGCCATCATGACGACGACGAACCCGAGGACGACGGCGGTGAACTTGATCAGCTCCTGCCGCGTCGGCGTGACGACCTTGCGCAGTTCCGCGAAGACCTGACGAATGAAGAGGGCGATCCGCGCGAAGAAGTTGAGCTTCTTCTCGCGGGGCGCGCCGCGCTCAGCGACGATCTCGCCCTTCGCCTCGTCCTGCGTCATCGAACCACCTAGGTCTGTGTCTGTGCCAGCGTGCGCTGTGCGCAGGGCGGACAGGAATCGAACCTGCAACCTGCGGTTTTGGAGACCGCTGCTCTGCCAATTGAGCTACCGCCCTAAGATCCCGAGGGATCCAGGATTCGAAACCGGCCCTCTTTCCGCCTGGAATCCCTCGGGGAGGAATGCCACGTGCCCGGGGGCACGGCGAAAGAATGCAGATTTCGACTGCACTCCCCAGTCTATGTCATGTCCTCCGGGCTGGCGAACCGAGGCCACTCGAGGGACACCGCGCGTAGGAGAGTCGGCGTCTCCCGACACGAAGGACCGTGTCGGGAGACGCCCGGGAATCACGCCGTGCGGATGAGCTTCTTGTTGACGAACTCGTCGGCCGCCAGCAGACCCATCTCGCGCGAGGTGCCGCTGCGCTTGACCCCGCCGAACGGCAGCTCGGGCGAGTCGGCGAGGACCACGTTGACGTAGACCATGCCGGCCTCGATGCGATCCGCGATGCGCTGAGCCTGCTCGGCATCCGTCGTGAAGACGTACGAGCCGAGGCCGTATCCGGTGTCGTTAGCGAGATCGACCGCCTCGTCCTCGCTCGAGACGCGGTAGACGGTACCGACGGGCCCGAAGAACTCTTCGCCGTACGCGTCCATCTCGCTCGTGACGCCGGTGAGGACGGTCCCAGGGAAGAAGGCGCCGTCGCGGGTTCCGCCGACCTCCACGGTCGCCCCCTGGGCCACCGCGCGCTGCACCTGCTCGTCGAGGCGCTCAGCCGCCGCGAGAGACGACAGAGGGCCGAGCACGGTGTCGTCGGCGAAGGGGTCGCCGACCTTCGCCTCGCCCAGCGCCGCCGTGAACTTCTCGAGGAAGGCGTCGTAGAGCTCGTCGATCACGAGGAACCGCTTGGCGCCGTTGCACGACTGCCCGTTGTTGTCGAGGCGCGCGTCGACGGCCGACTGCACAGCGGCATCCAGATCATCCGTCGACAGCAGGATGAAGGGGTCGGACCCGCCGAGCTCGAGCGCGACCTTCTTGAGGTTGCGGCCCGCGATCTCGGCGACCGCCGCACCCGCGCGCTCGGAACCGGTGACCGAGACGCCCTGGACGCGACGGTCGGCGATGATGGTCGCCGCCTGGTCGTTGGTCGCGCGGATGTTCACGTACGCGCCCTCGGGGAGCCCGGCGTCGCGGTAGATCGCCTGGAGCGCCTCGGCCGACTCCGGGCACTGCGGCGCGTGCTTGAGGAGGATGGTGTTGCCGACCGCGAGGTTCGGGGCGGCGAACCGGGCAACCTGGTAGTACGGGAAGTTCCACGGCATGATGCCGAGCAGCACGCCCAGCGGCGACCGGCGGATGACCGCGGTGCCCGCGCCCAGGATCTCGAGAGGGCTGTCGCCCGTGATCTTGTCGATGTTGTCGGCGTAGTACTCGGTGATGTCGGCGGCGAAGTCGACCTCGCCGAGGGCGGCCTCGAGCGGCTTGCCCATCTCGCGCACGATGATCGCGGCGAGATCGTCACGCCGATCACGGTGCAACTGAGCGACGCGGCGCAGGGCCTCGGCGCGCTCGGCCGGGGCGGTGCGCGACCAGACGCGGTATCCGTCGTGGGCGGAGGCGATGGCCTCTTCGACCCCGGAATCGCTCAGCGTGTCGTACTCGGCGAGGGTCTCACCGGTGGCGGGATTGACGACGGCGTAGTCGCTCATGGTGCTCCTTTTCGTTTCGTTGTCAGGACGTGATGCGGCGGCGGCGGGCGCTGGCGGGCGCTTCGCGACCCAGGGTCTCACCCCGGAAGAAGCCGGGGCTGGCGATGCGCTGCGCGACCATGAGGACGAGGCCCGCGACGATGATGACGACCGTGATCACGAACACGAGACCCACACCGCCGATCTCCGAGCCCGAGCCGTAGTCGGGGCTGGCACTGTCGATGAGGGTGGTCACGAACAGCACCGCGAGGATCACGCCGCCCACGAGGGGCGCGAGCAGCGTCAGGAGGACGTTGCGCACCGAGTCGAACCACTGCTTGCGGAAGTACCAGACGCACGCGAACGCGGTGAGCCCGTAGTAGAAGCAGATCATCGCGCCGAGGGCCGTGATCGTGTCGGTCAGCACGTTCTCGCTGAGCACGCGCATGACCGCGTAGAACACCGAGGCGACGATCGCCGAGACGATGGTGGCGTAGCCGGGGGTGAAGAAGCGCGGGCTGACCTTGGCGAACTTTTTGGGAAGAGCGTCGTAGTGCGCCATGGCCAGAAGCGTGCGCGCCGGGCCCACGAAGGTCGCCTGCAGCGAGGATGCCGAGCTGGTGAGCACCGCGAGCGAGACGAGGAACGCGAGCGGCCCGAGAATCGGCCCCGACAGGTGGAAGAAGACGTTCTCCTGGATGTCCTCGTTGCCCAGGCCCAGCTCCCCCGTGCCGTTGCCGGCGAACATCAGCAGCGCGACGGCGATCAGCAGGTACAGCGCCACGATGAGGAACACCGTCACGGTGGCGGCCCGACCGGGCGTCTTGTCGGGGTCCTTCGTCTCTTCGTTCATGGTGAGGATGACGTCCCATCCCCAGAAGATGAAGATCGACAGCGAGAGCCCGGCGGCGAACGCGCTGAACGAGTCGACCTCGAAGGGGTTGAACCACGACAGCTGCACCGGGCTCGCATCGAACGCGTTGCCGTTCATCATCTCGACGACCGCGGCGCCGGCGAAGACGAGCAGCACGACGATCTGGAAGCCGACGAGACCGTACTGCAGACGCTGCGTGGTCTGCAGGTCGCGGTACGACACGATCGTCGCCAGCAGCATGAACAGCAGGCACACCGCGATGTTGATCGGGACGACCCGCGTGAGCTCGGCGATCTCGGGGTTGCCCGTGACCTGTGCGATCAGCAGGAACAGGAAGTCGACGGCGATGCCGGCCAGGTTCGACAGCACGATGACCGTGGCGGCGATCAGGCCCCACCCGGCCATCCACCCGACCCAGGGGCCGAAGGCTCGAGCCGCCCAGGTGAAGGAGGTGCCGGCATCCGGCATCCGCGAATTCAGTTCTCGATAGCCGAGGGCCACCAGCAGCATCGGGATGAACCCGACGAGGATGATCGCCGGCACCTGGAAGCCGACCGCCGAGACGGTCGGGCCGAGCGCTCCGGTGAGCGTGTAGGCGGGCGCGATGGTCGAGACGCCGATGACGACGGCGCCGATCATGCCGATCGAGCCGACGCGGAGTCCCTTGTTGGAGATGCCGGTGGTGACGGCGCTGTCGGGTGCGGGGCTCGCGTCGTTGCGAGGGGTGGTCATGAGGAAGCCTCCGAGGTGCGGGGCACCACGATCATGGGGACGGGAAGGGCGCGCAGGATGCGCCCGGCGGTGGAACCGAGGAAGAGGCGACGCGGTTGCGCGAGACGGCTCGAGCCGACCAGGGCGACTTCGCCCGGCATCCAGTCGATGCGAGAGACCGCGTCCTCGATGTCGGATCCGGCTCCGACCAGGGCCTCGGCCTCGATCTCGGCGGGGAGGGCGGCGCGGACCGACTCCAGCACGCTCTCGGCGTGGGCCTGACCGGTCAGCCGGGTCAGCGACGCGTCGACGCGCCCCGGAAGATCGACGCCCGCGAGCGAGAGGAGTCGCAGCAGTGCCTTCGCCCGGCGGGAGACGGATGCCGCCGTCTCGAGCAGGACGTCCGCCCCGGGGCGCGTGCCGATCGCGGCGGTGATGCGCGGGAGCCCCACACCCGGGTCGACGTCGCGCGCGCCCTCGGGGGCGAGGGCGACCGGGACGGGCGCTGAATGCACGAGCTCTTCGGCGGTGGTGCCGAGGCGGTGTCGACCGCGCGGCCCTCCCCCGCCGGTACCGACGACAATCACGCCGGCGTCGAACTCCTCGGCGGCGGCGACGAGACCGTCCGACACCGCCTGCGCGAAGCGGACGTGACCGCGAATGCCGGGGTACGGTGCCACGGCCTCGCGCAACCAGCCGCGGGCGGTGTCCTGCACGAGCCGCTCGTAGCCGGCATCGGTCGGGATCGAGACGTTGTTCTCGGCGGAGGGAAGCACGACCACTGCGTGCACGGGGGCGTCGAGGGCCGCGCCCAGACGCGCCCCGAGCGCGAGCGCGTCGGCACCGGCGTCGGTCGCGGTGTATCCGACGACCACGCGGCGCGCGGTCATCCGCGCGTCCGCTCGAGGATCTCGGCGGCGGCGCGGCGGCCCTGACGGATGGCGCCGTCGACGTGCTGGAACCCGGCACCGGCCATGTCGCTGCACGCGAGGTGGATCGCGCCGACGGGCTCGCGGAGGTCGGCACCGTAGCGGTGCAGACCGCCCATGTCGAAGCTCGCGGCGTACGCCCCGCGGGTCCACTCCTCGGTGCCCCAGTCGCTCTCGTAGTAGACGACGGGGTTCTTCGCTTCGGGGCCGTAGTAGTGCGACAGCGACTCGAGGATGCGCTCGCGGCGCTCCTCGGCGCTGAGCCGGAACAGGTCGTCGGCGTTGTGGTCCGAGACGAAGCCCACGAGGGTTCCGCGCTCGTCGCCGTGGTTGGTGTTGTCGTAGGCCTCGTGGGCGAGCTCGTAGGGGCTGAAGGCGGTGCCCGACAGGCCCTTCTCGCGCCAGAACGGCGTCTCGTAGACGGCGTGCACCTTGATGACGAAGCCCATGGAGATGTGCTGGTGCATCTGGTGCTGCAGGCGCGGCAGCGGGGGCTCGAACGAGATGCGCGAGTACAGCACCGGCGCGAGGGCGAGGATCGCGAAGCGCGCGCGGACCGTCGCGCCGTCGGCGATCACGGTGACGCCGTCGGTCGAGGACTTCGCCGCGTCGACGCGCGCGGTCAGGGCGCGCAGGTCGTCGACCCGCTGCCCCGTCGCGCTGTCGGCGGAGCGAGCGGGCGTCGGCGCCTCGGCACCCCAGACGATGCGGCGCACCGGCTGGTTGACGATGACGTCGTCGCCCAGACGCTCGGCGAGCATCTCGGGCACCTGCTGGAGACCGCCGACCACGCGCTTGTCGAGGATGAAGTCGGCGTCGACGAGGTTCGAGTACGAGCCCGCGGATGCCGCCATGTGCAGCGACTGCAGCAGCGAGAACGTGTGCGTGGGCTTGGTGAGCATCGCCGAGCCCGTGGCGAACGCGAGGTTGCGGATCGCCTCGTCGTCGTCGGTCTGCTGGCGGAGCCACGCGTCCCACGAGATCGCATCCCACTCCGCGGCTCGGGGGTGCGCCCACGGCCGGTCGGGGTCGATCTCGGCGACCATGGCGTCGAGGCGCGCGGTGACCTCGTCGATGACCTTCTCGGTCTCGGGCGCGACCGGGAACATCTCGCCCGTGAACCGCTTCGCCTCACCGTCGGGACCGACGTACACGCTGTCGCCCTCGCGGTAGCGGCTGTACAGGGGCAGGCCGAGGTCGGCGGCGGTGTCGATGAGGGCCTGCTGGTCGGGCGAGACCCACTGGCCGCCGAGCTCGAGCATGGCGCCGTCGATGACGTCGGTCCAGAGGCGACCGCCGACGCGGTCGCGAGCCTCGAGCACGACGACCGAGAGGCCGGCCTTGCGCAGGTCGTTTGCGGCGGTGAGGCCGGCGGCGCCGGCTCCGATGACGACCACGTCGCGGGTGATCTCGTCCATGAAAGCGTCCTTACTTGTCGTGCGTCTGTGCGAACTCGGAGTGGCCCCGACGGCGGCGGGCTCTCGGGTCTTCCGCCGCCGTCGGGACGGCTGTCAGCTGTGGGCCAGGGCCGCGGCGACGACGTCGAGACCCTCGGTCAGCAGGTCGTCGCCGATCGACAGCGGCGGCAGGAACCGGATGACGTTGCCGTAGGTGCCGCAGGTGAGCACGATCACGCCCTCGCCGATGGCGGCCTTGGCCACCGCGGAGGTGAGGGCCGCGTCCGGCGCACCGGTCGCGGGGTCGACGAATTCGGCGGCGATCATCGCGCCGTGGCCGCGGACGTCGCCGATGCGCGGGTCGCTCTGCTGCATCTCGCGCAGGCGGCCGAGCAGCAGCTCGCCGATCTCGCGGGCGCGCTCGACGAACCCTTCGTTCTCGAAGGCGTCGATCGAGGCCAGGGCGGCGGCGCAGGCGATCGGGTTTCCGCCGTAGGTGCCGCCGAGGCCGCCGGTGTGCGTGGCGTCCATGATCTCGGCGCGGCCCGTGACCGCCGCGAGCGGCAGACCGCCGGCGATGCCCTTGGCCGTGGTGACCAGGTCGGGCACAATGCCGAAGTGCTCGCTGGCGAACATCGCGCCGGTGCGGGCGAAGCCCGACTGCACCTCGTCGGCGATGAAGACGACGCCGTTGTCACGGCACCAGTCGACGATCGCGTTGAGGAAGCCGTCGGCGGGGACGATGAAACCGCCCTCACCCTGAATGGGCTCGATGATGACAGCGGCGAGGTTCTCGGCGCCGACCTGCTTCTCGATCAGCGAGATGGCCTTGGCCGCGGCATCCGGTCCCGAGAGTCCGTCACGGAACGGGTACGACAGCGGAGCGCGGTAGACCTCGGCGGCGAAGGGGCCGAAGCCGCTCTTGTACGGCATGTTCTTGGCCGTCAGCGCCATCGTGAGGTTGGTGCGGCCGTGATAGGCGTGGTCGAACGCGACGACGGCCTGACGACCGGTGAACTTGCGGGCGATCTTGACGGCGTTCTCGACCGCCTCGGCGCCGGAGTTGAACAGCGCGCTCTTCTTGGCGTGGTCGCCGGGGGTGAGGCGGTTGAGCGCCTCGGCGACGGAGACGTACGAGTCGTACGGCGAGATCATGAAGCAGGTGTGGGTGAACGCCGCCACCTGATCCTGCACGGCCTTCACGACCGCGGGGTGGGCGTTGCCGACGCTGGTCACGGCGATGCCCGAGCCGAGGTCGATGAGCGAGTTACCGTCGGCGTCGACGACGACTCCCCCACCGGCGGCGACGGCCTGGATCGGCACGGTGTGGCCGACTCCGGATGCCACGGCGGCGGCCTTGCGCTCGAGCAGCTCCTGCGAGCGCGGGCCGGGGATGGCGGTGACGAGGCGGCGCTCCTGCGGAAGGGTCGGACCGCCGACGAGGGGAAGGGTGTCGAGGCTCATGCCGGCGATGCTACGGACGCCGCGACGCGCCGCGCACTCTCCCCCCTGTACAGTCGCAGGCACTGTCATATACGAGTCGTACAGGAGCTGACATGGTCGACACTGCCGTCGCGCCGCCGAGTCTGCGCGCCCTCCTCGCGCGCCGTGACCTGCGACTGCGCCTCGTCGCCGGCGAGGACGAACTCCCGGCCGGGAGCATCGATCGCCCCGTTCGGTGGGTGCACTCCAGCGACCTCGTCGACCCCACCCCGTTCCTCAGCGAGGGGCTCGTCCTGCTGACGACGGGGACGCAGTTCGCCGACACGGACGACTACACCGCGTACGTGTCGCGGCTGCTCGCCCGGGGCGTTCGAGCCCTGGGTTTCGGCACCGAGGTCGTACGCGACGGCATCCCGGTGGGCCTCGCCGCGGCCTGCCTCGCCGCGGGCGTGCCGTTGTTCGAAGTTCCCTACCGCACCCCCTTCATCGCCGTGGCCCGCGCCGGTGCCGAGGCGATCGCCGCGGAGTCCTACGCTCGGCGCAGTTGGTCTCTCGCGGCGCAGCGCGCGGTCTCGCTCGCAGCCCTGCGCCCCGACGGCCTCTCGGCGACGCTCGCCGAACTGTCTCGACAGCTGGACTGCTGGGTCGGCCTCTTCGACGCGGCCGGCACCCTGAGCACCGAGCACCCGGCGGGTGGACTCGGCGCGCCCGCCCTCGACGTCGTCGCCGCCGAGGTCACGACGATGCTCCGCCGCGGCACGCGCGCGGCATCCACCGTGCGCCCGAACGACACCTCGGTGAGCCTGCAGACCCTGGGCCGCGGCGGGCACCTCCGCGGCGTGCTCGCGCTCGCGGCCGACGACCTCGACCACGAGGCGCGCAGCGTCGTGACCGCCGTGGTCGCGATGGCCGCCCTCGCCCTCGAGCAGCAGGACGGGCTCGGCCGGGCCATCGGCACCTTCCGCGCCGGTCTCGTGCACTCGCTCGCGACCGACGATCCCGCGCTGGCCCGACGCGCGGGCCGCGATCTGTTCGGCCCGCTGCCGACCGCCCCCGTCGTGGTGGCGGTGACGCCCGCGGCATCCACTCGTTCCACCGCCCTCACCGAGTGGCTCGAGCTGCGCGCGCAGGAGCGTCGCGGCGAGATGTTCTTCGGTCGCGGTGACGACGGGCTCGTCATCGTCGTTCCCGCCGCAGCCCGCGACGCGCTGGCCGAGGTCGCCGACCGGTTCGAGATCGTCGTCGGGTGCTCGGCGCCCACCGGCTACGACGCCTTCTCGGCCGCCCTGACCCAGGCGCGCACCGCGCGCGACCGGCTCGCCACTCCCGGCGTCGCCGACTTCGCCGACACCGCGCGCGCGGGTCTTCTGGCCGCCCTCGGATCCGAGGCGGCGCGCACCGTCGCCGCGGGTGCCCTGGTTCCGCTGCGGACCTACGACGAGGCGCAGGGGTCCGCGTTGCTCGAGACGTTGGACGCCTGGCTCGCCCACGACTGCTCGCACGAGGCGACCGCGCAGGCCCTCGGCATCCATCGCCACACCGTGCGCGCCCGGGTCGCCCAGGCCGAGCGCGTGCTCGATCGCGACCTGTCGTCGTTCTCCGCGCGCGCCGAGCTGTGGGCGGCGCTGCGGCTGGCCGAGTAGCGCGGGCTCCGTCGTACGGAGCTGACGCCCGATACGCCGGATGCCGGCACCCCCGGGCCCGCGCGTCGCCCGCCCGATCCGCACGACGGGGCGACCGCACCGCCGTGACGCGGAAGCGGGTGTCAGCCGGCGTCGCCGAGGTTGTCGGAGAGGATCTCGAGCACGCGCTCGCGGGCGAGGTCGGCATCGCCCGCGCGGGCGCGGGCCACGGCGTCGACGAACGCCTCCGCGAAGACCGCGTGCGCGATGCGCGAGGTGTGCTCCAGCTCGTCGCGGAACGTCCCGCCCGACGCGAGGACCAGCGACAGGTCGGCGCGCTCGGTGAGCGGCGAGGCGACGAACGAGGTCAGGGCGATCACTCGCGCCCCGGCCGCGCGTGCAGCGGTGGCCGCGCGCAGGCTCGCCTCGTTCGCCCCCGAACCGCTGACCACGACGCAGACGTCATCGGGCGAGAGGTGGCGCGCGGCGATCTGCTGGCCGATCGGATCGCCCAGGGTCTCGGCCGGGCGCCCCACCGCCGTCAGGCGCATCGCGAGATCCGTTGCGACCGGAGCCGACAACCCACTCGCCACCACCAGCAGGCGACGGGCCCCCACGACCGCGTCGACGGCGGCATCGACCCCGTCGGCGTCCAGCAGGCTGGTGGCCGCGCGAAGATCGTCGGCGATGCGGTCGATGGCGGAGCGGATGCCGCCGAGCACGCCGTCCTGGGCGACCGGGGGCACCACGCGGCGTCCGCGCTCCGCCGCGAGCGCCACCCGCAGCTGCGGGTACCCGCGGTAGCCGAAGGTCTGGCAGGCGCGCACGACGGAGGAGCGACCCACCCCCACGCGGTCGGCGATCTGCTGCGCGGTGAGCTCGATCACGGCATCCGGATCATCGACGATGAGGTCGGCGACCCGACGCTCGCTCGGCTGCAGCGAGTTGCGCACGGCGGCGATGCGGGCGGTCACGGGAATCTCAGCGGACACGCTGGCCCTCCATGATGCGGCGGCGGATGCGGCCCGAGACCGCGTCGATCGCGACGGTGACGACGACCACGACGATCAACAGCATGCCGACCGTCGACCACTCACGGTACTGGGTGTACGAGGTGAGCATGTCGCCGATCCCGCCGACGCCGATCAGGCCGAGCACGGCCGAGGCGCGCACGTTGATCTCGAAGCGGTACAGCCAGAACGACAGGAACGTCGGCGAGGCCTGGGGCCACACTCCCCAGCGCAGCACCTGGGCGGTCGAGCCGCCCGCCGCCCGCGCGGCCTCGATGGGGCCGGGGGCGACGTTCTCGACCGCCTCGTAGCCCCACTTGCCGAGGGTGCCGATCCCCCCGATCGCGAGAGCGAGCGCCCCGGTCAGCGGGGTCAGACCGGTGACCGAGAGGATGATGATCGCGAAGACCAGCTCGGGCACGGCCCGCACCAGCGAGAAGACGAAGCGCAGGACGACGCGCACGGGCGCCGGGCCGAAGCCGCGCGCGGCGACGAGCGAGAGCGGGGTCGCGATCAGGATGCCGAGCACGGTGCCGATCCACGCCATCTCGACGCTGCGCCAGGTCTGCCAGAGCGCCTCGGGCAGCTTCTCCCACGCGGGCGAGAGGAACATCAGGCCGAGGTAACGCACGATCTCGGCGGGGAGCTCCCCGAGCCGCGACCAGGTGATGTCGGCCGACCAGAAGGCGGCGATGACGACGACCGTGACGACGACCCACGACAGGGTGCGCAGGGGCTTCCGACGGCGCGGCGGCAGCGCGAGGCTCACGGGCCGCGAGGGGGCGAGGGTGGTCATACGAGCCTCCGGCGGATCGCGTCGCTGACGGTGTCGAGCACGACGACGATCACGAGGATCTCGACGATGACGAGCGACAGCTGGTCGTAGCGGTAGAAGGTGCGCACGGCATCGATCAGCAGCCCGATGCCGCCGGCCCCCACGAGGCCGAGCACGGTCGAGGCGCGGACGTTGAGCTCGAAGACGTAGAGCGTCTGCGAGACGAACGCGGGCCAGGTGTCGGGCAGAGCGATCGCGCGGTTGATCTGCGTCTGGGTCGCCCCGGCGGCACGACCGGCCTCGAGGGGGCCGGCGTCGGTGGCGTCGATCGACTCCGACACGAGCTTGACGATGATGCCGACGTTGAACAGCACGAGCGCCAGGATGCCCGGGAGGGCGCCCACCCCGACCATCGCGACGAGGACCGCCGCGTAGACGAGCTCGGGCACGGCGCGGATCACGTTCAGGATGCCGCGCACCAGCGCCCGCGTCGGAGTGAACGGGTTCGTCGGCCGGGCCGCCCAGAAGCTCACCGGCAGAGAGATCGCCGCCCCGACCGCGGTGCCGATGACCGCCATTTGCAGCGTCTCGAGGATCGGACCGACCGTGCGCGGGAAGAACGACCAGTCCGGGGTGAGCAGTTCGCCCACCCGCAGCGCACCCTGCTGCCAGTTGCGCGCGATCGCACCGACGTCGAGGCCCACCCCGACCACCGGCAGGCACATGAACACGGTCACCGCGACGACGACGCCCGCGGCGGTCCACGGCATCCATCGCCCCTTCGGACGAGGCGGAACGGTGAGCACGGTCATCGCTCGAGCCTGTCGGCCGCGGTCACCGAGCGTCCGTAGATCTGCGCGAAATCGGCATCGGTGGCGGATGCCGCGGGGCCGTCGTAGACGACCTCTCCGGCGCGCATGCCGATCATGCGCGTGCCGTACTCGCGGGCGAGATCCAGCAGGTGCAGGTTGACCAGCACGGTGATGCCGAGGTCGACGTTGATGCGGCGCAGGTCGTCCATCACCCCGCGGGCGGTCGGCGGGTCGAGGCTCGCGACCGGCTCGTCGGCGAGGACGATACGCGGTTGCTGAGTGAGCGCGCGGGCGATCGCGACGCGCTGCTGCTGGCCTCCCGAGAGCGCCGATGCGCGGTCCCAGACCTTCGGCAGCAGCCCGACCCGGTCGAGAGCCTCGAAGGCGAGCCGGCGATCCGCGTCACGGTACGCACCGAACAGCGTGCGCCAGAGCGGGGTGTGCGCGAGGCGACCGACCAGCACGTTGTTGAGCACTGTGGTGCGGCCGGCGAGGTTGAAGCTCTGGAACACCATGCCGATGTGGCCGCGGAGTTCGCGCAGGCGACGCCCCGAGGCGTTGTCGACGCGTCGGCCGCCGACCTCGACGACACCGGAGGTCGCGGGCACCAGGCCGTTGATGGTGCGGATGAGGGTCGACTTGCCCGAGCCCGACAGTCCCACCACGGCGACGAGCTCGCCGGGCGCGATGTCGAGGGTGACGTTCTTCAGTCCCACCGTGCCGTTGGGGTAGCGCACCGAGACCCCGGCGAGACGGATGCCCCAGGGCGCCGAGGCGAGAGCCTCGACGCCCGGGGTGAGCGATCCGGTCGTCACTGGAGTCCGAGCTGCTGGGCGGCGCGCGCGACGACGTCGAGCGACGACGGGTCGGCCGGGGCGAGCTTGGTGATCGAGTAGACGGCCTTCAGGGCGGCGGAGCCCTCGTCGGTCGCGGAGTAGTCGGCGAGCGCCGTCGAGATCTTCTTCTGCAGCTCGGGCGACAGATCCTTCGAGACGGCCACACCGTCGTTGGGGATCTCGTTGGTCAGGCCGAACACGACGACCTTCTGGCCCACGTCGGGCTTGTCCTTCTTCACGAGCGTGCGGGCGTCCCAGAAGCTGAAGCCGACCTCGGCGTCGCCGTTGTAGACCGCCAGGACGGACGCGTCGTTGGCCGTGACCGGTACCTTCTGGAAGCCGCTGTCGATGTCGACGCCGGCCTCCTTCAGCGCGAGCATCGGGTAGATGTACCCCGCGGGCGAGCCGGGTCCGAGCACGGCGACCTTGGCACCGGCGATCTTGGTGATGCTGTCGAGACCCGCGGGGCCCTGCAGCGCGTCGGCGCCGTTGCAGAACGACATGCCGTCGCGCTCGACGACGGGGGTGCCGCAGTACTTGTCGGGGTCGTTCGTCATGAACTGGCCCGGGTAGGTGATGTTGCCGTTGCGCTCGGTCTGCAGCAGGACCGAGGCGCCGTAGCGGTCGTTCGCCTGCCACAGCTGCAGCGAAGGCAGGAAGCCGATCTGCGCCTGGCCCGCGCCCATCGCCTCGACGGCGGCCTGGTAGTCCTTCGACACGACGCCCGTGACCGGGATGCCGAGCTTCTCGGTGAGCATGTCGGTGAGGGGCTTCGCGGTGTCGACGAGGTTGGCCTGGTCCTGCGAAGGAACCAGCGCGAGCACGAGGGAGCTCGGGTCGGCGGCGGGGGCGGCCGAGTCGGCGCCGGCGGCACCGGAGCAGCCGGCCAGGGCGATCGAGGCGAGAGCGGCGGTGGCGAAGGCCGCGACGAGACGGGAGCGACGAGTGTTCATGATTCCTCTGCGGTTCGGGTGGGATTCAGGCGTGGGACGGGAGGTGTGCGGCGGGGGGAGCGTCGACGTGGGCGGCGTCGACCCACGCGGCGAGCGCGGGCAGCAGCTCGTCGAGGGTGTCGGCACGGAAGGTGGGGGTGGCGGCGGCATCGACGTAGCCGCCGACGAGCGCCGTGTCGAGACCACGGGCGTGGGCGGGGGCGAGGTCGTTGCGCCAGACATCGCCGACCGTGAGCACCGGCACGCCCTCGCCGAGGCTGTCGAGCAGGGCGTCGAGTCCGGCGGGCTTGGCGGCGTCGGTGATCACGCGGTCGAACAGGCCGGCCAGTCCGATTCCGGACAGGGCGGCGTCGAGACGGGTGGCGGGAGCGTTCGTGACGAGGAGTCGCTCGGCATCCACCTGCGCCAGGAACTCCGCCAGCCCCGCCGCGGTCGACACCGGCGCGTCTGCGCTACCGAGCTGCGTGCGGCTGAGGGTGTACGCCGCGGCCAGGGCGTCGTCGTCGACCCCGGCGTCGAGGGCGAGGCGGCGAACGGCGTCGTACCCGTCGATGACGTCGGCGGTCGGCGCGGCGAGGTGGGCCGAGACGGCAGAGACGAAGGCGTCGGCGGATGCCGTGTGGGCGGCGACCGCGCGGGCGTAGGCCAGCAGTGGGCCGTCGCCGACGGCGACGGTACCGTCGAAGTCGAAGATGAGGACGGGGCGGGGCACGGGGGAACTCCTGTCGTGGACGTTGCGTCCATGGTGCACGCCAAATGTGGACGGGATGTCCACGTCGTGTAAACGCTGGATGAACGGCGGCTGTGCGCCCCCGGAGCCCGCTTAGCGTGGGAACCGTGACCTCCACCGCCGCCCTCGACGTCGCCGCCGTCCTCGCGGCCGAGCACCCCTCGGCGGCGATCGCCTCACTCCCCTGGCTCGCGGCGTCGCTCGCCGACGACGCCGCCGCCGGCCGATTCGCCGCGTGGGGCCGCTCGACGATCGTCGACGAGAACGTCGGAGCGGCGGTGCTCCCCCGGGCACTGTTCGACGAGCTGCACGCGCGGGCCGGGCTCGAGGCCGCCTGGCCGGTGGGCAACGCCGGCCTGCTGCACGTCTACGGCTACCTGCTGTCGACCACACCGACCCCGTACGGTCTCAAGCGCGAGCGGTGGCTCACCGACGACCTCGCCCTCGCCTGCGGTCTCTCCCGCGGGGCGTTCTCGCCCTGGGCCGGGCCGGACACCCTGCTCTCTCGGGTCACCGCGGCCGCGGAATTCCTCCTCTCCCGCCCCGACGCGATCGACGAGGTCGTCGAGGGCCGCTCGACCCGCATCGCCCTCGGCGACGCGCTCCCCGACGGCACCACCGCTCTCGCCTACGCGGTCGACGGGCTCATCGTCACGACGTTCCCGGTGGCCGATGCGGCCGTCCTGCGGTCAGGACTCGGGGCGCCGCGGCTGCGGTGGAACGCGGCCTGACCCCTGCCGTGCGGGGCCGGGTGTCCGAGAGACCGGTCAGCAGCCGCAGCTCGCCCGCACGAGCACGCGGGGCTCGAACACCACGTCGAAGGCCCCGCCCGCCGGCGGCGAACCGGCGGAGCCCGCCAGGATGCGCGCGGCGGCGCGACCCATCGCCTCCATCGGCTGGCGGACGGTCGTCAGCGCAGGCGTGGTCAGGCGGGAGCCCAGCGTGCCGTCGAAGCCGGTGACGATCACGTCGTGCGGCACACGCACCCCCTCGGCGGCGAGCACGTCGAGCAGGGTGAAGGCGTTCTGGTCGGTCGCACAGACGAACGCCTGCGGCATCCGGCCCTCCGCCAAGAGCGCCCGCACTTGCGGGACGAGCTCATCCTCGCCGCGCACGGTGGCATCGACGGAATCGGGGCGGGGACGGATGCCGCGGGCCTCCAGCTCCGCGCTCATCGCGTCGCGTCGCTCGACGGCGTCCTCCGCCTCGAGGCGCCCCACGAAGGCCAGGTCCGTCGCCGCGTGCTCCTCGACCAGGTGAGCGACGAGCGAACGCATGCCGAGGGAGTTGTCGACGCGCACCCGGTGGTGACGGTCGTCGGCCGGGGCGGCACTGAAGAGCACGATCGGGATGCTCGGCGTGTGCCGCGCGAGAGTCGGCGCGGTTTGCGGCGAGGGGAAGATCGCCAACCCGTCGACGCGGCCGACGGTGTCGGCCACCGAGACATCGGCATCCGATCCGCTGCTGAGCATCACCGGTCGGCCGAGAGCCCAGCACTCCAGCTCGAAACCGCGCTGCACCTCGTCGACGTAGAGCGGGAACGCCCGCGGGTCCGACAACACGTCGTCGTCGGTCTGGTCCCAGGGGATCACTCCCCCGGTGTCGAGCGCCGGCGACTGCATGCCGCTCAGTGGCTGCGCGAGCGGGTCCGCGCGCTCGAGAAGGAGGTCGAAGGCGTGCAGGCCGAGGATGCCGGTGCGCCCGCGCGCGAGACCGCGCGCGGCACCGCTGGGTGCGTATCCCAATCGCCGCGCCGCGTCGAGCACGCGCTGGCGCGTGGCCTCGCTGAGCTTGTCGGGGCGCCGGAACGCGAACGACACCGACGCGATCGAGACGTTCGCCTCTTGAGCGACGTCGTACACCGTCGGCCGCCGCGTCGCCTGCTCCTCCGCCATCGGATCGGCCCTAGCCCCTCTGCGACACCGTCGCCATCGCGCCCGCCAGGTCGAGCCCGTGGTGAACGGGGAAGACGGGATCGCCGGTGTCCGACGGTACATCCTCGCGGGAGGAACGCACGGCATCCATCGACCGGGGGATCTCGATCGGCAGGCGACCGCGGGGAGCCACACGACCGGTGAGCGCGTCGAGCACAGCCGTCGACGAGCTGCCGTAATCGGCGACGATGGCCGCGGCATGACCCACGAACGGTGTGAGGATCGCGGGCCGGTCGAGGTTGACGACGATCACCAGGGGGCAGGACGCCGCGATCTGGTTCAGGCGGTACACCAGTCCGGGCGCGAACTCGAGAGAGCCCTGGTGAAACCACGCCTCGAGGAAGAGGTCGTCGCGCGGGTCGAACGGGGCGCCGATGCGCACCAGGGCGAGATCGGCCTCAGCGGGGTCGGTGACCGTGCGACCCAGTTCGGTGACCTCGTCGGGGCGGAAGCCCTCCACGTACACGGTGCCCACGGGCTCGAGCGGAAGGACGGGGCGGCCGTCACGCTCCTCGTTCACGAGCACGGTCAGCGACCGGGCCTGCGCCCGCTCACCGAGGGCTCGGAACTCGGCGTTTCCGACGATGCGTTCGGCCTCGTCGACGTCGACGTACGGGTCGTCGAACAGCCCGAGCTGGAACTTCACCCGCAGCAGGCGCCGCACCGACTCGTCGATGCGCTCCTCGCTCACTCGGCCTGAGCGCACGAGATCGAGCAGCATATCGACGCATTCCTCTCCGCCGAACTGGTCGCTCCCGGCATCGAGGATCTTCTCCATGCGCTCGATCGCGGTCAGGTGCTCGACACCCCACGCGCGGGCGGGCAACACCTGATCGCCCACGTGGTTGTCGTTGACGAGCTCCCAGTCGGTGACCACGACGCCGTCATAGCCGAGCTTCTCGCGCAGCAGGCCCGTGACGATCTGACGGTTGTAGCCGAAGCCGACCTCTTCGATCCGCTCGCCGTCGACGTCGAGTCCGACCGGCATGCCGTAGTACGGCATCATCGCGGCGGTCCCCCGGCGGATGGCCTCGCGGAACGGTTCGAGGTGGTAGTCGAACATCCCGCCCGGGTACACCTGCTCGCGGCCGTACGGGAAGTGCGCATCCTCACCACCGAGCTGCGGACCGCCGCCCGGGAAGTGCTTCGTCGTGCAGGCGACACTGTCGCGCCCGAGCTCGTCCCCCTGGAAGCCCTGCAGGTACGCCGCGGTGAAGGCCGTGACCCGCTCGGCATCCTGCCCCAGGGTCTGAGCCTGACGACCCCATCGCGGCTCTGTGGCGAGATCGATCTGCGGATGCAGCGCGGCGCGGATGCCCACGGCGACGTACTCCCGGCGCGCGACCTCGGCGAACTCGCGCACGGTGTCGACGTCGTCGAGAGCAGCGAGCCCCAGCCCCTCGGGCCACTGCGAGAAGGGACCGGCCGAGAAGGCCACGCCCGTGTTCTCGACGAAAGCGTGTCGCGGGTCGGTACTGATGGTGACCGGGATGCCGTGGGGCGTCGTCTCGGCGAGCGCCTGGAGGTTGTTGTTCCAGATCGCCGCCTGTCGGGCGGTGCGGATCGCGTGCACGTTGAAGTGGTTCATCATCTTGTGCACGACCACCGTGGTCGTCGGGGACTTCGAGATCTTGCCGGGCGTCTCAAGCACTTCGCCGTCGTCGCCGACCTCGATGACGGTCTGGAACATCAGCCCCGCCTTCTCCTCGAGGCTGAGGCGACCGAGCAGGTCGTCGACGCGTTCCTCGACGCCGAGCCGCGGATTCTCGTAGGGGTCCATCACGCCGTTGTGGTTGAGGTCGCGGAAACGCGTTCCGTCGGGCGCGGTGAGGAAACGGGGGGAGGTCATGGGGTCCTTTCGAGGGCTCGGGTCTCACGGGAGGGGCGCGCGGCCCCGGATCACTTGAGACCGGTCGAGGCGATGCCCTGGATGAAGTAGCGCTGCAGGAAGACGAACAGCAGGATGATCGGCGCGATGACCAGCACCGACCCCGCCAGCAGCAGGCCGTAATCGGTGGCGTTCTGACCCGTCGAGTACAGCGACAGCGCGACAGGGAGGGTGTACTTCGCCTCGGTCTGGGCCGCCACCAGCGGCCAGAGGAAGTTGTTCCACGAGGCGAGGAAGGTCAGGATCCCGAGGGTGGCCAGCGGCGGCCCGCACAGGGGCATGACGATACGGGCGAAGATCCGCAGCTCGCCCGCGCCGTCGATGCGCGCGGCCTCGAGCAAGGGATCCGGGATGCCGAGCATGAACTGCCGCATGAGGAAGACGCCCAGCGGGGTGGTGACGAAGGGCAGGATCAGCGCCGCGTAGCTGTCGACGAGGCCGAGAGACGACACCATCACGAACAAGGGCACGAAGGTGACGACGCCCGGGACCATCAGGGTCACCATGACCACGAGGAACAACGCCTTCTTGCCCGGGAAGTCCATCTTCGCCAGTGCGTAGCCGACCATCGAGCAGAACACGAGGTTGCCGGCCACGGTGACCAGCGCCACGAGGACGCTGTTGCCGAAGAACTGCCCGAAGTTCAGCTGCCCGAACCAGGTCGCGAAGTTGTCCCAGGTGAACTGCTCGGGCCACCACGTCGGCGGTCGCTGCAGGATCTCGCGCTGCGTCTTGACCGAACCCAGCAGCATCCACGCGAAGGGCAGGATCCAGACGAGCAGGCCGACGAGCAGCACCGTGTAGGTGAGCGCGCGCCCGGGGGTGACGCGCCTCTCAGCGCGGCGGCGCCTCGGCGGCTCGGGTGCTTCGACGACGGCGGCCGGAGCCGCGGGAGACGTGAGTGTCATGGCATCCTCCCTCAATCCTTGGCGCGCAGAACGCGGAACTGCACCAGGCTGAGCAGGGCGATCGCGAGGAACAGCAGGTAGCTCGCGGCCGAGGCCGTGCCGTACTGTCCGAAACCGAACTGCTTGAACGTGTAATAGGCCACCGAGAGGGTGGAATTGAGCGGGCCGCCCTGCGTCATCACGAAGGCCTCCTCGAAGAACTGCAGGAACCCGACCGAGATGAGCACCGCCCCCAGGAGCAGGGTCGGGCGCAGCAGCGGAAGCGTCACCGAGGTCAGACGCCGCCACGACGAGGCGCCGTCCATGAGGGCGGCCTCCTTGACGTCGGTGGGGATGGCCTGGAGCCCCGCGAGGAAGATCACCATGAGCGTGCCCACATTGCGCCAGACCGCCATCGCGATGAGCGAGGGAAGGGCGGTGCGTGTGTCGTTGAGCCAGTCGGGGCCCTGGATGCCGATGATCGCGAGCGCGGAGTTGAGCAGCCCCTCGGGCTGCAGGATGTAGCGCCAGACCACGGCCACGGCCACGATGCTCGTCACGACCGGCGCGTAGAAGCCGACGCGGAGCACCGAGACGAAGCGACCCGTGCTCGCATTCAATGCGAGGGCGAGAGCGAGCGCGACCGCCATGGTCACCGGGATGCCGACGAGGACGAACGTCGCGGTCACCCCCAGCGACGTGAGGAAGACGGGGTCCGAGAGGACGCCCGCGTACTGCTCGAGTCCCACGAAGTTCACCGCGAACGGAGAGCGGATGTCGCGCGCCGTGAAGTCGGTGAACGACATGGCGAACGAGCCCACGATCGGCACGACCATGAACACCGCGAAGACCGCGACGAACGGCAGGGCGAAGCCCCACGCGACCCATCCCTGGCGCCGGCGGCGGCTCGACGCCCCACCGGCGCGGGCGCGACCGGGAGCCGGGGCCCGCCCGGTCGCACCCACGACTGCCTGCGTCATGATCTCAGCCCAGGCCCAGCTGATCGGCGGTCGCCTGAAGCTCCTTGAGGCCGTCGGCCGGCGTCTGCTGGCCGAGACGGATCTTCTCGAGCATGGCGTCGCCGGCGGCGGCGACCTGGACCCAGGTGGTCACGGCCGGGACCGACTTGGCGGTCTCGAGCTGCGTCCCGAAGGCGGCGAGCGTCGCGGACGAGGCGAGGGCATCGGCCTTCCACGCGTCCTGGACGGCGGGGAGGTCGCCGGTCGCGTCGTACCAGGCGGCCTGCGTCTCGGGCTCGGTCAACCACTGGACGAGCTTCCACGCGCTGGCGGCGTTGTCGGAGTTGTCGAACACGGCGAGGTTGGCCCCGCCGCTGAACGAAGTCGACGACTCCTCCTTCGGCAGGACGGCGGTGGAGAACTTGTCGCTGAACCCCGCCCCGCCGAGCTCTTCGAGCTGGCCGATGAGGAAGGGTCCGTCGATGAGCATCGGCGTCTTGCCCGAGACGAAGTCCGCCTCCTGCGCCCCCGCCGAGCGGTCGGCGGCCGGGTTGGCGATGCCGTCGGTGTAGAAGCTCTGGTAGTAGTCGAGGGCCTCGGCGGTCTCGGGGGTGTCGAGGGTCCACTTCGCGCCGTCTTCGAGCTCGGCGCCGTTCGACCACGGCATCCAGAGGTTGCCCTGGAAGGAGTCGTTCCCCGCGGGGAAGCGGATGCCGTAGTCGGCACCTCCCTTCGACTGCATGTCGGCGGCCATCTTCTTCAGGTCGTCCCAGGTGGCAGGGGGCGTGGTCCAGCCGGCCTGGGCGGCGATGTCGGTGCGGTAGTAGAGCACGCGCGTGTCGACGTACCAGGGAACACCGGTCGCGCGATCGTCGATCATCGTCGAGTCGATCGCCCCGGGGAAGATGCCGTCGGTCGACAGGTCGGTGGGTACCGTCTGCAGGGCGTCGCCGAAGTCGGCCATCCAGGTCGATCCGACCATCGCGAGGTCGGGGGTGTTTCCGCCGGCGATGGCGGTCTGGAACTTGCTGTAGGCGGCGTCCCAGGGCACGGGGGTGACCTCGACGGTCACGCCCGGGTTGGCGTCTTCGAACTGCTTCACGAACGCGGGGAGCGCCTCGCCCTCGGCGCCCATCGCCCACATCGTGAGCGTGCCCTGGGCCTTGGCGTCGCCGATCGTCGAGGCTTCGGCGGCGCCGGAACCGGTGTCGGAGGTGCGCCCGCAACCGGTGAGGACGATCGCGGCGGCGGCCACCACGGCCACGGCGCTCCATCGGGACTTCTTCATCGTGTTCCTCCTCGAACCAGGCATCCGCCGTCGGATGCTCGTGTGAACGTCTGCGCATTAGTTTAAGCGCATAACCTCGCTGTCGCAAGCGCGAGGTTCACGCGCCGCACCGACCCGCCGCCCCGCGGAGTCGACGCCCGTCCCGTGCTGCGAGGAGCCGCCGTCCTGCGGAGTCGACCCGTGTCTTTTCCTGGATCCCGGGGGAAGGTCCGGTGATCCACCCCAGAACTCCGCAGGACGGAGAACGGTCCGCCCGGGCCCGCTCCGCGAACGTCGCACGACGGCGACCTGCGGGTGGAGGCGCCCTTCCTCCCCAGACCACCGGATGCCGCCGGCATCCACTCATCCGACCGTTCGCGGCGAAGCGCCGGTCGAGGACGACGACCATGGGGGCGTGTGCACGCCGGCCGACCGAATCCATCGACGTCTCGACCTCCTCGATGCCGGGCTCAGCCGCCACGACATCGACCGCGCGATCGGCCTCGGATCCCTCGTCCGCCTCCGGCGAGGGGTGTACGCGGATGCCGGGACCTGCGAGCCGCGGCGACGCGCGGCGCAGCACGGTGGAACCCTCGCGTGCGTGAGCGCGGCGACACACCTCGGGCTGTGGGTTCTGTCACCGGATGATCCGTTGCACGTCGCCCTTCGACCGCACGGCCATGGACACCCGCACGACGACTGCACCTGTATCGAGCACGGGGATCACGACGAGAACGACAGGTTCCGTCCCCCTCCCCTCCACGGCATCCTGAGGCAGATCTTCCTCTGCCGCGGCGCGGAGGAGTTCTTCGTCGCGCTCGAGTCAGCCCTCCACGCGCGCAAGATCGGTCGAGCGGGTCTGGACTGGCTCACGAAGAACACGTCGGCGGTGGCGCGCGAGGCGATCGCGCTCGCCGGGCGCGACGCCGAGAGCGGACTGGAGTCGCTCGTGCGCTGGCGGTTGCGGCATCTGGGTCTGACCGTGCGCACCCAGGTGCGGATCGACACCGTCGGTCGCGTCGACCTCGTCATAGGCGACCGCCTGATCGTCGAGGTCGACGGGGTCGAGAACCACGGCAGCGCGGAGCACCGGCACCGCGATCTGCTTCGTGACGCACGTGCGGCTGCCCGGGGCTGCATCACCCTCCGGTTCGACGACGCGCTGGTCGCTCACGACTGGGAGACGGTCGAGCGGGCGATCCATGCCCACGTCCAGCGCCAGCTCCACCTCCGCTGACCGCTCCGTGGACGGACACCCGCGCCAGAGGACCCGGCCGGCTCCCGTCCTGCGGAGTTGACCTGCACGCGACCCTCCCGCCGACCCCCGACACCGGTGCCACGACGCTCGACTCCGCAGGACGGCGCCACTGCGGACACCCGCCGGCGCGGATCGACACCGGATGCCGGCCCTCAGTCGAGCGGTCGGAGATACCCGCGCACGAACTCGGCGAACAAAGCCGACATGTCGACGGAGTCGTCGAGGAGCCACTGCTGCTGCAACCCGTCCATCACGGCGCTCAGCAGCCGCGCCGCGCACGCGGGGTCGATGTCGGACCGCACCTCGCCGACGGCCTGACCCGCACGCAACAGGTCGGCCGCGGTCTCGGCGCTGCGGCGATACCGCTCGGCGAACGCCTGATGAGAGGGATGCGCGGGGTCGCCCGCCTCGGCGACGACCAGCGTGTACAGCGACGTGAGCCCGCGGGTCGTGGCGTTGTGCGCCACCACCTTCTGCATCTGTTCGACGAGGGTGTGCTCACGCGGATCGCCGGCGGCGGCGCGAACGCGCTCGTCGCGCTGGCGCAGCACCTCGGCGAACAGTTCCTCCTTCGACGCGAAGTGGTGCATGAGCCCCGCGGGTGTCACGCCCACGCGCGTCGCGACCTCGCGCAACGATCCCGCGGTGACGCCGGAACGCCCGAATACGACGACGGCCTCGTCGACGATGCGCTGGCGGGTCTGCTGGCCTTTCGGATAGCTGCCGCGACGCGCGCGCGCCCCTGTTGCGTCGGTCATCGGCATCCCTCCCCTGTCCGGACGCACCGCTGCCCGGCACCTCCGTGAGGCACCGGGTAGCGGTCGCGCTCGTCGTCAGGGACGTCGATCGCCCCACGAGGAGCCGAAGACCTGCTGTTCGATGGCGGGCCGGAGGTTCTGCTCCATCCTGTCATCGACCATGTAGTCCTTGAGGCTGTCGCCGGTCAGAGCGTTGCCGACGGCCGCCATGATCATCGACTGGTCGAGCGACAGGTATCGCTCGGCGACCGTTCCGCTCCCCACCGCCACCGCGTCGTAGAAGCCGCCGGGACCGTAGGCGCCCATCTTCTCGAGGCCGCGCAGGTTCTTCAGCACGCCCGGGCGGTCATAGGGCAGCGCCAAGAACGATGCGTGCGGGGTGACGACGCCGTCGCCGAAGGTCGGGTCGGGGTTCGTGCCCTCGCTGCAACCGGGCCGGTCGACGTCGACGTCGGTCTTCTCGGCATCGGAGGTGTATCCGTCGGAGCGCATGCCGGCGATGTCGACGCCGTACTCCGCGTATCCGCCGAACGGGTTGCTCGCGGGCGAGAAGCCCCACGAGCCGTAGCCCGCCTCGTCGAGACCGTGACGCTTCTGGATCTCGACCGTGATCGGGTGGTTCACGGCCCACGACGTCGGGCCCCACTCGGTCTCGGGGATGAGCAGGTCGGGCATGAGGGCTTCGAACATGCTGCCGCCCCAGCTCGGCACGAACGACATTCCGTCGTACGAGTAGACGCCCTCGTAGACGTCGACGCCGTCGTAGGTGCGCGTCTCGCCGGTGGGCAGTTGCTCCTGCCACGCCCAGTCGCAGCCCGCGGGCATGGTGCGATGGGTGCCGTAGAGACCGGATGCCGGGATCGAGCCCTCGGAGATGCCGAGGTAGGTCGCGATGCGGCTCTCGCTGACGGTCGTGTCGTAGTGGTGGCAGGTGTAGAACGCCTGCTCGCCGCTGCCGTTGTACATCGGGACCTCGACGGCGCAGCCGTCTCCGGGAGGGGCCTCCCAGAAGCCGCCGCGGTTGGTGCCCGCGGGGAGGTTCGCGGCTCCGGCGGAGTCGAAGAACGCCGAGAAGTCCATCGAGCGATACAGCGCGTCGGCGCGGTCGGCGAGCGCCGGCTCGGCCTCGCGGACGATCCGCAGACCCGCGGCGAGCCACCCGTTGTCCACCGTGCTGAGGAAGGGGTGGATGACCTCGCCCGAGGTGGGGAAGATCTCGAGCTTCGCCCCCGTGTCCGGCGCGTACCAGTTGTAGTACATGCCACTGCCGTCGTTTCGCTCCATGGTCTCGAGCGTCGACACGGTCGCGGTCAGGCGTTCGCGCGCTTCGTCGGCGCTGATGATCCCGAGGTCCCGGGCGGTCACCGTCGACCAGAGGTAGCCGCCGATGTTCGTCGGCGAGGTGTATCCGGATGCCGTGTCCGGATCGAGCGCGCCGCCGATGTTGTCGTCGGGAAGACCGGTGTTCTCGTGGGCCATCGCGGCCATCGACTTCCAGGTGTCCGTGGCGTAGCGCTGGAGGTCACGTGCCCCGGGACCCGCGTGCGCGGGGGGACCCGCGTGCGGCGGGGGCCCGGCGTGCGGCGGCGGGCCGGGCTGTCCCGGTGGCGCGGCGAAGGCGGGGGATGCCGCGGCGAGGCCGCCCAGGACGAGTCCGACGATCGCGGTGGATGCCGCGAGGGTGTGCTTCATGGCTGCTCTCCTCATCGAAAGCGCTCCGGGGGGATGGAGCTCGTGAGCTAAAACCATACACGTGTCAGGTTTTATCGCAACCCCTTCGCGCCCTCACGACCACGACGGGAACGCGGGCGCGACCCCGCTTCACGGCATCCCGGACAAGAGCATCGGAGGCGATCACGCGCCAGGGAGATGCCGACCCCGACGTCAGCGCAAAGCGCGGCAGGCCAGATGCAGCGCCAACCGGGCGTCGGTGTCCGCCAGGTCGACTCCCAGCAGCTCCTGTGCCCGCGCGATGCGCATCGCGACCGTGTTGCGGTGCACCCCCAGCGCGATCGCGGTGGCCGAGACGCCGGATTCGTGGTCGAGGTACACGGTGAGGGTCTCGAGCAGCTCGGGCCCCTGAGACGCGAGTGGCGCGAGCAGCGACTCGGCGGCGGGCACGAAGGTGTCCGATCCCGCCCACGAGAGCAGCACCTGCTCGATCCCCAGCGCATCCACCCGCACGAACCACCCCATCGCGGCGCGACCCGCGGCGATGCGGGCCCCGTCGACGGCACCGTCGATGCTCGAGAGCAGTCCGCCTGCACCGCTGTCGAGCGATCCGACCCCCGTCGCGACGTCGAATGAGCGGCGCGCTCCGTCGTGCAACGCCCGCACCGACGCGACGTGCCGGTCGAGGAGCGCGGCCGACGGCGGCTCGGCGAAGCTCAGCCACCCCGTCACTCCGCGGCCGCTCGTCACGGCCTGCGAGTCGAGCGGCAGGGTCGCCAACCCGCGACGGACGAACCGCAGCAGTTCCAGGGTGTCCAGGCGACGGCGGCCCGCGATGCGGAACGCGAGATGGTATCCACCCGTGCGCCATCCGCGCTCGCTCATGCGCTGCTCGACATCGGGGTCGCGCGCCTCACGGGCTTCGAGGAACTCTCGGAGCAGACCGGATGCCACGGCGGCGTCGCTCACGTCGGCGACCTCGTCGATGAGGATCCGTGCGGCGACCGCCGGCATCGCGACCTCCGCCGCGACGGCGAGGGCGGACAACTGCGCCGCACTCAGCCCGACGCCGAACATGGCCAGGCGGAGCCCCGCGCGGCTCGGACTGTCCACGCGGACGGAAGCGGCGGCGCCCTCGTCGACGGACACCGCGTCCTGCCACAGGCCGAAGTCGATGGCGGAGCGCACCGACGCGGGAAGCTCACCGCCGGCCTGGAGCAGCACCCCCTCGGCATCGATGAGCGCGACGCCGTGCCCCACACTGGACGAGAGGTGGCGGAGCAGGTCGGCGAGGTGCGCGGCGGAGTACTCGATCGACTGCGCCACGCGACGCACGTAGCCGAGCGTCAGCGCGTCGCGCCCCTGGACGAGCTCCCAGCCGGCGCGGGCGAGTGCGAGGGGGTCGTCGACCGTCAGGACGGTCACGCCCAGGCGCGCAGCGAGACCTCGGGTGCCGGCTCCGAGCTCCTCCGCACCCGACAGGGCCAGTCCGCGAAACCCGCGGTCGCGGACACGGCGCACCAGCGCATCCTGCTGCCACACGGCCGTCGGCAGCGGCTCGGTGAGCGCGGCGAGCTCCCCCGTCCCCTGGTCGGGCAGCGTCGCCTCGCGCGCCGCGATCACGACGCCGCTGAACGCCCCGACGGCTTCGACCACGACGCGCAGGCCGCCATTGGCCGGGTGCGCGAGCAGTGCGCCGAGTTCGAGTGGAGTCACCGACCGACCTCCAGATCGCGCAGACCGTAGGTCGCGGGCACGACCCGGGAGAGCCGCCGCTCGGAGGCGAGCCACCACGACGGGGCGTCGAGCGCGACCACGCGGACGTGTCGGGCGAGGGTGAGGGCGTCGACCTGCAGCACGTCTCCCGACACGGAGTCGATGGCGACGAGGATCTCCGGGGACGCGGCGACCGTGCGGCCGTCGCGGGTGACGGCGAGGAACTCCGAACGCGCCACGAGCCGAAGGAGAGCGCCGTCGTCGCCGGCGATCTCGACCGATCGGGCGAAGGCATCGTCGGGCACGGCATGGACGGCGTTCACCCTCCCGCTCCCGAGCAGGCGCGCCTCGTCCGAATCGTCGAAGGACATGTCGGCGTCGCCGAGCGCCAGGGCACGGGCGGAGGTTCCCGGGACGCCGCGGACGGCGAGGTCCCCGACGGTGAAACCCGCGACCAGGACCGCGCCCGCCCCGCCCGCGCGGATCACGCTCGCCCGCACGAGACTCTCGGCGTCTGCGGCGCGGGACGAGTCCACGAGCATGACGCCACCGCCCGTGTCCGCTACGACGATCACGCCCGGGACGGCGTCGACGAGCAACGAGAGTTGATCGATCCCCGGCAGGGCGCGGCCCATGAGGTCGGCGTCGACGAGCATCCGGTCACGGGCGAGGAGGAAGGGGGTCAGGCCGTTCAGTCCCGCGCCCTCCATCGCGCACACCGCAGCCGCTACGACACCGGTCCAGCGCTCCGCGGCCTCGAGCAGCGGCCCGAACGCGTCGTCCGCGGGCACGCGTTCGCCGAGCAGATACGTGGAGCCCGCGAACCCCACCGCGACACACTGCGTTCGGGGATCGATCTCGTGGACGTCGTGGAGGTCGACGGATTCTTCGAGCACCCGCGACGCCATCAGTTCGAGCAGGGTGGTGGTCCCGCCGCCGCCCGAGCCGAGCAGGGCGAACCCCCGGGCGAGCGCGGGAAGGCGATCGGGCCCGAGGGTTCTCATGCTCACAGGGTAATGAGCGCCCGAGCCTCGGCGATCTGCAACTGCTCGACCGGCGTGAACGCGTCGGTGAGTCCGAAGGCCGAGGGACCGAACGCGGCGAGCGCGCCCGGGGTGCGCATGAGCTCGGGCGTCGAGATACCGAGAACTCGGACGCGCTGGCCGTACCGGAGCCCTTCCGTCGTGACCGGTTCGGCTGATTCGATGTCGGTGATGCAGATCAGATCGGGGACGATCGCCGCGAGGACCCCGTCGCGGCGTGCGACGAGGTTCTCGTTCTGGAAGGCCACCTCGAGGGTCGAGTCGTCGTCGGGGCCGAGCGCCGTGATGGTCGCCCGTCCCTTCGCGAATCCGTCGGTGGTGCGTCGCTCGACGTCGGTGACCTTCCCCACGAACAGTTCGCGCACGTGTGGATACAGCGTCGTCGACAGGGTCTCGGCGATGGCCTCGAACGGGGAACGGTGCTGTTCGCGAGCCTCACGGATGCCACGTCCCAGGGCCAGCGCCATCGACAGCGTCCGCGGGATCGCGGTGCGACGGACGTCCGCTCCCGTCATCGCGTACTCGGCGATGTGGGCGACCCCGCCGAGACGGATCGTGACCCCGCGGGCCAGCCACTCCATCTGGCGGTCGTCGTCGCCGGTGTCGATGACGGCGGTCTCACCGCGCTCCCCCGCGAGGGCGAGAGGCGAACCGTGCACGCCGTAGACGGCGAAGGTCTCCATGGACAGTTCCGGGAACGCACGGCCCATGCCGTCGGCATCCACCACCGGAAGGCCGGTTTCGGCGGCGACGATGAGGGGGATCATCGAATTGATACCCCCGCACTCGATCGGCATGGTGGCGTCGGCGGTGCGGCCGAGGTGCTTCTCGAGAGTGCGAAGGGCAAGCGTGGGCTCGGTGCCGGCGGGGATCTTCTCGACCATGACGGTCGGCGCCCCCATCTGCGCGGTCGGGATGACGAACATGTCGTCATCGATCTCATCGGGGTCGAGCACCGTGATGCTCCCTTCCCCCAGGACGCGCTCGACGAGCTTCTGCCCGATGTAGGGATCGCCTCCCCCGCCCGTGCCGAGCAGGGTCGCGCCGCGCGCGAGGTCGGGCAGGTCCGCGGCGGTCAGGGTCCAGCTCATGCGGCGGCCTCCCGGGTCTCGATGGTTCCGTCGAAGCGGTGCGCGGGCATCTCGTAGCCGAAGTACCCCGGGCCGACCATCGCGAGCGCCTCGGGGGCGTGCCAGCGTTCGTCGCTCGGAGCGGCGATGACACGGACGCGCTGGCCGTAGCGGAGCCCCTCGGTGGTGATGGGTTCGGCGGATTCGGCGTCCAGGACGATGATGAGGTCGGGCGTGGTCACGAGCACGCCGGCACCGGTACGGGCGATGAGGTGCTCGTTCTGGAACGACAGGGTGAGCGTGTCGTCGGTACCGTCGACGCGGGCGTTGCCGCGAGCGAAGCCCGCCGTCGTTCCGCGCTCGACGTCGACGACCTTGCCGGCGAAGACCTCGCGTCCACGCAGCGCGGCGACGACCGCCGCGACGGGGTCGGTCTTGGCCTCGCGTGCCTCGACGATGCCGCGACCGATCGACACGCACGCCGAGAGCGACGCCGGTACGAGCGCCTCGCGGGCCGTGGTCCCCGACATCGCGAATCCGGCGATCATGACGGAGCAGCCCATCTCGACGCACGCGACGCGGGCGATGCGTTCCGTCCAGGTGTTGTCGACGGTCGAGAGGACCGCCGTGTTGCCCTTCTCGTCGGCGAAAGCCAGCGGTGAGGCGGTGACCCCGTACAGGGTCGGCAGCACCATCTGCAGTTCGGGGAACGCACGACCCATTCCATCCGCGTCCAGGAGCGGCAGCCCCAGGGCCGCGGCGGCGGCGACGGGGATGGTGGAGTTCACTCCCCCGGCTTCGGCGCAGGCGATGTGCGTGACGGGACGCCCGAGCGATGCGGCGAGCGCGTGCACGGGGGCGACCACCTCGTCGAGGCTCGGGAGCTTCTCGACCATGACGGTGGGGGCGCCCATCATCGCGACCGTCAGCACGAGAGCGTCGTCGGGCAGCTCGTCGAGGCTCACGACCGTCACCGGACCGTGCTCGGCGAGTGCCCGGCGAGCGAGGAGGGCTCCGATGTACGGGTCTCCGCCTCCGCCGGTGCCGAGCACCGCCGCGCCACGGGCGAGGTCGGTCACCTGCGAAGCGGACAGCTCCCAGCTCACGCGCGCACGCCCATGTCGAGGTCGCCGACCGCTTTCACCCGGACGCGCGTGGCGTTGCCGGGGAGGTAGGGAATCGGCACCTCGTCGAAGTCGACGATCGACACCGACGACGGGCGCGCGCCGGCGGCGATCGCCTTGTCGACGGCTTCGGCGCGGATCGCGGCGATACCCTCGTCGCGGCGGCCCGCCTCGATCGCGTAGACCTTGTCGATCTCGCCGCCCACCTGGGCGATCGAGGCGCCGATGGCGTTGGCGACGGCATAGTTGCGGGGCCGGTGGACGGCGCCGAACAGCGGGAGGTCGTCGGGGAGGAGGATGCTGCCACCCCCGACCGCGACGACGGGGATCGGCTCCGGCGACGTGCGCATGCGGTCGACGGCCTCGGCCACACGCTCGGCGATGCGGGCGAGCACCCGGTCCACGAACGCCGGGTCGAGGTGCGCGACACGGGAGGGGTCCCCCACCTGTGCGCGGCCCGCCGCCACGGCGATGTCGGTCGCCGTCAGGGTGGAGCCGCCGAACACGAGGGCCTCCTCGGTCAACCGGTACCCGACGGACGCGGGGCCGACCTCGGCCGTCTCCTCGTCGACGATCGAGCCACCGCCGATGCCGATCGACAGCACGTCCGGCATCCGGAAGTTCGTCCGGATGCCGGCGACCTTCACTTCGTTCGCCGTCTCCCGGGGGAACCCGGCGTTGAGCAGGCCGATGTCGGCGGTCGTCCCACCGATGTCGACGACCGCGCACGTCTGCAGTCCGCTGGTGAGCGCGGCGCCGCGCATGGAGTTGGTCGGTCCTGAGGCGAAGGTCGCGACCGGGTATAGGCGCACGTAGTCCTCGTCCATGAGCGTGCCGTCGTTCTGGCTCAGGAAGATGGGCGCCTCGATCCCCTGCGCGCGCACCGCGGAGGTGAGTCCGTCGACGATCTCGGAGGCGAGTTCGCGCAGAGCCGCGTTGATGATCGTGGCGTTCTCGCGCTCGAGCAGGCCGATCCGGCCGATCTCGTGAGAGAGCGAGATCGCGACGTCCGGTCCGAGCACCTCGGCGAGGATCTCGGCCGCGCGCACCTCGAGGTCGTGGTTGACCGGCGAGAAGACCGATGAGATCGCCACCGATCGCACCCCGTGCTCCGCCATGTCGGCGGCGATGCCGCGCAGCTCGTCCTCGTCGAGCGGTGAGATGGGACGCCCGTCGAACTCGTACCCGCCGTGGGCGAGATAGCTGCGCGCCTGGATCGCCTCGGTCAGCACGTCGGGCCAGTCCACGAGCGGCGGCAGAGCCTTCGTCGCGGGAAGGCCCAGGCGCAGCGCGGCCGTGGGGGCCAGGCGCTGGGCTTGGACGAGCGCGTTGATGAAGTGGGTCGTCCCGATCATGACGGCGTCGACGTCGGAGCCGGAGAAGTCGTGCTCGGCGCGCAGCGCCGCGATGGCGTCGACGATGCCGGAGGTGACGTCGGGGCTGGTGGACTTCTTCACGCCGGCGAGGGTGTCCTTGCCGTCCATGAGCACTGCGTCGGTGTTGGTGCCGCCGACGTCGATGCCGATGTGCATGGGTGGAGCTTCTTTCGTTCGAGGAGAGCGGATCAGGATGCCACGGGCGCGGCGCTCGCTGCCGGGGACTGCGCGGTCGTGGCCTGACCGATGCCGCGCACCCAGCCGAGCTTGCCGGCGACGGTGTAGAGGACGATCGACAGCACGAGCGAGGAGATCGCCGGGATGCCCCAGGTGAAGAAGTACCCGACGAGGGCCGAGATCACCCAGATCACGAGGGTGACCGGCACGATGCGCGGGGAGGTCTGCGGGAGCCGTCCCTCGGCACGTGAGGCGTCGAGCTCTCCGCGCCACCGGCGAACGAGGAAGTATTCGGCGACCATGATGCCGGCGATGGGCGGGAAGGCGACGCCGAGGATGATGAGGAACTCGGTGAACTGCGACAGGATGCCCGCGGCCGCCAGGACCGAACCGACGACACCGAGCACGATGGTCGTGGTGACTCGATGGAGGTTCTTGCCGAAGGCCGTGGAGATGAAGTTCACCAGACCGAGGGTCGAGGAGTACAGGTTCCAGTCGTTGATCTTGAGCGTGCCGGTGATCACGATGATCAGACCGACGAGGCCCACCGATGAGGTCACGATCGCGACGATGTTGCCCGACTGGGCGGCGTGGGCGAGCAGTACGCCCGAGAGACCGATGACGAACTCTCCGAGGGTGACGCCGAGGACCGTCTGCTTGACGACGTCGGCCTTCGACCGGTTGAAGCGCGTCATGTCGGCGGTGATGATGGCGCCGACGATGAGGCCACCGGCGACGATCGCCGTTCCCTGCCAAACCGACATCGTCGGGCCGGGGGCGGGCGAGGTGAGCAGATCCCCGAACGAGTGGTTGCTGAGCTCGGAGATGATCGACCACCCCACGAGCACGAGGAACAGGGGCACCGTGATGTTGGCGAGCCACTGCATGCCGACGAAACCGACCGCGACGATCGCGGTCACGGCCAGACCGAACAGCAGACTCCACGCCCACGTCGGCATAAGCCCGGGGAGCAGGGAGTCGAGCGACTCGGCCGAGATGGCGGATTGGATGCCGAACCAGCCGATGAGGCTGATGCCGATCGCGAGGCCGACCAGCGATGCCCCGATGTCTCCGAAGCCGGTCCAGCGGGCGAGGAGCGCGGTGTTGAGACCCTCCTTCTGCCCGATGATCCCCACGATGCACATGATGACTTCGAGGATGATCGAGCCGAGCAGGAGCGCGAGGAAGGCGTCGCTGAAGGTCATCGCGTAACCGAGGGTGGCGCCGAGCAGGAACTGCGACAGGGCCGACACCTGGCCGAAGCGCTGCACGGCGATGCCGAACCAGTGCTTCTGGGCGTCGGGTGTCACGCGGCTGAGGGCGAAATCGTCGGCGTGTGCCATACGTGCCATGGGGTGTCCTTTGCGGGGAGGGACGGTGCGGGTGCTGCACACGCTATTGCCGTCCCCGCGGGCGAGACATGGGCATGTCGCCTCACATTGCATCCGAGCTGTGCAGCTTGCACATTTCGATCACTCGCGCGGCGCGTGCGCCTCGAGGAACTCGTACATCTCGGTCGTGTCCACGCCCGGGAACGCTCCGGTCGGCAGGGTCGCCAGCAGGGTGCGCGGCGTGCGGACGTTGGGCCACGCCCGACCGCGCCACGCGTTCTCGAGCGAAGCGGGCGCCCGACGGCAGCACGCCTCGACCGCGTGACGCGAGATCGCACGGTTGGAGGTGTCGCGACCACGGAACCACTTCGTGTCGTCGAAGCGCACGCCCACGCTCACCGAGTGCGCACCCTCGCTCGACTGCTCCACGCGCGCGGTGCACCAGTAGGTTCCGTTGCCGGTGTCGGTGTACTGGTAATACGGGTTGAAGAGGTCGTCTTCGTCGAAGACCACGCGGCTCGTCCAGCGCCGACAGCACATCTGCCCCTCGATCGAGCCGAGGCGATCGGTGGGGAAGTTCACGTCGTCGTTCTCGTAGGCCTTCGTGATGGTGCCCGACTCGTGCACCTTCAGGAAGTGCACCGGGATGCCGAGGTGCACGGTCGCCAGGTTCGTGAAGCGGTGCGCGGCGGTCTCGTACGACACCGAGTAGGCGTCGCGCAGGTCCTCGATGCTGATCGTGCGCCGCTCCTTCGCCTCACGGAGCGCCGGCATGACATGCGCCTCGGGCATGAGCAGGGCGCCGGTGAGGTAGTTCGTCTCGACCCGCTGCCGGAGGAACTCGTCGTAGCTCGTCGGCTCGCCGTGGCCGAGCATGCGGCTCGACAGCGCCTGCAGCACCGACGCGCGCGGGTCGCCTTTCGCGACCTTCGTGGACAGGTACAGCCGGCCGTTCTTCACGTCGGCGATGCTCCGCGTCGACGAGGGCAGGTCGGGCACGTAGTGCAGCGTGAAGCCGAGGTGGGCGGCGATGTCGCTCGCCCCGCGTTGGGTGAGGGGACCGCCAGGGTGCTCGATCGCGGTCAGGATCCCGGATGCCGTGCGCTCGAGGTCGGGAAAGTGGTTGTCCTGCGTGCGCATGAGGCGGCGCAACGCCACGTTGGCCCGCCGCGCCTCTTCGGGGGTCGCTGAGCGCTCCTCGCGGAGGCGCTCGATCTCGCCCTGCAGCGCGAGCATCGCCGACAGCACCTCGTCGGGCACCGACCGACCGACGCGGAACGGCTCGATGCCGAGCGCCTGGAACGTCTGCCCGCGCATCGCGCGCTCGACCGAGATCTCGAGCGCCGCGCGCTCGTCGAGGGGCTCGGCGTCGAGGATCTGCTCGAGCTTGCACTCGAGCGCCCGCGCGATCGCCTGAAGCAGCGTGAGCTTGGGCTCGCGACGGCCGTTCTCGATCATCGACATCTGGCTCGGGGCGCGACCGACCGCCGCGGCGAGCTCGTCGAGCGTGAAGCCGCGCGCGGTGCGCAGCTGACGGATGCGTCGGCCGATGGTGAGGGTGTCCACCTCGTCATCGTCGAACGGGAGGGATGCCGAAGAAGCGGAGACGCCGGTGTCCATACGTCATGTTCTCACCGGAACAGAAGATCGCGCGATCTTCACACGACAAATGCACTTCGAGGGGGCTGTTCTTCGCCGACAGTGGTCTCCACGGGGCACCGCAGCCCCGACATCCGAAGGAGAACGCTCATGACGATCCAGGCCACCCCCGCCCAGCAGCCCCTGCGCCCCGGCGACCAGACCGTGACCGCCGACGAGATCCGCGCCGCGTGGGAGAACGACCCCCGCTGGGACGGCATCGAGCGCACGTACTCGGCGGAAGACGTCGTGCGCCTCCGCGGCAGCGTCCGCGAGGAGTCCACCCTCGCCCGCCGCGGAGCCGAGAACCTGTGGAACCTCATCCACACCGAGGAGTACGTCCGCGCCCTCGGCGCCTACACCGGCGGACAGGCCGTGCAGCAGGTGCGCGCGGGTCTCAAGGCCATCTACCTGAGCGGCTGGCAGGTCGCCGCCGACGGCAACCTCGCCGGACAGACCTACCCCGACCAGAGCCTCTACCCCGCCAACAGCGTGCCCGCGGTCGTGCGCCGCATCAACAACGCGCTGCTGCGGCAGGACCAGATCGAGCGCGCCGAGGGAGAGATCACCCAGGACTGGCTCGCCCCGATCGTCGCCGACGCCGAGGCCGGGTTCGGCGGTCCGCTCAACGCCTACGAACTGGCCCAGTCGCTCATTTCGGCCGGCGCCGCCGGCATCCACTGGGAAGACCAGCTCGCGAGCGAGAAGAAGTGCGGCCACCTCGGCGGCAAGGTGCTGGTGCCGATCCAGCAGCACATCCGCACCCTGAACGCCGCGCGCCTGGCCGCCGACGTCGCCGGGGTGCCGACCGTGATCATCGCCCGCACGGACGCCCTGGCCGCCGACCTGCTCACCAGCGACGTCGACCCGCGCGACGCGGAGTTCCTCACCGGCGAGCGCACCAGCGAAGGCTTCTACCGCGTGCGCCCGGGCCTCGACGCGGTCATCGCCCGCGGACTCGCCTTCGCGCCGTACGCCGACCTCATCTGGGTCGAGACGGGCGAGCCCGACATCGAGCTCGCGCGCCGCTTCGCCGAGGCGATCCACGCCCGCTACCCGGGCAAGAAGCTCGCCTACAACTGCTCGCCGAGCTTCAACTGGAAGCGCCACCTCGATGACGAGCAGATCGCCACGTTCCAGGCCGACCTGGCCGCCCTCGGCTACGCCTTCCAGTTCATCACGCTGGCCGGCTTCCACGCCGTCAACCACTCGATGTTCGCCCTCGCCCGCGGTTACGCCGAGCGCGCCATGAGCGCGTACGTCGAGCTGCAAGAGGCCGAGTTCGCCGCCGAAGCGAACGGCTACACCGCCACGCGCCACCAGCGCGAAGCGGGCACCGGCTACTTCGACGTGGTCTCGACCGCGCTCAACCCCGACAGTGCGACGCTCGCCCTGGTCGGCTCCACCGAGACCGCCCAGTTCCACTGAGCCCTCACCCGCTCTCGCCCACCCCTCGTCCCCCTTCTCGCAGTGCATGTCCCATTTTCGGCTGCCTGGGCCACCCCCAGGCCGCCATTTTCGGGACATGGTCCGAGAAGCGGACGCGCCACAGAAAGCCACGACCATGACCCTCATCGACACCTCTCCCCCGCCGACCACCGAAGAATCCCGGATGCCGAGCACCCCGGCATCCGCCCCGCACCTGCGCCTCGAGCGGCCCGTGCACGGGCGCGACGGCGAGATCCTCACGCCCGCGGCGCTCGCCTTCGTCACCGAGCTGCACGACCGCTTCGCCCGGCGCCGGCACGACCGGCTCGCCGCACGCCTGCGCCGCCGCTTCGAGATCGGCACGGGCGACGACCCGCACTTCCGCGCCGACACTGCGCACATCCGCGACGACCCGTCGTGGCGCGTGGCGGGCGCCGGCCCGGGCCTGGAGGACCGCCGCGTCGAGATCACCGGGCCCACCGACCCGAAGATGACGATCAACGCGCTGAACTCCGGCGCGCGGGTGTGGCTCGCCGATCAGGAGGACGCCACGAGCCCGACCTGGAGCAACGTCATCGGTGGCCAGCTGTCGCTGTTCGACGCGATCCGCGGACAGCTGTCGTTCACGAGCCCCGAGGGCAAGCGCTACGAGGTCACCGCCGAGCGCACCCCCACGATCGTGATGCGCCCGCGCGGCTGGCACCTGCCCGAGAAGCACGTGAGCTTCATCGATCGCGCGGGGCGGGAGCTCCCGGCATCCGGATCTCTCATCGACTACGGGCTGTACGTCTTCCACAACGCGCACGCGCTGATCGCGGCGGGCCGGGGACCGTACTTCTACCTGCCGAAGATCGAGTCGGCCGAAGAGGCACGGCTCTGGGACGACGTGTTCTCGTTCACCGAGGAGCGCCTGGGCCTCGACCACGGCACGATCCGCGCGACCGTGCTGATCGAGACGCTGCCGGCGGCGTTCGAGATGGAGGAGATCCTCTTCGCCCTGCGCGACCACTGCGCCGGGCTCAACGCCGGGCGGTGGGACTACATCTTCTCGATCATCAAGACCTACCGGGGCCGGGGCGCCCGCTTCGTGCTCCCCGACCGCAGCGAGGTCACGATGACCGTGCCGTTCATGCGGGCCTACACCGAGCTGCTCGTGCAGACGTGCCACAAGCGCGACGCCTACGCGATCGGCGGCATGAGCGCGTTCATTCCGAACCGCCGGCGACCCGAGGTCACCGAGGCCGCGTTCGAGAAGGTGGCCGCCGACAAGCGGCGCGAGGCCGGCGACGGCTTCGACGGCACGTGGGTGGCCCACCCCGACCTCATCCCGGTGGCCCGCGCCGAGTTCGACGCGGTGCTCGGCGACGAGCCGAACCAGCTCGGGCGCACCCGCGACGAGGTGGCGGTCGACCCCGCCGACCTGCTCGACGTGCGCATCGGTCTGCCGGTGACGACGGCGGGTGTGCGGGGCAACGTCTCGGTGGCGATCCGCTACATCGAGGCCTGGCTGCGGGGCCTGGGCGCCGTCGCGATCGACGACCTCATGGAAGACGCCGCGACCGCCGAGATCTCGCGCTCGCAGATCTGGCAGTGGATCCACCAGGACCACTCCACGGCCGAGGGCACCGCCATCACCCGCGACTTCGTCGAGGCTCTCGTGACGGACGTGCTCGCCGAGGTGCGGCGCTCCGAGGGCGACCGCTTCGACGACGCCGCCGCGGTGTTCCGCGAGGTGGCGCTGCGCGAGGAGTTCCCCGCGTTCCTCACCCTGCCGGCGTACGCGAAATACCTGAACTGATTCACCGGATGCCGAGGGGCCGGGGCCACGAGCCCCGGCCCTTTCGTGCGGCGGGAGTCAGCGCGCGGCGGACCGGAAGCGTCGGGGCTTGCCCTCACCGAGGTCGGCGAGACGCTCGACGCGCTCGAGCCGAACGGGCTGACCGAGCAAGGCGCGCAGCGCGGTGGTGATCGCCGTGCCGTCGCCGCCGGCGATCCTCACCTCGAGCCCGCCGTCCGCTCGCTGCTCCACCGTCCAGCCGTGCGCGCCGTGGCTCTGCAGCTGCTGCGTGAGGTCGACCGACGGCACGCGCGTCCCCGCGGCACTGACGAAGTCGGTGTGCTCGCGCCCCTCGAGGTCGGCGATGCCGACGCCGCCGCCGGGGAGGTCGACGAGCCGACCGACGTCGCCGGTGCGGTACCGCACGAGCGGCAGCAGGGGGTTCTCGCCCGCGGTCACCGTGATCTCGCCCATCGCTCCGTCGGCGACCGGCTCGCCCGCAGCATCGAGCACTTCGACGTGCACCCGCCGGTCGAGCACGCGGAACGGTCCGTCGTCGGTGCGCACCGCGATCGGCCGGGTCTCGTGCAGGCCGTACACGTCGAACACGGGGCACGAGAACGCGGCCTCGAGCTCAGCGCGCAGCGGCGCCGACAGGGCCATCGCGCCCGAGAACAGGGCGAGCGGGTGCACGACGGCCCGCAGTTCGGGGGTCAGCAACTCGGACAAGCTGGTGGGGTTGCCCGAGATCACCTGCGGATCCGCGTCTCTGAGGAAGATCGAGCGATCGGATGCCGCCCGCCAGGCGCCCTCGTTCAGATTGACCCGCGCCATGGCGCGCTGGGCGAAGCCGCTGACGATCGACACGTACGTGAAGGCCTGGCGCTGCTGCAGCACCCACATGATCGCGAGCCGCTCGGCATCCGGCTCCCACTTCACACCCGCTTCGCGCACGAGGCGGACGAGCAGGTGGAAGCCGCGCGCCACCTCCTCGACGTCGTCGGGGATGACCAGCGCCGCCCCCGTCGACCCCGAGCTCGTGCCGTGCAGCATGCGGTCGAGGTCGGCGTCGAGGGGGACGAATGCCGAGACGTCGGCGACGAGATCGCGCCGCTCGATCGTGGGGAAGTCGTCGAGGGTCCGCAGCCCCGTCATGCCTCGATAGAACGGAAGTCGCCGCGCGGTGTCGAGGTGCGCGTCGAGCCACCCGTCGAGCGGCAGCGGCGTGCGAGCGCGGTCGACGGCCTCGGCGGTGAGTCGGTCCCCCGTGGCATGCACCCACGCGGGGGCCGCCGGGTGCGTGCGCCACCGCTGCAGGCGCGCGGCGCCGCCGGTGTCGAGGGTCGGCCAGCGCTCGGCATCCGTCAGCACCGCCGCCGATCCCGGCCGGTACTCGCCGAGGGCGAGCGGGTCGTCGTCACTCACTCGAGTACCTCGCGGCGGCTTCCCGGGCGCGCGCCTCGGCGAGGCGGCGGGCGATCTCTTCGCGGTGACGGTACGCGGCGTACGCCTCGGCGAGCGCGGCGTTGCGGCGGAGCGAGTCGCGCGCGTCGAGGAGGGCGCGCGCGGTCTCGCGGTCTTCGCCGGCCGGCAGGAAGCCCGCCCACAGCACGAAGGTGCGCGCCGCCTCTTCTCGCCGCTCGGCGTCGGCGAGCCAGTCGCGCGGATCCACCACGGGCGCGAGGCGCAGGGCCAGGGCGTCGATCGCGCGCGCCACGTCGCCGCCGGCGAGTGACGGGACGAACGGTTGCACGAGGTCCTCGCTCGCCACCACCCACAAACCGATGGCCGCGCCCGTGCGCACCCGCTCGTCGTCGGCGTGATCGATGGATGCCAGGGGTCTGCCCAACACGTCGCCGGCGAGCGCGCGCAGCGAGACGTCGTCGTCGAGGAACGGCCGCGGCACGCTCGACAGGCGCGCCGCGATCTCGTCGACCCCGGGGCCGGGCCGGGCGCTCGCCCACGCCGTGTCTTCGGGCGGCGCGATCGCCGACCACACGCTCAGCAGATCGTCCGCCTCAGCCACCGAGCACCTCCGCCAATCGCGCGCACACCGCGGGTGCGTCGTCCATCCGTTCGATGTACATCACCTCGTATCCCGCCCGCAGCGCCGGCTCGGCGACCCGGTGCTGTCGATCGAGCACGACGAGGGTCGCCGTGCTGAGTGTCTCGCGCACCCGGGGCGCGACATCGGCGCGAGCGGGATCGCCGTCGCCGAAGAGCGAGGTCAGCCCGTCGTCGGAGAGAACCACGAGGTGACGCCGGTGCGCGGCATCCGGAATCCCCCGTCCGGCGTACCTCTTGTCGAGCAGGTCGAGGGGGAAGGTCGTGCCGCCGGCGAAGAAATGGGCGAGGTCGGCGATGACCCGGGCGGGGTCGCGAGAGTACTCCTCGCGGCCGGCGACCTGGCCGGGTCCCGAGAAGCTCGTGACGCGCACACGTCCGCCTCCCCGCAGCACCGACAGGGCGAGGATGGTGCCCGCGAGCACGGCGGGCGAGCCCGTCTGCGGCTGCGGCATCGAGCCCGAGCTGTCGATGTAGAGGTCGAGATCGATGCTCGACGACACCGGCGGCGGATCATCGGGCAGGTAAGAGCGCCGCAGCGTCGTCACCCCGGGCACGACCGCCCCGCCCGCCTGCAATGTCGCGGGCCAGTCGAGATCGGCGAGGTCGTCACCGGTCTCCCAGCTCTCGAAGGGTCCCGGGAGGTCGGCCGAGACCGCACGCGGCAACCGCTGCGTGAACGGACGCACCCAGCGCGTCGCCTCGGCTCGGTACCAGGCCGCGATCACGGCAGCCGGGTCCGCGTCGGCGTACAGCTCGAGGGTCTGCGCGATCCCGAGGGCCTGCCCCGTGGCCGAGCCCTTCGCCGCCGGCGCAGCAGCGGCCCCCGCGGAGGAAGGCACCGCGCCGCTCAGCCGCCGATCCGACAGCACCCGGCCGAGCTCCGAGGGGGTCGCGGCGGCGTCATCGGCGGCGCAGGTGCCTCCGGGGAGCGAGGCCGCGCCGTCGGTGCGCGGATCGATGAGGTAGGGCGCCACCACGACGCCGAAGCGCAGGGCCCCGGCCACGGCGTCGCCCGCGAAGGTGCGCACGAGCGAGGCGAGCACGTCGGCGTCGAGGGCGGGACGCGTGACCGTCGCTTCGGCGAGTTCGTCGGACACGCGCTCGGCGGCCCTGCGCGCCTGCCGCAGCGCCTTCTCGGCCGCGCGGTGCTCCGCGGCGATGCGCGTCCAGGGCAGTTCCTGCTTCTGCTTCGGCGGGCGTCGGGCGGGCTCCGGCGGCTCGGGGTCGCAGAGGGTTCCGCGGGGCAGGTTCCACAGCAGCTCGTACGTGCGCAGGTACACCCACCACAGCGGGCTCGGCGACGAGCGCGAGGCGCGGTACAGCTCTCGCGACAACCGCACGATGCCGGGCTCGCCCACCCCGTCGCGCCGTCGCTGCAGGACGGCGACACGGGCGTTGACGAGCAGGTCGGTCCACAGGTTCGACATCAGCGCGAGATCCTCGTCGCGCAGGGTGGGTGCCCCCGCGGCCTGCAGGGCGCGGGCCATCTGATGGCGGATCTTCAGCGCGTCCAAGCGCGTGCTCGGGGCGAGCACGTGGTGCCCGAGTTCGTGCGCGAACACGCTCTCCATCTCGCCTGCTCCCCCGAGCTGCGCGACCATGACCGGGTCGACCGTGACGACCGGCGGAAAGGTGAACCACGCGGGAGCGCCGTGCTCGTCGCCTGCGCCGGGAGCCATGCGCGCCTCCTGCAGCCGCACGCCCCACAGTCGCTGCGCCGCCTCCCACGCCAGCAGCTCGCCTCCGATCGGCGACATCGTCGTGCTCACGCCGGCTCCGCGACGTGGATCCACACCAGGTACGAGTCGGCGAAGGTGATGACGGATGCCGCGCCCGCGGCGCCCGGATCGGGCTCATCGTCGAGCGGGCTCAGGCGCGACCCCCAGGCGTCGGCGTCGATGCGCCACCACCGCGCCCCGGTGCGCACGGCGAACGCGCCGTCGACACCGAGCGGTCGACCGTCGGCCGGAGGCGCCGTCCACGCGCCGCCGAGACCGCGGAACCCTCCGACCGCGCAGACGTAGCCGTTGGCCTCGCGGCGGCCGGGCCACCAGTACCGGTCGGTTCTCTGGCGCTCGACGAAGACGCCGAGGTGGGCGGCATCCATCCCCAGGGCGGCCGCCGCGGCTGCGCCTTCGCCGGACGACCACGCCCGCTCGATGCTGCCCAGAGCGTCGTCGCGCAGGCCGAGCGCGCCGGCTCGCCAGCCCGCGATGCCGGCGAGGGCGATCGGGTCGAACCCCTCGCCGGCCGCGCGCCCGGCCGCGAACGACACGGCGAACCGCTCGGCCGAGCCGCCCGCCGCTTCGACGTTGCGTCCCGCCAGCGCCAGGTCGAGCCCCTCGACCGGCACCGGGGTGCCCACCGGCGGAGTGCGATCGGCGAGGTGGCCGGGGCGTCGGATCACGAACGCCCCTCGAGCCAGCGCAGGTAGGCCGTGTAGCGCTGGTGCAGGTACTTCAGCGCCATGAGGTCGTCGAAGTCGCGGCCGTAGAGCTTGCCGGTGCCCGCGACGGTGCGCAGCCGTGCCTCGATCTCGGTGAGGCGCCGACCGGCCTCGACCGCCCCGACGCCGTCGAGGCCCGCCTCGAGCTGCGCGAGCAGCGCGCCGACCGGGTCGTCGCCCCCGCGGCCGAGGGCGTCGAACTGTCGGCCCGACTCCGCGAACAGGTCGGCGAGCCAGCTCATCACATCGGTGCTGAGCTCGCGCTCGGCCCCCACATCGAACCGAGGATGGGTGGGATTGGGCAGCAGCTTGCCCCGCAGCACGAACGGCAGCATCGCGCCCACGTCGGCGACCGATACCGCGTCGCGACCACGGAACCAGGCGACGGCCTTGGCGTAGACGATGAGGGTCTGCAGCGCCCGCACCGACAGGCCGTTGAGGGTCTGCGCGCCGGGATCGGTCATGAGGTCGGCACCGGAATTCGCCTCGATCGCCTCGGCGACCCGGCCTCCGGCAGTGGTCACCGTGTCTTTCGTGCGGTACTCGAACCGGCGCCCGCCGCCCTGCACGAACTCGAAGTGACTGAGGAAGAACTCCAGCCGCCGACGCACCTCGGCCGGCACCGGCACCGCGCGGATCGCCGCGCGCATCGCCGACTGCTCGTCGGGAGCGAACACGAGCTCGGCGGGCACGTGCTCCTCGGGCTTCTCGCCGGCTTCGACGCGGGCGACGAGCTCGTCGAGGAAGCGGCTGTTGAACCCCGCTGCGGGCACGGTCACGTCCATGCGGTCGCGCAGCGCCTGGATGACGGGGAAGGTCCCACCGCCCGCGTCGTCGTTGGCGGTGAAGAACCAGCTCTCCACGCCCGAAGCGGGGGCCGTGCGACGCATCTGGTCGTGGCTCTCGACGTAGCCCTCGGCCACCATCGTCAGCAGGGCCGACTGCGTCTTGGTGGGGATGCGGTTGTACTCGTCGACGATCTTGACGGGCCGCGTCAGCCACTCGCGCCACGCGATGCCGATCTCGGCCAGGCTCGACGCGTTCATCAGATCGCGCGGCAGAGGGATGCCGACGAGGTCGCTGATCGACAGCTGCGGCTGCCCCTGCTGCACGCCGCGCCGCACCTCCTCGGGCGTCGACCCGGCGAGCACTCCCATGAGCACCGCGACGGTGGTCTTGCCGCGGCCCGGGCCGCCGATCAGCAGGCACTTGCCACCCACCGCGAAGCTCAGCAGCGGTAGCAGCACGTTCGAGGAGTACGAGGGCTCGTTCGGCAGGGTGAGCTCGGCGCCGGCGTCGCCCAGCTCGAACGTGAGCGGGCGCCCCGACGAGAACTCCACGTCGTAGTAGGGCGAGATGACCGCGCGATTGACGATCCAGTAGTACGTCTGCCGCAGCTTCTCGTCGAGAGGCGGCGCGGCCGGGGCGGGTGCCTCACGGAAGAGGTCGGCCGCGGCGAGCGGGGCGACCCCGTCGGCGGCGTTCGACGTCGTGGGTGACTCGGAGAGCTTGTGCCAGCGGTCGGCCATCGCGCCAGCCTAACGTCCGGCCCGTCGCCGCAGCTCCTCTTGCTCGGCGAGCGACCGCCCCTCCATCGGCGGGGTGAACGACGTCGCCCGCGCCACGGCGTCGCGCACGGCGGGCAACGCCTGAGCGAGCCGCGCGGCGACCGACCCGCGCACCTCGAGCCAGGGAACGGGCTGCGCGGCGAGCACCTCGCGGAAGCGCTCCTGCATATCGGTGCGGATGTGCTCGCCGTCGCGCATGCCGTCCTGCACGAAGGGGATCTCATCGCCCGTGAGGATGTACAGCGCCGGGCGGTGCTCCGCGGCCCGCGCCAGGATGCGCGGTGCCGGGGTGCCCACGTACCTCTCGTGCCAGAGCGCCGTGGCGAGGACGTCGGTGTCGCAGACGAGGACCGAGCGGGGAGCCCGCCGCACGGCATCCTGTTCCCACCCGATCTGGCGATCGACGACGAGATCGAATTCGTCGCTGCGCCACGGGGCGTCGAGTCCGCCCTCGCGCGTCTCGCTGAGCTCGCGGCCGTACTCGGGCACCCAGATCGTGCCGAGCTCGGCGGCGAGGGCTTCGGCGAGGGTCGTGGAGCCCGTCGACTCGGCACCGAGGACGACGACGCGCGCGGCCAGATCGGCCCGCACCGCGGGCGACAGCTCGTGCCAGTGACCGTCGAGATCGGCACGGATCGCCGTTCCCGACACGGGGTTGAGCCGGCGTCCCGGGTCCACCTGCACCCAGTCGGCACCGAGACGGCGCGCGAGCTCGGCCCCGTACTCATCGGAGGTGAAGACCACATCGACCGGCTCGTCGAGCAGGCCCGCGATCGTCGCGGTGTGCGCGTCCCACGCGGTCTCGGAGGCGAAGTCGACCGGAGTGTCGTCGAGGAGGTCGACCACGCGCACCGTCGGGTGGTCCTCGCGCACCCATGCGGCCCGTCGCTCGAGGGGGATCGATTCGACGGATGCCGCGATCACCTCGACCGTGACCCGCTCGCACGCCCGGGCCGCCGAGCGGATGAGGTGCGCGTGACCGACGTGGAGGGGGTAGAACTTCCCCACCACCACGCCGTGCCGATAACGGCGCTCAGGCACGCGCGGCGCTGAGGTCATCGGCATCCGTCGTCTCGTTCCGCAGCCGACTCCACGACCGCAGTCCGCCGACGCACAGGACGATGAAGAGGGCGTAGAGGGCGGCGATGATCCACAGTCCGGTGGCGATCGACAGCGCGACGAACACCACATCGACGCCGATCCACACCCACCAGCTCTCGATCCACTTGCGGTTGAGCATGTACTGGGCGACGAGGCTGGCCGAGGTCGTCGCGGCATCGGCGAGCGCCACCTGCGAGTCGGTGTACGTGTCGAGAAGCCAGGTCAAGACGAGGGTCCCCACCACCGCGACGACGATGAGCCACGGCACCGCCCGTCGAGGCGTGCGGGCCACGTACTCGCGATCGTGTTCGATACGACGCGTCCACCGGAACCAGCCGTGCACCCCGAGCACCAGGTACACCACCTGCAGTCCCGCGCTGGCGTAGATCCCGGCCGGCACGAACACCGAGAGGAAGACGAGGTTGTTGGCGATGCCGATGGGATAGGTCCACACGTTCCGCCGGGCAGCCAGCAGCACGCACGCCGCCCCCGTGACGAAACCGAGGATCTGCATCCACTCGGCGAGAATCCAGTCGATCACCCGTCGAGCCTAGGCGGGTTCTACGGTCGGGCCGGGTCCATCGGCGCGAACGGGCGCAGGCTCTCGCGCGAGGTGAGCTTGGAGGCCACGAGCGACCCGGCAACGGCGAGGAAGATCGGCAGCAGCAGCGTGAATCCGGTGTTCGTGAACTCGATGATCAGTGCGATGGCCGTGAAGGGGGCGCGCATGTTCGAAGCGAGAAACGCGGATGCCGCGACGATCGCGAGCGCCGTGCCGTCGGCGCCGGGCCAGACGAACGCCCAGCCCGCCGCAGCGGCCGCACCGAGCGCCGCACCGATCGCGACCGACGGCTGCAGCGTTCCGCCGATCGCCCCCGAACCGAGCGACACGGTCGTCGCGACGTACTTCAGCACGGCGAGCGCGAGGAGCAGCAGGGCCGGCTGCGAGAGGTCGAAGCCGGCGGTGGCGAGCGCCCGACCGTTGCCGAGGATGAGGGGGAACGCGGCGCCGAGCGCTCCCACCGCGGTGAAGGTGAGGGGCAGGACCACCAGCAGCTTCCAGCCGTGGGGGCGGAAGCGCGACAGCTTCTTCGTGATGGTCGCGAAGCTCGCCGCGCCCCATCCCATGAGGGGGCCGATGAGCACGGCCGCGACGATCAGCGAGGCGTTCACCTCGAGCGATCCCACCGAATACAGCGACCCGTCCCCGACGAGCGGGCGCGCGACCAGCGTCGCGATCGCGCTCACGGTGAGGGCGACCACGGCCGCGCCCACGCTGAACTGCGCGAGCAGGATCTCGACGGCGAACAGCGCGCCGGCCAGGGGCACGTTGTAGACCGCGGCGAGACCCGCACCCGCGGCCGAGGCGATGAGGATGCGGCGCCAGCGCGCGTCGAGGCGGAACCAACGGACGATCTTCGAGCCCGCCATGGCCGACAGCTCGCGCGGGGCGACCTCTTTGCCGATCGAGGCGCCCATGGCGACCGACCCCACCTGGATGACGGTGTCGGCGAGGGTTTCCCACCACGGCATCCGGGCCCCGTCGACGCCCTGCTCGACCGTGGCGAGCTTCCGCCCGAAACGGCGCAGGAGATACCAGCCGACGGCGGCCACGACACCCGCACCGCCGACCGTCGCGATCGGCAGCCACCACATCGCGGGGTACGCCAGGCCGTCGAGGAACGGCCCCTCCTCGTGGCCCCACACGAGGTGCTCGAGGCTGTGGACGATGAACACCAACAGCAGGACCGCGAGACCGGTCGCCACCCCGACGATGAGGGTCGCGAGTCCCAGACGAACGAGCGTGCCCAGCCCTCGACGACGGGAGGGCAGCAGGGTGGGTGTCTCAGCGGTCACCCCGACACGCTAATGGAGCTGTGTTTCGTAAGTCGTCACGACCCTCGGCTGGGGCGGGCGCGAACAGTAGGCTCGGAACCGTGACTTCCCGCGCCCCGCTCTCCCGCAAGCTGTCCGCCATCGCCGAGTCCGCGACCCTCAAGGTCGACGCCAAGGCCAAGGCCCTCCAGGCCGCCGGTCGACCGGTCATCTCGTACGCGGCCGGCGAGCCCGACTTCGCCACACCCTCGTTCATCGTCGATGCCGCAGCGAAGGCGCTGCAGGACCCGAAGAACTACCGCTACACCCCCGCCGCGGGCCTCCCCGTGCTGCGCGAGGCGATCGCCGCGAAGACCCTCCGCGACTCCGGCCTCGAGGTCGCGCCCTCGCAGGTCATCGTGACCAACGGCGGCAAGCAGTCGGTGTACCAGGCGTTCCAGACGGTGGTGAACCCCGGCGACGAGGTGCTGCTGCCCGCCCCGTACTGGACCACCTACCCCGAGGCGATCGCCCTGGCCGACGGCACGCCCGTCGAGGTGTTCGCCGGCGCCGACCAGGACTACAAGGTCACCGTCGCCCAGCTCGAGGCCGCGCGCACCGACAAGACCACGGTGCTCGTGTTCGTCTCGCCCTCGAACCCCACCGGCTCGGTCTACACGCCCGAAGAGACCGCCGAGATCGGTCGCTGGGCCCTCGAGCACGGCATCTGGGTCATCACCGACGAGATCTACCAGAACCTCACCTACGAGGGCGTCAAGGCCGTCTCGATCGTCGAGGCCGTGCCCGAGCTCGCGGGGCAGACCATCCTGGTCAACGGCGTGGCCAAGACCTACGCCATGACCGGATGGCGCGTGGGCTGGATGGTCGGACCGGCGGATGCCATGAAGCTCGCCGGCAACCTGCAGTCGCACCTGTCGAGCAACGTCAACAACGTCGCGCAGCTCGCCGCCGCCGCGGCGCTCAACGGACCCCAGGACGAGGCCGAGCAGTTCCGCCTCGCCTTCGACCGTCGTCGTCAGCTGATCGTGTCGGAGCTGTCGAAGATCGACGGCGTCGAGGTGCCCAACCCGCTGGGCGCGTTCTACGTCTACCCCGACGTGCAGGGCCTGCTGAACCGCACGTGGGGCGGCGTCACGCCCGCCACCTCGCTCGAGCTCGCCGACCTCATCCTCGAGCAGGCCGAGGTCGCGGTGGTGCCCGGCGAGGCCTTCGGCCCGAGCGGATACCTGCGCCTGTCGTACGCCCTGGGCGACGACCAGCTGCTCGAGGGCATCCAGCGCCTCCAGCGCCTGTTCGCCTGAGCATCCACGTCCGTCGGGGCGGTCGCCGGGATCCCGGTGGCCGCCCCGCGGTCGCCTCGGGCGCTCCTCCCCAACCCCCGCATCTTTCCGCGTGAGGGGTCAGTTCTTGTCGCCCACAGCCTCGCTCGGCGACACGAAATGACCCCTCACGCGCGGCCGGGCTGTGGATAGCGTGAGCGGGCCGGCGGGCCGGATGAACAAAATGGCAGATGCCGACTCCCCGCTCCCCCGCGTCGCTCGCTCCCTCTTCCGCATTCACGGTGGCCGAGGGGCGGCGCGCCGGGCTCTCGACGACGACATTGCGCTCGGCTGCCTGGCGGGCGCCCCACCGTGGAACGCGGGTAGCCCCCGAGCACGATGACCGCGCACGGCTGGCCGCGCTCCTTCGCGCCTGCCCCGATGCCGCGTTCTTCTGCGGCGCGACGGCCGCTCTCCTGCATGGGCTCCCGCTCCCTCTGCGCATCGCGGAGAGTGCCCGACGGATGCCGGTCATCGGTGTCCCGCACGATCACGTGCGGATCCGCCGATCGGGCGTCATCGGCCGACGGCTGATCGTCGAGGTGAACGATGTCGTCGAGGTCGACGGCATCCGATGCACGTCCCTTCTGCGTACGTGGGCGGAGCTGGCGGAAACGCTGCCGGTTCCGCATCTGACAGCGGTGTCGGACTTCCTCATCGCGCACCGGATGACGCTGGCGACGCGTGGCCAGCTGGAGCAGACGCACCGACGGTTCCTCGGCGGTCGAGGGTCGAAGGCGAGACCCCTCGCGATCGATCTTGCAAACGAGAAATCGGAGTCGCCCCGTGAGTCCGAGCTGCGGGTGCTTCTCGTGATGGCGGGCCTTCCCGAGCCGGAGTGCAACGTCGAGATCTACGACGGGCCTCGATTCGTGGCGCGGGTCGATCTGCTCTACCGGGACAAGCGGACCGTCCTCGAGTACCACGGCGATCATCACCGCGACCCGCAGCAGTGGAGCCGGGATCAGCGCCGACGCGCGGAGCTCGAATCCCTCGGGTACCGGTACACGAGCGTGACCGCGCGCGACTTCGACGACCCGTCAGCCCTGCTCGCTCGGGTCCGACGCTTCCTCGCCCGGCCCGCCAACCACGCGTGAGGGGTCAAGAACTGTCGCCTCCCAGCCGCCCAGGCGACACCGACTGACCCCTCACGCAACCAGCCGCGTGAGGGGTCAAGAACTGTCGCCTGGCGTGCGCGCAGGCGACACAAAACGACCCCTCACTCGACGAAGGACCGGTGCTACAGCTCGACGTTGACCAGGACCGGTTCCGGCTGCAGCACGAGGCCGAACTCCGACGCCACCCGGTTCTGCACGAAGCGGGCGAGCTCGGCGATCTCGGCCGCGGTCGCTTCTCCGCGGTTCGTCAGGGCGAGCGTGTGCTTGGTCGAGAGCCCGGCGCGCGAGCGCGGGAAGCGGAACCCCCGGCGGAGACCGGCGTTCTCGATGAGCCAGGCTGCGCTCACCTTGACCTGCCGCGACACCACGGGGGGCGGGGGCAGGATGCCGTCGAAGGCGGCGAGCGGAATGACCGTCACCGGATCGAGCACCGGCGTGAGGGGCCACTGGGGGCACTCGGCCGGGAGGGTGCGGGCGAAGGCCTCCGAGACGATCGCGTTCTGGAAGAACGACCCCGCGCTCCAGGTGTCGGGGTCTTCGGCGTCGAGGACCATACCCTTGCGGGCGCGGGTGGTGAGGACGTGGTCGCGGATCCACCGGAGCGAGACGGTCTGGCCCGGTTCGAGACCGAGGGCGCCGCGCAGCTGCTCGCCCGCGATGGGCCGCTCCTCCGCGCCCACGCGTTCGAGCTCAAGCGTCACCGAGAGGATGACCGCGGAGCGCTCGGGCACCGAACCGTAGTGGCGCTTCAGCACCGACGTGCGAAAGCCCAGGCCCAGTTCTTCGGCGGAGACGGTCGAGACCTCACCGGTCGACTCGTCGATCAGCTCGACCTCGACGAGGGTCTGCACGATCTCCTGGCCGTAGGCCCCGACGTTCTGCACGGGCGCGGCACCGACCGTGCCGGGGATTCCCGACATCGCCTCGATGCCGGCGAAGCCGCGCGCGACCGTCTCGGCGACGAGGGCGTCCCAGTCGTGTCCGGCCTGCACGCGCAGGCGTACCGTGCCCTCGCGCGAGCCCGGCAGCTCTTCGATCCCCGACGTGCGGAGCCGCACGACCGTGCCCTCGAACGGCTCGTCGCCGACGAACAAATTCGAGCCGCCGCCGAGCACGAACCACGGCTCGCCCTCGGCCCACACCTCGCGGAGCGCGGCGACCGCCTCGTCGAGCGTCGAGGCGTCGATGAGACGGGAGGGTTCTCCCCCCGTGCGCAGGGTGGTCAACTGCGAGAGGGGGACGGGGGCGACCTCGGGCATCAGGACAACCGCACCCGCACCTGCGCCTTGCCGAGCACCGTCGTCTCGGCGAACGTGACGGTCAGGTCGATGCGGGCGGTCTCGTCGTCGACGGCTCCGACCTTCGCGCTGACGTGCAGGTCGGCTCCGGCCTCCGGGTCGACGACGACCGGTCGGGTGAAGCGCACGCCGTATTCGGCGATGCGTCCGGTGTCGCCCAGCGCGTCGGCCAGCGTGCCGACGGCGATGCCCATGGTGAGCATGCCGTGCGCGAGGACGCCCGGCAGACCCACGGCGGCGGCGACGTCGTCGCGGTAGTGGATGGGGTTGAAGTCGCCCGACGCGCCGGCGTAGCGGACGAGAGACTCACGCGTGAGGTGGACGGAGCGTTCGGCGATGACCTCGCCGACGGTGAACGGGCTCATGCGCCGGCCTCCCCTGCGAGCAAAACGCTCGTCGTCGTCACGACGTGGGCGCCGTCGGCATCCACGATCTCGGCTTCGCTCGTGATCATCGCGTTACCGCCCAGGGTCCGGATGCCGGTGACCGAAAGCGTCGCGACGAGCTCGTCGCCCGCGACGATGGGCCGCGTGTAGCGGAACCGCTGCTCGGCGTGCACGAGGCGCGACAGCTCGATGCCGGAGTCGGGGTCGCCGAGCAGCTGCTGGAGCGTCAGGTCTTGGACGACCATCGCGAAGGTCGGCGGGGCCACCACGTCGGCGTACCCCAGGGCGCGCGCGGCCTCGGGGTCGGTGTGCTGCGGGGCGTCGGCGAAGACGGCGCGGGCGAACTCGCGCACCTTCTCGCGGCCGACCAGGTAGGGAGCGGTCGGCGCGAAGGCACGACCGACGAGTTCGGGGTTCACGGGCACCCGTCCAGTCTATCGAGCGGGTTCGCGCCACCGCCGTGGATCAGCGCTGGTGACGCCCGCGAACCGCCTTGACCGCCATCTGCGAGGCGATGAAGACGAGGAAGATCGCGAACAGCACGTTGCCCACGAACGGATCGACGAACTTCGCGATGAGGGCGCCCACCGGGGTGGTGAGGCACGCGGCGATCCCGATGCACAGGGCGGCACGGATGTCGACGTTCGAGCGGCGCAGGTTTCCGACGGTCCCCGAGATCGCCGTGGGGATCATCATGAGCAGCGAGGTGCCCTTGGCGATGAGGTCGCTCGTGCCGAACAGCAGCAGCAGGGCGGGGACGACGATGATGCCGCCGCCCACGCCGAGCAGACCCGCCAGGGTTCCGGTGATCACCCCCAGCAGCGCAAGCCCCGGTCCGGTGATCCAGGTGAGCTCGAGTTCGGCGTCGCGCGAGGGGATGACGAAGAACAGACTCACCATCACCACGATGAGGAACGCCACGAACGCCCAGCGCAGCGCGGTCTGCGACAGCTTCGGGAGCAGCCACGTGCCGATCTGGGCGCCGACCACCGCGAAGGCGGCCAGGATCAACGCGGGGAGCCACGCGACGTGCCCGTCGATGGCGTAGGTGATGACGCCGACGGATGCCGTGGGCACGATCGCCGCGAGCGAGGTACCCGCCCCGAGACGCTGGTCGAAGCCGAGCAGCAGCACCAGCAGCGGCACGATGACGGTTCCGCCCCCGACGCCAAACAGGCCCGACATGAGACCGGCGAGAAGACCGACACCGATGCAGACGAAGAAGAAGCGGGCGGAGCGCGCGGGGCGGGTCTCGGGGGTCACGGCATCCAGTCTTCCACCGTCCGCGCGACGCCCCCGACGAGGTGACTCGCCCGGAAACGAAAGCGGCCCCCGGTGGTCCGAAGCCGCGTCCACCGGGGGCCGTCGCCCTCACAGGTCAAGCAGGACGGTGACCCGAACACCGGACTGCGACCACTCGCGTGAGGGTGCGACAGGAATGACGATAAACGGACGCCGTCCACGAACCCGACCGGTTGACACCGATTACTAGGAATGCTAAATATTTAGGCCGCTGAAGGTTTGGTACCGCTCCCGGGAATGAGCCACCGGATGCCGCGGTTCTCCCCTCCATGACGACTGTAGGAATCATCGGAGCAGGCAACATCGGTTCGGCCCTGGCGAAGGGCTTCGCGGATCACGGTTACGACGTGGTCATCGCCAACTCGCGAGGCCCCGAGACGCTGAGCGACCTCGTCGCCGAGGTGGGCGACAAGGCGCGCGCGGCGACGGCTCAGGAGGCCGCCGAGGCCGGAGACATCGTCGTGGTGACGGTGCCGCTGAAGGCGATCGACGCCGTGCCCGTGGCCCCCCTCGTGGGCAAGACCGTTCTCGACACGAACAACTACTACTTCGAGCGCGACGGACAGATCGCCGAGCTCGACGAGAAGAAGACGACCACCTCGCAGATGCTTCAGGAGCACCTTCCCGAGTCGGTCGTCGTGAAGGCGTTCAATCACATCCCCGCCGCGGACATCCTCACCGACGGCGCCCCCGCCGGTACCGAGAACCGTCGGGCTCTGGCGACCTCGAGCGACTCCGACGAGGCCGTCGCCCTGGTGACGCGCATCTACGACGAGTTCGGCTTCGACACCGTCAACGTCGGACCCCTCAGCGAGAGCTGGCGCGTCGAGCGCGACCAGCCCGCGTACGTGGTGCGGCAGAACCGCGAAGAGCTCGAGCAGAACCTGGCTCGCGCCGAGCGCTGACCCGCACCCATCCCGCGTGAGGGGCCAATTTCTGTCGCTTCGGGGCACCCGCAAGCGACGAAAATTGGCCCCTCACAAAGAGAAAGAACCCGGCCCCCGCGATGTGCGGGAGGCCGGGTTCGTCGCGTCCGCGCGGTTCAGACAGCCGCGAGCGCCTGGTCCACGTCGGCGACCAGGTCGTCGACCGATTCGATGCCGACCGACAGGCGGACGATGGTCTCGGGCACCGCGAGTTCGGTGCCGCGGACGGAGGCGTGGGTCATGGCATCCGGGTAGTTCACGAGCGACTCCACCCCTCCCAGCGACTCGGCGAGGGTGAACAGGCGCGTCGACTCCGCGAAGCGGCGGGCGGCCGCGCCGTCGGCGAGCTGGAGCGACACGATGCCGCCGAACCCGCTCATCTGCCGCGCCGCCAGCTCGTGACCGGGGTGCGAGGGCAGACCCGGGTAGTAGACCTTCGCCACGCGGTCGTGGGCGAGCAGGTGCTCGGCCACCGCCTGCGCGTTCGAGCTGTGCCGCTGCATGCGCACCGCGAGCGTCTTGATGCCGCGCGTGGTGAGGTAGGCGTCGAAGGGACCCGACACCGCGCCCGCGGCGAACTGCAGGAACTTCACCTTCTCGGCGAGGTCGGCGTCGGCGAACGCGAGCGCTCCCCCGACGACGTCGCTGTGGCCGCCCAGGTACTTCGTCGCCGAGTGCACGACGACGTCGGCGCCGAGGGACAGCGGACGCTGCAGAGCCGGCGAGGCGAAGGTGTTGTCCACCACGACGACGGCACCCGCGGCGTGGCCGAGGGCGGCGAGGCCGGCGATGTCGGTGATGCGCAGCATCGGGTTGCTGGGCGTCTCGACCCAGACCATGCGCGGCGCACGCTCTTCGATCGCGGATGCCACGGCATCCAGATCGCTCATGTCGACCACGCGCAGCTTCACACCCCACGGGCCCAGGACGCGGGCCAGCAGACGATAGGTGCCGCCGTACACATCGTTGCCGAGCAGAACCTCGTCACCGGGCTGGAGCGCGGCGCGCAGCAGCGCGTCCTCACCGGCCAGGCCCGAGGCGAACGACAGCGCGCGCGCCCCGCCCTCGAGGGCGGCGATCTGCGTCTCGAGCGCGGTCCGCGTGGGATTGCCGCTGCGGCCGTACTCGTAGCCGCCGCGGAGCCCGCCGATGCCGTCCTGCGCGTACGTCGTCGAGACGTGAATCGGCGGGATGACCGCCCCCGTGCTCTCGTCGGGCTCTTGACCGGCGTGGACGGCGAGGCTGTCGAAGCCGCGGGCGGCGTCGTGGGTGCTCATGCGGGGTGCTCCTCGGAAGGGGTCGGAAGAAGGGATGCCACGGGTGCAACGTCGTAGCCGCGCTCGATCATCCAGTCGTCGTCGAAGATCTTGCTGAGGTAGCCGCGACCGTGGTCGGGCAGGACCACGACGACCACGGCATCGGCCGGCAGCTCCCGCGCGACACGCAGGGCACCGACGACCGCCATGCCGCTGGAGCCGCCGACGAGCAGCCCCTCTTCGCGAGCGAGGCGGCGGGTCATCGCGAACGACTCGGCGTCGGAGACGCGCTCGTAGCCGTCGACGAGGGTCGGGTCGAAGGCCGCGGGCCAGAAGTCCTCACCGACGCCCTCGACGTCGTAGCCGTGGATGTCGTCGCCCGAGTAGATCGAGCCCTCGGGGTCGACCCCGACGATGCGCACCGCCGACCCGGCGACCTCGCGGAGGTACCGGCCGGTGCCGGTGATCGTGCCGCCCGTGCCGACGCCGGCGACGAAGTGGGTCACCTTCCCCTCGGTGTCGCGCCAGATCTCGGGACCGGTGGTCTCGTAGTGGCTGCGCGGGCCGTTCGGGTTGGCGTACTGGTTGGGTTTGAAGGCGCCGGGGATCTCGCGAACGAGCCGGTCCGACACGCTGTAGTACGAGTTCGGATCGTGGGGCTCGACGTTCGTCGGTGTCACGACGACCTCCGCACCGTACGCCCGCAGCACCGCCCTCTTGTCCTCGGCGACCTTGTCGGGCACGACGAAGACGCAGCGGTACCCGCGCTGCTGCGCGATGAGGGCGAGGCCGACGCCGGTGTTGCCGCTGGTGGGCTCGACGATCACGCCCCCGGGCTGCAGCAGGCCGTCACGCTCGGCGGCGTCGACGATGTTCGCAGCGATGCGGTCTTTGGCCGAGCCGCCGGGGTTGAAGTACTCGATCTTCGCGACAACCGTGGCGGCGATGCCGTCGGTGACGCGGGAGAGACGGACGAGGGGGGTGTTGCCGACGAGGTCGGCGACGCTCTGGGCGTAACGCACGATGAAGTCCTGGAGGTTGGTGCGCCCGGGGCGGGCGCGGCTGACGGGGTCGTCGAAAGAGAACGCGGGGGCGTTCAGCGACAACAGCGACAGGTCAGCACGCCGTCAGCATACCCGAGGAGCTGGCGTCACGACACGGCGCCGAGAAACTCCTCGAAACTCTGGGCGGGGCGGCCGGTGACGCGTTCGACATCGCCCGAGACGGCGGCTTGGTCGCCGCTCGCGATCGACGTGTAGGTGCTCACCCACGCGTCGACCTGCCAGCGCGGGGCGCCGTAAGCGGCCCGCGAGGCGTACGCCTCGTCGACCGTCTCGTCGACGAAGCGCACCCGGTGGCCGCGGACCGCCGAGATCTTCTCGGCGACCTCGGTCATGGTCAACGCCTCGGGCCCCGTCAGGTCGTACGTCACGTCGGCGTGCGCGGCCGGATCGAGCAGAACCGCGACGGCTGTGGCGGCGACATCGGCGCGTGAGACGAGCGAGCAGCGCCCGTCGCCCGCGGGACCACGGATCACGCCGTCGTCACCGGCGAAGAGCTCCATCATGTCCATGTAGAAGTTGTCGCGCAGGAACGTCCAGCGCATTCCCGATCCGCGGATGATCTCCTCGGTGGCGGCGTGGTCGCGCCCCAGGGTGAAGACCGCGTCCGGGGCGGCGGCGAAGAACGAGGTGTAGACGATCGAGCGCACGCCCGCCTCCGCGGCGGCCTCGACGAAGGTGCGGTGGTGCTCGACGCGATCGGCGGTCTCCGACGCCGACACCATGAACAACGTGTCGACTCCCCGCAGGGCCGTGCGGGCGGCATCCGCGTCGGAATAGCGCGCGACGTGCACCTCGGCTCCCTCGAGCGACGGCGCACGGGACGCGTCGCGCACGACGAGACGCTGCGGGATGCCACGGGCGGCGAGGTCTCGTGCGACCCGACCCCCCACAGCTCCGGTGGATCCGGTGACGGCGATGACGGGCGGCGTGGACATTCGGCCTCCGGGGACGAGTGGGCGGTGCTTCCAGCGTAAGCCGGTTCGCCGCCCCCTCGGCCGAGAGACGCCTCAGGAGCGGGGTGCGACCAGTCGCGCCACGCGGACGCGGACCGAGGACGGGACCTCGTCGTCACCCGCGCCCCGCGCCGCCGTCGCGACGGCGGCGGCCACGAGGGCCGCATCGTCGTCGGCGGACACGCCGATGCAGACGGTGATGGCGCGCGCGCCGCCGGCCTCTTCGACCTCGGCGAGTGAGCCCTCAACGTCGGCCACGTGCTCGATCGCACGGGCCACGACGGGGCGGGCCGAATAGCATTCCCGCACGCCCTCGACGGCGGTCACGGCGAGATCGATGCGCGGGGCGAGCTCCGCTGCGGAGATGGTCGTCATCGGTCTTCCCCCTCGTCGAGGTGCACGTCACCGACGGTGACGTCCACTCGTCCGACCCGAAGGTCGCCGTGTCGTTCGATGGCCGAGCGGATGCCGTCGCGCATCTCGTCGACCGCCGTGTTCATCGCGCGTCCGAATCGCACGCTGACGGTGACCCGCACATCGAGGGGAGCATCGGGTTCGGGCTGGTCGAGGCGCACTCGCCCCACCATCAGCCCCTCGATGCCGTCCCCGACCGTGCGGATCAGCTCGTACAGCGCGCCCTCGGTGACGACCAGCTCGGTCCCGTCGTCGGTGCGCGCGAGGGGGATGTCGCGGCCGGCTCGGAACTCGCGCATGACCTCGCGCATGATGTTGTCGTACCAGGACTCCGAGATCGGCTCGGCCGCCTGCTCCTCCACGATCTCGCGGGAGAGCCGTCCCATCCGCTCCATCGACGCCAGAATCGCCTGACACTCGGCGCTGCGCTCGATCGCCGGGATACGGGGGATGCGTCCGCGATCGAGGTACGCGGAGAGGTCTTCGAGGGAGTATCCCGACCCGCCGATGTCGTCGTTGGTCTCGCTCATTGGGGTCACCTCCACTCCTCCATGCGTTCCAGAACCGTTTTCCTCGCTCGCGCGAGGCGCCCGCGCACGGTGGCGGCGGACTCGCCCACTTCGACGGCGATCTCGTCGTAGCTGTGCCCACCGACCTCGCGCAGCACCCACACCACTCGGAGGTCCTCGGGCAACTCGCCCAGGATCTTCTTGAGCGCGTCCATCTGAGAAGATGCCACAACCGCGCGCTCCGGGTCATCGCGACCCGAGACCATCTCCTCGTCGATCTCTTCGGAGATCTTGCGCGAACGCAAGCGGTCGGTGGCCTTGCGCGACACGATGGTCGTCAGCCAGCTTCGCACCTTCTCGGGATCGGTGAGATCCGGAAGACGCCGCCACGCCGTGATGAGGGCCTCCTGCACGCAATCGTCGGCGTCGGCGCGCGAGCCCGTGAGCCTGGTCGCGAACGCGACGAGGAACGGCGCATGCCGACGCACCAGCACCCCGAAGGCGAGCTGGTCGCCGTCGGCCGCGCGCGACGCGAGGAAAGCGTCGGTGGCGGAGGTCAAAGAGGGCATCGAGGTTCCTGTCAGCAATCACTCAGGCTCGAATCGTGACGTTTCACGAACCGGGCTCGTCCACATAGCGAAACACCTCGGGGTCGGAACGCTCCGGGATCTTGACGAAAGGACCTTCCTCATGGCACAGAACTCCTCCCTCCCCACCGCGACCCGTACCGACGCCGGCAAGACCGTCATCGTCGACGCCGTCGTGGCCAAGGTCGCCGGCATCGCCGCGGCCGAGGTTCCCGGTGTCCACGCCCTCGGCGGCGGAGCAGCCCGCGTCATCGGCAACATCCGCCAGGCCGTCGGGGCGAAGGACTACGCGCAGGGCGTGAGCGTCGAGGTCGGCGAGACCGAGGTCGCCGCCGACATCGCGATCCAGGTGGAGTACCCCGAGCGGATCCAGAAGGTCGCGGCGAACGTGCGCTCGGCCGTGGAGAAGGCCATCACCGAGATCGTCGGCATGAAGGCCGTCGAGATCAACGTGACCGTCGTCGACGTCTTCATCCCGGGCGATGACGACGACGACGAAGAGGCGCGCGTCCACTGACGTCGCCCCGGCCCGCGGGACATGCTCCCGCGGGCCTTCGTCGTCGTCGCGGGTCGTCAACCCGCTCGATGGATGTCGGAGGCCGCCGCTATTGTCGGCTCATCCCCGATCCAGAAGGACACTCATGCGCATCGCCCTCACCGGTTCGTCCGGAAAGCTCGGCTCGGTCGTCGCCCGCGAGCTGCGTGCCGCCGGCCACGACGTCATCGGGCTCGACGTCCGCGGAGAACGCGGCCCGGGCTTCGTCCAGGTCGACCTCACCGACTACGGCCAGGTCATCGACGCCCTCACCGCCGTGAACGACCAGCACGACGGTTTCGAGGCCCTCGTGCATCTCGCGGCGATCCCGGCACCCGGCATCCGCTCCGACATCGCGACCTTCCACAACAACATGGCGAGCACCTTCAACGTCTTCTGGGCGGCGACACGTCTCGGCATCCAGAAGATCGTCTACGCGTCGAGCGAGACCGTCCTCGGTCTTCCTTTCGACGTGCCGCCCCCGTACATCCCGGTCGACGAGGAGTACGCACCGCGACCCGAGTCGGTCTACTCGCTCGTGAAGACGCTCGAAGAGCGCCTGGCGGTGGAGCTCGTGCGCTGGAACCCCGAGCTGTCGATCACCGCGCTGCGGTTCTCGAACGTGATGGTCCCCGAGGACTACGCGGAGTTCCCCTTCGACGACGACGCCCGCACCCGCAAGTGGAACCTGTGGGGCTACATCGATGCGCGTGATGGTGCGCAGGCCGTGGAACGCGCCCTCGAGACAGCGCCCGCGGGCTTCGACACCTTCATCATTGCGGCGGCCGACACGGTCATGACGCGCCCCAACGCCGAGCTGGTCGCCGAGGTGTTCCCCGGGGTCGCCACGCACGGCGACCTGGGTGAGAACACCACGCTGCTGTCGATCGACAAGGCCCGCCGCCTGCTCGGATTCGACCCGCAGCACTCCTGGCGCGACGCGCGCTGACACCCGGGATCCGGGTGCGACGGCACCCGGGTCCCTGCGCATGACAGACTCGCCGGATGGACGCCGACGCACAGACTCCCCCCGCTTCGCCGACGCCCGCGGCGGACGAGCCGGTCATCCCCCTCCCGAACGCGCGCGAGAAAGAGGTCAGTTTCGTGGCGCGCAGCGGGGCGGTGGTCACCCTCCGCCTCATCGACACGGGGCGATTCGAGCTCAAGCTCGACACGCGGGGCGACTACACCGCCGTCCTCCTCCACGACGGAGAGAGCTTCGAGCTGCACCCCGCCCCCGGCGTCCACGCACTCGGGGGAACGGGCCTGACGGCGACCCAGATCTACGAGGGGTTCTGAGCGGCGACGCAAGCCCCACGGCTCGACCTTCGCGACGGGATTGACTGAGGTCCTCGATCCCCGGGAGGACCGCCGTGAGCCACGACGCCGACAGCTACGACATCGCCGTGATCGGAGCGGGCCCCGCGGGCACAGCCGCCGCCTTGCGAGCGGCGGAACTCGGTGCCTCCGTGGTCGTCCTCGAAGCCGGCCGCGTGGGCGGGACCTGCGTCAACACGGGTTGCGTTCCCACGCGGGTGCTCGCGAAGGCCGCGCGCCTCATGCGCGAGACGCGCTCCGCGGACGACTACGGCATCGTCGTGGACGAGCCCCGCGTCGACTGGTCGGCGGTGGTGTCGAGGGTGCACGAGCGAGTGGATGCCGTGCGCTCGATCAAGCGCGAGGCCGAGCGCTTCGCGCACGCCGGGGTGGCTCTGGTGCACGAGGGTCGGGCGCGCTTCGCCGACGACCACACGCTCGTGCTCGACAGCGGCCGCCGCATCCGTGCGGAGTCGATCCTGGTCTGCGTGGGCGGGCACTCCCGTCGCCTGCCGATCCCCGGAGCCGAGCTCGCCACCGTCCCCGAGGACGTGCTCACCCTGACCGAGCTGCCCCGCCGCGTCGCCGTCATCGGCGCCGGCAACACGGGCGCTCAGCTGGTGACGGTGTTCCGCTCCTTCGGCTCCGAGGTCACCCTGCTCGATGTCGCACCGCGCGTGCTCATGGCATCCGACGCCGCCATCTCCCGGGTGATCGCCGACTCCCTCTCGGAGCACGGCGTCGACGTGCGGACCGGGATCGAGACGGTCGAGCGCATCGATCGCGCCGCCGACGGATCGCTCACCCTGGTCTGGCGCGAGGAGGGCTCTTCTCGGAGCGTCGACGTCGACGTCGTCATCATGGCGACCGGGTGGCCCGCTGACGTCGAGGACCTCGGCCTCGAGAACGTCGGCGTCGAGGTGGAGCGCTCGGCCATCCCGGTCGATCGCTACTTCCGGACGATCGTTCCGCACATCCTCGCCGTCGGCGACGCGAACGGCCGCGACATGCTCGTCCAGGCGGCGCAGTTCGAGGGCGAAGCGGCGGCCGAGAACGCCGTTCTGGGCGCCAACCGGCGCACCCCGCACCACCTGCTGCCCGCGGGCGGGTTCACCGACCCCGACTACGCGGGCGTCGGCTTGACCGAAGAGCAGGCGCGAGACCGCGACCCCTCGTGCGTCGTGGCGACCGTCCGCTTCGCCGACCTCGACCGCGCGGTGATCGACGACCGCGAGCGCGGTTTCCTCATGCTCATCGCCGACCGTCGCCGCGAGTTGGTGCTGGGGGCGCACGCGGTGGGCGAGAACGCCGTCGAGGTCATCCAGTCGGTGACCACGGCGATGGCGGCCGGCATCGACGTGTCGACGCTCGCGGGAGTGCGTTTCGCGTACCCCACCTACAGTGCGGTCATCGGCAACGCGGCGCGCGCTCTGCTGCACGCGGACTCCCCCGCCCTGCTGGAGTGACACACTGAATCCGTGCCCGCCGATCCCGTGACGACCCCGCAGACCGCCGACGCCCCGGGTGCGACGGAAGACGCGCCCGCGCGTCGGGGTCGCCCGGGTTACGACCGCGAGGGACTGCTCGCCGTGGCCGTGCAGTTGTTCAACGAGCAGGGGTACGACGCCACCAGCGTCGCCGACCTCGCCAAACGCCTCGGGCTGACCAAGTCGGCGCTCTACCACCACTTCTCTTCGAAGGAGGAGCTGCTGGCGGTCGCCCTCGAGGCCGCACTCGGCGGTCTCGAGGCCGTCCTCGACGAGCCCGGCGCGCGCGAGGGCGCGGCGTCCGATCGCCTGCGCTTCGTGCTCACGGGGGCGACCGACGTGCTCGTCGCGCAGCTCCCCGCGGTGACCCTCCTGCTGCGGGTGCGGGGCAACGGCGCCGTCGAGCAGGCCGCGCTCGAGCGTCGCCGCGTCTTCGACCATCGCGTGACGAGCCTCGTCGCCGAAGCCCAGGCCGAGGGGAGCGTGCGCGACGACGTCGATGCCGCGGTCGCCGCCCGCCTGCTGTTCGGCATGATCAACTCCGTCGTCGAGTGGTACCGTCCCGGCGGCGGCGTCGACGGCGATCGTCTCGGCGCCGACATCGTGCGCATCGCCCTCGACGGCCTGCGCACCGCCTGACGGTCGTCGCGCGAAGAGGCGGCCCCGCGCCACGCGCAGGGCCGCCTCTCGGCATCCGGGATCACGCCCTCAGGTCGACGCCCTTCGTCTCTTTGATGAGCGAGACGGCGCCGAGCGAGATGAGCGCGGCGACGGCGATGTACAGACCGATGGTCCACGAGGCGCCGGTCGAGCGCAGCAGCGCCTCGGCGATCATCGGGGCGAAAGCTCCGCCCATGATCGCGCCGAGCGCGTAGCCGATCGAGACGCCCGAGTACCGCACGTTCGCGGGGAACATCTCGGCGTACAGCGCCGCCTGCGGTCCGTACGACAGGCCGAGGCCGAGCGTCATCACGAACAGCGCGACGAAGTACCAGACGATGTTCGCGGTGTCGATGAGGAACCACATCGGCACGGCCCACACGGCCAGCAGCAGGTAGCCGAGCTGGAAGGTCCGCACGCGGCCGAGACGGTCCGAGAGTCGGCCGCCCCACAGGGTGAAGCCGAGCCAGCCGAAGGATGCCAGGGTCGTGGCCAGCAGCACGGTCGGGCGATCCATGCCCAGCGCCGAGACGGAGTAGGTCGCGAAGAACGCGATCAGCAGGTATCCCGCGGCGTTGTTGCCGATGAAGACGAATGCCGTCAAGGCGACCTGGCGCCAGTTCTTGCGGAACAGCTGGCCGAGCGGAGCCGACGACTCCTTGCGGCGGCGCACGAGGTCTTCGAACACGGGGCTCTCCTCCACCGCGCGGCGGATGACGTATCCGACCACGATGAGCACGATCGAGAACAGGAACGGCACGCGCCAGCCCCACGCGAGGAAGGCCTCGGCCGACATCGACGAGGTGAGGATCCACAGGGTCGCGGTGGCGAGGATCATGCCCACGGGCACACCGATCTGCGGGTACGCACCGAAATAGCCGCGGCGGTTCACCGGGGCGTGCTCGACCGAGAGCAGCGCCGCGCCGCCCCACTCGCCACCGGCCGAGAAGCCCTGCAGCACGCGCAGGAGGATGAGGAGGACGGGGGCTGCCACCCCGATCGCGGCGTACGTGGGCAGCACGCCGATGAGGGCCGTCGAGACACCCATCATGATGAGGGTGAGCACGAGCATCTTCTTACGGCCGAGGCGGTCGCCGAGCCAGCCGGCCACGACAGCGCCGAGCGGGCGGAAGAGGAACGAGATGCCGATCGTCGCGAACGACAGCACCTGCGCGATGGCGGGGTCGGTCTGGGCGAGGGGCGCGAGGAACAGCGGCGCGAGCACGAGCCCCGCCGCCTGGGCGTAGATGAAGAAGTCGTACCACTCGATCGAGGTGCCTACGAGGGTGCCGGCGAGAACGCGCCGTTCCTCTCGTTTCATCCCGGTGGCAGGGGCGGATGCCGAGGTCAGCGAGGCCATGAGAACTCCGTCGTTCTGTGGGGCAGGGTGTGAGGACTCGACCAGAATCTGTTACCGACCGAGCGTTCAGTAATAGTGTCAGAGGGACACGCCCCCGACAAGAGGGAGCCCGAAGGAGAACCCATGACGCCCTGGACCATCGTTCCCGGAGCCCTCGACGACCGGCTGGGCATCACCGTGACGGAACAGTCGGCCGACCGGGTCTGCGCGTGGATGCCCGTCGAGGGCAATACGCAGTCCCTCGGCCGCCTGCACGGTGGCGCGACGGCCGCGCTCTCCGAGGCCGTCGGCTCGTGGGCGGCCATGATCCACGCGTCGACCCTCGGCATGGTGTGCGTCGGCGTCGACCTGAACATCACGCACCATCGCGGGGCGACCGGGGGCCGCATCCACGCCACAGCCACACCCGCTCATCGCGGTCGCCGGCTGGCCACGTACGACGTCCGCGTGGTCGACGACCAGGACCGCCTCGTCGCGACGGCGCGGATCACGAATCTGCTGGTCGCCCCCGACTGAGCACCCCGGCGTCGTCTCGGGGCACTGCCCGTCTCTGCCATTCTGGATCGCATGACGAAGATCCGAGGGGTTGCGCCGCCCCCAAGCGGCGCAACCCCTCGCCCGTCGTCGTCAGACCCGAACATCGGACGACGGGCGTATGGGTGCCTTCTCGAAGCCGGAGTCGGCACCCACCCCCGCATATGTCGTGTCCGCCGAGCACCTTTCCTTACACACCGTCCGAAAATTCTTTTCTCGCCTTCCTCTGTAAGGTCCACGACCGCCCCGACACAGCCCCGGTACACGCACGAGGAAAGACAGCGGTGACGGACGACGCGGATTTCGTGGCGCTCTTCCGTGAGCACTACAACGCCGTTCGGCGATTCATCGAACGGCGCGTGTCGGACCGCGAGGCCGCGGACGACCTCACGATGGAATGCTTCGAGATCGCGTGGCGCAAGCGCGATCCGCGAGAGCCGTTCGGTTTGCCGTGGCTGTACCGCACGGCGCGGAACCTCATCGCGAACGAATACCGACGACGAGACCGAGAGGGGGCACTGTGGACGCACATCGAGGACCAGGTGCGCACCCTCTCGAACGCGTCGGAGGGCGAGATGATCGATCGACTCGTCGACGCGATCCGCGCACTATCAGAGAAGGAGCGCGAGATCCTCTGGCTCACCTACTGGGAAGACCTCTCGGCCGCCGAGGTGGGTGTCGTCGTCGGGGCGAGCGCGGGGACCGTGTGGACGCGCCTGAATCGCGTCCGAGCCAAGCTCCGCCCGCTCCTGTCCGACGGGCCCCTGTCCGCCGAGGAGGTGCTCGATGAACGACGATGACCTCGCGCGCGCGTTGCGCCGGCTGGATCCCGCGCAGACGACCCTCGACGCACCGATCCCCCTCGCCGCCGAGCGACGGGCTCGCGATTTCGCGAGAACGGCTCCGCGAGCGCGCCGTCGACCCGTCTACGCCGCCTGGGGCTCGGCCGCCGCGGTCGTCGTCCTGGTCCTCGCGATCGTCACCGGAGTCCTCTGGATGCCGAGTTCCCCGGCATCCGCTCTCACTCCCCAACCGCTCGCGTTCACCTCGATCTCCGAGGACGCGTCGGAGGTGATCGCGCAGGCGCAGCAACGGTTGACGGACGGCTGCGGTCCCTCCTCCCCCGAGCGGCGATCGTTGTCGCTCGGCTGGTACTTCAGCGGCTCGCCCGACGAGGCCGAGGCGACGGTGTTCCGCCGTGAGTGGATCGACGTGCAGTGGAACGAGAACCTCTCCGGTTCGGTCGTGACCACCGCCGCCGAGGCCACCAACGCGGCGGGCGACACGGTGCCCGCGGGCGAGCCGACGCCGGGGACCGTGGTCGGCGACCTCCACTTCGTGCAGAACCAGTTCTCGCCGCTCTCCCCCACCGCCCCCGAGTCCACCGTCGAGGCGATGCGGGCTCTCGTGCTCACCTCGACCGGCGCCGGGGACCAGCTGACGGCGGGCGACGCGATGCTCGGCGCCCGGGCGCTTCTGGGCGAGTGGACGCTCACCGGTCCGCAGCAGGCGGCCCTGCTCGAGGTGGTCGCCCAGGCCCCGGGTCTGCGGGTCGTCGGGTCGGCGTTCGATCGGCTGGGTCGTCCGGTGGTCGGTCTCGCCGCGGTGCCGTCCGGGCTGACCACCTCCGAGGCGACGCTGCTGCTCTCGGCCGACACCGGGCGCATCGTCGGCTTCGAGTCCGAACTGCTCGCCGACAATCCGAACCTCAAACTCCCGGCCGGTTCGATCACCGACTACACCCTCTGGGACGTCTCCGACAGAAAGGCGGACTCCGAATGACCACGACCGACGATCTGCACCCCGACATCGCCGCGGCTCTCGCCGAGATCCCCGGCGGGGTGGTCATCGACTCGCATCACGCGGAGTGGCCCGAGCTCGGCATGACCATGGACGTCCCGTCCGAGCACGAGCGGGCGGTCGGAAGCTGCGCCGACGGCAACGTCTGCGCCTTCAGCGGATCGAGCCTCTCGGGGACGCGGGTGTCGTTCTCGTACTGCGGCACCTACTCGCCCGGCATCACCGTGCGCTCGATCGCCAACGCGCGATCCGCGGGGTACGTACAGGCCCGGTCCTCGTCGGGATCGGTCCTCGCCACCGCGATCGCCACGTCGTGGGCGAACGTCTCGGGCACGGTCGCCACGCTGAACTGCGTCCCCTGAGCCCGGCTCAGCGCCAGGGACGTTCCGAGCGCCGACGCCAGTAGTCGACGGGGTCCGTGGCGAGGTCCGCCGGGGCGGCGACCGGGTGCGCGCTCGCGCCGCGGCGCAGGTGCGTGGTCGTGGTGGCGCCGCTGAGCACGACGTCGGCCCACGGCTGCGCCAGCGCGGCGCCGAGCGAGAAGACGTCCACGGGCAGGCCGGATGCCGATCCCTCGAGGCGACTCCCGGGTTCGGCGTGGGCGAGCTCGCCGTTGGCGAGGACTTCTTTGACCACGACCGTCCAACCGGCGTCGTGGGCGGTCTGCACCGCCGGAGCCACGGAGGGCTCGAGCAGATTCCAGGTGGACTGCACGACCGAGAACGGCGAATCCGCAAGAGCGAGGGCGGCCCGGATGACGGCCGCCTGGTGCGGTCCACTCGTGGACAGTCCGACCCGCACCCCGTCCGCGCGCAGACGGCGGAGTCTGCCCAGTAACTCCTCTTCGCCGAGGGCGGAACTCTCCGGGGTCACGGAGTGGACCAGGTAGTAGTCCGGAGCGGAGCCGAGCGCCGCGAGCGTCTCGGGCCACTGCCTGTCGAACATGGCCGCCGAGTGCTCTTTGCGCTCGTGCACGGCGGCATCCATCCTCCATCCGCCGACGTACTCGTAGCCCCACTTCGACCCGATCGTCAACTCGGCGCGGCGCTCGGGGTGTACGTCGAGCCACGACCCGAGGAACTCCTCGGCCCGGCCGTAGGAGCGGGCGGCATCGACGTACCGGATGCCGAGTGCCCAGGCCTCGTCGAACAGCTCGTGCGCGCGCTCGCGCAGGGCCTCGACCGAGCGCTCGGCGGGGTCGCCCAGGTCGCTGTCTCGCGCGGTCGTGATGTAGGCGGGGCGGCCGACGGCGGCGAGGCCCAGACCCAGCCGGGCGGAGGTGGCGTGCATCCCTCGACGCTAGCGTCCCCGCGTGCGGGGCGCGTCAGCCGTTCCGGTGCCGACGCACCTCGATCGCACTCAGCAGGATGGCCGAGCCCGAGAAGACCACCGACACCGCGAGCGCAAGGGTGAGAGCGTCGGCGAACGTCGCCGGATCTTTCGCCGGGGAGCCCGCTCCCGCGGAGCCCGCCGCACCCGCGACCGCCAGCACGAAGGCCGTGCCGAGGACGGTCTGACCGATCGAGGACCCCACCCGCTGAGCCGTCTGGACCACTCCGCCGGCGACGCCGCCCCGCCGGGGATCGACGTCGGCCAGGGTCAACGTCTGGTTCGGCGTGACGATCGCGCCGCCCGCGATGCCGAGGACGAACAGGGGAACGCACAGGCGCAGGATGACCCCCGCCGGGTCCGTCGCCTCGGCCCCGACCTGAACCAGCAGTCCGAGGACGATCGTGACGCTCGTGAAAACCGCGACGGCACCGACCAGAAGCGGTCGCCCCACCCGTGAGACGAAACGCCCCGCGACCGGAGCCCCGACGACGGAGCCGATCGCGTACGCCGTGACGCCGAGGCCGGACTGCAGCGCGGTGAAGCCGAGACCGTTCTGGTAGTAGAGCGCGAGCACCAGCGGGATTCCGGTGTTGCTGCAGAAGAAGACGACCGCGAAGACGACACCCGTGACGAAGGACCGGACGCGGAACAGGCGCAGATCGAGAAGGGGCCCGGCATCCGCCTTCGTCAAACGCGCCTCGTGACGCACGAGCGCGAAGAGGAAGCCCGCGGCGGGAAGGAGCAGGAGAAGCGTGAGCGGGCCGCCGCTCTGCCCCGTCTCGACGATCGGGAACAGCAGGCACAGCACGCCCGCACCGAGAAGTATCGCGCCGAGCACGTCGACGCGCCGACCGGATGCCGTGGAGGACGGCTCGTCGGCCGGGACCCAGCGCCGAGCGAGCAGAACCGCGGCGATCCCGACCGGCACGTTGATGAAGAACACCAGACGCCATCCGATCTCGGGCCCTCCCGCCGCGATCAGGAGACCCGCGATGACCGGGCCGAGGGCGGTTCCCGCACCGACCGTCAGCCCCAGCCGGCCGAAGGCGCGCCCCCGTTCCCACGCGGGGAACGCGTTCTGGATGAAGCCCGAGACCTGCGGCCCCATCATTCCGCCGAAGAGCCCTTGGACGACCCGCGCCGCGATCAGAAGGCCCGCGTTCGGGGCGAGGCCCACGGCCGCACTCGCGATGACGAACCCGAGGACGGCGATCGTGAAGATGCGCCGCCGCCCACGCTGATCGCCCAATCTCCCACCGATGACCGGGACGAGCGCGAAGGCCAGCACGTACCCCGTCACGATCCACTGCAGCTCGCTCGCGCCCGCTCCGGTGGAGCGCCCGATCGACGGCAGCGCCACGTTCGTCACGCTGACGTCGAGGAGGGCGGCGAACTGCCCCATCAGCATCACCGAGAGAGCGCGCCAGCGGCGCGGGTCGGGAGCGGGGGCGGATGCCGTCATGCGGTGCCCACTGTCGGACCGGGGTCCGCAGCGGCACGGGAGATCGGCATGGGCCGAGCCTATGCCTGCGGTGGAGGGCCGGGGCCGCTGACGCGGGGGAACACGTCGGACGGGATGCGGGTTGACCCCGGGGACGGATGACGAGCGGGACGGCCATGACCTACAGAGACCCTTACGACGACGGCGCGCAACCGATCTGCCCCTCGTGCGGTGTGACGATGCACCCGCTGCTCGAACAGGGCGGCGGCGCCGACGAGTGCCGCGAGTGCGGGTTCCAGCTGGAGTGGTCCACCCCGGGGCATGTCCGCGACGAAGACGACGATCGGCCTCGCGACCGCTGGGCCGAGGAGTCCTAGCCGAGCGACGCGGCCGGTCACCAGAACAGGGTGGGCGACGAGAACAGGTCGACTCCGCGCGGATCGTCCTGTTCCCCGCGCATCGCCTGTTCTCGTGACACGGATGCTGCGGCGGCGGGCTCAGCGCTCGAGCACCACCGCGAGGCCCTGACCCACGCCGATGCAGATCGCCGCGACCGCGACGCCGCCGCCGCGGCGTTTCAGCTCGTGGGCCGCGCGCGCGATGATGCGTCCGCCCGAGGCGCCGAGGGGGTGGCCGATCGCGATCGCCCCGCCGTTCTCGTTGAGGCGGGCGGGGTCGAGCTCGGTCCACAGCTTCGCGCACGCGAGCGTCTGCGACGCGAACGCCTCGTTGAGCTCGACGAAGGTCACGTCGGCCCACGTCTTCCCGGCGCGCGCGAGGGCGCGGTTCGCCGCCTCGACGGGGGCCACACCGAACACGTCGGGGTCGTTGCCGAACGCGGCCCGGCCGGCGATGCGGGCCAGGGGCTCGGCATCCATCGCCCCTTCCGCGCCCAACAGCACGGCCGAGGCGCCATCGTTGATGGGCGAGGAGTTGCCCGCGGTGACCGATCCGCCCTGACGGAAGGCCGGGCGCAGACCCGCGAGCACCTCGGCGGTGGAGTCGTCGCGGATGCCTTCGTCGCGCGCGAGCGCGTGACCCTCGACCTGCACGATCTCGTCGTCGAAGCGTCCCTCGGCCCACGCCGCTGCGGCGAGGCGGTGGCTGCGGGCGGCGAAGGCGTCCTGCTCCTCGCGCGAGATGCCGTAGATCTCGGCCAGCTTCTCGGCGCTCTCGCCGTTCGAGATCGTCCAGTCCTTCCGCAGCCGCGGGTTTGTCATGCGCCAGCCGATCGAGGTGTTCCACATCGTCTGGGTGGCGGCGGGGAAGGGCCGCGGACTCTTCTCGACCACGAACGGGGCCCGCGTCATCGATTCGACGCCGCCCGCGAGGATTACGTCGGCATCTCCGGCTTCGATCGCGCGCGAGCCCTGGATCACGGCATCCAGCGACGATCCGCACAGGCGGTTGATGGTCGTTCCGGGCACCGACGAGGGGAAGCCCGCGAGTAGCGCACCGAAGCGCGCGACGTTGCGGTTGTCTTCGCCGGCCTGGTTCGCGTCGCCGAAGATCACGTCTTCGATGCGCGCGGGGTCGATCCCGGTGCGTTCGACGACGGATGCCATGACCGTGGCGGCCAGGTCGTCGGGGCGCACGTCGGCGAAGGCCTTGGCGTGGCGGGCGAAGGGGGTGCGGACGGCGTCGTAGACGAACGAAGCGGGCATGGTCAGCTCTCCTGGTCGAGAAGGGTCAGACCGAGAAGCGCCTCGATCTCGGCGTGGGTGTTGTCGCCGAACAGCTCGCGCACGCGAAAGCCGTCGGGGGTGACGTCGAAGACGCCGTGATCGGTGTAGACCCGCGAGACGCAGCCGACCCCGGTCAGCGGGTAGCTGCAGGCCGCGACGAGCTTGGGCTCGCCGCCCTTGGTGAGCAGGTCGGTCATGACGTAGACGTCCTTCGCGCCGATGGCGAGGTCCATCGCCCCACCCACGGCCGGGATCGCGCCGGGCTCGCCGGTCGACCAGTTGGCGAGGTCACCGCCGGCCGACACCTGGAACGCGCCCAGCACGCACACGTCGAGGTGGCCGCCGCGCATCATGGCGAACGAGTCGGCGTGGTGGAAGTACGCGGCTCCGGCGAGCGCGGTGACGGGCTGCTTTCCCGCGTTGATGAGATCGGGGTCGACCCGGCCGCGCTCGGGGGCCGGGCCCATGCCGAGCATGCCGTTCTCGGTGTGCAGCACGATCTCGAGCCCGGCGGGCAGGTAGTCGGCGACCAGGGTCGGCGCGCCGATGCCGAGGTTCACGACGGCTCCCTCGGGGATGTCGGATGCCACGCGAGCGGCGAGATCGCGCCGCGAGATGCGAGTGGTCATTTCTCCTCCTCGGATGCCAGGGCCCGGCCCTCGATGTCGACGCCGCCGACGAAGACGCCGTCGCGCAGCCACCGTCGCTCCCCCACGGCGACGACGCGATCGACGTAGATCCCCGGCGTCACGACGGACTCGGGGTCGAGGGATCCGAGTTCGACGACCTCGTCGACCTGGACGATGGTGGTCGCCGCGGCGGCGGCCATGATGGGTCCGAAGTTGCGCGCCGTCTCGCGGTAGACGAGGTTGCCCCAGCGGTCGGCGGCGCGGGCGCTGATCAGCGCGGCATCCGCGTGGATGGGGTATTCGAGCACGTAGTCGCGGTCGTCGATGCGCCGCGTCTCCTTGCCCTCGGCGAGCTGCGTCCCGAAGCCGGTGGGGGTGAAGAACCCACCGATGCCGGCACCCGCGGCGCGGATGCGCTCGGCGAGGTTCCCCTGCGGCACGAGCTCGAGCTCGACCTTGCCGTCGCGGAAGAGCCCGTCGAACACCCACGAGTCGCTCTGGCGCGGGAACGAGCAGATCATCTTGCTCACCTGACCTGCGGCCAGGAGGGCCGCGAGCCCGGTGTCGCCGTTGCCGGCGTTGTTGTTGACGATGGTGAGATCGCCGGCGCCGTGCGCGATGAGCGCGTCGATCAGCTCGACGGGCTGACCCGCGCGGCCGAAACCGCCGATCATCACGGTCGCCCCGTCGGCGATCCCTGCGACGGCCGACGCGAGGTCGGGGACGGTCTTGTCGATCATGCGGAGCATCCTCGCTTGTTCGCTGTGCGTACACACGTACGTTATGCGAACAGGATACGCCGATCACCGCGGGCACGGCAAGGCCCCGCCCGCCGCACGAGCGGGGCTTCTCGACGATTCAGACCAGGCGGAGGTCCGCGTCGATCTCGGCCGCGGCGGCCCGCAACGCCGGCAGGCACTGCTCGCGCCATTCGTCCGCGTCACCGCGAGAGCTGGCCGAGATGTTCACCGCCGCGACCACCGCCCCCGAGCGATCGTGAAGGGGCGCCGCGAGAGACCGCAGCCCCTCTTCGAGCTCGCCGTCCACAAGAGCCCACCCCTGAGCACGCACCGCCTCGAGCTCCGCGACGATCGCATCGACGTCCGTGCGCGTGCGCGGGGTAAGGGACGCGAGGTGCGAAGCTGCCACGATCTGTCGCGCGTCCGCTTCGGCGAGGGCCGCGAGCAGCACTCGCCCCATGCTGGTGGCGTACGCGGGAAAGCGCGTACCGATCGTGATCCCGACGCTCATGATCCGTCGCGTGGGAACGCGGGCGACGTAGACGATGTCGGCACCGTCGAGCACGGCCGACGAGACGCTCTCCCCCACCTCGCGCGACAGGCGCTCGAGGTGCGGCTGAGCCAGCGCCGGCAGCGACAGCGCGGAGAGATAGCTGAAACCGAGCTCGAGGACGCGCGGCGTGAGCGAGAAGACCCGACCGTCGGCACGCACGTAGCCGAGAGTCTCGAGCGTTTGGAGGAAGCGGCGGGCGGCGGCACGGGTCAGATCGGCGCGACGGGCGACGTCGCTGAGCGTCAACGCAGGGTTCTCGGCGTCGAATGCCCGGATCACCTCGAGACCGCGAGCGAGGGATTGGACGAACTCTCCCGAATCACTCACGCGGCTCACCCTATCGGGGCGCGAGGAGTCCGCCGCGCGCCCCTCGCGGCGACAAAACGAAAGCCGTCCCGGAGGACGGCTTCGCGAAGAATCTGTAGCGGGAGCGGGGCTTGAACCCGCGACCTCACGATTATGAGTCGTGCGCTCTCACCAACTGAGCTACCCCGCCGCACGGCATCCAGGATTCAGATGAGGATGCCTTGAGCCCCGAGTCAGGATTGAACTGACGACCCCTTCCTTACCATGGAAGTGCTCTGCCACTGAGCTATCGGGGCGTACCCGGATCGCTCCGGGCAACTAGAAGAGAATATCAGACCTCGACACTCTCTTACGAATCGAGGGTCAGCCGCCGGCGTGCTGGCGCAGCCACGCGATCGGGTCGATCGGGGTCGTGCCGTTCTGCAGGATCTCGACGTGCGTGTGCGCGCCGAACGAGCGACCGGTGTTGCCGGTGCGTCCGAGGAACTGTCCGACGTGGACCTTCTCGCCCGGGGTGACCTGGAGCGAGCCGTACTGCATGTGTCCGTAGCGGCTCGAGACGAGCTGGCCGTCGATCACGTGGTCGATCAGCACGGTCACACCGAAGGCGCCGCCCTGCTCGGTCGCGATGCGGACGGTGCCGTCGGCGATCGCCTGGACGGGTGCGCCCTCACCGGGGACGAAGTCCGCACCCTCGTGGAAGCCGCCGTCGCGCATGCCGAAGCCGTACGAGATCGACACGCCGACCGCGAAGGGCCACTGGATGGGCGCAGTCGGGTCGTTGACGTAGAAGTTCGTGGGGTACTTGATGCCCGAGTCGACGGCCATCTTGGAGTACGTGGTGGCGCTGTAGCCGTCGGCGCGGTCGACGACCGCGGCCTGCGACTGAGCGGGCGCGACGTAGGCCTGGATCGCTCCGTCGGCCGAGGCGACGTCCCCGCCGACCGCGAGACGGGTCGTCGCGGTGTCGGCCGCGGGGGCGGTGATGCTGTCGGTGCCGCTCGCCGAGGCGATCGCGCTCACGGGCATTGTCATGCCGACCGTGAGGAGTCCGACGACGCCCATGACGCCGACCGAGAAGGACGTCGCCGCGATGCGGCGGACGTTGCGGCGAGTGCGGGGAGCGGCTGCTGCGGGCAGGCCCTCCGAGACGGGCTCAGGAGCCGGGGTGACCGGCGCCGCCTGCTGCGTGGGCGTCTCGCCGGTGAAGGAGAACAGGCGCGCGGCGGTCGCGAACTCGTCCGCGGCCGTCTCGTCGGCGGTGTCCGGCCGCTCGATGGCGGGCTGCTCGACGACGGTCTTCGTCATCTGGCGCGCGACGGGCTCGGACACCGGCTCAGCGACCGGCTCGGACACGACGGGGGTCTCGTCGACCGTGGAGTCGAGGATGACCGACGCCTGGGGGCGACGACGCGCGCGGCGGCTGGCGGGAAGGGTGATGGGCGAGGTCGGCAGCGACACCGGGGTGGTCGCGACGGCGCCGTCCGCGCTCTGCAGAATCACGGCGACGTCGTCGGAACGACGCTGCTCATCGACGACGGTGACCTCGAGGGCGTCGGAGGACGCGGCATCCGGGGTCTGCTCGGCGGGAATCGCGGCGGTGTCGCGCGACGGCAGGGTCGGCTCGATGGTCGCGGCGATGACGGTCTCGACGACCGCGGCGGCGACGCTCTCGATCAGCTCGGGCTGAGAGGCGGCCTCGGCGTCGACCGGGGCGGGGTCGGCGGCCTTGGGTGCCGACGCGGGGGCGTCGAGCGTGGCGACGGGGGTCTCGCTCGCGGAGCGACGGCGCATCTCGGCTCGGGTCAGCCGGGGGGTCGTCTCGGGAGCGGGCGTGGGGAGGGGGCGACGAGACCGCCGGGTGGCGGCGGGCTCAGTCTCAGAGGCTTCTGACGGCAACGCGGAAGGGCTCTCGTGTCGTGTCGCGAAAAGCGACGGCTTCGGGCTGGGGGGCTTGGCCATCTCCGCAGGTTCGGGTTGCGGAAGATAACGAACTGGTAAACACCCTACCTCGGCTGGTCTGGGAATGCCATGAGCAGACGCTCTGTCAGCGCTCGTAGTCCAGCAGCGGCTCGAGACGGCTGTAGAAGTCCGGTCCCGCGGCGATGACCATGCCGTTTCCGGGCCGGCCTCCGGGGGCGCCTCCGACGGCGCCGCCCGCCTCCGCCACCAGCAGCGCGCCGGCGGCGTGATCCCACGGCTGCGTCCCGCGCTCGTAGTACGCGTCGACGCGTCCGGCGGCCACAGAGGCCAGGTCGAGGGAGGCCGCGCCGATACGGCGCACATCCCGGGCGATCGGCATGACGCGGGCGAGCTGCGCAAGAGCCGGGCCGTGCGTCTCGGGGTTGTACCCGAAACCGGTCGCGACGAGGCCTCCGGCGGGCCCCACCTCGCTGACCGCGAGGCGCTGGTCGCCGAGCCAGGCTCCCCCGCCGCGCGAGGCCCGGAAGAGCTCGCCGGTCACGGGGTTGAACACGGCCCCGGCGAGCGCGGTCCACGCCGCGGTCTCGGCAGTCCCCTCGACGGCGGCGATGCTCACGGCCCACGCCGGGATCCCGTACGCGTAGTTGACGGTGCCGTCGATCGGGTCGACGACCCACGTGATGCCGCTCGTTCCCTCTTCGGCCCCGGACTCCTCGCCGAAGAAGCCGTCGTCGGGCCGCTCGCGCGCGAGCTCGGCGCGGATGAAGGCCTCGACCTCCCGGTCGGCGGCGGTGACGATGTCGGCGGCGGCCGACTTGGTGGCGGCGACGGTCACCCCCTCCCGGCGCCGACGGTGGGCCAGTTCCCCGGCTTCGCGAGCGATACGCGTGGCGATCTCGAGCAGGTCGGCTGCGGAAGTCATGGCATCCAGGCTACGTGCGCCACCCCCTGCGACGAATTCGTCCCCGTGGTTAGCGTGGGGCCATGACCGCTTCGGATTCTCGCCGGTACGACGTCGTCATCGTGGGGGGCGGGCACAACGCCCTCGTCTCCGCGGCCTATCTCGCCCGGGCAGGGCGACGCGTGGTGGTGATCGAGAGATCGGATGCCGTGGGCGGCTCCGCCGTGTCGGAGCGCCCGTGGGCGGGGGTCGATGCTCGACTGTCGCGCTACTCGTACCTCGTGAGCCTGCTGCCGCAGCAGATCATCGACGATCTGGGGCTCCGCCTCGAGCTGCGTCGTCGACGCTATTCCTCCTACACGCCCGACCCGACCGATCCCACCCGCGGCATCCTGGTGGACACCCACGATGCCGAGGCGACCGCCGCCTCGTTCGCGCGCACGACCGGCGACGCCGCTGAGGCCGAACGCTTCGCGGCGTTCGGCGACCGGCTCGCCCCGGTGGCGAGGGCCGTCTTCCCCACGATGACCGAGCCGTTGCCCACCGCTGACGAGGTGCGCGAGCGCGTGGGCGACGACGAGCTGTGGGATGCCCTGACGACGCGCCCCCTGGGGGATCTGCTGCGCTCCTCGTTCGACAGCGACCTGGTGCGGGGCATCGCGCTCACCGACGGCCTCATCGGCACGTTCGCGTCGTCCGACGACCCCTCCCTCGCGCAGAACCGCTGCTTCCTCTACCACGTGATCGGCGGCGGAACCGGGGACTGGGACGTCCCGGTGGGCGGCATGGGCGCCGTCACGGCCGAGCTCGAGCGCGCGGCCCGCGAAGCCGGGGCCGAGATCGTCACGGGGGTCGAGGTCGTCTCGATCTCACCCGACGGCGACGTGCACACCCTGACCGACCGCTCCGAGGTCTTCCACGGGGACCTCGTGCTCAGCGGTGTCGGCCGCGCCGTACTCGAACGGCTACTCGCCGCGGGCGGAGCCGCGACGACCGGCGCCGACGAGCCCGAGGGGGCGCAGGTCAAGGTCAACATGCTGCTCTCGCGTCTGCCCCGTCTGCGGGACGAGTCGGTGACCCCCCAGGCCGCGTTCTCGGGCACGTTCCACGTCAACCAGACGATGACCCAGTTGGATGCCGCCCACGCGGCGGCATCCGGAGGGCTCATCCCCGAGCCGCTCCCGGTCGAGATCTCCTGTCACTCGCTCACCGATCCGTCGATCCTCGGCGACGAACTGCGGGCATCGGGCGCGCAGACGCTCACGATGTTCGGCCTGCAGGTTCCGCATCGCCTGATCGACGACACGGATGCCGTGGCCGCCGGTGCCCGCCTGCTCGCGGCCGCGCAGGCCTCGCTCGATTCCGTCCTCGCCGAGCCCCTGCGCGACTGCATCCTGCGGGCACCCGACGGTCGCTTGTGCATCGAGGCCCGGACGACACGCGATCTCGAGGAATCGCTGAACATGATCGGCGGCGACATCTTCCACGGCGCGCTGTCGTGGCCCTGGCTCTCGGCACCGGCCGACTCCCCCGCCGACCGCTGGGGCGTGGCGACCCCGCACGCGCGCGTGCTGCTGTGCGGCTCGAGCGCCCAGCGCGGCGGGGCGGTCAGCGGCATCGGCGGCCAGAACGCGGCGATGGCGGCGCTGGAGATCCTCGGGCGGTAGCGGGCGTCAATCGCAAGGATCGTCGCGACGCGTCAGCAGGCGGATCATGGTCTGCACGGCATCCATCAGGACGACCGTCGACGGACCCGCGTAGCCGAAGACGATGCCCGCGGGGAGGTGAGTCAAGGCGCCGGGCACCCCGTACGAGGTCAGAGGGGCCACGCGGACGTCCGCCTCCGCGAGCCGGTCGACCACGTCCTGCTCGGTCCCGGCCCCGGCCGCGGGGAGCAGGACCACGGCGTGCAGCCCACCGTCGGTCGCGGTGAGCTCCACCCCCTCGATCTCGGCGAACGCTTCGAGCAGCAGGCGGCGGCGGTGGCGATAGTCGCGACGGCGACGGGCGGTGTGCCGTGCGAGCGCGCCCTCGCCGAGGTACAGGGCAAGCGCGCGCTGCTGCACCTGCGACACCGGCGGGTCGAGGTCGGCCCGAGCCGCGACGAGGCGATCGCGCAGCTCCCCGGTGGCGACGATCCACCCGCTCCGCAACGCCGGGCTGAGGACCTTCGACAGGGTGCCGATCATGACGACCCGCGCGGGATCGAGCAGGTGAAGCGGGGGCAACGGTGCCCGCCCGTGGGGGAACTCGCTGTCGTAGTCGTCTTCGACGATCACCGCGCCGGTGCGCGCGGCCCAGGCGAGCAGTCGCGCGCGGGCAGCGGCATCCAACCGTGTTCCGAGGGGGTAGTGATGGTGAGGAGTGACGACGAGGGCGTCCAGATCGGCGCGGGCCTCGACGGCGTCGAGATCGAGACCGTCGTCGAGGCGCACCGGGAACGGCACCGCCTCGACCCCCAGCCGGTGCAGGACCCGACGAACGCGCGGGTATCCCGGGTTCTCGATGCCCACGCGGAGGGGGCGACCGACGTTCCGGGGCGTGAGCGCGAGCAGCGTCAGCAGCACCGCATCGCTCGTCCCCGCGGTCACGATGACCTCGTCGGGAACCACGTCGAGCCCGCGGGTGCGTCCGAGATGCCGGGCGATCTGGTCGCGCAGAAGCGGATCGCCCCGCACGTCGTCGACATCGGATGCCGGATCGACGCCTCCCGCCCGCCGCCACGCCGAGCGCCAGGCGGCGTCGGCGATGCCCGCGGTGTGCGGACGCCCGGGGCGCAGGTCGACGAGGGTGGGAGTCGTCGCCGGCGAGGGCCGGGAGCCCCTCTGGACCGGGCCGGTCGACGAGCCGACGACCTCGGCGACGACGGTCACGCTCCCGGCGCGCGTCACCAGGTAGCCCTCCCCCGCGAGGATCTCGTAGGCGGCCACCGCCGTCCCCCGCGCGATCCCGAGATCCGCGGCGAGCACGCGCGTCGAGGGGACCGGCTCTCCCCCACCGGTGCGTCCGGACAGGATCGCCGCGCGCAGGTTGTGCGCGAGTTGCTCGTGCAGGGGCACCGACGATTCGCGATCCAGGATGCCGGCGGAGATCATGTCTCGGATTCTGTCACTGGTCCACGAGAATGCGGGAAAAGCGGACTATGACCTGGACCACGAACTCGCGTGGACTGAACCCATGACCGACCTGCCCCTGACCACTCTGACGCGCGTCCGCCGCGGCGCCCACCATCAGCGCACCGACCGCGCGGCCCTGTACGACGTGATCGACACGGCCCTGTACGCCACCCTCGCGATCGTCCGCGACGGCCGCCCGGTCGCCCTTCCGGTGGGCATCGGTCGCGACGGCGACGACCTCCTCGTGCACGGCTCGACCGGCAGCGATTTCTTCCGCCGCATCGCCGCCGGAGCTCCGGTGAGCCTGACGATCACGCACCTGATGGGCCTGAAGTACGCTCGTTCGCTCTTCGACAGCTCGATGCGCTACCGCTGCGCGGTCGTGCACGCGGTGGCATCCGTCGTCCCTCCCGAAGAGAAGGAAGCGGCTCTACTCACCCTGTCGGAGCACCTCATGCCGGGGCGCAGCGAAGACGTGCGACCCATGACCGCGCGCGAGATCGCGGCGACCATGGTGCTGCGCATCCCGCTGGCCCAGGCGAGCGTGAAGGACAACGCCGGCTCTCTCGTCGAGGTCGACGACGACGGGGAGGACCGCTCCGTCTGGGCCGGGATGCTGCCGTTGCGGGTCGTCGCCGGCGACCCCGTCACCTCGCCGCAGACGATGGCGGGAACGCCGGTGCCGGAGTCGGTTCGCCGGGCCGCGCGCCGCGTCGAGGCCTCGGGCACGGCCTGAAACCCGACACGGCTCCTGCAATCCGCCCCGCCTGCCGGAACGAGCGCCTCACCCGCGCCCTTGTGCAGGAGTTGTGCGCACCCGCGAGCGTGCAGACCCGCCGCTCCCGCGGGAAGACCCACCGGCTCGCGGCAGAACTCCTGCGTTGCGTCCCGCGAGGCTCCGCGACGCGCCCCGATCCGCGTTCCCGCGGGAGGTGTGGTCAGCGGGGTGCCGTGACTCCCGCACATCGGCGGGACGACGAAGGGCGGGGCCGTCACACGACGGCCCCGCCCTTCTCCGTTCTCAGCCGACCAGCGGCGGCACCTCGTACCGTCGCGGGGTGCCGAAGCGATGCGCCGTGATCGAGACGGCCTGCTCGCGCAGGAACGGTAGCAGTTCGACGTGCCCGGCACGGGTGACCTCGCCCGCGTACACGGCCACCGAGGGCGAACCGTTCGTCGCCTCGGCCACCGCAACGGGCGACCCGCTGAGCAGGCGAATGCGGCCGCCGGTGCGGGCGAGGCGCGCCGCGCGGCGACCCCAGTCCGCGCCGTCTTCGACCGATGCCCGAACTCCCACGCCCTCGAGCCAGGCGCGCACGGCGGGCGAGAGCTCGCGCGCCGTGCTGACCGTCACCGTCGAGCGGGCGCGGACGCCCGCCGCGACCACGCGCACCAGCGCGGCCTCGGAGGCGTCTTCGAGGCGCACGGTCACGGGCACCGAGGCGTAGCGCAGCACGTTCTGCTCCGACTCCAGGCCGGTCACGTCGCGGGCCAGCGCGAACTCCTCGGCCCACGCGGCGGCGTCGCTCGAGAGGGCGGATGCCACCCACTCGCGGTCGGCGGCGGGCACGGCGGCCAGCGCCGGGGCGGCGAGGGCGTCGGGCGTGCGGGGCGCCGAGGTCTCGGCATCCGCCCACTCTCCGAACCCGAACAGGTAGTGCGGTCCGCCGGCCTTGGTGCCCGCGCCGACGGCCGACTTCTTCCACCCTCCGAACGGCTGGCGCTGCACGATCGCGCCGGTGGTGCCGCGGTTGACGTAGACGTTTCCGGCCTCGATGCGCGAGAGCCACTGCTGGATCTCGGCCTCGTCGAGCGCGTGCAGGCCCGAGGTGAGGCCGTACTCGATGGCGTTGACGATCTCGATCGCCTCGTCGAGGGTCTCGGCGGTCATGATGCCGAGCACGGGGCCGAAGTACTCGGTGCGGTGGAACTCGCTGCCGGGCTGCACGCCCTCGCGGATGCCGGGACGCCAGAGCGATCCCTCGTCGTCGAGGCGCTTCGGCTCGACCACCCAGCGCTGGCCGGGCTCGAGGCTCGTCAGGGCCTTCAACAGCTTGCCGTTGGCGGGCTCGATGAGGGGTCCGACGCGCGAAGCCTCGTCCCACGGCAAGCCGACCTCGAGAGAGGTGACGGCGTCGACGAGCTGGTCGCGGAAGCGACGCGAGCGCGCGACCGATCCGACGAGCACGACGAGGGATGCCGCGGAGCACTTCTGTCCCGCGTGGCCGAAGGCCGACATCGCGACGTCCTTGGCCGCGAGGTCGAGGTCCGCACTGGGGGTCACGATCACGGCGTTCTTGCCGCTCGTCTCGGCCAGCAGCGGCAGGTCGGGGCGGAACGAGCGGAACAGCTCGGCCGTCTCGTACGCGCCGGTGAGCACGACCCGCTCGACGGCGGGGTGGGTGAGCAGCTGCCGACCGAGGTCGTTCTCCGACACCTGCACGAGCTTCAGCACCTCGCGCGGAACGCCGGCCTCCCACAGCGCCTCGACCATGACGGCGCCCGAGCGCTCGGCGAGGCCCGCGGGCTTGATGACCACGGCTGAGCCCGCGGCGAGCGCGGCGAGAGTGGAGCCCGCGGGGATCGCGACGGGGAAGTTCCACGGCGGGGTGACCACGGTCACACCGACCGGGGTGAAGGTCGCGCCGTCGACGGTCTCGAGCGTGCGCGCCTGCTCGGCGTAGTAGTGGGCGAAGTCGATCGCCTCCGACACTTCGGGGTCGCTCTGCTCGATGACCTTGCCGCACTCGGCGCCCATGACCTCGAGCAGGTCGGCGCGGCGCTTCTCGAGGGCGTCGCCCGCGCGGTGCAGGATCTCGGCGCGACCGGCGGCCCCGAGCGCGCGCCACGACGCGGCGGCGTCCGCGGCATCCTGGATCACCGCGTTCAGCGCGGTCTCGTCGGTGACCGTGTGGTCGGCGATGGTCTGCGCGCCGAGGGTCGACTCCTCCATGCGCGCGACGATCGCCCGCGACCAGTCGCGGTTGGCCGCGATCGCCGGGTCGGAGTCGGGGGTGTTGCGGAAACCGTGGGTCGGCGCGGGCGCCGCGGGAGCGGTGCGGTCCTGCACGCGGTTGGACGCTGGCACGCCCGAGGGCATGTCGGCGAGCGAGGCGAGGAAGCGGTCGCGCTCGCGCGAGAACAGCGCCTCGTGGGTGTCGAGGTCGAACACCGCCGACATGAAGTTCTCGCTCGACGCGCCCTCTTCGAGGCGGCGGATCAGGTAGGCGATCGCGACGTCGAACTCCTGCGGGTGCACCACGGGGGTGTACAGCAGGATCGAGCCGACCGTGCGACGCACGACGGCCTGCTGCGCGGTCGCCATGCCGAGGAGCATCTCGACGTCGATGCCGCCGGTGACGCCGCGCCGCTCGGCGAGCAGCCACGCGAGGGCGACGTCGAAGAGGTTGTGTCCGGCGACGCCGATGCGCACGTTCGCGGTGTGCTCGGGGCGCAGCGCGTAGTCGAGTACGGCCTTGTACGAGGCGTCGGTCGCCTGCTTCGAGGGCCAGGTGGCGAGCGGCCAGTCGTGCACATCGGCATCCACCCGCTCCATCGGCAGGTTCGCGCCCTTGACCACGCGCACCTTGATGTGGGCTCCCCCGGATGCCACCCGCGCGGCGGTCCATTCCTGCAGGCGGATCATCGCGGCCAGCGCATCGGGCAGGTAGGCCTGCAGCACGATGCCGGCCTCGACGCCGTGGAACTCGGGCTCGCCCAACAGCGTCTCGAAGACGGCGAGGGTGAGGTCGAGGTCCTTGAACTCCTCCATGTCGAGGTTCAGGAACGTGCCCGTCTCCTTGGCCACCCGGTACAGGGGGCGAAGGGCGGCGACCGCGTCGGCGACGGCGGCATCGAAGGCCCACGGCGTGTGCGGGGCGACGGTGGACGACACCTTGATCGAGACGTAGTCGACGTCGTCGCGCGAGAGCAGCTTGCGGGTGCCGGCCAGGCGCCGCGCCGCCTCTTTCTTGCCGAGGATCGCCTCGCCGAGCAGGTTCACGTTGAGGCGGATGCCGTCTCCCCGACCCCGGATCGAGGTGATCGCCTCGCCGAGCTTGCGGTCGGTGGCGTCGACGATGAGGTGGCGCACCATCGAGCGCAGCGCCGTGCGGGCGGCGGGCACGACGATCTGCGGGAGGATCGGCGCAGCGAAGGCGCCGAGGCGGATCGCGGCCTTCAGGTGCAGTGGAAGGAAGCCCGGGATGAGCGGGGTGAGCGCGGCGAGGTTGCGCGCGGCGACGCGCACGTCTTCGGGACGCACGACGCCGTCGACGAAGCCGACGGTGAAGTCGAGGCCGTGCGGGTCGCGGAGCACCCCGGCAAGGCGCTGGGCGGCGGCGTCGACGGGCTCGCCGCGGCTCTCGGCGAGCCAGCGGCGCACGAGGGCGATCGCCTCGTCGGCGAGCTCGTGGGGAGAGACGAGTGCGGCGGGGGTGGTGCCGGACGTGGTGTCGGGGACATCGGTGAGCGACATGGCGATCCTTCCTCGGATGCTCTCAGCATGGGGCTCGCATACGTTCGAGAAAAGCGATGATTCCTGACGCATACTCTTCGATAGACCCGAAGGGATGCCATGTTCGATCTGCGCCGTCTGCGCCTGCTGCACGAGCTGTCGGTGCGGGGCACCCTCGCCGCCGTCGCCGAGGCGCTCGCGTACAGTCCGTCGACCATCTCGCAGCAGCTCGCGCTGCTCGAGAAGGAGGCGGGAGTGCCCCTGCTGGAACCGGACGGCCGCCGCGTGCGCCTCACCGCGCAGGGCGCTGCGCTCGCCGCCCACGCGGCCCGCATGCTCGCCGCCGACGAGGCCGCGCGCGCGGAGCTCGAGCGCATGCGGCCCTCCCTCGCCCCGGTGCGTCTGGCCGTGATGCAGTCCGCCGCGCACGGCCTGCTCCCCCGCGCCCTCGACGCCCTCGCTGAGAGCGAGCCGCAGCTGCGCGTCGAGGTCGCCGAGCTCGCTCCCGAGGAGGGGCTGTTCGAGGTCGCCGCGCGCGGCTTCGACCTCGCTGTGGCCGAGCAGTACCCCGGTCACACGCGCGAGCACCGCGAGGGCCTCGAGCGCGGTCTCCTGGGGCGCGACGCCATCCGTCTCGCCGTCTCGCGCGACGATCCCGCTCAGCACCTCGAAGACCTCCGCGAGCGCGCGTGGGTGATGGAACCGGTGGGCACGGCCGCCCGCCAGTGGGCCACCCAACAGTGTCGGGCCGCCGGGTTCGAGCCCGACGTGAGGTTCGAGATGGCCGACCTCACCGCGCAGGCCCGGCTCGTGGCATCCGGTCATGCCGTGGGGATGATCCCCGACCTCGTCTTCGCGGGCGAGACCCCGCCCGTGCGACTCGTCGGCCTTCCTGACCACCCGCGGCGCGAGGTGTTCACGGCGGTGCGCCGCGGAACGGCCGACCGCCCCGGTGTACGCGCCGTGCGCGCGGCACTGCAGGTGGCGTACGACCGGGGCGGTCGGTAGGGGCGGCGCTTACTTCGTCAGCGCGATCTCGTTCGGGGTCTGCTCGAGTGTCACGCTCTTCACGACCTGGCCGGTGGTGAGGTCGACCGCGTGCACGGCGTTCTTCGCCGGCTCGGTCACGTAGGCGAGGTCACCCGAGACCTTGATGGCGGGGTGGGCGTCCTGCCATTCGGCCGGCCCCTCCCACGCGTCGATCACGGGGAACGCGTCGGTGAACTGCCCGGTCGCGGGGTCGAGCACGTGGATCGCGCCATCGGATGCCAGAACGTAGGCGAGGTCGCCCGGACCCCGGGCCACGTCGCGGAAGGTGTACTCGGCCCCTTCGGGCATGTCGACCACGCGCTGGGTCTTCGCCGCGGTGTCGATCAGCGCGAGGCGGTGGAGCAGGTAGCCCTCGGCATCGCGGTCGTCCTTGTAGTCGCCCACGATGAGCGCGCTGTTCTCGCTCACGTACGCGTTGCCCATGCGGCCGTACGGCTGGTCGGGGGCGGTCAGCTTGGTGAAGGTGCCTTCGTCGTAGACCAGAGCGCCGTTCTCGCAGCCGAAGACGACGACCTCGTCCTTCGCCGTGCCTTCGCCGTGCACGCCGGGGCAGTCGGTGCTCTCGGCGAGGGTGGCACCGGAGGCGTCCTTCGCCACCACGCCGTTGCGGCCGTCGGCGTTGCCGACCGTGGTGAGGAAGGTGCCGTCCTCGAGCACGATCGAGACGCCGTGGTGCGCCTCGACGCCCGGAACCGTCCGAACCTCGGGAAGGGAGTCGGTGGATGCCAAGAGGGCATCGGTGTCGAAGATCGTCGAGTCGCTCGTGCCGTCGGCGTAGAGAACCGTCGTCCCACCGTGCGTGACCACGTGACCGGGCTTGGACGCCGGGAACACGAGGTCGGTGAGCTCGGGGTCGGCGGCCGGGGTCCCGGCATCCAGAACCTGGAATCCCTTGCTCGTGGTCACCATGATGTGGCGACCGTCGCCGGCCGAGTTCAGGCGAGTGAATACCTCGGACGAGAGATCGCCCAGGGTCTCGAGGCTCTGACCGTCGAGCACCAGGATGCCGCCGGGGTACGACAGGGCGACGCGGGTGGCGGTGTCGGTCGCGGGGCTCGACGCCGGGGCCGCCGACCCGGGGCCGGTTCCGCCGGCGCACGCCGACAGGGTGACGGTGGCGCCGATCGCGAGGGCGACCAGGCCCGCGCGGGGGAGGGAGAAGCTGCGCATTCGTGTCTCTTTCTGGGGTGGGGTGGGTCTCGTCAGGGTGAGAGCCCGGTGGCGATGCGCTGCGTGTTCACGCGCATCATGGTCAGGTAGTCGGGGGCGTCACCGCTCGCGTCGGTCAGCGATTCGGTGAACAGCTCGGTCACCTCGACGTGGCGGTCGGCCTCGTCGGCGAGGGCGCGGACGAGGCGGTCGGGAGACGACGACTCGGCGAAGATCGTCGGCACCTTCGCCTCGTCGATGGCCGAGACGAGATCGGCGAGGTCGCTCGTGCTGGGGGCGGCGAGGGTGGTGCCGCCGGGGATCACGGCCCCGATGAGGCGGAACTCGAAGCGAGCGGCGAGATAGCCGAACACGTGGTGGTTGGTGACCAGCGCCCGGCGTTCGGCGGGAATTGCGGCGAAGGCCGCGGTCATGTCGGCGTCGAGCTGCTCGAGCTGCGCGCGGTAGGCGGCCGATCGCTCGGCGACCGCGGCCCCGCCGAGCTTCTCGAGCTCCGGGGTGAGGCGGTCGACGACGGCGATCATCTGCGCGGGGTCGGTCCAGAAGTGCGGATCGTCCGCCCCGTCGGCGTCGGCCGAGGTGTACGGCAGCACGGTGACGGCGTCACCGGCGACCATCGTGCTCACGCCGTCGGCGGCCGCGGCGTCGAGGTGGTGCTGCAGGCCCTCTTCGAGGCCCAGACCGTTCGCGACCAGCAGGTCCGCCGAGCGCATACGCGCGGCCTCCGCGGCCGAGATCTCGAACGAGTGCGGGTCGGTGCCCGGGCGCATCAGAGTCATCACGTCGACGTCATCGCCGACGAGATTCGACACCACGTCGCCCAGGATGTTCGTGGTCACCACGACCAGAGGGCGGTCGGATGCCGCGCTGCCGGCGCACCCGGTCAGGCACAGCAGGGCTGCCGCGGCGAGGGCGGCGAGGGTACGGCGCATGTCAGCGTCCCGTCTCTGCGAAGAAGAGCGGCGAGCGCTCGGGGGTGAACTCGCGCGCGATGCGCGCGCCGTCGACAAAGTCGATCTCCCACAACCGGCCCTCGGCGGGCCCGTTGAGGTACGCGCGCTGTTGGTCGGCGACGAGTGTCACAGGAAGCCCCGCGGCGAGACTCTCCGAGACGAGGGGGACGGATGCCGCGCGCACCGCGCCGCTGTCGCCGTCCAGCGTGAGCGCCCGGCCACCGGCGCTCAGCGCCAGGACGTTCGCGGTCTTGTCGTCGACGGCGGTGACCTGAACGAGCGGCTCGGGCGCGGGAAGAAGGGTCCACGTGCGCGCGCGAGTGTCCAGGATCCAGATCCCGACGTCTCCGGCGAGAGCTGCGACGCGGGGTCGCCCCTCGCGGTTGTGGAAAGCCGTCGCCCGCGGCGCGGTGGTGCCCGGCGGGTACGGGACGACCTCGACGACCGGCTGATCGCCCTCGACGCTCGCGAGGACGGCGCCGTCGCGGCATCCGATCACCGCTCCGACGCGGGTCGTGATCGTACCCGCCGGGTCGATGCACGGCGTCGTCGGGCCGAGCGGGGCGCCGTCGGCCGCGCGCAGCGACACCTCTCCCCCGGCGGCGACCGCCGCGAAGGAACCGACCGGGGCGACGAGACCCGCACCCGCTGTCGTCGTCATGCGGAACTTCTCGACGACCTCGCCCTTCGACAGCGCTTCGGTATCGAGCAGAACCGCCTCGCCGGAGCCCGGGAAGAACACGCCCGTACCCCCCGAGGTCGACGAGTTGGATGTCGCGATCGTGGCGACGCCCTCCCCCGCGACCTCGTCGAGCACGCGCGCGGGCGCCCGGTAGTAGTGGAAGTGGTCGACGTGGTCCCAGGTCCACACCCCGCTGTCGACGATCGAGACACCGTCGTCGTCGGCCGAGAAGAGGTAGCGACCGTCGGAGTGCACCGCGGCGGGCGCGCGGACGACCCCCAGCTCGGCCGTGGTCTCGTCGAGCAGGTCGAGGTGCGAGACGCGGCCGCCTGCGTCGATGGAGGTCAGACCGAGCGCGGGCTCCGCCACTTCCGCGGCGCCGTCGATCCGACCGTGCGCGTCGGATTCGGGGGCGGCTGTCGAGGCGGACGGCGCTGGCGGGGCGGCGCAGCCGGCCAGAGCGAGCAGGAGGAGAACGCCGACGGGCGCGAGGCGGCGGGAGGAATGAGACATGGGGGCTTTCCAGGTGGAGCGGGACAGGGAGTCAGGCGGGCGCGGGCGGGGCCGCGAAGGCGCGGCTGCGCACCTCGTTCGTCGCCCGGCGCAGGAGCCACGAGACGCCGGCGGCCGCGATCGCGGTGGCGGCGATCGTCGCCCCGGCTGCCGTCGCCGCGTGCCACGACACGACGAGACCGACGGCGACGGCGAGAGCGCCGATGGCGGCGGCGAGCACCATGGTCGAGGGGATGCGCTCGGTCCATTGCCGCGCGGCCACGGCGGGGGCGACGAGCAGGCCCACGACGAGCAGCGAACCGACGGCCTGGTACGACGCGACGACCGCGAGGGTCACGAGGCCCACGAGCACCGTCTGCGCCACGCGCGGACGGAGGCCGAGGACGCGCGCGACACGCTCGTCGATCGCGAGGGCGATGAGGCAGCGGTGCGCCAGGGCTGCGGCGGCGATCCCCAGGGCGACCGCGACGGCGAGCACGATGAGGTCGGCGGCGGTGACCGCCAGGATGTCGCCGAACAGGATGGCCGTGGCATCCGTCGCGAAGCTCCCCGCGTGCGAGATGACGATCACCCCGAGTGCGAGCATGCCGACGAAGAGCAACCCGATGCTCGTGTCGTACGACACCTTCGCGCGGCGCTGCAGAACGCCGATGCCGAGGCTCATCACGACGGCGCTGACCGCCGCACCCGCCAGCACGGGGAGCCCCAGCACCGTGGCCAGTGCCACGCCGGGGAGCATGCCGTGGGCCAGCGCCTCGCCCAGGAAGGCCATCCCCCGCACGATCACCCACGTGCCGGCCACCGCGCACAGCACGGCGACGAGCACGCCGCCCAGAAGGGCGCGCTGCACGAAGACGAGCGAGAAGGGATCGAGGAGCCAGGACACGATGTCCGACCGTAGCGTTAACTGAGAACGGTTATCAAACTCATATGATGGATGCCATGACGACATGTGCCCTGCGCGCTCGCGGTCTCCGCCTCGAATTCCCCGGGGTCGTCGCGCTCGACGACGTCGACCTCGACATCCCCGACGCGGCCCTCACCGTGATCGTCGGCCCCAACGGCGCGGGGAAGTCGACGCTGCTCGAGACGCTCGCCGGCGCCCGCCCGCCGGCATCCGGCTCACTCGAGGTCGATGGTCGATCGCGCGCCTTCGTGCCGCAGCGTGCCGCCGTCGCGGAACACCTCCCCCTCACCGTCCGCGACGTCGTCACCGTCGGAGTCTGGGGCCGCCTCGGCGCGTTTCGGCGCCTCACGCGCGCGTACCGGGAGTCCGTGGATCACGCAATGCGAAGACTCGACGTGGCACCCCTCGCGCGGCATCCGTTCTCGTCCCTCTCGGGCGGGCAACGGCAGCGTGCGCTCCTCGCGCAGGGACTCGCCCGTGCAGCGGACATCCTTCTGCTCGACGAACCGACCACGGGTCTCGACGCGGCGAGCGCGGAGCTCAATCGCGCCGCGATCAGCAGCGAGATCTCACGCGGGGCAGCCGTGGTGTGCGTCAGTCACGACGAGCGGTTGATCGACGAGGCGGACCACGTGATCCGCATCGAGGCCGGTCGCCTCAGGCCCGCGAGCGAACGCGTTCGGTGATCCGGCGCAGCAGCGCCGCGGCGGCCTCCGCCACCTCGCGCGACTCCAGGCCCACCGCCGCCTCGACGTCGGTCGGGAACCGGCGCAGCGCGCTCCAGGGCTCGGTGTCGAGGTCGACCTCGAGGTAGATGTGGTTGACGCGGCGATCCGCGGCGTCGAGTTCGCGGCGCAGCAGCCCACGACCGATGAGCCGGTCGACGAGGGTCGTGACCCCTGCGGGGGTCACACCGAGGCGCGAGCGCAGATGCGAGGGTCGAATGCCGGGCTCGTCGCAAATGCAGCACAGAGCGGCCGCTTCGAGCTCGCTGACGCCGAGATCGGATCGCGCCTTCGCTGCCATCTCGTCACGCGCTCCGACGTACTCGTCCAGCGCCAGGGTCAACGCAGAGGACTGTGTCATTTCCGCCACCTCCTCCTCGCGGCCCGGCCGGCCACATCTCCACCATAGTGAACATCTCAAATATTTTGCGAAATTAATTAATTTCGTGAAATACGTGCTACCTTAGTGATCAGCCCGTCGACCCCAAGCGAAGGAGATCGCCATGGCCACGTTGTTCTACGGATCCGACACGGACCCCATTGTTCTGCCCGATCGCCTGATGGGGTACATCAAAGTCATCACCTCGACCAAACTGCGGCGCGGAGAATCCTTCACGCTGACCTGGACGGGAACCGCCGACGAGGCCGGCCGTTCCACCATCTGGCTGCAGCCGTCCATTCCCCTGCGATTCGTCTTCGACGCGGTCGAGCCCGAGCAGCTCGCGGGCGACTACCTGCGCGCGCTCGCCGATCAGGCGAACGCCGCGTCGGGCCTGGTCATCGACACCCGCACGTGGGAGGCCGCCGAAGGGGCGAGCCACGCCGCCGCGGCCCGCACGACCCGCACCGCCGGTCGCCCCGTCCGCGCCGCCTGATATCACTTTCGACCGGATCGGTCCAGCCTCTCTCCGCACCCGTCATACTGTGGGGGCGCGTCACATTCGCGCGGATGGATCGGAGAGGCCCGTGCCGGTACGAACGCTGCTCGACAAGTCATTGCTCGAAGCATGGTTGACCGAATTCCGCGAGCTCGGCTACCTCACCGGCAGCGACATCCGCGTCCTCGACCAAGAGGATGACGCCGACCCCGACGCCGGGCTCATCGTCGTCGACCTCAGCGAGGCCAAGACCATCACCTACCTCCAGCCCATCACGGGCGGCGACGGCAGCTGGAAGGCGACGATGGAGGCGCGCGACGCCACCATCGAGCTCGGCGCGGTCGCCTTGGTGAACCTCGGCAACGAGGTCAACGTGCTGGGCGCGCTCGTCGCCTTCCTCGAGACGAAGTCGAAGGCGCTCCTGGCGAAGAGCTGAGTCCGGCCCGCGCCGGGAAGGAGAAAAGGGCACCCGATCCGGGTGCCCTTTCTTCGTGGTGGCGAGTGAGGGATTCGAACCCCCGAATGCAATGCAGTCTGATTTACAGTCAGATCCCTTTGGCCGCTTGGGTAACTCGCCAGGTGCGCACCCGTCCGGCTTGTTCAGTCGACCGGAGGCGCGATAGACCACTCTACTATCCCCCGGGGGATGCTCGAAACCATCGACGCCCTCACTCGGGCGTACGCAGCAGAGCACCCTCGTGGCGACAGGTCGCGGCAGCGACATCCATGGCGCGCGAGAGCACGGCATCCCACTCCTCCGCGTCCGCGGGGAGTCGGTCTCGGACGAGCGCGGCGGTGGTGGCGAGCACGGCGTCGCCGCCGCCCATCGTGTCGACGATGCGCCCGGGAAGATCGGAGATCCCTCGCGAGACGGTCGTCTCCCCCGCGTCGATCGCTGCCCCGCCGGCGCCGTAGGTCGCGAGCACGGCCCCCACGCCGAGGCCCCCGAGCTTCGTGCGGAGCTCGTCGAGCGGCGTCCCGTAGAGCAGCTGCGCGTCGTCCTCACCGACCTTCACGAGCAGGGCGCCGGACGCCGCTTTCTCGAACCCGCGCACGAACTCGGCCCGATCGCGGAGCATTCCGCTGCGCGGGTTCGGGTCGATCGCGAGCGGGGTCGAGGCGGATGCCGTGGCCTCGATGAGCATGTCGGTCTGCTGAGCGTCGTCGAAGGGGAAGCAGCTGACCACGACCATGGGGGCGTCGGCGATCGCCGCACGCTCGGCGTCACCGTAGGCGACGCGACGGTTCTGGGCGGCCTCGTTGAAGACATAGACGGGCTCACCCTGCGGCGAGCGCGTGCTCACGGCGCGCGACGACCCGTGCTCCGCGGGGCTGGCGAGCAGGTCGACGTCGTGCTCGTCGAGGAAGGCGCGGATCTGCTCCCCCGCGTCGTCGTCTCCGACCATGGCGATGAGGGATGCCGGCACCCCCAGCCGAGAGAGACCCACGGCCACATTCAGTCCCGCTCCTCCGACGAACTCGCGGACACCGGCCTCGTCGCGGATCTCGTCGATCAGCGCGTCGCCGATGACGACGACCCGACCGGTCACCGCGACACCTCGGCGGCGTCGAGCACGCGGGAGACGAAGTCTTCGGTGCGGCGCTTGGTGCCGTCGATCTTGCGGTCGACGCTCGCGCGGATCTCGCTCGGAGCGAGCGGGGCGGCCAGGCGCACCGTCTCGTGACACGACATGTCGGCGCAGATGTAAGTGCCCACGGTGTCGCCGTGCTCGCCCGCGGTGCCCGCTTTGCGGGCGGTGAACAACGACACCTGATCGCCCGGCTGCATCGTGTGGCAGAGGTTGCACATCGCCGACCGCGCGCGGGACTGCCCCTCGGCCGCGCGCAGCACGATCGCGGTGGGCTCGCCGTCCCGCTCGGTGACGATGTAGCCGCGGCCGCGGGTGCGCGGGTCACGCCACGCCAAGAAGTCGAGGTGGTCCCAGTCGGTCAGCAGGAAATCGTGCGGGAGCTCGACCACTCGCAGCTCCTCGGGGGCGGCGTTCACGAACGCCGCCCGCACCTCTTCATCGGTGAGTGCTCGCATGGCATCCGAGTCTACGAGCGCCTCTACCCGCGTGGGCCGGGCGATGTCGAGGGGGTGTGTACAAGGGGGGCGCGAATACAATCGAGTCATGGCTGATTCTTCGTTCGACATCGTCTCCAAGATCGACCGGCAGGAAGCCGACAACGCGCTCAACCAGGCGCACAAAGAGGTCGAGCAGCGCTACGACTTCAAGGGCACCGACGCCTCCATCGCGTGGAGCGGCGACTCGATCGTCATCAAGGCGAACTCCGAGGAGCGCGCCAACGCCGTCCTCGACGTGTTCCAGACCAAGCTGATCAAGCGCGGCATCTCGCTGAAGAGCCTCGAGACGGGTGAGCCCGTGCAGAGCGGCAAGGAATACCGCATCACCTCCACTCTCAAAGAGGGCATCTCGCAGGAGAACGCCAAGAAGGTGAACAAGATCATCCGCGACGAGGGCCCCAAGGGCGTCAAGTCGCAGATCCAGGGCGACGAACTGCGCGTGCAGTCGAAGTCGCGCGACGACCTGCAGGAAGTGCAGCGCCTGCTCAAGGCGGCCGACCTCGACGTCGACCTGCAGTTCACCAACTACCGCTGATCCTCGGGTGGTCGTCTCTCCGCCTCAACGCTCCCCCATCTGCTTGCGGCGTATGCTGTGGGGGGCCGGGTTGTCGCTTGCTGGGGCAATGTTCGGTGCGGTGGGCCTCTGGGTCGGAGCGCAGTTCGCGTCCCAGCCGCAGATCGAAGGGTTGCCCGCGGTCAGCGCGTGGATGGTCGGGGTGCTGTGCGCGGCGGCGGGAATCGTCGGTGCGGCTCTGACTCTGGGCTACTCCTCCCGTGTCACGGCTAAACGACACCGTCGAGCACTCGCGCGGGCCGCGGCCGGTGTAGCACTTGGGGCGTCCGTCGCGGTTGTGCTCAGCTACATCATCGCGCCTTTCCTCTGAGGGGCAGCCTGCGAGAGACTGCTCCCATGGCCGTCCGCGTCGATCTGAACATCTCCCTCGATGGCGTGGCGATGCCGGCCGACCCCACGCCCGAGAATCCCATGGGCGAGGACTGGGGCCGGCTCGTCGCCGACTACATGGCGACGAAGACCTTCCGCGAGCGCGTCTTCCGCGACACGTCGGGGGCGGGCACGACCGGCGTGGACGACCGGTACGCGGCCGCGTACTTCGAGGGCATCGGCGCCGAGGTGATGGGCGCGGCGATGTTCGGCCTGCACTCTTTTCCCGACGATCCAGACTGGCGCGGCTGGTGGGGTGACGAACCACCGTTCGAGGTGCCGGTGATCGTGCTCACGCACCGCGAGCGCGAACCCCTCTCCTTCGCCAACGGCACCCGGTTCGAGTTCTCGTCGGAGAGCATCGCGGATGCCGTGGCCCGGGCCACCGATCTGGCGAACGGCGCCGACGTGAGGGTCGGCGGTGGCCTGTCGACGGTGCGGTCCGCGCTGGCCGCGGGTCTCGTCGACCGTCTGCACGTGGCCGTCCGCCCCGTGATCCTCGGCCGCGGCGGCCGCCTCTGGGACGACCTGCGGGGCCTCGACGAGGACTACACCGTCACCTCGGAGGTCGCCGAGTCCGGTGTCGTGCACGTCACCTTCGCGCGGTGAGCGCGGAGAGCCCGGTGGAGCAGCCCCTCAGCCCCCTCACGTGCCCCACGTGCGGCGATCCCCTGCGGTTCGAGATCCTCGACGACGAGCGGTTCCTCGTCGCGTGGTCGTGCGTGAACTGCGGGCTGATCCGCACGACCGAGCCGATCTGAGTCGCGGGGGCTCGGTCAGCCCTCGATGCCGTTGATCATCTGGGTGATCTCGCGCTCGGTCTCGCGACCGATGTTGCGCTCCTCCATCAGCGAGGGCATGTCGCTGTCGTCATCGACGGAAGGGTTCTCGAACGGCTGCTTCTGATCCTTTTCCATGCATCGATGCTCACACGCGACGACGGTGGCCGCGAGGGGCTTGCGCGTCAGCGATCGCCCCGCAGTGCGGCATCCGTCCACTCGACGCAGTCGATCTCTCCGCGGAACACCGCCTCTTCGCGCTGGCGCAGCTCGACGCGGCGGATCTTGCCCGAGATCGTCTTGGGCAGCTCGAAGAACTCGACGCGGCGCACCCGCTGGAACGGGGCGAGCCGCTCGCGCGCGAAGCGCAGGATGTCGAGCGCGACCTCCTCGCCCGCCTCGTGTCCGCCGGCGAGCACGATGTAGGCCTTCGGCACCGCGAGGCGCAGCTCGTCGGGCGCGGGAACGACCGCGGCCTCCATGACCGCCGGATGCTCGATCAGCACGCTCTCGAGCTCGAACGGGCTGATCTTGTAGTCCGAGGCCTTGAAGACGTCGTCGGTACGGCCGATATAGGTGATGCTGCCCGTCTCATCGCGCCGCGCCACATCGCCGGTGTGGAAGAGCCCGTCGGCGAACGCCTCGGCGTTGCGCTCGGGGTCGCCCACGTACCCCGTCGTGAGGTTGACGGGCCGCTCGGTGAGGTCGATGCAGATCTCGCCCTCGTCGGCGCGCTCGCCCGTCACCGGGTCGACGAGCACGACCGGGCACCCGGGCAGGGGCCGCCCCATCGAGCCCGGAACGAGGTCGGCGCCCGGGGTGTTGGCGACGACCGCGGTCATCTCGGTCTGCCCGTACCCGTCGCGGATGTCGAGGCCCCACGCGCGCTGCACCGAGGCGATGACCTCGGGATTGAGCGGCTCACCCGCCGACACGACCTCGCGCAGCGACCCGCGGCGCCCGGTCAGATCGGCCTGGATGAGCATGCGCCACACCGTCGGCGGCGCGCAGAAGGTCGTCACGCGGTCGTTCTCGAGCTCGGTGAGCAGGTGCTCCGCCGAGAAGCGCGAATAGTTCAGGGCGAGCACTGTCGCCCCGGCGATCCACGGCGCGAAGAACAGGCTCCACGCGTGCTTGGCCCACCCGGGCGAGCTGATCGCGAGGTGCACGTCGCCGGGCTGCAGCCCCAGCCAGTACATCGTGCTGAGGTGACCGACCGGGTACGACGAGTGCGTGTGCTCGACGAGCTTGGGCTTCGAGGTCGTCCCCGAGGTGAAGTACAGCAGCAGGCGCTCGTCGGCAGTGGTCCCCGGATGCCGAGCGGGCTCCGCCTCGACGGCGAAGGCGTCCGAGTAGGTCGCCCACCCCGTGTGCTCGCCACCGACGACGATGCGACCGAGACCCTCGGGCAGGTCGTCGAACTTGGCGGCATCCGCCGCTCCGACGACGACGTGGCGGATCTCGGCGCGCTCGATGCGGTCGGCGAGGTCGACCGAGCCGAGCGCCGTGGTTGTCGGGGCGATGACGCCGCCGAGCTTCATGATGCCGAGCATGGCTTCCCACAGCTCCACCTGGTTGTCGAGCATGAGCAGCACGGTCTCGCCGCGGCGGACGCCCCGCGTCTCGAGCCACGCGGCGACCTGGTCGGAGCGCCGCGCGAGCTCGTCGAACGTGCGCTCGTGGTGCGTTCCGTCATCGTCGACGACGATCAGCGCCGTGCCGTCGTTGCCGCGGGCCATCGGGTCGAACCAGTCGATCGCCCAGTTGAACGCCCCCTCGAAGCTCGGCCAGACGAAGTCCGCGGCGGCGGCGGGATCGGTGCGGACGGCGAGAAGGTGGTCACGGGCGGCGCGGTAGCGCTCGGTCGCGGCGGTGGGTGTCATGGAGCTCCTTCGAACGCGTTCTACGCTAGACCTCTCGTCCAGGCCGCGAGTGCGTCGAAAGCCCGAGCCCTGGCATCCGGGGCGGATAAGAACACGTCGTGCAGCGCCCCATCGATCCGGGCGATGGTGACGGTTCTCGCGATGCGGGTCGCCGAACGGGCGATGTCGTCGACCACGAGCACCGAGTCGGTCTCGCGCATCGCGTCGTTCCAGGTGAGTGCCGGCGTGGACCTCGCCGACAGCAGCACGAGCGCCGGGCAGCCCACGTCGACTCCGGATGCCACCCGCGCGTGCCCCGCGATGATCGCCGCGAGCCAGCCGGGGTGGGTGGGAAAACCCTGCGGCGGTCGCCAGCCCTCGGGGCTGTCGGGCAGAGTGCCCAGATCGCGTTGCGCCCGCGTGTAGAAGCCGAGGTCGACCACCGGATGCGTGCCGAGGGGGTCGAAGCGGGCGCGCGCGTTGACGATCGGCGCCAGGGCCTGACGTCCGAGCGGACCGAGCTGCAGTTCGAGCCACGGGCTGTTCAGCACGAGGGCGTCGGCGACGCCGGGATGCCGCGCGGCCCAGAGCGTGAGGGTGAGTCCCCCCGTGCTGTGGCCGAGCAGAAGCAGGCGTCGGTTCTCTCGTTTCGTGGCCATGGCGTCGAGGGCCGCCCCGATGTCGGCGTCGTAGACGTCGAGGGCTGCGATGTATCCCGGAGCCTGCCCGGGCCGCAGACTCCGGCCGTACTTGCGCAGGTCGAGGGCGTAGAAGCGCGCCCCGCGGTCGGTGAAGAAGCGCGCGAGGTCGGTCTGGAAGAAGTAGTCCGACCAGCCGTGCACGTAGAGGACGTCGGTGTCGCGCAGGTCGCCGAAGAGGCGCGCGCCGGGGTGCGGTCGGGAGCGGACCAGCGTCGCGACGACCTCGCCCTCGGCGTCGTCGCCGAGAGGCAGCGTCTGCTGCTCGAACCCGTCGCCGAGGACGTCCGGTCGCCACTCCCCCATCGCCCCAGCCTACGACGGGCGTTTTCGCGAAGAGCCGCCCGCGTCGCGATGACGGGGCGGCTCTTCAGCGGGGAGGGCTACTCGCCGCGCGAGATCTTGATCATCTCGTCGCGGGGCACGACCTTGATGCGCGCGCGCTCGTGCGGAGCGCCGAGCGCGACCTCGTGCTCGTCGAGGCGGTGCCAGCCGTCGAGGTCGGTCCAGCGCACGCCACGCTCCTCGAGCAGAGCCGGGATGGCCTCTTCCTCGGGGTGCTCGGGCCGCCACCACTCCGCCTGGTCATTGATGACGTGGCGCACCGTCTCCATGGCATCCGACTTGGTGTGTCCGATGAGGCCGACGGGACCGCGCTTGATCCAGCCGGTGGCGTAGACGCCGGGCAGTCGGGAGTTCGAGTCGGCCGAGAGCACCTGACCCTCGTGGTTGGGGATGACGCCGTGCTGCTCGTCGAAGGGGACGTCCTTCAGGGGCGAGCCGAAGTAGCCGACCGCGCGGTACAGCGCCTGGATGGGGACCTCGCGGATCTCGCCGGTGCCGACGACTCCGCCCTCGGCGTCGGGCTTCGTGCGCTCGTAGCGGAAGGCGGCCACCCGGCCCTCGTCGTCGGTGACGACCTCGACGGGCTTCGCCCAGAAGTGGAGGTGCAGGCGGCGCGACGCCTCGCCCCCGGCGTTGTTCACGCCCGGGCGGGTGCGCCACTGCTGCAGCACGCGGTCGATGACCTTGACCTGCTTGTTGGTCTCGATGGCGGTCTTCGAGGCCTCGTCGTAGTCGAAGTCCTCGTCGTAGACGACCATGTCGACGTCGCGCAGCTCGCCGAGCTCGCGGAGCTCCAGCGGGGTGAACTTCACCTGGGCGGGACCTCGACGACCGAAGACGTGGACGTCGGTGACCGGAGAGGCCTTGAGCCCCTGGTACACGTTGTCGGGCACCTCGGTGGGCAGCAGGTCGTCGGCGTGCTTGGCCAGCATGCGGGTCACGTCGAGGGCGACGTTGCCGTTGCCGATCACGGCGACCGACTCGGCCTCGAGCGGCCACTCGCGCGGCACGTCGGGGTGGCCGTCGAACCAGCTGACGAAGTCGGCGGCGCCGTAGGAGCCCTTCGCGTCGATTCCGGGGATGTCGAGGTCGGCGTCGCGGATCGCGCCGGTCGAGAAGATGACGGCGTTGTAGTGCTTCTTCAGGTCGTCGAGGGTGATGTCCTCGCCGAAGCGCACGTTGCCGAAGATGCGGATGTCGCCGCGGTCGAGCACTTCGCGCAGCGCCGTGACGACGCCCTTGATGCGCGGGTGGTCGGGGGCGACGCCGTAGCGGACCAGGCCGTAGGGCGCCGGGAGCTGCTCGAACAGGTCGATGGAGACGTCGAACTGACGCTCGGACTTCAGCAGGATGTCGGCGGCGTAGATGCCGGCGGGGCCGGCTCCGACGATGGCGAGGCGCAGCTTCGTCATGGGTTCCTCTCGATCGCGATCGGGGGGGGTGGGGAAAGGGTCAGGCCGAGCGGTCGGCCACGGCGCGGGCGAAGCGCGTCAACGCTTCGCGCACGGCGCCGTCGGGCAGCGGCGCGAGGGCGTCGATCGCCTCTTGCGACCACTGGTGCGCGAGGCGCAGGGTCTCGTGCGTGGTGTCGTGCTCGCGCAGTTCGGCGAGCGGTCCGTCGAGCACCGACGAGTCGGCGCCGGCGGCGATGCGCTGCTGACCTTCGTCGATGCGGGCGCGGAGATCGGCGGATGCCGCGTCGGAGCGGTGCCCGAGCAGCAGGTACGGCATAGTCGGGACACCGGCGCGCAGGTCGGTTCCGGGGACCTTGCCGGTCTCGGAGGGATCCGGCGACAGGTCGATCACGTCGTCGAGCAACTGGAAGGCGACTCCGGCCTTCTCTCCGAACACGACCATGGGCTGCTCGAACTCCTCGGGTGCACCCGAGTAGATGACACCCGACTGCGCGGCCGCGGCGATGAGCGAACCGGTCTTGTCGGCGAGCACTTTGAGGTAGAAGTGGACGGGCTCGTCGCCCTCCTGCGGGCCCACGGTCTCGTGCATCTGCCCGAGCACGAGGCGCTCGAAGGTGTCGGCCTGCAGCTGGATCGCGCGCTCACCGCGGCGGGCCATGAGCTGGCTCGCGCGGGCGAAGAGCAGGTCGCCGGTGAGGATGGCGATGTTGTTGCCCCACACCGTCTGCGCGCTCGGGACGCCGCGGCGCTTGTCGGCGCCGTCCATGACGTCGTCGTGGTACAGCGAGCCGAGATGGGTCAGCTCGAGCGCCGTGGCGACCTCGACGACCTCTTTCGTGGTGCCCTGACCGAGCTGCGCGGTGAGGATGGCGAGCATGGGTCGCACACGCTTGCCGCCGGCCTCGTAGAGGTAGCGGGCGGTGACGTCGGCGAGCTTGTCGGCGCTGCGCACCTCGCCCTCGAGCTCGGTCTCGACGCGCGCGAGGCCCGCCTCGACGGTGGAGAGGAGGGTGCGCGAACGCAGGCCTGCGAAGATGCGGTCACTCAGGCCCAGCTTGCCCGACAGGCGGGTGCCGGCCGCGGGCGGTCTCGGGGTCACGGTTTCAGCCTATCCTGGCGCGCTGAGGGCCCGCCGACGGTATCTCGACGGTTGACAGGGGTTAAGAAGCGGGACGGATGCCGCGGTGCAGCGCGACGATGCCGAATGTGAGGTTGCGGTAGGCCACGTCATCCCATCCGGCATCCCTCATCCATCCGGCGAGAGTGGGCTGGTCGGGCCAGTCGCGGATCGACTCGTTGAGGTAGTCGTAGGCCTCGGCGTTCGAGCTGACGGCCTTCGCGACGATCGGGAGGACCCGGTCGTTGTAGAAGCGGTAGAGACCGTTGAACGCGCGGGACGGCGGGTGCGAGAACTCGCACACCACGATGCGCCCGCCGGGGCGGGTCACGCGGCGGAGTTCGCGGAGGGCCCGACGCGGGTCGATGACGTTGCGCAGACCGAACGACATCGTCACGGCGTCGAACTCGCCGTCGGCGAAAGGCAGGTCGGTGGCGTCGGCCTGCACGAACTCGAGGTTCGGCACGTCGCCGTGACGGCGGCGTCCCTCCTCGATCATGCCGCGCGAGAAGTCGGCGGCGACCACGTGGGCCCCGCTCGGCACGAACGCCATCGACGAGGTGCCGGTGCCGGCGGCCAGGTCGAGGATGCGCTCCCCGCGCTGCGGAGCGACCGCGCGCAGCGTCGCGACGCGCCAGAAGCGGTCGTTTCCGAGACTGAGCACGGAGTTCGTGCGGTCGTAGGCCGCGGCGACCTGGTCGAACATTCCGCTGACGCGCTTCGGGTCTTTGCCGAGATCGGCGCGGTTGGGGTCGCTGCTCACCCGTCGAGTCTAGGCGCGTGCCGCGGGGCGGTCGTCGGGGGTTGCCATCGACGCGAGGCGTTCGAGCCAGGGGCCGGTCACCTCGTCCGAGAACGGCTCCTCCCGCGCGAGCACCCGCCGCTCGAGGTCGAGGGCCGTGGCCTCGAGGTGCTCGACGATCTCGGCCGGGTAGCCGTACTGCACGCGGTGCTCGTCCCACTCGTCGCGATCGTCGACCCAGGTGCCGCGCTCGTCGGTGCGCCGCACGACGTCGAGGTCCATGTCGATGCCGCGTGGCACGCCGTCATCGTGCCAGCGGACGTCCCACGCCAGGTCGATGTACACCGCGACCGGGTGCGGATCGGCGTTGTGGGTGAATGCCCAGTCCCCCGTCGCCGGCACGAGCGTCACGTTCGGCTGCCGGCAGACGAACTCGGCGCCCGGTCTCGCGCTGCGCCACCCCACCTGCTGGCCGAACCACTCGCCCCACTCGTCGGATCCGAGGTAGACGCTGTCCTGCACCCAGTGCGGGGAGCCGTCCCATTTGCGCCACTCGAACATCAGCCGGGTGCCGGGGGCGGGTCGAGGATCCATGTTCGGAGTCTAAAACGTGCTCGGCCACCCCCGTCTCGCTCGACGCCGAAGCATCCCGGTCACCCGTCCCGCCGCGCTGCCGCCCGCGGGTCTACGCTGAAAGACGTGCTCGAACCCGCGGAAGACGTCGTGCCGCGCCTGCGCGTGGTCACGCGCGAGCTGCCCCCGATGGACGATGTCCTCGCCTACACGACCCCGTACGACCCCCTGTTCTGGAGCCGCCGCGGAGAGTCGCTCGCGGCCTTCGGCGACCTGCTGACGCTGCGGTACGCCGGAGAGCAGCCGGGCGACGCCACCATCTCGGAGCGGTGGCGCGCGATCGCCGCCGCCGCCGAGATCGACGACCCCGTGCAGCTGCCGGGCACGGGCCTCGTGGCATTCGGGTCGTTCGTGTTCGATCCGCACTCGGAGCGCGAGAACGTCCTGCGCGTGCCCGGCATGATCGTCGGTCGCCACAGCGGCCGTGCGTGGGTCACCCGCCTCGCCTTCGACGACACCCCCGACGGGCCCGAACCCGAGCTCCCACCCCGCTCCCCCTTCGGTCCGCACTGGTCCGCGACGCTCGGCCCCGGTCGGCAGACGGCGGAGAAGTATCAGGATGCCGTCCGCCAGGCCATCGAGGCCATCGGCCGCCGCGAGGTGGGCAAGGTCGTCCTCGCCCGCGACATCACGGGCACCGTCCCCGCCGGGTCCGACCTGCGGCGCCTCGTCCGGTCCCTGCTCGAGGGGTACCCCGACTGCTGGGTCTTCGCGGTCGACGGACTCATCGGCGCGAGCCCCGAGACCCTCGTCACCGTCTCCGGCGGAACGGTGACCGCTCGCGTCCTCGCCGGTACCGTCGCGCGCGGCGGTGACGCCGACGCCGATGTCGCGGCATCCATCGGTCTCACCCGGAGCACGAAGGACCAGGACGAACACCGGTTCGCCGTGCAGAGCGTGCTCAAGGCCCTCGGGCCCCACACCTCGGCGCTCGCCGCCGCGGATGAGCCCTTCACCCTGAAGCTGCCGAACGTCTGGCACCTGGCCACCGACGTCGAGGGCGAGCTGAGCGAGGACGCGTCCTCACTCGACCTGATCTCGGTGCTGCATCCGACGGCCGCGGTCGCGGGGACCCCCACCGCCGCGGCGATGGACGTCATCCGTCGCCTCGAACCCTTCGACCGCGGCCGGTACGCCGGCGCGGTCGGGTGGACGGCCGCCTCGGGCGACGGCGAGTGGGCCATCGCCCTGCGGTGCGCGCAGATCGACCGCGCCGCCCCCTCGTCGCCGACCGCGCCGATCACCGCTTACGCCGGCGCGGGCATCGTCGCCGACAGCGTGCCGGAGTCCGAGCTGCTCGAGACGCGCGTGAAGTTCCGCCCGATCGTCGAGGCGCTGGCCTGACTCAGGAGTTCGCGAGCCGGCCCTTCTCGACCTCGACGTCGTAGTCGGCCGCGGGCCACCGCGGATCGATGTCTTCGAGGGCGTCGATGAGCAGCTGCTGCACGGCGAGGCGCGCGTACCACTTGCGGTCGGCCGGGACGACGTGCCACGGCGCGACGGGCGTCGAGGTGCGCTCGATCGCGACCTGGTACGCGTCCATGTAGGCGTCCCAGAGCTCGCGCTCGTCCACGTCGGAGGGGTTGTACTTCCAGTGCTTGTCGGGTCGTTCGAGCCGCTCGCCGAGGCGCTCCCGCTGCTCGTCCTTCGAGATGTGCAGCATGACCTTCACCACGCGGATGCCCATCTCGGCGGCCTGCGCCTCGAACGAGACGATCGCGCCGTAGCGGCGCTCGATCTCATCGTGCGGCGCGAGCTCGCGCACCCGACCGATGAGGACGTCCTCGTAGTGCGAGCGATCGAAGACGCCGAGGCGCCCCGCGTCGGGCAGACGCTTCTCGATGCGCCAGAGGAAGTCGTGCTCGAGTTCCTCGGCGGTGGGTTTCTTGAACGAGGCGAGTTCGACGCCCTGGGGGTCGACGGCACCCACGACGTGCCGGACGATCCCGCCCTTGCCCGCGGTGTCCATCGCCTGCAGCACGAGCAGTACCGAGCCCGTGGCCGTGCCCGCGACGCTCTGCGCGAAGAGGCGTTCCTGCAGCCCCTCCAACGGCGCTCGGCCCGCGTCGAGGTCGGCGCGACCGTCGGCCTTGTCGCCGTCGTAGCCGGGCGTGGATCGCGGATCGATGTCGGCGAGGCGGAATCCGGGCTCCACGCGCAGGGCGTCGGCGGCGGGCGTGGACCATCTGCTGCTCGTGCTCATCCCGACATCGTGCCGTGGCATCCGGAATCTCCGCCACCCGTTGACGACGATGCCGAGCCGCGGGAACGGATGCCGCTCGGTCAGCGCGGAAGGGGCACTTCGATCAGCTGCCGACCGCCGGTGGGAGCGGTGAGCACCTGGTCGAGGGCGACACGCGTGGTGCACCGGTGGTACTCCCACCCGAACGCGAGAGCGAGCTGCTCGAGCCGGGCCGTCTGCGGGGTGTACTGCACGCGCGACATCGCGTCGTCACCGGCGACCGTGGCGACCTCGAGACCGTCGAAGATCGTGCCCCCACCGTCGTTTCCGACCACGACCTGCAAGCGGGGCTCGATCTCGCCGGGGGGAAGGAGCAACGCACCCATGTCGTGCAGGAACGCGAGATCGCCGAGGAGCAGACGCGTCACGCCGGGGCGTTCGTCGACCTGGCTGGCGAGTGCGACACCCGTGGCCGTGGCGATGGTTCCGTCGATGCCCGCAAGGCCGCGGTTCGAGTGCACGGCGACCTTCTTGCCGCCCAGAAGTTCGTCGGCGACGCGCACGATGCGCGAGGACCCGAAGACGAGCCGATCGTGGGGCCAGCTCGCGCGCCACAGCGCGTCGACGAGGGCGGCGCGATCCAGGGGTGCACGCATGACCTCGACCTCGGCGTTGATCGCGCCGAGCCGTTCGTGCGGCACGGCGGAGGCGAGTCCGTCTGCGTCGGGGGCCGGGGGCGAGAGGTCGACGGCGGCGGCGCGCGAGGCGCGCATCCAGTCTCCGAGCCACGCGCGGTCAGCGGCTCCCGAGCCGACTCGCACCGCGTCGACCGCCAGCGTCGAGCCGTTCAGGTTCACGGGCTCGCCCGGCCCGCGCACGGCGAGGACTTCAACGTCGTCGCGCATGAGCAGGCGCGTGACCTCGCGGCTGAGCGTCGGACGGCCGAACACGACGACGCGCTCGACGCGGCCGCCGAGCTCGGGGTCACTCAGCAGGGCGCGGTAGCCGTGCACGATCTGGCGCCCGAAGCGCGCGCCGCTGACGATCTCCGCCACGAGGGGGAAGCCGCCGTCGTGGGCGAACTGCTCCGCCGCGTCCCCGGCGTCCGCGCCCGCGACGACCACCGTCCGCGGACCGGGGTCGACCACGTGCGCCGCCTCGGCGACAGGTGCCACGTCGGCCTCGCCGATGCCCCCGCCGCCCTGGTAGAGCGCCCCGGAGCCGTCGCTGTTCTCTTCAGCGGGAACGGCACCGGATGCCGCCCGCTCCGCGAGCCACGCCGGCGCGGCGCCGGCGAGCGGCTCCCGGAACGGTACGTTCAGGTGCACGGGCCCTGCCGCGCGGGCACCCTCGCCGAGGGCGGCCTCGAGCGCTGCGGCGGCCACCGCATCGAGCTCCGCGGTCTGCTCGCCGGTGGCGCCGTCGTCGGTCGCCTCCGGAACCGCGAGGTCGGCTTCGAGCCGGACGGCGGAACGGAACAGTCCCGGCTGTCGGGTGGTCTGGTTGGCGCCTACCCCGCGCAGCTCCGGGGGGCGATCGGCGGTGAGCAGCAGAAGGGGAACACCCGCGTGATGCGCCTCGAGGGCGGCCGGCACCAGGTTCGCGACGGCGGTGCCCGACGTGCAGACGACGGCCGCCGGCATCCCGGTCTCGCGTCCGATCCCGAGGGCCGTGAAGCCCGCGACGCGCTCGTCTATGCGCACGTGCAGATGAATGAGCCCCGCCCGTTCGAGCTCGGCGGCGACGAGGGCCAGCGCCTGGGAGCGTGATCCCGGGCTGACGACGATGTGCCGCACGCCGCGGGAGACGAGCCCGGCCAGCAGGGCCGCGGCCGCGTCGGTGGCGGGCGCGGCGGTACGCGCGGTGTCGACCACGGGTCAGCCGACAGCGCCGCGCTGGTCGCGGGTGTCGTCGTCGCCCTTGCCGGGGGTGTCGCCCGGATCGGTCGTCTTCTGAGGAAGCTGGGGATCTTCGGCCTCGGAGTCGAGCTGCGCCAGCTCTTCTTCGAGGCGACGGATCCGCTCGTCCTGGTCGGCGCGCGCCGAGGCGGTCATGCGGCCGAGGAACTCAGGGTCGTCGTCGGGAGCCCGTCGAACGACCGTCTGCGTGGCGCGCCCGCGGCCGATGGCGAACCACAGGATGCCGCCGAGCACGGGCAGAAGGATCACGATCGCCATCCACGCGGGCTTGTTGACGCCGCGGTGACGAGAGGGGCTCTGCACGGCGCAGTCCACGATCGTGTAGACCCAGAAGACGGTCGCCACGAGCGCCAGGATGAGAAGCAACCGTGCCATGACCTGATTCTACGTGCGTCGGCTGGACAGCGGCCCGGAGTGGGCGCACGGTCTTCCGCCGTCGAACGACCCGGATCGGGGCCGTGGGTGCCCGCCGTAGACTGGGGGCATGCGTGCACGTTCGGCCCTCGTCTACACGGTGCTGCGTCTGCTCGCCTTCCTCGTGCCCCTCGGCATCCTGCTGCTGTTCCCGGTTTTCCAGGAGCTGCCGTGGCTCGCAGCGATCTTCGCCGCCCTCATCGGGCTGAGCCTGTCGACGCTGTTCCTGCGCCGCCCGCTCGCCAAGGTCACCGGCGGTCTCGCCGAGCGTCGTGCGCAGCGCGCGACGACCGGTCGCCGGACGGGCGCCGAGACCGACGCCGACGCCGAGGATGCGGTGGTGGATGCCACGCGCACCGACGGTCCGGACGCGACGCCCGAGGCTCCGCGCGCCTGAGCCCGGGCGCCGATCGTGCGCGAGTCAGACCGCGAACGCCGCGAAGAGGACCGCGCCGTACGCCACCGAGGTGAAGCTCGTCACCTGGAGCGCGGTGATCAGCTCGCGCGGGGCGCGGTAGGTCCACACGATGAGGATCGCGGCGAGCCCGCCGAGCAGCGGGATCCCCTCGAGCCAGGCCAGCGGGTAGACCAGGGCGAGGAACGCGGCGATCGCGAAGGGTGCGAGCACGAAGACCGTGAACAGCACCTGGGTCGCGCGACGGCCGATGAGAACCGAGAGGGTGCGCTTTCCCGCGAGACGGTCCTGGTCGATGTCGCGCAGGTTGTTCGCCAGCAGCACCGCGCAGGCGAGGAGCCCCGCGGCGACCGCCCCGAACCACGCCTCTTGCGGCAGAGACAGCACCTGCAGCCAGGTCGTGCCGAGGGTGGCGACCAGGCCGAAGAACACGAAGACGAAGATCTCGCCCATCGCGTTGTAGCCGTAGGGACGCTTGCCGCCGGTGTAGAACCAGGCCGCGACGATGCACACGGCGCCGACGAGGAGAAGCCACCACTGCCCCGTGCGGATCACCAGGGCGAGCCCGATCACCGCGGCGAGAGCGAAGAACGACAGCGCGACGATCAGCACGGTCCGCGGCTTCGCCTTCTTGCCGCCGGTGAGGCGCCCCGGGCCGACACGCACGTCATCGGTGCCGCGGATGCCGTCGGAGTAGTCGTTGGCGTAGTTGACGCCGATCTGCAGCGCGAAGGCGACGGCGAGACACGCGAGGGCGATCACCCCGTGCAACTGGTCGTCGACGAGGGTCGCAGCCCCCGTACCGATGAGCACGGGGGTGATGGCGAGCGGCAGCGTGCGCAGGCGCGCGGCGGCGATCCAGTCCCGCGCGGTGGCGGGCGTGACCGCCTGCGGCGCACCGCTCTTCGCCTTCTGCGGGTTGCCGCCCGGATGACGCTTCTTGGCGGTGTTCGGACGCTTGCGAAACTGTGCTGCCACGAGGGGTCAGTCTAATCCCGCGGGTCCGGCGAGCCCTCGCCGACGAGTCGACGCAGCGTCGCCCGATCGGGTTTGCCCGAGCGCAGGGTGGGCACCTCGGCGATCGCGATCACGCGGGCCGGTCGTGCCGGGGCCCCGACCGCCGCACCGACGACCTCGCGCACCGCGGCGAGCACCTCGCGCTCTCGGGACGGATCGATTCCGGGCACCACCACGGCGGACCCCTGGCCCCAGTCCGTGTCCGGGATCGGCACGACGACGGCGGATTCCAAGCCCGGGATGCCGCGCACGGCCGCTTCGACCCGGTCGAGCGAGACGTTCACCCCTCCCGAGACGATGACGTTGTCGAGGCGACCGGTGACGTTGAGCACGCCGCCGACGATCTCTCCCCCGTCACCCGTGCGGTACCACCGAGTGCCGGCCGCATCGGAGGGGAAGACGGATGCCGTGCGCTCGGGGTCGCCGAGGTAGCCCTCGGCGAGTGTCGGTCCCGACAGGCGCACCTCGCCGTCGACGATCGCGACGCCCACGCCGTCGAGCGGGACGCCGTCGTAGACGCACCCGCCGCTGGTCTCGCTCGAGCCGTAGGTGCGCACGATCCGTGCTCCCGCCGCCTCCGCTCGCTCTCGCACCGCCGGCGCCAGAGCTTGCCCTCCGATCAGGATGGCTTCGAACGAACGCAGGGCCTGCGCCACGGTGGCGTCGTGCTCGGCGGCATCCAGAAGTCTCTGCAGCTGCGCGGGGACGAGCGAGGTGTAGCTCGGGACGCGGGCACCGCCGACGTGCGACGCCATACCGAGGGCCGCCGCGGCGAACGGCTCGGCGCGGAACGGACCCGCGACGACGGCGGGCTCTCGATCGGCCAGCAGTGCCCGCACGATCACCTGCACCCCGGCGACGTAGGTGGCGGGGACCGCGAGCAGCCACGCGCCCTCGCCGATGCGCGCCGCCGTGGCGTACGCACTCGCGATGAGGGCGTTGCGGCTGATCACGACCGACTTGGGCACACCCGTCGACCCCGAGGTCGTGACCACCGCCGCCGTCCCCGGGGGGACCTCACCGGCGAGGTCCGAGCCGCCGAGTGCCACGGCGGGACCAGCGCCGAGGACGGCCGCCCGCAGAGCGCGCAGCACGTCGCGCGGATCGTCGGATGCCGCCGGCTCGAGCCTCACGAGGGGACTCCGGCGGTCAGTAGTGCCACGGGACGTCGGACCAGTCGGGGTCGCGCTTCTCGAGGAACGAGTCGCGCCCCTCGGCCGCTTCGTCGGTGCCGTAGGCGAGGCGCGTCGCCTCGCCGGCGAACAACTGCTGGCCGACGAGACCGTCGTCGACGGCGTTGAAGGCGTACTTGAGCATGCGGATCGCGGTCGGCGATTTCGTCAGGATCGTGCGCGCCATCGAGAGGGCCTCGCGCTCGAGCTCGGCGTGCGGCACGACGCGGTTGACCGCGCCCATCTCGTACGCGCGCTCGGCGGAGTACTCCTCGGCGAGGAAGAAGATCTCGCGCGCGAACTTCTGGCCGATCTGGCGCGCGAAGTACGCGGAACCGTACCCGGCGTCGAACGAGCCCACGTCGGCATCCGTCTGCTTGAAACGACCGTGTTCGGCGCTCGCGATGGAGAGATCGCACACGACGTTGAGCGAGTGCCCGCCACCCGCCGCCCACCCCGGGACGACCGCGATGACGACCTTCGGCATGAACCGGATGAGCCGCTGCACCTCGAGGATGTGCAGGCGACCCGCGCGACCGGGGTCGTGCACGGTCGTCTCGTCTTCGGAGTACTTGTAGCCGTCGCGGCCGCGGATGCGCTGGTCACCACCGGAGCAGAACGCCCAGCCGCCGTCCTTGGGGCTCGGGCCGTTGCCGGTGAGCAGGACGACGCCGATGCGATGATCCTGGCGCGCGATGTCGAGGGCGCGGTACAGCTCGTCGACCGTGTGCGGGCGGAACGCGTTTCGCACCTCGGGACGATCGAAGGCGATACGCGCGACCCGACCGTCGTGCGTGACGTGGGCGGTGATGTCGGTGTAGTCCTCGGCGCCGGGCGCCAGGGTCCATTCCGCGGGGTCGAAGAGCTCGGAGACGGTCACCCGTTCAGCCTACGCGCGGGGGTCGCCGCGAGAGCAGGCATGAAGGCGGTGGACGACCGCCGCCATGCCCCGTAGCCTGGACGACCCCGACGATCGGAGTCAGCATGACGAAGAAAGTGTCGATCCTGGGCCGCATCCGCGAGTACTTTCTCGGGGCGCCCGCACACGACCAGTCCGAGGACGCGCGGCGGTCGATGAACCACCAGAGCGAGACCGCGTTCCACAACGGCGAGGCCGCGAAGACCTGGACGGGCACGTCCGGCGGCGCGCAGTTCAAGCCGTGACAGCGGGCGGCGCCCCGAGATCCTCGGGGCGCCGCACCGTTCACGCGTTCTTGCTGTCGCGCCACCGCAGCCAGCGCTCGACGAGCGAGTAGTCCCACTCGGGACCTGAGAAGCCGAGCGTGAAAAGGCGGGTTCCGGCGTCGAACAGGGCGTCGGCCACGTCTTCGTCTCGGTCCTTGAGCTCGTTCGAGACGACGAGGCCCGACAGGTCGCGCTGCTCTGCCTCGGCCCACTTCTCGATCACACCAAACTTGTGCGGCAGTTCGTCGGGGGTGACGAAGCTGTGCCAGATGTCGGCGTGACGAGCGACGATGCGCAGGGTCTTCTGCTCCCCCTTACCGCCGATCATGACGGGGATCTTGCGGGTGGGCGCCGGGTTGAGCTTGCCCCAGCGCGCGACGACCCGGTCGAGATCGGTCGCCAGAGCGTTGAGCCGCGAACCGGCGGTGCCGAAGTCGTAGCCGTACTCGTCGTAATCGCGCTGGAACCATCCCGATCCCGTGCCGAAGATGAAGCGACCCGCGTCGCCGCCCTTCTTGCTGATGTGGTCGACGGTGCGGGCCATGTCCGCCTGCAGGTCGGGATTGCGGTAGCTGTTGCAGTTGACGAGGGCGCCGAACTCGACGCGCTCGGTCTGCTCGGCCCAGGCGGAGAGCATGGTCCACGACTCGAAGTGCTCACCCTCGGCGTCACCGTAGAGGGGATAGAAGTGGTCCCAGTTGAACAGGACGTCGACGCCCATCTCTTCGAGACGGAGGACGGCGTCGCGGATGTCGGAGTACTGCACGTGCTGCGGCTGGATCTGCACGCCGAGCCGGACGGGGGTATCGAAGAGCATGGCGTCAGCCTATGCCCGCCCTCCGACACCCGGGCGGGTGGATTCTCCGCTCGGTGCCGCGTAGCGTGGGAAGGCCCCGACGATCGGAGTCAGCATGACGAAGAAGATGTCGAAGCTCGCGCGACTGCGCGATTACCTGTTCGGCCCGCGACGCACCCACGAGCAGTCCGAGGCGGCGAAGGAGTCGCTCGAGTCCACCCCCGACCTCTCCTCCTACACCGTCGAACGTCAGACGTTCTGGCTCGGCGGGTTCGGCGGCGGCGGGCCGCGCTGAGCGGCAGGATGAGGGCATGAGCACCGTCGCCCTCCCCTCGCTCGCCGAGATCCTCGACTCGGCGCGCGTCGTCTCCCTCCCGCTCGCCGCCCGCTTCCGGGGGATCGAGACACGAGAGGCGCTCGTGTTCGAGGGCCCCGAGGGGTGGACGGAGTTCTCGCCGTTCGTCGAGTACGCCGATGCGGAAGCCGCGACCTGGCTCGCCGGGGCCATCGACTTCGGGTGGCGTCCGTCACCGCCGGCCGTGCGCGACCGCGTCGCCGTCAATGCCACGGTGCCCGCGGTCGCGGCATCCGAAGTGCCGAGGATCCTCGCCCGGTATGACGGATGCCGCACGGTCAAGGTCAAGGTCGCCGAGGCGGGCCAGACGCTCGCCGCGGACGTGGCGCGCGTCCGAGCGGTCCGCGAGGCGATGGGGCCCGAGGGACGGGTGCGCGTCGACGCGAACGGTGCGTGGAACGTCGACGAGGCCGAGCGAGCGGTCCACGCCCTCGCCGAGTTCGACCTCGAGTACGTCGAGCAGCCCTGCGCCGAGATCGACGAGCTCGCCGAGCTGCGCGAGCGGATCGACTATCTCGACATCCCGATCGCGGCCGACGAGAGCGTCCGCAAGGCCGCCGACCCCCTGCGTGTGGCGCGTGCCGGTGCCGCCGATCTGCTCGTCATCAAGGCTCAGCCCCTCGGCGGCGTCCACGCGGCGCGAGAGATCGTCGCGCAGGCGGGACTGCCCGCCGTCGTCTCCAGCGCCCTGGACACCTCGATCGGCCTGTCGATGGGGGTGGCGCTGGCGGCGGCGCTGCCCGACCTCGACTACGACTGCGGACTCGGCACCGCCTCGCTGTTCACGGTCGATGTCGTGGGATCCCCCCTCGTGGCCCGCGGCGGAATGCTGCCGCTCGAGCGCCCCCGCCCCTCGGTGTCCGACCTCGATCGGGTGGCGGCGACGGACGATCGACGGGAGTGGTGGCTGGACCGGCTGCGGCGGTGCTACGCCGCTCTCGAGATCACTCGAGGATGAGTCGCACGATCTGAGCGAGCCGCTCGCCCAGCTGACCGCGCGCGTCGGAGGGTGACGTTCCCGTCATGACGGCGGTCTCGGATGCCGAGATCCAGGCGGACAGCAGAAGCTCCGTCGCGGCGTCCGCGGGCAGTCGCAGAGTCAGCCCCCGCGCGTCGGCGATGTCGCGCACGAGCTGCGTGACGCTGTCGCACAGGGCGCCGTTCGATGAGAGGTAGGCCGCCGCGAACTCGGGGTTGCGCAGGGCCTGCACGCGGGTCTCGGCGCCGAGGAGGACGTCGAGGCGGTCCTCGCCCGCGACCTCGAGTACTTCTTGGACGAGATGGAGGACTTCGCCCGTGGCATCCAGTCCGCGGTCCTCGATCGAGGTGACCCGGTCGCGGACAGCGGCGATCGTGGTCTCGGCGGAGCGGGCGCAGAGGGCGAGGAAGAGTTCTTCCTTCGAGCCGAAGTTCGAGTAGAACGCGCCGCGCGTGAACCCGGCGCGGTCGCAGATCGCCTCGACCGAGGCCGCGTCGATGCCGACCTCGGCGAACATCTCCGCGGCGGCGTCCATGAGGCGCGTCCGGGTGTTCTCGCGCCGCCGTGAGGGGGCGGGTGCGGTGTCGGTCATCCGCGTCTCCTGTTCTGGGCGGACGTCCAGCTTCGGTCGCACCCTCGAGGTCTACGATACATTGATGTATCCGATACGGTGATGTATCGACTCGTTCACCGATCGTGGGAGCAGCCGTGTCGACATTCCTCTACACCCTGGGTCGCTGGTCGTTCCGCCACCCCTGGCGCGTTCTGACCGGCTGGCTCCTCATCCTCGTGATCGCCGGCGGCGGAGTCGCGGTGTTCGCGAAGGGGACGGACAACACCTTCTCGATCCCGGGCACCGAGTCGCAGGCCGGCCTCGAGATGCTCGGGCGCACCTTCCCCCAGGTGAGTGGAGCGAGCGCCGAGATCATCGTCGTCTCCGCGGACGGGTCGAGCGTTCGCGACCAGAGCTACCAGGACGCCATCCAGAAGACGACCGGCGACATCGGCACGCTCGACTTCGTCGAGGCCGTCACCGACCCCTACGACACCCGCGTGTCCGGCGGCATCTCCGACGACGGGCGCGCGGCGATCGTGCGCATCCAGTTCGCCGGAGAGTCGACGGCGGTGCCCGCCGACACCAAGGACGCCCTCCGCGACGCCACCACGGCACTCAGCACCGCCCTGCCCTCCGGATCCCAGGCGATCCTGGGCGGACAGCTCTTCGCCACCGAGATCCCCGGCGCCTCGCTCACCGAGGCGCTCGGCGTCCTCATCGCCGCGCTCGTGCTCATGGTGACGTTCCGTTCGTTCCTCGTGGCCGGGATGCCGCTGGCCACCGCGATCCTCGGCGTCGCCCTCTCGATCGGGCTCATCTTCATCGCGACGGGCTTCGCGACCGTGTCGTCGACCACTCCCCTGCTGGCGGTGATGCTGGGGCTGGCGGTGGGCATCGACTACGCCCTCTTCATCGTGTCGCGACATCAAGACCAGACGCGCGCGGGAATGGACCCCGAGGAATCGACCGCCCGCGCCGTCGGTACCGCCGGATCCGCGGTCGTGTTCGCCGGCATCACGGTGCTCATCGCCCTCATCGGCCTGAGCTTCGCCGGCATCCCGTTCCTGACGACCATGGGCATCGCCGCCTCCGTCGCCGTGGCGATCGCGGTCTGCGTGGGACTCACGCTCACTCCGGCGTTCCTGGGATTCGCGAGGCACCGCGTCGTCGGCTGGGGATACAAGAAGCAGAAGAAGCGCTCCCGCACGGCCACCGCCGAAGACGACGCGGCGGCCGCCGAAGAGGCCGCCGCCGAAAGCGTGCGCCGCGCCTCCACCGCGGCCGTCCGCGCCCAGCGCAACGGGCCCGCCAAGCGCTGGGTCGGCCTGGTCACCCGGCATCCAGTGGTCACCTCCGTCGCCGTGATCGGCCTGCTGGGGGTAACCGCGATCCCGGCCGCGTCCCTCGCGCTCACCCTTCCGAACGCCGGGCAACTCCCCCCGGGCGACGAGGCGCGCGTCGCCTACGAGCTGACCGACGAGTACTTCGGCCCCGGCGCCAACGGTCCCCTCATCATGACGGGCACGATCGTCACCTCGAACGACCCGCTGAACCTCATGACGAGCATCGGCGACGAGATCGCGAAGATCCCGGGGGTCGCGAAGGTCGCCCTCGCGACGCCGAACGCCACCGCCGACACCGGCATCGTGCAGATCGTGCCCGAGACCGCGCCCGACGACCCGCGCACCGCCGACCTCGTGCGCGAGCTCCGCGCGGCCGAGCCGCGCCTCTACGACCAGTTCGGCGTGCACCTGCTCGTCACCGGCTACACCGCCGTCACGATCGACATCTCCGACCAGCTCGGCGCCGCCCTGCTGCCGTTCGGCCTGTTCGTCGTGGGCCTCTCGCTCGTGCTGCTGATGATCGTGTTCCGCTCGATCTGGGTGCCGCTGACCGCCGCCGGCGGGTACCTGCTGTCGGTCGCGGCCTCGTTCGGCGTCGTCGCCGCGGTGTTCGAGTGGGGCTGGTTCGCCGACGCCCTGCACGTGGCCAAGGTCGGCCCCATCATCAGCTTCATGCCCATCGTCGTGATGGGCGTGCTCTTCGGCCTCGCCATGGACTACCAGGTGTTCCTCGTCTCGCGCATGCGCGAAGACTTCGTGCACGCCGAACGCGAGGGTCGCACGCCCCGCGAGGTGGCGCTCGGCGCCGTCCGCAGCGGCTTCTCGGCATCCGCCCGCGTTGTCGTCGCCGCCGCGGTCATCATGTTCGCGGTCTTCGTCGCGTTCGTGCCCGAGGGCGACTCGAGCCTCAAGCCCATCGCGCTGGGACTGGCCGTCGGCGTCGCGGTCGACGCGTTCCTCGTGCGCATGACCCTGGTGCCCGCGATCCTCGCGCTGCTGGGCGCGAAGGCCTGGTGGATGCCGCGCTGGCTCGACCGGATCCTCCCCAAGCTCGACGTCGAGGGCGAGGCCGTCGAACGTGAGGTGCGCCTCGCCGACTGGCCGACCGAGCCCGGGATCGCGATCGCCGCCGACGATCTGCGCACGGTGGGAGCAACGGATGCCGAGGAGCCCGTGTTCTCGGAGGTGTCGCTGCGCCTCGGGTACGGGGGGACGCTGCTCGTGACCGGCGAGACCCGCACGACGCGCACCCTGCTGCTCGCCCTGTCGGGCCGCCTGTCGCAGATCGAGGGGCGCCTGCGCGTGGACGGGCTGCTCGTCCCCGAGCGCGCCGGAGCGGTGCGCGCCCGTGTCGGCGTCGCGCTCCTCGACGACCCTGCCGAGGCCGCCGCCGACGTCGCCCGCGCCGCATCGCGCGGCACCCGGGTCGTGTTCGTGTCGGACATCGACCGCCTCGACGACGACACCAGCGACGACGTGGCCCAGGTGCTCCGCCGGGCCGCCACCGAGGCGCGCGAGCGCAGCGACGATGACTCGTCGCCGTTCACCCTGATCGTGTCCGCCCGCGACGAACGCCGCGCGCTGGCCCTTCTGGCCGACGCTCAACGTCCGGACGTGTCGTCCCTCTCGCTGCCGACCCCGCGCCGGCATCGTCCCGAACCCGAAACCTTCGCCGATCTCTCCGAGGTGTTCGCATGACTCTCCCCGTCGAGCGCTCCCGCTCGCGCCGCCCCGTCACCTGGCTCACGCTCGTCGGCGTCCTCCTGCTCCCGGCGGTGATCGGCGGCATCCTGGTCGGTGCGCTCTACAAGCCCACCGATCGACTCGAGAACATCACCGCCGCGATCGTGAACGACGACAAGGCCGTGGAGCTCAACGGCCAGCTCGTCCCCCTCGGGCGACAGCTCACCGGCGGCCTCGTGAAAGGCGCCGACGACCAGCCGAGCAACATCGACTGGGTCATCTCCAACGACGAGGACGCCGCCGCCGGTCTCAAGGACGGCACCTACACCGCGGTCGTGACGATCCCCGAGAACTTCACCGCAGCCTCGCTCTCGACCCGACCGGGCGAGACTCCCGAGAAGGCGACGATCGGTGTGCAGACGGCGCCCAACGCCCGCGTCGTCGACGGCGCGATCACCGGGGCACTGGCATCCACCGCCTCCCAGGTCTACGGCAGCACCCTGTCGTCGCAGTACCTGAAGAACGTCTTCCTCGGTTTCACGACCCTGAGCGACCAGCTCGGCAGCGCCGCGAGCGGGGCTCACCAGCTCGCCGACGGGGCATCGCAGGCGTCCACCGGAGCGGCCGGGCTGCGCGACGGCCTCGGGCAGCTCTCGTCCGGAGCCACGGCCCTGGCCGACGGCGCGTCGAAGCTCGCCGCCGGCGCCGGTCCGCTCGCCAGCGGCGCCGACCAGCTTTCGAGTGGCGCGGGAGCACTCGCCGGCGGAACCCGCTCGGCGGCGGCCGGCGTCACCAAGCTCGCCGACGGCAACGCCGAACTGGCGAAGCAGATCAACGCCCTCGCCGCGCAGATCCCGCCGAACTTCGCCCAGGACGCACAACAGCTGTCCGACGCGGCACCGCAGATCAACACCGCACTGACCGACGCTGCAGCCGCCCTGCAGAAAGCGGCCGACGAGTGCACGGGCACGCCCGAGCAGTGCGCCGCTCTGCGCACGGCATCCGACAACGCCGACGCGGCCCTGCCGAAGGCGAAAGAGACCGTGACGCAGATCGGCGGCCTCTCGGCCGAGGCCACCAAGCTTCCCGCGGGGGTCAGTGCCATCGCCGAGGCGAACCAGAAGCTCGCCGACGGCGGGTACGACGCGGCGAAGGGCATCACCACCATCGCCGGCGGCATGGACGGCATCGCCGGCGGAGCCACGAAGCTCGCCGACGGCGCGCGGCAGTTCGGCACGGGCGCCTCGGCTCTCGCCTCGGGCGCCGAGCAGGTGGCATCCGGAGCTTCCGGCGCCGAGACCGGAGCCGGCCAGCTCGCGGACGGCGTCAGCCAGGTCGCGACCGGCACCACCTCCCTCGCCGATGGCCTGGACACCGCGGTGTCGAAGCTCCCCACCTACACCGATGCCCAGGCCACGAACCTCGCCGACGTCGTCGCAGACCCCGTCTCGGCGACGGGCGGCACCGACTCGCTCTTCGGCGGCGCCGCGGTCCCGCTGCTGGCCATGGCGGTGCTGTGGTTCGGCGCCCTCGCCTCGTTCGTCGTGTTCCAGGCCGTGTCGGCCCGCTCGCTGACCAGCCGCCGTCCCTCGGGCCTCGTCGCCCTGCGCGGCTTCGCGCCGGCGGCGATCGTCGGCGCCGTGCAGGGACTGCTGGTCGCGAGCGTGGTGCAGGTGGCATCCGACTACGCCTGGGGCGACTGGGCCGTGTTCGCGATGATCTGCCTTCTCGCCGGGGTCGCCTTCGCCGCCGTGAACCAGGCGCTCGTCGCGCTCCTTGGGGGCGCCGGACGATGGGTCTCCGCGATCATCGGGGCCCTCGCGCTCGCGACGAGCATCGTCTCGACGGTGCCGCCGGTCCTCGCGGCCTTCGCGTCGCTGCTTCCGACCTCGCCCGCCTATTCGGCGATGCTCGGCGCTCTGTCCGCGGCCGGCGGAGTGGGTGCGGGAGCCGCGGGCCTCGTGGTGTGGGCGGTGCTGTCGATCCTCGTGACGACGCTGGTCGTGGTGCGTCGCCGGACCGTCTCGGCCCGCGCCGCGGCGATCGCCGCCTGACTCCCGCGCCCGGGCGCGGAGCCGCGCGGCGGCCTTCGCGCCCGGGCGCTCTCGCCCGCCCGAGCCCGGTCGCGAACGTCCACGTCCCGTGTCAGGGAACGGAGGCGCGCCGGTCCGTGACGTCTCCTCGGGCCCCGAGCACGCGGCATCCCGTCGCCCTCCTCCCACCCGCGCACAACGGCGGGCGCTTTTGGCGACACGCCACGAGCACGACCGCAGCACCCGGCGTTTCGCGAAGCGCCCCGCCGTAGCGCACGTCCCACCCCGCAACGACCCCGCGCGCATGACGTATCCGCCCGCGCCCCGCGGCGTCCGCTCGCCACCGAGCACCGAAGCCCGCGCCCGACGGCGCCTCCTCGACATCGAGCACCGAAGCCCACGCCCCGCGGCGACCCCACGACGCCGGTCACCCGCCGCCCACGCCCCGGCATCCCGACCCCCCAACAGGAAAGGGCCCGCCCGGCTCACGCCGAACGGACCCTCCTCTGCGGCCTCTGTCAGGTGGTCAAGCCGCTGTAGGCGTGCAGCCCCTTGAAGAAGACGTTGACGATCGTGAAGTTGAACAGCACCGCGGTGAAGCCGATGATCGACAACCATGCCGAGCGGGTGCCGCGCCAGCCGCGGGTCGCGCGGGCGTGGATGTATCCGGCGTAGAGCACCCAGATGACGAAGGTCCAGACTTCCTTGGTGTCGAAGCCCCAGAAGCGGCCCCACGCGTCGTTCGCCCAGATGGAACCGGCGATGAGGGTGAAGGTCCAGAAGATGAACCCGACGATCGCGAAGCGGTAGGCGAGCGACTCGAGCGCGTCGGCGTTCGGCACCGTACGGAGGAAGCTCCGCGTGGTCGCGGCGTCCGCGGGAGCCTCGGCGAGCTTGCGCTCGCGGCGCGTCTGGATGAGCTGAACGACCGACAACCCGAAGGCCAGAGCGAACAAGGCCGTCGCCAGGCTCGCGACGAACACGTGCACGACCAGCCACACCGACTTCAGCGGGTCGGCGAGCGGCACGACCTCGACGTGGAAGGCGAGCGTGGCCCCGCCGAGCAGCAGCACGGCCAGGCCGGTCATCAGAGAGCCGAGGAAGCGCAGATCGAAACGCGTCAGCACGACGAGGTAGACCGCGATGATCAGCAGCAGACCGGTCAGCGCGAACTCGTACATGTTCGACCAGGGCACGCGCCCCGCGGCGACGCCGCGCAGGACCGTGGCGACCAGGTGGAACACGAAGCCCAGCGCGGTGAGCACCGTGCCGAGGCGGGCCCAGAGGTAACGCGGCTGGGCGGAAGCGGTTCCGGATGCCGACGACCCTGCGGATCCGCCGATCACTCCCCCGCCGCCCGCGGTGACGAGCTCGCGCGCGACGACCTCGTCTTTCGCCTTCAGGGCGAGGTCGGAGCGTCGCGCGAGGTCGATGGCGTAGGCGAAGAACGCCAGCACGTAGATGGCGACCGCCGTCCACACCAGGAGGAGGGAGATCTCGTCGAGGAGAAGCGGGTCGGTTCCGGGCATGGTGTCAGTCTACTTTTCCGGTGTCGGGGTGGCTCTGGGTGGGAAGGGTCGCGCTGTGCTTGTCGACGAGCTGGTCGACGGCCGCCGCGAGGGTCGGATCCTCGCCTCGGGCGAGGCCTGCGTACTCGATCTCGACGGCGCCGGTCCGCGGCGTCGCCTTGACCCACATGCGGCGACGGGGGACGAAGAGCGCGGCGAGCAGACCGAACAGGGCGAGGAGGGCGAAGCCCAGCACCCAGGGGCCGGCGAGGTCGCGGTGGATCGACAGCGAGGCGAAACGCTTGACGGACTGCTCGTAGCCGACGGCACCGGCCGGGGCCTCGTTCTCGAAGGTGATCGTCCCCAGCCCGTTCGGCAGGTTCTCGGTCTGACCGGGCATCAACTGCAGAGCCGGGGTGCCGCTGTCGCCGCCGGCGATCTGGGTCATCCCCGAGGGATCGAGCGTGTACACCGAGCGCGGGGTTCCGTCATCGATGCCGAGGTCTCCCTCGTACACGCGAAGGGTGAGCGTGGGGTACTCGAGAGCGCCGTAGGTGGAGGTGAGGGCGCCCGAGTCGAGCACGTCCATCGTCGGGTAGAAGAAGCCGAGGAGCCCGAGCTGCTGCGGCAGCCCGTCGGCGACCTTGATGACGCCGAGCGAGGTCATGTTGGCATCCTGCGGCAGGAAGGCGACCGAGTCGTGGAACACCTCGTTGCCCTGGGCATCGCGGATCGTCACGGTCGGGGCGTATCCGTTGCCGAGAAGGTAGACGCGGTCGCCCTGGACGTCGAGGGGGTGGTTCACCCGCACCTCGCCGTCCTGCGGGTCGGCGCCCGGGGCCTGGGTGGTCACGTGCGCGACGAAGTTGCCGGCCTGCCCCGAGCCGGGTTGTCCCGGCGGCACGTACGTGACGTCGAAGGTGTCGAGGGTCATCGAGTACGGCGTGAGGGTGTCGCCGCCCACGAAGCGGCCGGGGTTGAACGACGAGTAGTCGAGCAGGCTGTTGCTGAAGGCCTGTCCTTCGACGAGGACCCGCTGGCCGGTGTAGGTGAAGCCGCCACCGACGCCGACGGCGATCAGAACGCCGACGAGCGCCCCGTGGAAGAGCAGGTTGCCGGTCTCGCGGAGGTAGCCGCGCTCCGCCGAGACCGAGAAGGCGCCGCGCGAGTCGTAGCGCGCGACGCGGTAACCGCTCTTGCGCAGTTGGGCGGCGGCGCTCTCGACGGCCGCGGCGGCCACGGCATCCGCATCGCCGTCCACCTCGATGGTGCGGGTGCGGTGGTCGTCCAGCCGCGACAGTCGGGCGGGCGTGCGCGGGGGCTGCGAGCGCAGGGCCTTCCAGTGGTGCTTGGTCCGCGGGAGGACGCACCCGATGAGCGAGATGAACAGCAGGAGGTAGATGGCCGAGAACCACGGCGAGCTGTAGACGTCGAACAGGCTGAGCTTGTCGAGGACCGGCGCGAGGTCGGGGTTGTCGGTGAAGTACTGCGTGACGCCGTTGGGGTCGGCGGTGCGCTGGGGCACGAGCGAGCCGGGGACGGCGGCGATCGCGAGGAGCAGCAGGAGCACCAGCGCGGTGCGCATGCTGGTCAGCTGCCGCCAGCCCCATCGCAACCAGCCGACCACCCCGAGGCGCGGCTGCGTGATGTCGTCCGCCGTGGAGTCGGCGTGGTCGGAGGGGCGCAGCGGGTCGGTCACGGTGTTACCTCGGTCGGAACGATCAGAGCGGGAGCTGGACATTGCCGATCACCCCCTGCAGGGTCGACATCCACTGGCCCCAGAACCCGGTCACCATCAGCAGGCCGAGCACGATCAGAAGCGCTCCGCCGATGAGGTTCACGACGCGGATGTGCGTGCGCACGAACGCGACGGACTTGGTCGCCCACCCGAAGCCGAGGGCGAGGAGCAGGAACGGGATGCCGAGACCCAGCGAGTACGCCAGGCCCAGGAGCGCGGCCCGGCCCGGGTCGCCCAGGTTGTAGGACACCGAGATGATCGCGGTCAGCGTGGGGCCGATGCACGGCGTCCACCCGATGCCGAGGGCGATGCCCAGCAGCGGGGCCCCGATGAGGCCGAGGTTGCCCCGCGACTGCATCCGCACCGAACGCTGAGCGAGACCGAAGAGACCGATGAAGACCAGTCCCATGATGATGATGACGACGCCCATGACGCGGGTGATGAGGTCGGCGTACTCGATGAAGAAACGGCCGAGCGCTCCTCCGAGGACGTTGATCGCCATGAACACGAGGGTGAACCCGGCGATGAACAACAGGGTCCCGCCGAGCAGGCGGCCCTTGCCGGAGGCGGATGCCGAACCCCCGCGCGGCGCCACGGCACCGCCGATGTAGCCGAGGTACCCCGGCACGAGCGGAAGCACGCACGGCGACAGGAACGAGATGAGGCCGGCGGCCAGGGCGATGGGAACGGCGATCCACAGCGCCCCGTCGAAGACGAGGGCGCCCGGGTTCACGCGTTCTCCGCGACCAGCGTGCGCACGATCGACTCGAGGATCGACGCCTCGGGAAGCTCACCGACGATGCGAGCGGCGACGCGCCCCTGCTTGTCGAGCACGAGGGTCGTGGGGGTCGCGTTCAAGGGCGCCGCATCGGTGAACGCGAGCTTGAGCTGGGCGTCCCCGACCGCCATGGCGCTGGAGTACGACACCCCGTGGTCGCGCGCGAACGACAGGGCCGTGGCCGGCTGGTCGTACGTGTTGATGCCGAGGAAGGCCACGTCCTGCCCCTGGAAGGTCTGGTAGGCCTGCTCGAGGCGCGGGGCCTCGATGATGCACGGGCCGCACGTGGCGTACCAGAAGTTCACGACCAGCACCTTGCCCGCGAAGTCGGCGCTCGACACCGGGGAGCCGTTGTCGAGGGTGCCCGCGAAGTCGACGGGCTCCTTGCGGTTCTCGGGGGCGATCTCGTCGGTCTGGAATCCGTTGGCGGCGATGTAGCCCTTGTTGTCGCCGGCCCGGTACTGGTCGGCGAGGGGGTCGGCGGTGCAGGCCGACAGCCCGGCGACCAAGGTCGCCGCGGCGAGGATCGACCCCGCGGCGGTGAGGATTCTGCGCATCAGACGGCTCCTACATCGACGGCTCCGGCGGTGCTCGCCGGCTCGGCGTACGCCACCTCGACCCAGCGCGCCGAGCCGTCGGCGCCGTCTCGCCGTTCGAAGCTCGTCACGCTCGACAGCGCGCAACGGCGCTTGCGGGGGTCGTGGCGGGTGGGTTGCTGGGACAGGGCGAGGTGAGTCACCCAGATGGGGAGTTGGTGCGAGACGACAACCACGTCGCCCGAGGGGACGCGGTCCCAGGCATCGGTCATCGCGGCCGTCATGCGGGCGACGATCCGCTCGTAGGGCTCGCCCCAGCTGGGAACGGCCGGCCGGCTCAGGTGACGCCAGTTGAGCGGGTTCGCCAGAGCCTGCTTCATGCGCCGCCCCTCGAAGACGTTGGTCGGCTCGATGACGCGGTCGTCGATGAACGGCTCGGCGCCGAACATCTCCACGAACGGCTCCGCCGATTCGCGCGTGCGCTGCAGCGGCGAGACCACCAGGGCCGAGACCGGACGATCGAGACCCTTCACGTGCTCGGCCGCCTGACGCGCCATGCGGCGACCGTCGACGCTCAGGCCGAATCCGGGGAGCCGACCGTAGAGCACGCGACGGGGGTTGTGGACCTCTCCGTGGCGCACGAGATGAAGGCGGTCGGCGGGCACGACGCCAGTCTACGGGCGGGTTCTGTGGTCTGACTGAGTCCGGATGCCGGTTGCCTCGACGTGGAGATAACCGACCGAGCGACGCTCAGGCGTCGTGCTGAGCGGCGGGAGCGTCGTCGCGATCGCCGGCGCGCTTGGAGGCGAGCAGCGATCGGACGCGCGAGTACAGGAACCACGCGAGGCCGATCGCGACCGCGGCGATGACCACGTACTGCAGGATCGACGCGTACTCCTCGACGATGTGCCAGTTCTCGCCCAGCAGGAAGCCCGACAGCACGAAGATCGTGTTCCAGATGAGGCTTCCCGCACCGGTGAGCAGACCGAAGCGCCACATCGGCATCTTCGACACCCCCGCGGGGATCGAGATGAGACTGCGGAAGATGGGGATCATCCGCCCGAAGAACACGGCCTTGCCGCCGTGGCGCTCGAACCACGCAACCGTCCGGTCGACGTCTTCGGGGTGCAGCAGCGGCATCTTCGCGGCGAACGAGCGCAGCCGCGCCGCTCCGAGCCAGCGGCCGAGACCATAGAGCATGAAAGCGCCGACGACGGAGCCGATCGTCGTCCACAGCAGCGCCTCGAACAACGTGAAGGAGCCGCGACTGGCGGTGAGCCCGGCCATCGGCAGAACGACCTCGCTGGGAAGCGGGGGGAAGAGGTTCTCGAGGGCGATCGCGACACCGGCCCCGACGGGCCCGATGATCTCCATGAGCGAAACGGTCCAGTCCGCGAGCGACGTCAGCCAGGACTGTCCCTCCCCGGAGCCGGAGGTCGACCGCAACGGGGCGAGAGAGAGGGTGGTGTCGGTCATCGGGTGCCTTCGCGCTCGGTGATCGGCCGCCCGGTGCGGACGCCCGCTCTCAGGGTAGGTTGCGAACCCGCGCCCTACCTGGGGGTTGCCCCCGAGCGGATCAGGATGCCGAGACCCCCGCGCCGACGAGCGCGGCCGCGACGAACCACACGGCGGCGATCGTCACGACGGTCACGAGCGGAACCCAGAAGGCGAGGCGGTGACGAACGAGACGCACGATGGAGATGACGACACCGATGATCAGCACGACCCAGGGCGAGACGACCGCGGTCCAGAAGCCGATGTTCATCAGTCCCGTGTCGCAGGTGACCGACCCGCACGCGTCCGCGGCGTATACGAGGAACACCCCGGCGTAGGACGCGGCGAGCGCCAGCAGGGGGAGCAGGACCAGCAGCACGATGGTGAGGGCGACATCCCATCCGCGGGCCCTGCGCGCCGTCGGTTCCGGCCGCAGGGTCCGGAACGACTCGGGCGGCATCGAGAAGGTCACGCCCCCATCGTAGGTTCGCGCCCGGTTCGGTGCGGACCACGCACGTAGACTGGTCGATCGTGAGCGAACGCGTCCTGGTCAACCAGCTGAAGTCCCTGCCCGCCGGCCCCGTCGAGGTGTCGGGATGGGTCGAAACCGTGCGCGACCAGAAGAAGGTGCAGTTCGTCGTCCTCCGCGACGAGACCGGCGCCGTTCAGCTCGTGAACCCGGCGACCCGCCCCTCCGAAGAAACGGAGCAGGATGCCGCCGCCCTCGCCCTCACCGAGACGATCGGCGCCCTCGCGACCGGCACGTTCCTCACCGTGCGCGGCGAGCTCAAGCACGATGAGCGTGTGAAGCTCGGCGGGGTCGAGATCAAGGTCGGCGAGCTCGAGATCGCGGCCGCGGCCAACCCCGAGACCCCCATCGCCGCCGACAGCAGCCCCGACAAGCGCATGGACTGGCGCTTCATCGACCTTCGCCAGCGTCGAAACAACCTCATCTTCCGCGTGCAGACCACGCTCGAGCACGCCATGCGCACCTACTGGGTCGAGCGCGACTACATCGAGGTGCACTCCCCGAAGCTGATGGCATCCCCCTCGGAGTCCAACGCGGAGCTGTTCGAGGTGCCCTACTTCGAGGACAAGACGGCCTACCTCGCGCAGAGCCCGCAGTTCTTCAAGCAGATGGCTCAGGTCGCCGGCTTCGGCAAGATCTTCGAGATCGCCCCGGCCTTCCGCGCCGACCCCTCCTTCACCAGTCGTCACGCCACCGAGTTCACCTCGATCGACGCCGAGATCAGCTGGATCGATTCGCACGAAGACGTGGCGCGCATGCAGGAGGAGCTGCTGCACACCGCGTTCCAGGCGGTCGCCGACAAGCACGGCGACGAGATCCGCGAGCTCTTCGGCGTCGAGGTCGAGGTGCCCGCGATTCCGTTCCCGCGCATTCCGCTGGCCGAGGCCCGCGAGATCGTCGCCGCCCGCGGGTACGACATCCCCCGTACCGACGGCGACCTCGACCCCGAGGGCGAGCGTCAGATCGCCGCGCACGTGCGCGAGACCTTCGGCCACCCCTTCGTCTTCATCACGGACTACCACCCCGAGATCCGCGCTTTCTACCACATGCGCGACGAAGAGACCGGGCTCACCAAGTCGTACGACCTGCTCTTCAACGGCGTCGAGATCACCACGGGTGCGCAGCGCGAGCACCGCGTGGACGTGCTGATCGAACAGGCCAAAGAGAAGGGTCTCGACCCCGAGCACCTCGACTTCTACCTCGACTTCTTCCGCTTCGGCGCTCCGCCGCACGGCGGCTTCGGTATGGGGCTCGCGCGCATCCTGATGCTGATGCTCGGCGAGTCGTCGATCCGCGAGGTTACGTTCCTCTTCCGCGGTCCCACCCGCCTCGCCCCGTAAAAGGTTCGAGTGAGCGACGCCCGGGGTTCACCCCCCGGGCGTTCGTGCGTCATGCGTCCTTCCTACCGTGGGCGAATGGTCGCCGTCATCCCCGTGGATCCCCCACCCGCCGGGGAGCGACCGCGCGCGGGCTGGTCCATCACCCTCCACGACGTCACGCGCGAGCGCGCCGGGGTGCCGATCCTCCGCGACATCGATCTCGAGGTGGCTCCGGGCACCATCGTCGCCCTCGTCGGCCCGTCGGGCTGCGGAGCGTCGACCCTGCTGCGCGTGGTGAGCGGTTCGGAACGACCGGATGCCGGCACCGTCCTCGTCGAAGGACGCTCGGGCGCCGCGGCACCCCGCATTCCGGAGGTCCGCGACCGCACCCCTGTGGCGCGGTTCGGACGCGTCCGGGCGGCGATCGTCGCGGCCTCGCGGCACGCCGGCGACGTCGACCCCGACGGCGAGACCGATCGACTGCTGGACCTCGTGGGACTCGGCACCGCGGACAAGAGCGTGCACCGGCTGTCGCACGGCGATCGGCAACGGTGGGCTCTCGCTCGCGCGCTCGCCTCTCACCCGCGGGCTCTCGTCCTCGACGACGCCCTCGCGGCCCTTCACACGACGGCTCGCTCCGAGACGCGAGACCGACTCGTCCGGGAGCTCCGCGAGCGCGGCGTCACGACACTCTGGGCGACGCGCGACACGGCCGAGGCCGCGGCGGTCGCCGATCACCTCGTCGTCATGGACCAGGGTCGCATCGTCGCCGCGGGCTGCCCGGACGAGGTGTACTCCCGGATTGCGGACACCGCCGTCGCCGAGGTCCTCGGACCGGTGAGCGCCGTTCCCGGGATCGTCGAGGGCCTCACCGTCGAGGTGTGGGGTCAGGAACTCCCGCTCGCGGAGTCCGCGCACGACGGTCACTGCGAGGTCGTCGTGCGCCCCGAGAACGTCCTCCTCGTCGGACCCGACTCCCCCGGCGTCGACGGAGTGGTCGAGGAGTCGACCTTCCTCGGCAGCGTCCGTCGTTCGACGGTGCTCACGAGCGACGGCAGTCGCGTCGTCGTCGAGCATGCGCCCGAGCAGCGTCTCGGCGACCGTGACCCCGTGCGTCTCGCTCTCGCGATCGTGCCGGCCGCGGTTCGCCCGATTCACTGAGTGGGCAGGGGCTCCGGGACGCACCCGGAGCCCCTCCCTTCACTCGCGCCGTGTGCGACGGCGTCGGGTGAAGACGATCAGGACGGCACCGCCGACCGCCGCGAACAGACCCGCGCCGATCAGCCCGGGGAGCGCCGACACATTTGCGCCGGTTCTCGCCAGAGGACCGGACGTCGATGCTGCGCCCCCGCCGGCGACGCGCACGTCGTCCCTGCCGATCGGACCGGGGGAGAACTGTTCCGAAGACGAGCCCCCCGACGGCTGCGGCTGCGGGGCGGGCGACGTGCCGCCTCCCGGATCCGGCGACTGCTGCGGAGCGTCGGCCGTGACGACGCCGACCCGCACGAACGCGCCGAGGCCGCGACGGTCATCCACCTCGAGGGCGACGGCGGTCTGCGCCTGCCCGTCGACCGATTGCGTGTTCAACGTGATCACCGCCGCGCGCCCCGCGACGGCGAAGCGGGTTCCGGCCGCCACCGCCCCCGCCGGAACCGCCTGCCCGGCCACTGTTCCACCCCCGGTGGTCAGCGTCGTCCCGACCGACGTGACCTTGAGGCGCACGTTTCGCAGCGACACCTCCATCGCCGTTCCGGGATAGAGGACGAGGTCGTCCACTCCGACCGAGGCCGCCGCATCGGAGCTGGCGGTCGCGACGCCGCGGACGGAGATCTGCCCGGCGTACCCGTCGGTCACCGTCTGCTCGTCGGCGCCGCCGGATGCGACGTGCGCGATCTTCGTCTCCCCGGGCGCCGCGACGAAAGCCGGGGCGATCGCCGAGGGACCGGTGGCGTCGACCGCGAAGGCGTACCGCGCGGGCAGCGGCGGCGCGGTGGTCTTCGTCGGCTCGGGCGTAGGGGTGGATCCACCCGCCGAGGCAGACCACCGCACGACCCCGAGGCTGACCGCGGGGTATGCCCCGGTGAGGTCTTCGTAGCGCAGCGCGGTGATCACCACGCTGCCGTCGCTCTGCGCGACGCGCTCGTTCAGGTGCACGCGCACGCGCGGTGCGCCCGTGGCATCCACGCCCGTGTAGAGGTCGGTTCCCGTGTTGATCCAGATGCCGTTGACAAAGACCGCGGATCCGGTGTCGGCGAAGGTCACGCGTGATGAGCCGTCGGCGTCCACGGTGAGACGCAGGCCGTAGACACGCAGGGCCGACCACATGTACTCGCCCACCGACGAGGTGTCCGGCACCTGACGGAACGATCCCACCGAGACCGCGCTCGATCCGTCCGCCGCATGCGCGACGGACACATCCGAGCCCGTCGACGCGGGAGCGGTTCCGCTCACCGTCTGCGTGGAGACCGACCCCTCGGCATCCAGGTGCGGGGCTCCCGGGATGAGGGCAGCACCGCTCGGCGACGTGACGGTGACCCCCGAGACCAGGGCGGGCGACGCCGGAACCGTCGGAGCACAGGCGACGACGCCGAGACGTACACGCCAGATCTCGGACCAGCCCGCTTCCGCCTCGATCCGCAGGGCCGTCACCTGGGCGCGACCGCGGTCGACGGCGCGCTCCCCCACGATGAGTCGCGTCGACCCCCACGTGTCTGAGGTGGGTAAAGCGACGGTGTACCCCGCCGAGAGCTTCGCCGCGTTCAGGACGTTCTTGCCGTCGACGGTCAGGGTGTCGAACGTCACCGACGTGCTTCCATCCGTCCCGCAGCTGGCGCGGAGCCCGGTGAAGGCGATCGGGACGCGATCACGCAGCTGAAACAGTCCGCTCTCGATCGTCGCCTGCGCGCCGTCGGAAGCTGCTCGGGCGGTCAGACCCGTTGAACGGGTGGTGTTGAGCTTGAGCACATCGCCGGTCTGAGCGAGAGAGTCCTCGACCGTGGCTCCCCTTGTCCATTCGCTCAGCGGGGCGGGCTGCTGGAGCTCGCCGCCGTCGGCATCGAGCATCTGGATGCCGGAGGCCGAGGTCGAGGGGATCGTCGCCGCAGCGCTCGCGGGGACGGCCCCGGCGACGACGGCGGCCGTCACGACCGCGCCGGCGAGGAGGGCGACGAATCGGGTAAGCGGACGCGAGATCACTGGTCTGCTCCGAATCGGTCGAGGAAGTCTGCGCCGTTCGGGATGCCGACGCCGGTCACCGGGTCCCACCCGGTGGCCGATTGGAGGGACTGCGGACGCGTATCCCACAGGTAGAGGGTCTCGAGCCAGAGCTGACCGGTGCCCTTGTCGCGGCGGTACCAGGTACCGGCGGACGCGGGCACGATGTCACGGATCGCGCTCGAGCCGGACAGCCGGTAGAGGAAGGGCGCGGCGAGGCCGACTCTCACCCCCGTGCGCGCCTTCGCGATGGCCACCATGCTCGCGACCATCGGCGTGGCCAGGCTCGTCCCCCCGTGAGCTTCGTACGACACCGCCCCGTCGCGCGGAACGGCCACGGTGAAGCCCGTGTTGGGGTCGGCCAGCGACGCGACGTCGGGGACGAGACGCCCCGATCCGGAGTGGGCGATGCGGTCGCTCTGCCAGCTGGGGCGCGGGTAGAAGGCCGACTCTCCGCCCCCGGCCCCGTAGAGGAAGCCCGGCGGGATGATGCCCCCGTTCTGCGCGAAGCGGGTCTGCACCTCCCATCCGGACTCGACGGCGATGCCGTTGTCGGCGTCGAGGCCGATGCTGGCTCCGCCCACCGCGGTGACGTACGGGCTCGAGGCCGGGGTCGCCACGTCGGTCTCGTCGTGGTGGTCGCCGGCGAGGGAGTAATCGCCGTCGTTGCCGCTCGAGGCGAATACCGACACTCCCCGGGACGCGGCTTCGACGAGGACGCGATTCAGGAGAGTGCGGTCGGCGTCGGTGTCGAGCTCCTCCGGGCCGCCGAACGACAGTGACACCACACTCGGGGTGGTGGGGGCTTCGACCGCGTCGAGGACGCGCAGATAGAGCGTCGCTGCGAGGCAGTCATCGGCACCCCAGTAGACGATGTCGGCGTCCGGCGCCATCGCGCGCACCGCCTGCACGTCGAGGTGTTGCTCGACGGTCCATGCCGACGGACCCCCGCACCGGGTGACGTTCGGATTCGCGGGCGCATGGTGGGTGTACTGGCCGTCGCGCAGCGTCGACAGGCCTTCCCGGGCGAAATACGTGTCGGTGTTGGCGGCGACCGTATCGTCGTCGAAGACTCCGACGATCGCCACCGTCGCGCCTGCGCCGCGTGCGTCGGCGGGGAGTCGGTGAACGGCTCGGAGCTGCGTGGGCCCGTACCCGCACAGCGCGTTGGAGCGATGCTCGACCTGAACCGACGAGGGCCATGACGACGAGAGCGTCTGCCCCCAGTACGCGGCGCAGTCGTCGCTTCGCACGGGCGCGGGGTCCACGCTGGGGTTCATGGCATCGGTGTCGACGAGGCCGGCGACGGACTCGATGGCGCTTCCCTCGCGGGGGACGGACAGATCACGGGTGGGCGCGACGGCCGCGCGCCCGTCCACGGTCGTCTGACCGAACGCGGTGTCGAACGCCGACGCGAACGCCGATGCCGACCCGGTCACCGAGAGCGCGCGGATGCTCTCGCGGTCGCGGACGACATCGATCCCGACGGCCTGGAGCCACGAGCGCGCCGCGCTCACCTCCGCGGGGGTTGCCGAGTCGGCGAGGAGGACGGTGGCCGACAGACGTGCATCGAGGGCGACCTCGGGGGCGGCTGATGCCCATCCGGGAGCAGTGGCGGCGAGGGTTCGTCGCCCGTCGGTGGGGCCGGCCGGCGCTGCGGGCGGGGCGCTGCAGGCGGTGGAGAGGGTTGCCGCCGCGATCAACAGGGCGGCCAGGGAAGTCGTCTGTCGACGACGGAGGCGTGCGGGCATGGACAGCTTTCTCGGTCGGGGGCTCAGGTGAACCGATCGAGAGCTTATCGATAATGAGAATCGTTATCACAAACGGGCGACGAAAAACTGCTCGGGGAGCTCAGCCGACTCAGAACGGGTAGTCGACCGAAGAGCGCTCCGCCACGACGGAGCGGACGAACGCCGCAGCCTCCTGGTGAGCGGGGTGCACCTGGTAACGCTCGAGCGCATCGACGTCGGCGAACTCGCTGACCAGAGCGACGTCCCAGTTCGACTGCGGGTTGACGATGTTGCGCCCCACCTCGATGTGCTGGATGTCGTCGATCACGGGAGCGAGGGCGAGCAGGCGCTCGGCGATCTGCTCGGCGTGCAGGGCACGCGTGTCGGCGTCGTCAGCAGACAGCTTCCACAGGACGATGTGACGGATGCTCACGCGGAGGCTCCTTGGGTGTCTGCCGCGAGGAGAGCGGCGCGAAGTCGGTCGGCGGACACGCGCCAGTGGGCGTGCAATTCGCCGTCGATGAGGACGACCGGGATCTTCTCCCACCACTTCTCGTAGAGGGCGGCGTCGTCGGCGATCGAGGCCTGTTCGATGGTGACGCGGTCAGCGGCACCCTCGGGGAGCTCGGCGACGACGGTCTCCACGATCTGCTCCGCCACGTCGCAGAGGTGGCAGTCGGGCTTACCGATCAGCGTGAGGGTCGTCACCCTCCCCATCCTAGGAGGCGGGGGAACGACGGGCCGCGGCGTGCGCCGCGTGTGTCCGCGGACCGATCAGGACTCGACGTCGTATCCCGCGGCGATCCAGTCGCCCGTGCCGCCCTCGACGTTCGTGGCGTCGTGGCCGCGCGCCGACAGTGCCTCGACGACCCTCGCCGAGCGGCCGCCGGCCTGGCAGATGACGTCGAAGGGCTCGCCCGGAAGCTCGTCGAGGTGCTCGCCGATCGTGGACATCGGCAGGTTCACCGCGCCGGGAACGTGTCCCGCGGCGAACTCGTGCTCCTCGCGCACGTCGATCAGGGGACGCTGGCGCCCCGCGTGCAGATCGTGGACCGAGATGGACTGCATGCTTTCCTCCGAGGAAGACGGTCGAGACGGTTCGGCGGCGCGAGATCGTCGCGCCGGATACACGAAGCGCCCGTCACGAATCGGACAGGCGCTCGGTGTGGTGGCCGCTTACTTCTTGTTGCGGCGCTGGTGACGAGTCTTGCGAAGCAGCTTGCGGTGCTTCTTCTTCGCCATGCGCTTACGGCGCTTCTTGATGACAGAACCCACGGAAAACCTCACTAAGTCGGGGTCTGGGTGCCGATTTCGGCCCCCGGGAACAGCAGGCGTTGGAAAAAAGCCTCGGATCAGTCTAGCCGACGTCGGACACCGGTCGTTGCACGGCTTCGGCGACCGCCGATTCCGGCACCCGGTAGCTGCGTCCGAAGCGCACCGCCGGCAGTTCTCCCGCGTGCACGAGACGGTAGACCGTCATCTTCGACACGCGCATGAGCTCTGCGACCTCGGCGACCGTCAGAAACCGCACGTCCGGCAGCTCGGCCATCGCTCACCCCTCGTTCCGGGTGAACTCACCCTCCTGATGCTGTGCACACTCTAGGGTCTGGCCGGGACGGCTGTAAACCTATGGGCCCACTGTGACGAATGTGATTCATGGATGCCGGAAATCCGCGGCATCCATCGTCGTCATCGCCCCGGGAGCTTGCGGAACGCGGTCGAGAAGGAGTGCTTCACCGATGCGGCGGCGCGCCCCACCACCTCGGCGGCGTGCATCGCGGATTCGGGGAGCGCGGGTTCGTTGTCGTCGTCGATCGAGAAGAAGGGCACGAGCCAATCGTCGACCTCGTCGAGGGGCGCGACCGCGAGGCTGTAGTAGCGGTGCTGGCCCTCTTCGCGGACCGAGACGAGCTCGGCCTCGCGCAGCACCTTGAGGTGCTTGGACACGGTGGGTTGACTCACCCCGAGTGCCGCGACGATCTGCGACACGCTCGTTCCGCGTTCGCCACCGGTCGCCCGGTCGAGGAGCAGCTGAAGGATGTCGCGACGCGTTCCGTCAGCGATCACGTCGAAGATGTCCGCCATGGCATCAGATTAGCGGCGCCCCGGCCCGAGTACCATGATTCGGGTTCGGGCACCGAAGGGAGCGGCGCATGGCGGCGACGCCGAACGAGGCTCGACTGGCCGTGCGACTGCGTCGCATCGCCTACGAGGCATGGGATCGTCTGCGCAACCTGACGACCGCCTCACCCGCGCGATTCGCGGTGCTCGTGTTCGTCACGCTCATCGCGCTGTTCACCGCGCTCTTCTCGCTGCCCGCGGCGTCTGCGACGGGCGAACGGATCGCCTTCGCCGACGCTCTGTTCACCGCGGTGTCCACGATCTGCGTGACGGGCCTGTCGACGCTGAACATGTACTCCGACTTCTCGCCCCTGGGGCGCGTCATCACCTACATCGGCGTCAACGTCGGCGCCCTGGGTGTCCTGACCCTCGCCTCGATCCTCGGCCTGGTCATCTCGAAACGCCTCGGGCTGCGCGCCAAGCTGATCGCCGCGGGCGACAGCAACCCCCTGCGGGTCCACGGCGGGCCGGTGAACGAGGGCCAGACCGTCCGGCTCGGCGAGGTCGGCCAGCTGCTGCGGACGGTGGCCCTGTCCACCCTGGTCATCGAGGCGGGCTTGACCGTCCTCATCTACCCCTCGCTCATCATCGGCGGGATCAATCCGCTCGTGGCCCTGTGGGAGGCGCCGTACTACGCGGCGATGGCGTTCACGAACACCGGCTTCGTCCCCAACGCCGACGGCCTCACGCCCTTCGCGCAGGACTACTACCTGCTCACCGTGCTGATGGCCGGGGTCTTCCTCGGCTCGATCGGATTCCCGGTCATCTTCACGCTGTGGCGCCACTATTGGCGGTTCCGCCTGTGGTCGCTGCACGCGAAGCTCACGATCATCACCACGGTCGTGCTGTTCTTCGCCGGTGCCGGCGTCATTCTGCTGTTGGAATACGACAACCCCCTCACATTCGGCAGCATGGATGCGTGGGACACCACGTTCCAGGCCTTCTTCCTCTCGGCGATGACACGGTCGGGCGGATTCAGCGTCATCAATATCGGCGATCTGAACGGCGCCACCCTCATCGTCGGTTCGATGCTCATGTTCGTCGGCGGCGGTTCGGCCTCCACCGCGGGCGGTATCAAGGTCACGACGCTGGCGGTCCTCGCCCTCGCCGTGTTCTCGGAGGCGAAGGGGCGCCCGTCGGTGCAGGCGTTCGGCCGCCGCATCCCGAGCGACGTGCAGCGCGTCGCGCTCTCCGTCGTCGCGTGGGGGGCCACGATCGTCGCGATCTCGACCGTGACCATCAGCCGGATCACCGACGCTCCGATCGAACACGTGCTCTTCGACGTCGTCTCGGCCTTCGCCACGGTGGGCCTGTCGACGGGGCTCACCGCCGAGCTTCCCGAGGCCGCCAAGTACGTCATGGCCGCCACGATGTTCATGGGGCGCATTGGTACAGTGACACTCGCTGCGGCAGTGGCTGCGTCCTCCCGGTCGCAGCTGTACGCGCTCCCCGTGGAAAGGCCCATCGTTGGTTGAACGCATCCGCAGTGACGCCCCCGTCCTGGTGATCGGCCTCGGGCGCTTCGGCGCCGCGTGCGCGGGTGAACTGGACCGCCTCGACCGCGAGGTGCTCGCCGTCGACGGCAACCTCGAGCTCGTCCAGAAGTGGTCGGAGCGCGTCACGCACGCCGTGCAGGCCGACGCCCGTAACATCGACGCCCTGCGCCAGATCGGCGCCCAGGACTTCCAGGTCGCCGTCGTCGCGGTCGGCTCGCTCATCGAGGCGTCGGTGCTCATCACGGCCAACCTCGTCGACCTCAAGGTGCCGCAGATCTGGGCGAAGGCCGTGTCGCAGTCGCACGGCAAGATCCTCGCCCGCGTCGGTGCGAACCACGTGATCTACCCCGAAGCCGAAGCCGGAGAACGCGTCGCCCACCTCGTGAGCGGCCGCATGCTCGACTTCATCCGCTTCGACGACGACTTCGTCCTGGCCAAGATGTACCCGCCCAAGCTCGTCCGCGGGGTGGGGCTGAACGAGTCGGGCGTCCGCTCGAAGTACAACGTCACGGTGGTCGGGGTGAAGAGCCCGGGCCGTCCGTTCCGCTACGCCGAGGCGAACACCGTCGTCACCAACCACGACCTCATCATCGTGTCGGGCACGAACTCCGACATCGAGCGCTTCGCCTCGCTCGACCGCTGAGTCGACGCGCTCAGGCGTCGATGTCCAGGGTCAGCTCGACCTCGTCGTCGACGCCGAGGCCCTCGGCATCCTGCAGTGCTTTCTTCACCGGCACCACGTACCCGCCGTCCTTCGGCCAGAGCGAGGTGGTCACGGTGGTGCGGCCGATCGTGACGGATGCGGGGATCATCCCCCACCCGTAGGTGACGACCGGGGCGACCTCGGCGATCATCGCCGCCTCCGCCGGGGGCACCGAGACGAAATGGAACGGCGCGGGGCCGCGCCAGTACCAGATCGTCCCGGTGAACCGCAGGCGCATGATCAGTTGCCCGCGGCCAGTTCTTTCGCCCGGGCGAGGGCCGCTTCGGCGGCGGTGGTGAAGGTGTCGTCGAGACGAGCGTCCTGCAAGACGGTGACGGCGCGCTCGGTGGTGCCCTTCGGGCTGGTCACGCGGCGGCGGAGCTCGGCGGGATCCACCTCTGCGGATGCCATGAGCGCGGTCGCTCCGATGAAGGTCTGCTCCGCGAGCAGACGCGCCTGATCGTCGTCGAACCCCATCCGCACGGCGGCCTTGGTGAACTCCTCGACGAGCAGGAAGACATAGGCGGGACCGGAGCCCGAGATGGTCGAGAGGGCGTCGATCTGCGACTCGGGGACTTCGAGCACCGAACCCACGGTCTCGAAGAGGGCTCGGACCACCGCGACGTCGTCGGCGGACGCCGCGGACCCGGCGGCGAGCCCCGTCACGCCCTGGCCGACGAGGGAGGGGGTGTTCGGCATCGAGCGCAGGGTGGAGACGCCCTCGCCGAGGTGAGCGGCGAACGTGTCGAGGGTGACTCCCGCCGCCAGACTCACCACGATCGCGCCGGGTCGCAGGTGCGGGGCGATCTCGTCGAGCAGGTCGGGCACCATCGCGGGCTTCACGCCCACCAGCACGATGTCGGCGGCGGACGCGGCGTCGGTGTTGCCCGCGGGATTGACCTCGAGCGCGACACTGGTCACCCCGTCGAGCTCGGCGAGCTCGGCCGCTTTGGCGACGGAGCGGTTGGTGGCCGTCACCCCGCCCTCGGTCAGGCCCGCGGCGACGAGGCCGCGGAGGATCGCTCCTCCCATGGAACCGGCTCCGAGGATCGCGATCGGGGGCAGCGAGGTCGTGGCATCCGTCATACGGCACAGTTTACGAATCCGTCGCCGATGGCGGGGGCAAGCCTGAGTGCGACCGATAGGGGCGCGCGTTAGAGTCGGAAAACGGTGTGCCGGAGCACCGGCGAGCGACACGGAGGACTAGCGATGACTCTCTTCGACGGCATCACCGCGCGCCTGGTCGAGACCGACCGGCTGGGTGTGAACGTGCTCGAGCGCGTCGGTGACGACCCCTCCACCTCCCCCGAGCACACGGTGGTCTTCGTGCACGGCAACGTCGCCTCCTCGCTGTTCTGGCAGGAGATCATGCAGGACCTGCCGAGCGAGCTGCGGGTGATCGCGGTCGACCTGCGCGGCTTCGGTCGTACCGAGCACAGCCCGATCGATGCCACGCGCGGCGTCCGCGATTTCAGCGACGACCTGCACGCGACGCTCGAGGCTCTCGGCATCTCCACCGCCCACCTCGTCGGCTGGTCGATGGGCGGAGCCGTCGTGCTGCAGTACGCGCTCGATCACCCCGTCCTGTCACTGACCCTGCAGTCGCCGATCTCGCCGTACGGGTTCGGCGGCACACGTCGCGACGGCTCCCGTCTGAGCGACGAAGACGCGGGCGCGGGCGCGGGCGCGGCGAACCCCGACTTCATTCAACGCCTCATCGACCACGACACCACCGACGGGGCCCCCACCTCTCCCCGCTCCGTGTTCCGCAGCAGCTACGTCGCCGACGGCTACCGGAGCGAGCACGAGGACGTCTGGGTCGAAGCGATGCTGTCGACGTCCACGGCCACCGGCAACTACCCGGGCGACTCGGTCACCACCTCGACCTGGCCGGGCTTCGCCCCCGGGACGACGGGAGTGCTGAACGCCCTCGCGCCGAAGTACTTCGACGTTTCGGGCATCGTGGACCTCGCCGCGAAGCCGCCGATCCTGTGGATCTACGGCACCGCCGATGCGATCGTCTCGGACACCTCGTTCTCGGACGTCAACCACCTCGGCGCGCTCGGCGTGGTCCCCGACTGGCCCGGCGTCGATGTCGCGCCCGCGCAGCCGATGGTCTCGCAGACGCGCGATGTGCTCTCGACCTATGCGGAGAAGGGCGGCGAGGTCGCCGAGGTGCCCGTCGAGGGCGCCGGACACTCCGTGCACCTCGAACGCCCCGCGGTGTTCCGTCAGGCTCTGCTGACCCACATCGGCTACGTCGGTCGCCCCGCCGACCCGGCACCCCCGACCGAGGCGATCATCCTGCGCTCGGCCGACTGACCCATCCCCGACCCGCCCCGGAGGTCCCCGTGGAGTACTGCCTGTTCACCGAGCCCCAGCAGGGCTTCTCCTACGATGACCAGCTCGCTTTCGCGCGCTCCGCCGAAGAGCACGGTCTCGACGGGTTCTTCCGGTCGGACCACTACCTGCGCATGGGCGAGGGAGATGCGCGCCCCGGCCCCACCGACGCGTGGACGACGCTCGCCGGCCTCGCCCGCGAGACCTCGCGGATCCGCCTGGGCACCCTCGTGTCGTCCGTGACCTACCGGGTCCCGGCGATCCTCGCGATCCAGGTCGCCCAGGTCGACGCGATGTCGGGTGGCCGCGTCGAGCTGGGGCTCGGAACGGGGTGGTTCGAGCGCGAGCACCGCGCCTACGGCATCCCGTTCCCGCCCAAGCGCTTCGATCTGCTCGAAGAGCAGCTCCAGGTCGTGACGGGTCTCTGGTCGACCCCGGATGCCGACACCTTCACGTTCCACGGCGAGCACTACGACCTCGACGAGGCGCCGGCGCTCCCGAAACCGGTGCAATCCCCGGTTCCGGTGATCGTGGGCGGGGGCGGCCCGAAGCGCACCCCCGCACTGGCCGCGAGGTACGCCACCGAGTTCAACATCGGGTTCGTCTCGGAGGACGTCGTGGCCGAGAAGTTCGCCGTCGTGCGCGCCGCGTGCGAAGCGATCGGGCGGGACCCGGGCACGCTGAAGCTCTCGGTGGCGCTTCCGACCGTCGTCGGGGCGGACGACGCCGAGATCGACCGCCGCCTCGACGCGATCGGCCGCACCCGCGACCAGTTCGACGACGGGGCGAACATCGTCGGCACTCCCTCACAGGTCGCCGAGAAGGTCGAGCGGCTTCGCGGGCTGGGCGCCGAACGGGTCTACTTCCAGCTGATGGACCTCCGCGACCTCGATCACGCCGACCAGATCGGCACGGATGTGCTTCCGCTCCTCCCCCGCTGAGTCGTCAGCGGCGGCCCTCGAAGAACGCGCGCAGCCGGTCCGAGGCCCCTTCCTCCTCGACCCCGCCGACGACCTCGACGCGATGCGGAAGCCGCCGGTCGCGCAGAACGTCGTACAGGGAGCCGGCGGCTCCGGCCTTGGCATCCCACGATCCGAAGACGACCCGCTCGATGCGCGCCTGGAGGATCGCACCGGCGCACATGACGCACGGCTCGAGGGTGACGACCAGGGTGCAGTCGGCCAAGTGCCACGTGCCCAGGCGGCGGGCGGCTTCGCGCAGGGCGACGACCTCGGCGTGAGCCGTCGGGTCCCCCGTGACCTCGCGCAAGTTGCGGCCTTCGCCGATGACCTCGCCCGCGGCATCCACGACCACGGCGCCCACCGGGACGTCGCCGTCGGCCGCCGCGGCATCGGCGAGGGCGAGGGCGCGCCGCATCGCGGTGAGGTCGCGGGCGGTGGGCGTCACGGGGTCTCCGGTGAAAGACGGGCGGTGGTCTGCGGGTGGAGCGGTTAGCCTTGAGCCTATGCGTGTCCACGTCGCCGACCACCCGCTCATCACCCACAAGCTCACGGTGCTGCGTGACGTGCAGACGTCGTCGCCGGTGTTCCGCCAGCTCACCGAGGAGCTCGTGACGCTCCTCGCCTACGAGGCGACCCGCAACGTGCGCGTCGACCCGATCGAGATCCAGACTCCGGTCACCACGACCATGGGCGTCAAGATCAGCGAGCCCCGTCCGATCGTCGTCCCGATTCTTCGCGCCGGGCTCGGCATGCTCGAGGGCATGGTGAAGCTTCTCCCCACCGCCGAGGTCGGCTTCCTCGGCATGGTGCGCGACGAAGAGACCTTCGAGCCGACGACCTACGCCGAGCGCCTTCCCGACGACCTCAGCGACCGCCAGTGCTTCGTGCTCGACCCGATGCTCGCCACCGGCGGCTCGCTCGGCGCGGCCATCAACTTCCTCTTCGCGCGCGGCGCGCAGGACGTCACCGCGATTTGCCTGCTCGGCGCCCCCGAGGGTGTCGCGGCGATCGAGAAGCAGGTCGAGGGGCACGACGTGACCCTCGTGCTCGGCGCCGTCGACGAGCGCCTCAACGAGAAGGGCTACATCGTGCCCGGCCTCGGCGACGCGGGCGACCGCCTTTACGGCACGGCCTGAGCGCCCACCAACCGTGCGAAGCCGCTGAGCCGCGCGACCCCCTCGGGGGTCCGCGGAAGGTCGTCGAGCAAAGCGGGTGAGTACACCACGTAGGCGGCCTGCATCGCTCGCGAGATCGCGACGTTGATGCGGTTGCGCAGCAGGAGGAACTCGAGCCCGCGGGGGGCCTCCCGCCCCGATGAGGCGGCGAGCGTCAGGATCGCCACGACCGCCTCCTTCCCCTGGAACCGATCGACCGTGCCGACCGGGACGTCGGCGAAGCCGGCCGCGGCCAGCGCCTCCTCGACGGCGACCTGCTGGGCGTTGTACGGGGTGATGACGATGATGTCGTCGGACCGGAGCGCACGAGGTTCGTGCACGGTGGCGGAATCGCCCGCCCCTCCCTCGGCTCCGGTCCATTCACGTCCGACGAGCTCGGCGACCAATCGGGCGACCTCGGCGGCCTCTTCGCTCGAGAACGTCGCATTTCCGCTGTGGCGCACCGGGACCACGTGCACCCCCGGTTCGACGCCGTCGAGGCGGCGCAGAGCGGTGGAGGGGTGCGCGGCGAGGCGACCCTCGTACGACAGGCGTGACACCGGCTCGGCGACGGCGGGGTGCATGCGGCGCGTGCGGGCGAGGAAGTAGCCGAACTCCTCGGGCACCACCTCGGCTCCGTCGATGATCCACCCGAGCGCCGAGGTGTCGACGGGCTCGGGGTGCGTGCCCTGACTGACCTGCGGCAGCTGCTGGGGGTCGCCCAGCAGAAGAAGGCGCCGCGCCGCGAGCGACACCGCGATCGTGGACGCGAGCGAGAACTGCCCCGCTTCGTCGATCACCAGCAGATCGAGACTTCCGCGGGGGATCCGGGTCTCGTGGCTGAAGTCCCACGCGGTCCCGCCGACGACGAAACCGGTCGCTGCGTTCTCGCCGGTGAACGCCGCGATCCCGTTCTTCGGCAGAACGGTGAAGGAGTGCGAGACGCCCGGGTCCTTCGGCGCTTTCCCGACTCGGGATGCCGGCACCCCCGCCGCGATGACCTGGTCGAGCATGTGCTCGACGGTCGCGTGCGACTGCGCCACGACCCCGACGCGGTACCCGCGATCGGCGACGAGGCGGGCGATGACGTGGGAGCCGACGTAGGTCTTGCCCGTGCCGGGAGGGCCCTGCACGGCCAGGTAGCTGTGGTCCAGGTCGGCCACGCTCCGAGCGATCGCCGCCACGTCGTCGTCGCCGCCTCGGCCGTCGATGCTGGTGACCGGGGCGAGAGCGCCCGAGAGCGTCCGCGGTGGGACCCGGCGGAGGATGTCGGCCGCGGCTCCCTGCGGGATCGCCGGGGCCGCCGCGAGGACGGCGTCGGCCCACGCGTCGATCGCCTTCTGCTGATTGCCGGCGCGGGGCGGCGCGGGTGGGGTGAGGGCGAGTGGCAGGTCGTCCCAGGTCACTCCGTCGGCGGCGATCTCCTCGACGATCGCCCCGTCGTCGAGGACCTCGCGAACGGTCGTACGGCGCGCACCGTGGATCCACCGCGGCCGTGTCTCGAGCGGGAACGGAGCGGGCAGATCGTAGACCGCGAAAGGTTCGGCGTCCGCGCTCAGGCGCGTCCCGGGGGCGACCTCACCGCGAAGCTCGACGAGTCGGCGCTGCGAGCCCCGGCCCGACTCGGGGACATGCCAGTCGGCGACCACCCGCGAACGTGCCGCATCGATCACCACGACGTCACGCGTGTCCTCCCACACCGACAGCGGCTCGCGCAGGCGCAGGAAGTGCGTGGCCCAATAGGTCTTCTCTTCGCGCGGGTAGTAGTCGATGGCGGCAGCGGCGAGACGGAGCGCCGTCGCATCGGGCTCGGCGGCGTCGGCCGCCCACCTCTGCAGGGCTGTGGCGCGCGGCGAAGGCTCATACGCCTGTTCGTCGGGCTCGGCGCCTCGCGCCGGGACGGCGCCCGACTCGCGGGCACGCTCGACCAGCCAATCGCGTAGTCGCCGGGTCGACACGCAGTCGTAGCGGTTGTAGTCGGCGAGATCGTCGAGCACGCGTTGCGCGGCGGTCGTGTCGCCGTCGGCGGCGAGCGCGCGGGCCTCGACGTACTTCACGATGGAGTCGTCTCCGCGCTGGACGTCGCTGGTGCGCACCTCATCGCCCATGTAGAGGGGCTCGAGCTTCTTGATCGAATACGAGCGCGAGCCGACCCGCAGGGCTCGCCGGACGACCGGGTACAGGTCGACGAAGACGCCGTCGCGCAGGAGCCGATCGACGTCCGCCTCTCGAACTCCGTAGCGAGCCGCCATCGTGAGCAGATGGGTCGGTTCGTAGGGGGCGTAGTGGTAGATGTGCATGCCCGGGTACTGCTGACGGCGTAGCGCCACCATGTCGAGGAAGCGCTCGAGGGCCGCTCGCTCCTCGTCGAAGGTGTGCGCCCACAGGGCCCCGTAGGTTTCGCGAGAGTCGACCCAGCCGAAGAGGTAGTCGATGCCCCAGTGCTCACCGACCCCCTCGGTGTAGAGCGGGTCGCCCTCGAAGTCGAAGAACAGGTCGCCGTGGTCGGGCCGGGGAAGCACCCCGAGCGACTTCGGCGCGACGACCTCGAACGTCGGCACGGCGGAGGCGGGGGCATCGCCGCCCGGGACCCCCGCCGGACTCTCGAGCTGCAGACGCGCCTGCGTGCGGAGTGACGCGAAGGTGTCGGCACTCATCGCGGCGGGAGCGGTCGGAGCAGACGCCAGCTGGTCGATGGTCTCGATGCCGCCGGCACGGAGCCGATCGCGCTGGACGGGGCGCATGCCGGCGACCAGAAGCAGGTCGCGGTGCGCGACGACCTCGAGCTCGCACGTCGCGCACCGGCCGCATGCGATGACCCCGAGATCGCCCCGCGCATCGCCCCAGGCGATCGCCGGCCCGGCGACGCCGAGCTCGACCCTCCGGTCGGCGATCAGCGCGCGCAGGCGCTCCCGGCGCAGACCGAAGACCGGGAGGAGGTCGTCGACGCGGTGCGTGCTCGTCGAGCCGTCGCCGAGCAGCAACTGCACCTCGTCCGCGCGCGGGACGCCGAGACGATCGAGCTGATCCACGTAGGCGGCGAGCTGCATGAGTGCGGTCACCCGGGCCCGACGCGCGAGCTTCGTGTCCTGCACGATCCACCGACGCGTTCCCTCGGGCGACGCGTCGGACTCGCGGACGAGGAAGTCGGCGAACCCCACGAACTCATCGGTGGCGAAAGCGGCCTGGTACACCACCTCGACGGACGGGTCGGCCAGAGCCTCGTCGGTGAGGCGCACGGCTTCGGCGAGGGCCTGGGCGTCGGACGATCGGGCCGCCGGGATCTCGCGCACCGCCGCGCCGAAGCGGGCGCGGTCATCGTCGAGCACCCGCAGCTCGTGCGCCGTGCCCAGGCGGGCCGCGCGTTCGAGGGTGGCGTCCTCGGGGTCGTCGACGGGCGCGACGCGACCGATCTTCGCGTCGATGGCGCGCAGCCACGCGAACTCGCACTCCGCCGCCGCCTTGAGGTCGCTGGCGCTCCAGACGATCCGCGCCTCCTGCTCGATGTACCGCATGGTCCTCAACGCTAATCGGGGCCACCGACATCGGGTTCCGCCATCCACAGGCCGGCCTCCTCTCGCAATCCGACCGCCCGGTGTCGGACCGTGCTGACAGACTGAGGGGGTGATCACCGACCTGCCGTTCGAGAACGTGTACCGGCACGGGTTCGCGCGCGTCGCGGCGTGCACGATTCCCGTCGCGGTCGCCGACCCCGCCGCCAATGCCGACGCCGTGCTCGACTCCGCGCGCGCGTGCGACGCTGAGGGCGTCGCCGTCGCCGTCTTCCCCGAGCTGTGCCTCACCGGCTACGCGATCGACGACCTCGTCATGCAGGATCCCCTCCTCGATGCCGTTGAAACCGCTCTCGAGCGCCTGGTGCTGGCATCCGCCGATCTTCTTCCGGTGCTCCTCGTCGGCGCGCCGCTGCGCCACGGCAACCGCCTGTTCAACTGCGCGGTCGTGATCCACCGCGGTCGGGTGCTCGGCGTGGCTCCCAAGGCGTACCTGCCCACCTATCGCGAGTTCTACGAGCACCGCTGGTACGCGCGCGGAGACGACCAGGTCGGTCAGCACATCCGCGTCGCCGGCGAGACGGTGCCGTTCGGACCCGACCTGCTGTTCGAGGCGGCCGACGTACCCGGTCTCACCCTGCACGCCGAGGTGTGCGAAGACGTCTGGGTGCCGATCCCGCCGTCCTCGGGGGCGGCGCTCGCAGGGGCGACGGTGCTCGCCAACCTATCGGGCAGTCCCATCACGATCGGGCGTGCCGACGATCGGAACCTGCTGTCGCAGTCGCAGTCCATGCGGTGCCTCGCGGCCTACGTCTACGCGGCCGCGGGTCAGGGCGAATCGACCAACGACGTCTCATGGGACGGCCAGACCATGATCTACGAGGGCGGGCACCTGCTCGCCACGACCGAGCGCTTCCCCGACGGACCACGGCGCAGCGTCGCCGACGTCGACCTGGACCGTCTGCGACAGGATCGCCTGCGGCAGGGCACATTCGACGACAACCGCCGCACGACCGGCCCCGCGTTCCGGACGGTGTCGTTCGAGCTCGCCCCGCCCGCGACCGACCTCGGTCTGCGCCGCGCGGTCGATCGCTTCCCCTTCGTCCCCGACGATCCGGCTCGCCTCGCACAGGACTGCTACGAGGCGTTCAACATCCAGGTGTCGGGCCTCGTGCAGCGGCTCCGGGCCATCGGCGACCCGCGTCCGGTTCTCGGTGTGAGCGGCGGACTCGACTCCACGCACGCGCTGCTCGTGATCGCCCGCGCCATGGACCGGATGGGGCGTCCGCGCAGCGACATCCTCACCTATACGCTGCCCGGGTTCGCCACGAGCGAGAAGACCAAGCGCAACGCGATCGCCCTCGCCGAAGCCGTCGGCGCCTCGATCGAAGAGATCGACATCCGCCCGGCGGCGACCGAGATGCTCTCGCGCATGGGACACCCCTTCGCGGCGGGGCAGCCCGTCCACGACGTCACGTTCGAGAACGTCCAGGCGGGGCTCCGCACCGACTACCTGTTCCGTCTGGCGAACCAGAACAACGGGATCGTCGTCGGCACCGGCGACCTGTCCGAGATCGCCCTCGGGTGGTCCACGTACGGCGTGGGCGACCAGATGAGCCACTACTCGGTGAACCCCGGCGTCCCCAAGACGCTCATCCAGCACCTCATCCGCTGGGTGATCTCCTCAGGCGAGCTCAGCGATGAGACCGTCGACGTGCTCCAGTCCGTGCTCGACACCGAGATCAGTCCCGAGCTGGTGCCCGCCGGCCAGGACGGCCGGATGCAGTCCACCGAGGACCGTATCGGCCCGTACAACCTGCACGATTTCACGCTTTACCACGTGCTGCGCTTCGGCTTCCGACCGTCCAAGATCGCCTTCCTCGCGGCTCACGCCTGGAGCGATCGGGATGCCGGCGCCTGGCCCCCCGGCTACCCCGAGGCAGGGCGACCGGTGTACGACCTCGTCACCGTGGCGAAGTGGCTCGAGGTGTTCCTGAAGCGGTTCTTCGGCTTCGCGCAGTTCAAGCGCACCGCGATTCCGAACGGACCCAAGGTGTCGCCCGCGGGCTCGCTGTCGCCGCGCGGCGACTGGCGTGCACCCTCCGACGGCAACGCCCGCGTGTGGCTGGCCGACCTGCACGCGGCCGTGCCGGAGGCGTTCCGGAGCGAGTGAGCCCGCGGTCCGCGCGCGACCCCACCCGCTGACGGGCCCTACCAGCCCATCGACCCCGGAACGCCCTTGAACGGGCCCGCGAGGTCGCTCGTCACCCACCCGCCGTAGAAGCCGCCCGGCTGCGGTTCGACCGTCTCGCCGCCCAGCACGACGCGATCCATCGGGCCCGCGTACACGGCGACCCGGTCTTCGAGGATCTCGTACCCGGGCATGGGGTGCGGATAGTTCCAGGCGGCGCGAGCGGCGACCGCTCCCCCACCCCCGTGGACATCGAAGTACCGGGCTCCCCCCTTGAACTCGCAGAACGACGCGCCCTCACCGAGGGTCAGCGCATCGCCGAACGCCACGATGGGCACGTAGTACACCGGCGGATGGCTGGTCTCGACCACACGGACGACGTCATCGGTATCGGCGATCCGCACGCCGCCGAAGTCGATCTGCACGCGCTTGCGGACGCGCTCCACGCGCGGTGGGCGGGGGTAGTCCCACACGGATTCCTGGCCGGGACGAACGGGGTCGGGTACGGGACGCGCCATGCGCCCACGGTACGCCGCGATCCGCATACTCGGGCGATTCCCCGCATACCGGCTCAGGAGGCGCACAGCTTTTCGGTAGCCTGGTGACCGAGGGGGCACCGTGAGCGAACAGAAGACCACGCACGACGGCCGGCGATATCGCGTCTACCAGATCGTCGGCATCGTGCTGGCCGTGCTCTTCCTCGCCCTGGGTGTCGCCGCCTACCTGACCGGCGGAGGACCCATCATCGCCGCCATCGCCGTCATCGGAGGACTCGCCGTGCTCATCGTCTCGATCGTCATGATGGTGCGCTCGTGAGCGCCCCCGAGACCCCCGGCGGCTCCGACGGGAAGAAGAAGTACCCGGCGGGCACCGTCGTCATCTGGATCGCCGGCGCGGGCATCGGCCTGTGGCTGCTCATCAGCGGCCTGATCGGCATCCTGTCCGGAGGCAGCTGAACCGGCGCGTCGCGGGAATGCCCTCCGACGGTGATCGTTGACCTCCACGTCACCGATTTCGACAGGAAGGGCATCATGACGCGTATCGGACGCAGCGACCTCGACATCCTCCCCCTCTCCCTGGGCGGCAACGTCTTCGGCTGGACCGCGGACCGCGACACCTCGTTCGCCGTTCTCGACGCGTTCCACTCCGGTGGGGGCGACTTCATCGACACCGCCGACGCCTACAGCGCCTGGGTGCCCGGCAACTCGGGCGGTGAGAGCGAGACCCTCATCGGCGAGTGGCTCGCCTCGCGCAAGCCCGAGAACGTCGTCGTGGCGACGAAGGTCAGCCAGCACCCTCAGTTCCGCGGGCTGAGCGCGAAGAACATCCGTGCCGCTGCGGAGGCGTCGCTGGCGCGTCTCGGCGTCGACACGATCGACCTGTACTACGCGCACTTCGACGACGCCGACACCCCGCTCGAAGAGACCGTGGCCGGTTTCGCCGATCTCGTGACGGACGGGCTCGTGCGCTACGTCGCGGTGTCGAACTACACCGCGGCCCGTATCCGCGAGTGGATCTCGCTCGCCGAGGCCGCCGGCGCCGACCTGCCGGTCGCGATCCAGCCGCACTACAACCTCGTGCACCGCACCGAGGTCGAGAGCGACATCGTGCCCGTCGCCGAGCAGTACGGCATGTCGCTCGTGCCGTACTACGCCCTCGCCAGCGGGTTCCTCACCGGCAAGTACCGCTCGGCGGATGCCACGGGCGATTCGCCTCGCGCGGAGGGTGCGGCGAAACTCGCCACTCCCGCAGGGCTCAAGCTGATCGACGCCCTTGAAGAGGTCGGTGACGCGCACGGTTCCTCCATCGCGGCGACGGCGCTGGCCTGGCTGCGCCTGCAGCCCACCGTGGCCGCCCCCATCGCGAGCGCCTCCAAGGTGGAGCAGGTCGCCGACCTGCTCGCCAGCGCATCGCTCGAGTTGACGAGCGACGAGCTCGCGCACCTGTCGGCCGCATCCGAGCCCGCACAGGGCTGAGTGACGACTCTCTCCCTCGACTGAACGCCCGCCGCACGCGGAGCGCACCCACGGTGCGTGTTCCGGTGCGGCGGGCGTTTCGTCGCGCGGGCAGGTCGCGCAGGCAGGCGGCGCGAACGCGCGGCGGCGTCGGCGACAATGGTGGGGTGAAGCTCCTCGTCGCCGCCCATGCGTCCGAACTCATCGCCTTCGAGGCGGAGATCACCGGGTTCGAGCGCCTGCTCACCGGAGTGGGCAAGATCCCGGCCGCCTACGCATTGACGCGGGCCCTGTGCGCGGGCGATTACGACGAGATCGTCGTCGTCGGAACCGCCGGAGCGATCGACGACGACGTCCAGGGCGGCATCTACGACATCGCCGCGGCGATCCAGCACGACGTGAAGGGCCTCGACGGCGCCTTCGGCGAGCACGTTTCGCTCCCCGCTCGCGTCGAGACCGGTCACGAGGGCATGGTCATCGCCACAGGAGACCATTTCGTCGACGATGCCGAGACCGTGCGACTCATCCGTGGCCTCGGCGGGAGTCTCGTCGACATGGAGTCCTACGCGCTCATCTGGGTAGCGCAGCAGTTCGGTGTGCCCATTCGCATCCTCCGTGCCGTGTCGGACCGCGCACAGGACGGCGCGACCGAACTCTGGGACGATGTCGTGGAACGGTGCAGTCACGAGCTCCGCGCTGAGATCCGCACCCGCTACGGCGTCTGAGCGCGACCGCGACGCCGCCTGCGCTCAGGGCGTCTGCGAGCCCGAACGCGCTCGACCCGCGAGGTCGGTGACCCCTACGACGAGCGCGAGCGCCAGGAAGACGCCGACCGTGATCATGCCCGACGCGTAGGCGTCGTGGTACAGCACGGCCATGTCGTCTATGCTGCCCTGCTCGCGATAGACCGTCGCGTAGAACAGGGCGAGGGCGATGGCCGTGCCCACGGCCGTGCCGATGCGCTGCCCCAGCTGGCCGACGGATCCGGCGACGCCGCCGCTCTTGACCGGGATGTCGGCGAGGGTGAGCGTCTGGTTCGGCGAGATGACGAGTCCACCGGCGAAACCGCCGAACGTCATGACCGCCGCCATCGCCCAGGGGGTCCACCCGGGGTCGGTGAAGAGGGCGACCAGGACGAGCCCACCGGCGGTGGCGACCATGCCCAGGATCCCCCAGACGACAAGGGGGCGCCCCAGTCGAGTGACGAGGTTGCCGCCGATCCACGAGCTCCCCGCGGATGCCACGGCGAAGCCGATCGTGACCATTCCCGCGAACACGGGTTCGAGGCCGAGTCCTCCCTGGAGGAACAGGGTGCCGAGAAGGAACATCGCGGGAACGGCCGAGAAGTAGGCGGTCGAGATGAGCACGCCGTTGCGGTAGGACGAGAGGGAGAAGATCGAGAACGGCATGAGCGGCATCCGGCCGCGCTCCGCATATCGCCGTTCCCAGAAGACGAAACCCGCGGCGAACACGACAGACGCCACGAGGAACCACCAGCGGTGCGGGTTGTCGTCGGGGCTGCCCGTCGTGAACAGGAACGGCCACATCAACGACAGGATCGTCAACGCGAACAGTACGACGCCGACCGGGTCGAGATCGAGCTTGCGGTGCGATTTGGTGCGCGTGTCGGGAAGCAGCCACGCCGCCAGGGCGATGACGATCGCGACGAGCGGGACGTTGATCCAGAAGATGAGCCGCCAGCCGTCGGTGTCGCCGCCGATGGCGATGAGCAGACCGCCCAGGGTCGGACCGAAGGCGGTCGCGATGCCGATCGTGGCACCGAAGAGCCCGAACGCGCGGCCTCGCTCTTTGCCCTGGAACAACTGCTGGACGAGCCCGAGCACCTGGGGCATCTGGATGCCGGCCGCGACGCCCTGCAGAAGGCGAGCGGCCAGAAGCACGGTGGTGTTCGGCGCGAGCGCGCAGGCCAGGCTCGTCACGAGGAACAGTGACAGGCCGACGAGGAAGAGCATCCGCCGAGAGCGGAGGTCGCCCAGGCGTCCGGCCGGCACGAGTACGAGGCCGAAGGTCAGGATGTAGCCCGAGACCACGAGCTGCAACTCGGTCGGGCCGGCGTTCAGTGCCGCCTCGATCGAGGGGAGTGCGACGTTGACCTTCGTGAGGTCGAGGATCGTCAGCGCCGCGACCGCGACCGCGACCCAGTAGGCACGCCACCGATGCCGCGGCGACAGCACGATGTCACGCGTGGGGGGATGGGCGGAATCCGTGGGCGCAGAGGGAGGAGTCATCGACGCCGACGGTACTCCGGGGGTCGGACACCGGACCCGGGCTTGCGCGCGGGGGCATCTCGTCCTCTGCGGACGCGGGGGTCAGTCGACGTCGCGGCGGGCGAAGACCGCGCGCAACACGAAGAACACGATCACGGCGACGACCGCGACGGCGAGGAGGCGGAAGGCGAAGGCGATGAGCGAGAACAGGATGTTCACGAGCACCCACGCGATGATCACGGCGACGACGACGCCGAGGATGGTCCAGAGGGTGCTTTTGCGCATGCGTCCAGCCTAGAACCGGGGACCGGGGCTGCCGGCCGTGCTCTCAGCCGACAGTCGCACCCACCCCCTGTCGGATCACACTCGGGCCTCGGGTCGTCGCGGTGACGTGCAGCTGAGCGGGCAGCTGGTCCTTCATGGCCGCGACATGACTGATGACTCCGACTGTTCGGCCTCCCTGCCGCAGTTCGTCGAGCGTTCTCATGGCGAGGTCGAGGGTGTCGTCGTCGAGCGATCCGAATCCCTCGTCGATGAAGAGCGTGTCGAGCCGGATGCCGCCCGCTCTCGCCGTGACCACCTCGGCCAAGCCGAGAGCCAGCGCGAGCGACGTGAGGAACGTCTCGCCGCCCGACAGCGACTGCGGGGGGCGACTCTGCCCGGTGAAGGCGTCGACCACCTCGAGGCCCAACCCGCTCGCGGCACCTCGGGCGGCCAGGGCGTCGCTGTGCTGCAAGCGGTACCGGCCGGACGACATGTGGTCGAGCCGCAGATTGGCCGCGGCCACGATCTCTTCGAGCTCGGCCGCGAGCACGAAGGTCTCGAGCGTCATCCGACGCGTGTTCGGAGCGCGCCCGGCCACGGTGTCGGCGAGGCGGGCGATCACGGCGTGCTCGTCGGAGAGCGCCGCCACCGCCGTGTGCCCGGCGTCGGCGCGCTGCGAGAGGCCCCTCAGACGGTCGGCCAGCGCGCGAGCCGAGGCGTGCGCCGCGGACGAACGCTGGACGGCCTCACGCGCCTCGGCGACGGCGAGCGCGAACGGAGCCAGGTCGACGGGCTCGTCGGGGGCGTCGACGAGGAGCAACTCGAGATCCAGCAATCGCTGGCGGACGGAGGCGACCGCCGCGTCGTGCTCCGCGATCGCCGTGTCGAGGCGGTGCCGCTCCGACGCCGGCCGGAGAGCCCGGGTCACGGCCTCGACGTCTGCGAACGGGCTGTCGGCCACGAGGCCCGCGACGATCGCTGCGGTCTCGCTCTCATGCGCGATCGCGGTCTCGAGCAGATCCTGCGCGGCGACGAGCTCGCGCACCACTTCTCGTCGGGAGCGAAGGTCGCGCTGCCGCTCGGCCACGCTGTCGGAATCTCCGCGCGCCGCGGCGACCTCGACGCGCAGGATCTCGATCCGCTGCTCGGTGAGCGCGAGGGACTGGCGGGTGTTCGCGAGCTTCTCCGAGAGGCCGTCGATACGCTCGGCGATCGACGCATCGAGTTCTGCCACCCGCGCCCGTTCCTCCTGCACGCGCTCGTGCTCGTCGACCTCGGCCTCAGCCGAGGTGAGGGCCTCTTCCGTCTGGGCCAGACGCTCCTCGAGGACCTCGACGCTCTCTCCGCCCGCGAGAGCTGCGGCCAGCGTGTGCGCGTCACGCGCGACGCGCGCGGCGTCGGAGGCGAGTCGGTCCTGCTCGACGGCGACGTTCTTGCGATCTTCGGCGGCGTTGATCTCGTCGTCGGACACGGGAGCATCGTCACCGCGCGCGGGGTGCGGATGCTCGCGCGCTCCGCACACGGCGCACGGTTCGCCGTCGACCAGATCGTGGGCCAGCTCGACGGCGGCACCCGCGAGACGACGGCGGAGAAGGGCGGTCCAGGCGTCGACGGCACGCTGCACCTCGTCGGCACGGACGAGAGCCGCCAGATCCGCCCGTTCGCGTTCCTCGAGCAGGGCCGCGGCGCGGCGCGCGGCCTCGAGCCGGCGAATCACGTCGTCTCGCGCGGTCGCCGCGGTCGACTTCCGGGTCTCCGCTCCGGCCAGTCGCATGAGTCGCTCATCGAGGCCGCGCAGAAGCTCCGGAACCTCGAGTCGCCCGTCGATCAACGCGTCCCGATCCGCGGTGGTGCGGGCGAGGAGCGCGGTGAACCGGTCGGCTTCGGCGACGAGCTCGTCAAGTTCGACCTCGGCGGCGAGTGCCGACTCGCCCCGGGCGAGCAGGGCGGTGATCTCGTCGTCGCGGGCGACGAGCTCTGCCCGGTCGACGCCGACCTCGAGGGACGACGCGGAGCCGACCGGCTCGCCGAGCCGACGGGCCTTCTCGATCGCGGCGCGGGAGCGGTCCCGGGCGGAGGCGAGCCCCCTGCGCGCCGACTCGGCCGCCTCGATCGCGCCGCGGAGGGTCTCGGCCTCGGCCGCGGCGGAAGACTCATCGCGCGCGTCGGACATCCGGGCGTCGTCCGCCTCGAGGGCCGTCAGGCGAGCGCGAAGACGTGCGCGATCGTGTTGCCGCTCGGTGAGGGCGGTCGCTTCGCGCTCGGCGATCAACGCCCGATCGAGACGCGCGTTGCTGTCGTCGCGTTCGCGCGCAGCCGACTCGACGCGGTAGTCGGCGCGTTCCACCGCTCGCACGACGCGGGCGACACGTTCGCCGACTCCGAGCGCTGCACCCGCGTCCGATTCACCTTCGACCGCGCCGACCGTCGAGGCCTCGGCGTCGAGCTCGAGGGCGAGACGCTCGGCTTCGTCGAGGAGGGTCGCGACCTCGACGCCCTCGGTGGCGAGACGCTCGGACGCGCGCTTGCGGCGTTCGTCGAGATCGGTCGCGTACTGCTCGAAGGACCGGGTACCGAACAACGTTCGAAGCAGGCTCAGTCGTTCGTCGTTCTTGGCGAGGAGGAAGCGCGCGAAGCGGTTCTGCGCCAACAGGATGACCTGGAGGAACTGCTGCTGGGTCAGACCGAGGATCTCGTCGAGACGAGCGGCGACATCGACCGGACGCGCGGCCACGCCCGTCCACCCTTCGGGAGCGAGGACCTCGAGCAGCGCCCGATGAGGCTCTTTCGTCGTCCCTCCCCCGCGTCGCTTCGGCCGCTCGAACTCCGGAGACCGAGTGATGCGCCAGCGCTCGCCCTCGGCGCTGAACTCCAGTGTCACGCGGGTCGGGTCGTCGGGCTCGCAATGGTCGCTGCGCAGGCGGCGCTCCGCACCGTCGTACCGCGGAACGCCCCCGTACAGGGCGTAGCAGACCCCGTCGAGCACGCTCGACTTACCGGCTCCGGTGCGTCCCGTGATGAGGAAGATGCCGTCAGCGGTGAACACGTCGAAGTCGACGGTCTGCGCCTCGAGGAACGGCCCGAACCCCTCGAGGACGAGGCTGTGGAGCTTCACGCCGTGGCCTCCGCGACGGACCGGCCGTCGAGCACCTCGCGGATGAGGGCGCGCTCGGCCTCGGAGGCCCCTTCTCCCTCGCGGACGTGGGCGAGGAAGGTGTCGATGACCTCGCCGTCGTCGCGCGCGGACCGCACCCGTCGGGCGTACCCCGACCCGTCGTCGGGCAGGGTCTGAGCGGGGAGGTGGACGACCGTGGCGCACCACGGGAAGCGCGCCTGCAGCCGGCGCATGGGATCGGGCTGTGGAGTGGAGTCGGTGTACTCGGCGCGCACCCAGTGCTCGTGGAAGTCGGCGAAGCGATCGTCGGTCAGGAGGTCGTCGAGGGGGGCACGGAGGGTGACGAGCGGGCGGAGAACGGGCAGGTCGAGCCAGGTCACGTTCGCGAGCCCGTCGGCGTCGAGATCCACCAACCAGGATCCGCGCGGTTTGCCCGCCTCACCGAAGCTGTAGTGCACCGGCGCTCCGGCGTATCGGACGCGGGTGGAGATCTGCTGGCGGCCGTGGATGTGTCCGAGGGCGACGTAATCGGGCCCGTCGAAGGCGGAAAGCGGAACCACGTCGAGACCCCCCTGGCGGATCTCGCGCTCCACCCCCGGCGTCGCGTCGACGCCTGCGGCGAAGCAATGAGCCGCCACCACCGAACGCCCACCGCGCTCGGCGAGGTCGGCGCGGACGAGGTCGAGGGCGTGCTGCATGGTCTGTGCCTGGCTGCGCAGTTCGACGCCCTCCCAGAGGTGGCGCACGATGGCGGGCTCGAGGTACGGGATGCCGTAGAAGTGCACGGAGCCGTGCTCGTCGTCGATGGTCACCGGGGTACCCACGGCGTGGGGGGCGGTGACGACCGTGATCTCGTCGCGCAACAGAGCGGACTGGAAGCCGAGACGGGCAGCCGAGTCGTGGTTGCCGCTCGTGACGATGACACGCGCTCCGGCGGCCGCCAGCGACGCCAGGGTCGACGTCAAGACCGGATAACAGGCCGCCGAGGGGGCCGCGGAATCGAAGACGTCGCCCGCGACGATCACCACGTCGACGGAGTTCTCGCGCACCTGCGCGACGAGGGCGTCGAGGACGCCGCTCAGCGCATCGAGGGTCGAGTGCCCGTGGAAGGAGCGCCCGATGTGCCAGTCGGAGGTGTGCAGGATCCGCATGCAGACACGGTACGTCGCACCTCCGACATCGGCTCGCAGCAAACGCCCGACCCGACGGGTTCGTCCCACGGAAAAGCCCCGCCGCCGGGTCTTTCCGGGGCGGGGCGTTCTCGAGGGATCAGGAGCCCGAGACCTCCGCGGCCAGGGCGCGGATGCGGTCGTCGCCCAGGTCGAGGCCGATGTCGCGGAAACGCTGACGCAGCACGTCGGCGATGCGCTCCTCGCTCTTGTCGCCGACGTCGGCGCGCGTCTGCACGACGACGCCGGCGATGCGGGCCTCGTCGTCGGTCGGGTGGGTGTCCATGGCCGGTTCGGACTGCTCGTCGGGTCGCGAGATCTTGCGATCGCGGTGCACAGCGCCGCCGACCGAGTCCGCGGCGTCTGCTCCCCCGTCGGGACCGCTGGTGGGCTGGGGCGCCCGAGTCTCATCCGTCATGTCAGTCCTCCGTGCTCAGGTCGGGGTCGATGCCCTGGCTGGCGGCATCCCCCTCGATGGGGTCCGAGGGCTCCGCGTCGTTGAGGCGCGGCGAGCCCTTCGCGTGCTCGTTCTGCTCTGCGGTCTCACCGTCGGCGACGGCGCCGCTCTCCCACCCACCGGGAGGGTCGGCGTTGATGACACCCTCGGGCAGGTCGCGGTCGTCTGTCATGACTTCCCCTTTCGACCCGACCAGCTTCGTCGGGCGGGCGGAGGACCCGGCAGGGGTTGACGGCCGGACGCGGTCTGCGTAGGCGCTCGGTTCAGGAGGCGGGTCGCTGGTGCAGGATGGCCGCCCGCTCGGGGTGGGCTTCGAACCACTCCCCCACGTACCAGCACACGGGCAGGATCTCGCGGTCGCCCGCCGCCTCGATCGCGTCCACCGCGCGCTCGGTGATCACGGCGGCGTAGCCGTGTCCGCGGAAGGTGGGGATGGTGAAGGCGCGAGTCAGGGCGACCGTGCGCCCGTCGTCGCGATAATCGAGGACCGAGACGAGGTCGTCTCCATCGTGCAACGTGTAGCGGGACGCGGTCTTGTCGTCGGCGAAAAGCAGGTCAGCCATGACGGAGAGGCTACGCCGCCCTCGATGGACGGGCTCCGTCGCGGCAGAGTGCACGGTGCGACGGCCCGGGAGGCCGCGAAACTGAGCATGATGCGCGCCCCTGACGGCATCCATGCCGATTTGACGAGGTCGGACACGCTGCGTCATAATCCCCCCATGACTCTCAACGCGCGTTCTCTGTCCGCCCGGGAGGCGAACAGGACTGCCGGCATGATGATGCCCGGCCGCGTTGCGCTGTGTTGTCGAATGTGCCGCTAACAGCGACCCTCGCTCGGACCACCTCGGTTTCTGAACACCGACGTCGTCCCTCGGCCGCCTGACGTCCGCGTCGATCACGCGTACCCCGGCACCGCACTCCGGCCCTCCGGCCTCTCCCTCCCGTCGAACCCCGCTCTCGTTGACGCCCGGGTTCACACACCCAAGGATTCTCTCCTCATGTCGATCTCCGCCGTTCTCGACCGCCCCTCCACCGCCGCCGCCCGTCCCGCCGCCCGCGACGCCGCTCCCCACGCGACCGCAGCGTCGGCCCCTGCGGCTCGCCCCGCCGCCCCCGCCACCACCGCCCCGCGGGGCTTCGCTCTCTACGTCGGCATCGACGAGGCGAAGGCCGCCGCCGCCGGCGTCAGCCTCGGTACTCTCGTCGAAGCCCTCCGCCGTACGCTCGGCGAGCTGGCCCCCGCCGCCGAGACCTACGCGACGGTCGCCCTCGCCCCGGTCGGGTCCGGTGGCCGCGACGTGGACGTGGTGCGTCTCGCCCTGCACGAGCCGTCGGCGATCGCACGCACCAAGGACGAGCCCGCCGAAGAGGACCGCGCGCCGGGAGGCGTCGTGGTCGACATCTCGCGCAAGCGCGTGCTCATCGACGGCGAGTCCGCTGCGTTCACGTTCAAGGAGTTCGAGCTGCTGCAGTACCTCGTTCTGCGCGAAGGCCGCACGATCGAGCGCACCGAGCTGGTGGCATCCCTCTGGGAGGGCTCGACCGACGATGACGCCCCGGGCGAGCGCACCATCGACGTGCACGTGCGGCGCCTGCGCGCGAAGCTCGGCGTGTACGAGGACATCGTGCGCACCGTGCGCGGCGTCGGGTACCGCTTCGACCGCCACGCCGACGTGTCGATCCGCTACGGACACGGCACCCCCTCGCCCGACCGGTTCTGACGCCTCTTCCCGCTCTGCGGGAGCGGATGCCGCGATGTCGGCGCTCGGACGTAGGGTGTCGGCATGAGGTCGATCGGAGTCCGCGCGCATCACGCGCCGCGTGAATCGGCCGCTCCCGCGGGCGACCCGATCGAGTCGGAGTACCGCCCCGCCCGTCCGGTCGACATCGGCCGTGCCGTCGCGGCACAGCGTCACGGTGCGAACGACCCCACGTACTTCGCCTCGCAGCCGCTCCCGGCCGGGGGCGTCGTCTGGCGGGTGAGTCGCACCCCTCTCGGGGTCGCCACCCTCGCCTTGCGCATGCGCGTCGGCGGTGCGGTCAAGGCCGCGGCGTGGGGGCCGGGAGCCGAGTGGGCTCTCGACCAACTGCCCGCGCTGTGCGGTCGCGACGACGATCCCGACGGTTTCGACGCGTCGCGGCATCCGTCCGTCGCCGAGTGGCATCGCCGGCACCCCGACCTCCGTATCGGCCGCACCGACCTCGTCTTCGATGCGCTGGTCAGCGCCATCATGGAGCAGAAGGTCACGAGCATGCAGGCCTTCTCCGCCTGGCGGAGCATCGTCACCTGGTACGGCGAGCGCGCTCCCGGTCCGACCCCTCGGCCGATGTTCGCTCCTCCCGACGTCGACGGATGGCGCCTCGTCCCCTCGTGGGCGTGGCATCGCGCGGGTCTCGAGCCGCCGCAGTCGCGCACCATCGTCGAGACGTCGCGCCGGGGGGCCTCCATCGTCCGTGCCGCCGAGGCGGCCGTCGACGGCGAGGCCCGCGATCGCGTCTTCATCAGCCTCCGCGGGGTGGGCATCTGGACGAGCGCCGAGACGCGGATCCGTGCTTTCGGCGATCCGGATGCCGTGAGCGTCGGCGACTACCATCTCTCCCATCAGGTGGGTTTCGCCCTCACCGGGCATCGCACCGACGACGACGGCATGCTCGAGCTGCTCGAGCCGTTCGCCGGGCACCGTCAGCGCGTCATCCGTCTGATCTATGCCGGCTCTGCGCTCGAACCGCGCCGCGGCCCGCGCCTGCACCCCGAGGATCACCGCGATCGGTGACCCCTAGGCTGAGCCCATGACGCAGACGGGAACGGGCTGGCCACGCGGACGGACGTACTGGGTTCTCGGGAGCGTGCTCCTGCTCGGCCTGGGGGTGCTGTTCGGCCTCGTGTGGCAGAACGTGTGGCTCGGCATCGTCATCGCCGCCGCCGTGTCGGTCGGGTGGCTCCTCGCTTACGAGTCGAGCCGCGGACGCAACGTCGGGGTGAACGACGAGGACAACGGCATCCAGCTCTAGGTCAGCGCTCGCCGGCGAGGTGGGTGCGCCGCATCGGCACGTGGGGAATGCCGTCCTCGGCGAAAGGGGCCCCCGACACGACGAAGCCGAACCGTCCGTACCAGGAGGCGAGGTGCGCCTGAGCGTCGAGCAGGATCGGGATGCCGGGAGCCTCGGCATCCAGAAGATCGATCGCCGCCCGCATGAGGTCGGCGGCGATGCCGCGCCCTCGAGCCGCGGGAGCGGTGGCGACCCGGCCGATGCGCGTGTTCCCCGCCTCCCGGAGAACGCGGAGCGTCGCGCGGATCTCGTCGCCATCGGCGGCCCAGAACAGTTCGGCGCCGGGCTCGATGTCGCGGCCGTCGATCTCGGGGTAAGCGGCCTCCTGCTCGACCACGAACACGGCCACTCGCATCCAGAGGATGCGGTACAGCGTGAGCGGGGCGATGTCGGCGACAGCGGAACGATGCACGGTGACGGCCATCCCTCGACCGTACAACGGCCGGCGAGGCCGATCCGCGCTCTCGCCTGGACCCCTGTCGGAGGTGCGCGGTAGCCTGCGGCCATGTCTTTCCAGGCGTATCTCGACAACATCGAGACCAAGACGGGTCTCACCCCGCGGCAGTTCGTCGCCCTCGCCGCCGAGCGCGGTTTCGGTCCGGGCACGAAGGCGACCCCGATTCTCGAATGGTTGAAGGACGACTACGACCTCGGGCGCGGCCACGGCATGGCCCTCGTGCACGTGATCACGAAGGGCCCGCAGATCGGCGACACGCACGTCGGCCGCAGCGGGCCGCACGGCGACAAGAGCGACACCCTCTGGCTCGACGGCGCGGCGTCGAATCCGAACCCCTAGCCTTCCGCCGAGAAGCGTCTCGACGCCGCGATCTGCTCGCCGACCCGCCGCAGGGCCAGAATGAGCGGCTCGACGAGTGCGGTGCCGAGCACGACGTAGCGCACAGCGTCGTCCATCGACGTCTCGGGTGTCGCGGCGAGCTCCGCCTCGCCGATCGCGGCGAGATGCGTGACGTAGCTGTCCATCACCGACGGCGGCACGGTGAACCCGGCGCGATCGAGTGTCGCGAGGGCCTGGGCGACGGCACGGAGCTGGTCGGGAAAACAGTCGACGGGCGATCCGCCCATGCGCTCGAGCAGCGCGGTCGCCGCGGTCACGTCGAGGTCGCCGTCGACCACCGGGGTCACGGCGGCATTGGCGGCGCCGAGCAGGTCGTAGGGGTTCTCGGGCGGCTCTTCGAGCACGCCGATCACCTTGCGCACCCCCGCGATCCCGACGCCCGCGTCGACGAGCGCGCGGATGACGCCGAGGCGCTGGACGTGCGAGGCTGCGTAGCTCGCCTGCGTCGGCGAGGTGCGCTCGCCCTCGGGCAGCAGTCGCTCGCGCAGGTAGTACTTGATGGTGGCGACGGGTACTCCGCTGGTCGCCGACAGTTCCGAGATCCGCACCGCTCGCCCCTTGACTCGATAGCAAGACTATCCAACACTGGATAGTGACACTATCGAGTGAGGACGAGCCATGGCATCCATCAATCCGGGACGAACGACCCACCGCTACGACGGCGAGCTCGTCGTCTTCCACATCGGCATGACGGTCAACAAGTGGTGGCGACCCGACCAGTGGATGCCGCTGATGGGCGACATGCCCAGGATGCTGCGCGAGCTGAGCACCGACCCCGACTCCGGGCTCCTCGGTTTCACGATGCTGCTCGGCTCCCGGGGTCCCTACCTCGTGCAGTACTGGTCGTCGCTCGACAAGCTCTACGCCTACGCCTCGGCGCCGACCCAGGAGCACCGGCCCGCCTGGACGCGTTTCAACCAGCGGGCGCGGAAGACCCCCGGCGCGGTCGGCATCTGGCACGAGACGCACGTGGTCGAGCGCGCCGAGACCATTTACGTCGCAACCCCGCCGATGGGTCTGCCGCGGGCGACCGAGATCGTGCCCGTCGCCTCGCGACACGACCGGGCACGGGCACGCGTGGCCGACGGTCGCACGGGTGGTGCCGCCGCGCCCGCCGGAGCGACAGACTGAGGGCATGGCCTCGATCCTCACCACCGCCGAAGAACTGCACGACGCCCTGTCCGCGGGCCGCTACGCCGACGGCGGTCCCGTCCGGGTGCTCGACGTGCGCTGGCGACTGGACCGCCCCGACGGGCGGCCCGACTACCGCGCCGGACACATCCCGGGCGCGCAGTACGTCGACCTCGACCACGACCTGGCCACTCACGGCGCACCGACCGAGGGCCGGCATCCGCTCCCCTCCCTCGAGTCGTTCGAGCAGACCGCCCGTCGGTGGGGTATCGACGAGGGCGACACCGTCGTCGTCTACGACGACCTGAAGAACATGTCGAGCGCCCGCGCCTGGTGGCTGCTGCGCGCGGCCGGGGTCGCCGACGTGCGCCTGCTAGACGGGGCGCTGACGGCGTGGACCGAGGCCGGCTTCGCGCTCGAGGAGGGGGATGCCGCGGCTCCCGCCCCCGGCTCGATCTCGCTGGCCTACGGCGCGATGCCCACCCTCGCACTCGACGAGGTGGCCGCGTTCGCCGACGAGGGTCTGCTGCTCGACGCGCGGGCAGGCGAGCGCTATCGCGGCGAGGTGGAACCCATCGACCCGCGCGCGGGACACGTGCCCGGGGCGGTGAGCGCCCCGACCACCGAGAACGTCGGCGGCGACGGCCGCTTCCGCTCCCCCGACGACCTGCGTTCGCGATTCCGGATGCTGGGGGCCGAAGACGGCATGAGCGTCGGCGTCTACTGCGGGTCGGGCGTGACGGCGGCGCACCAGGCGGTCGCCCTGACGCTCGCGGGCTTCGAGCCGCGGGTCTTCGCCGGGTCGTGGAGCCAGTGGTCGAACCACCCCGAGCTGCCCGTGGCGACGGGGCCGGAGCCGCGCTGAGGCCCGGTCCCCTCCAGAGATCCAGGGACCGTCCGCGGAGTCACGCCCAGAGGTCGCTGACGGGGATCTCGCGAGCGAGAACGTTCTGCGCCGCCCGGTGCCCCGAGAGCAGTGCACCGGGGACGGTGGCGGGGTCGTCACCCCACGTCGCTTCTCCGGCGAGATGCAGCACCCCGTCGACCGGGGTGGCGAGTTCGTCGTGGTCGGCGCCGACCGAACCGGGGAGCATGTACGCGTACGACCCCCGTGAGAACGGGTCGTCCTGCCAACGCGTGACGATCGCGCTCGTCGGATCGGGCACACCGTCGCCGTAGAGGCGGCGCAGCTGGACCATGGTCGACGCGATGATCCGCTCGTCGCTCCACTCGCGCGTCGCCACCGCAGCGGGACCCGCGGCGAACGTGAGCAGGGCGGGCTCGTCGTGAAGCCGACCGAGGTCGTACCAGGAGTGCCACCACTCCCCCTCGTCGCCGAGCTGACGGATGCCGTAGACCCCGGCATCCCAGAATCGCTCAGCGAAGCGCAGCACCACCTTCTCGAAGGCGTTCATCCGGAGCAGCCCGAGCGCCCGGCGATGCGGCTGCGGGAGAGGGGGCTCGATCACCAGGCCTCCGGCGTGCAAGACGCCGACGGGGACCGTGACCACGGCCTCCCTCGCCACGAACGTCCCGCGGTCCGTGTCGACCACGACGCCGGCGGCCGAACGCTCGACGCGCGAGACGACGTGACCGAGACGGACGTCGAGACCCACCGCGAGGTTCGTCGCGAGCTCGTCGTAGCCCCGGGGGAAGACGACCTCGTCGCCGTCGACGGTGTCATCGTCGAGACCGTGGGCACCGAGCTCGGCCATGCCGATGCCGTACTGCTCCTGAGCGCGGCGGTCGTTGTACTCCCGCACACGCTCCCTACGCTCGGCATCCCAGTCCTGTAGAGCGAGAGCACGCTCGACGACGTCCGCGTAGGTCGCGTCCGGCTCGGCGTCGCCGATGACGCGCGTGAGCGTCGCGTTGAGCGCGCGGATGTCTGCGGCGTATCCCGCCACCGCGTCGACGTCGAGGCGCCGACCCCGGGCGTCGAAGTACGCCAACGGGCGGGAGTCGGGCTGATACCCGCCGACGGTGAACTCCACCATCGGCATGCCGAAGGCTCGCGCCGCGTCCGCGACGGGGCTGTCGGTGATGCCGTGGATCCACGATGCGCCGCGATCGGTGACGTGGCCGCCGGAGCGATCGGTGAACACGCGCCCACCCACCCGGTCCCGCGCCTCGAGCACGACGACCCGGTGCCCGCCCCGCACGAGGAGACGAGCGGCGGCGAGCCCCGAGATCCCCGCCCCGACGACCAGAGTGTCGACGGTTTCCATGGGCCCTCCCGCGTGCTCGATGTTCCGGCGACGCTACTGCGGGCGGCGAGCTCTCGGCATCCGCCACTGTGGCGTGCGAGCGGCGGCGGGCTGGACGCGGTGTACACACCGCACGGTTCAGGCGACCGGCGCCTCTTCATCGCGGCGCTCGGGAACCGTACCCTTACGGCCGTAGCGCAGCCAGAAGAACAGGTAGCAGAGCCCCACGAACGGGATGCCGAAGTACAGGGCGGCGACCTGGTTCGGGTCGAACGCGATCGCCACGATCGACGCGGTCAACAGCACGAAGGCGAGGATCGGCACGAGCGGGTACATCGGCGTGCGGTAGGCGAGGGTCGAGAGGTCTCCTCCCTCGCGCAAGAACTGGCGCCGGTGGAAGAACTGCGCAGCGACGATCGCCATCCACACCGCCACCGCCGCGAAGCCGGCGATCGACACGAGCACGATGTACACCGTCTCGGCGGCGACGACGCTGGTGATCAGTGAGACGAGGCCGATCGCGAGGCTCACCAGCAACGCCACCATCGGGATGCCGCGGCGCGTGAGCTTCGTGAAAGCGCGCGGCGCGTACCCCTCTTCAGCGAGGGAGAAGAGCATGCGCGCGCAGGAGTACAGCCCGCTGTTGCCCACCGAGAGCAGGGCCGTGATGACGACGAAGTTCATGATGTCGGCGGCGTAGGGCACCCCGACGATGTCGAAGACCTCGACGAAGGGGCTCTCGCTGACGCCGGCCTTGTCGTACGGCAGGAGCGCCGCGATCACGACGATCGAGCCGACGAAGAGCACGAGCAGGCGCAGCACCGTCGAGCGCAGCGCGCGGGGGATGTTGCGGGCCGGGTCCTTGGTCTCGCCCGCGGCGACCCCGACGATCTCCGCCCCACTGAAGGCGTAGAACACGGCGAGCGAGGTGATGAGCACTCCGCCGAGACCCGCGGGCAGAAGCCCCTCGGGCGTGACGAAGTTGCTCAGCAGCACCGCCTCGTGCGGCTCGGACGAGAGCGGGGTGAAGCCGAAGATCGCCATGCCGCCCAGCACGATCAGGGCGACGATCGCGAGCACCTTGATGAGGGCGAACCAGAACTCGGTCTCACCGAACACGCGCGCCGAGATGGCGTTGAGGGTGAACAGCACCGCGGCGAAGACCACGCACCACACCCACACGTCGACGTTCGGGAACCACCTTTGCATGAGGATCCCGGATGCCGTGAACTCCGACCCCAGCGCGACGACCCAGCACAGCCAGTACAGCCACGCCGTGGCGAAGCCCGTCGCCGGCCCCATGGTGCGCGCGGCGTAGATGTGGATCGAGCCCGAGACGGGGTAGGTCACCGCGAGCTCGCCGAGGCACACCATCACGAGCCACACGACGAAAGCGCCGAGCAGGTACGCGAGCACGGCTCCGAGCGGACCCGCCTGGGCGATCGTGTAGCCCGAGCTCAGGAAGAGACCCGACCCGATGACGCCGCCGAGGGCGATCATCACGAGGTGGCGCGCGTCCATCGCGCGGCGGAGCTGCCTCTTCGGCTCGCCCGACTCGGCGCGGTCGACGGCGGGACCCGAGGGTCGGTTCATGAGGGTTCTCGCATTCGTCCTCGAGGGCCGCGCGTTCGGGCGACCGCACGTCAGAGTAGTTGATGACCGCTGGCTACGCTGAATGGAGCGCACCGAGTCCAGTCGGTGCCGGAGGAAGGACGGCGAGATGGCAGAGCGCCCCGACCGCACCGACAGCGACACGCTCGCCGAGGCGAGTCTCGCCGTCCACGGCGGCAAGCAGCTCGACAGCACTCGCGCTCTGCGCACGCCGCTGGTCATGTCGAACTCCTACGAGCTCCCCGAAGACCCGAGCGAGATCAGCTGGTCGGCCACCGCGCCCGGGCTCTACACCCGCAACACCGGCGTCAACCAGCTCGCCCTCGAGCGCAAGCTCGCCGCCCTCGAGGGCGGAGAAGAGGCCGTCGCCCTCGCCTCCGGGGTCGCCGCCCTCCACGCGGTGTTCTTCACGCACGTGCGCGCGGGCGACCACGTCGTGGTGAGCGACGTCGTCTACGAGGCCACCTGGCGGCTGTGGAGCGAGCTGCTCCCCCGCCGCTACGGCATCCATGCCACCTTCGTCGACATCTCGGATCCGGATGCCGTCCGCGCGGCGATGCGGCCCGAGACGAAGCTCGTGTGCGTCGAGGCGATCGCGAACCCGACCACCAAGGTCACGGACGTCGCCGCGATCGCGGACATCGCGCACGCGGCCGGCGCGCTGCTGATGGTGGACTCCACCTTCACCCCGCCTCCGTTCTACCGACCGCTCGCCGACGGTGCCGATCTGGTCGTGCACTCGCTGACGAAGTACATCAACGGTCACGGCGATGCGATGGGCGGGGCGGTGATCGGGCGGTCGGAGCTGATCGAGCCGATCAAGGCCGACGCGATGGTCGACGTCGGCGGCGTCATCTCGCCCTTCAACGCCTGGATGATCGAACGTGGATCCGTGACGCTGCCCCTGCGCCTGCGCCAGCACCTGTCATCGGCGGAGCGGATCGCCGCGTTCCTCGAGGCCGACCCCCGGGTGGCGTTCGTCGCCTACCCGGGCCTGCCCTCGCACCCGGGCCATGAGACCGCGCGGCGCCAATTCGGCGGGCGCGGATACGGCGGCATGATGGCGTTCGCCGTCGACGGCGGACCCGACGCGCAGAACCGCATGGTCGGTCAGCTCCGCCTCGTCACCTCGGGGTTCTCTCTCGGTCACGACGACAGCCTCATCGTGCACACCGCCGCGGACGGACCGCGGACGGTGACGTATCCGGAAGAGTTCCGACGCTACGGGCACCTGCGGTTGTCGGTGGGTCTGGAGGATCCCGACGACCTGGTCGCCGATCTCGCGGCGGCGCTGGACGCGTCGGGCGTCTGAGCTCGCCCTACGACTCGGGGAACAGTTCGCGGATCGTCGTGACGACGCCGTGGTCGAGATTCGAGGGGGCGCGGTAGCGCGCGCGAGCGACGACCTCGGGGTGGGCCTCGCGCATCGCGTACGACCAGTCGGCGGCATCCAGCATCTCGAGGTCGTTGAGGTAGTCGCCGAAGGCTGCCGTCTGCGCGGGCACGACGTCGAGCGCCTCTTGCAGCCGCGCGAGGGCCGCGCCCTTGTCGACGTGAAGGTTCATGATGTCGACCCAGTGACGCCCCGACACCACGACACGGTGTGTTTCGGCGATCTCGTCGAGCGCGCGACCGACGCTGTGCTCGGCGACGGCGAAGTCGTAGATCGCGATCTTCAGGACGTCGTCGTCGACCTCGAGGATGTCGTCGACCGCCTCGAGCGCCGCGTAGTACGTGTCGGCCTCGGCGCGGAAGGCGTCGTCGGTGCGCTCGATGTAGGCCGAACGCTTTCCGCACAGCACGACCCCCAGGTCGTATCCCCGCTCACCGAGATCGCGGAGGTGACGGACGACCCGCTCGACGACCTCGCGATCGATCGCGTCGGACGAGACCTCGACGCCCGCGCGGACGACGTACGCGCCGTTCTCGGCGATGAAGGTCATCTCGCCCGCGGCTTCGCCGAACGATCGCTGCAGCGTGGCGAGCTGCCGACCCGAGGCGGGGACGAAGGCCACTCCGCGCTCCGCCAGCCGGGGCAGAAGGCTCCAGAGCGGGTCGGGGATGTTGCCCTCGCCGTCGAGGAGGGTGCCGTCCATGTCGACGGCGATGAGGCGGATGTCGTGGGGCACGACTCCATCCTCCCAGGCGGGCGGCGGCTCGCGAATCGGTGGGCCAGCGGGGAACCGCTGAAATGACTGGTTGACTCGGCACATGGACCTCGAACCCTGTCGTCCCCGCGATATCGGAGCGCTGACGGCGTTCCTCGAGGCGGTCGATCTCACCCTGAGCGGCCTCGACGCCCCGGAAGTGCGGTTGTGGGTCGAACGCGATCAGGCGGGAGCGGTGATCGGCAGCACCGGGTACGAGCTGAGCGGCGACGGGCGACACGCTCTCATCCGCAGCGTGGCCGTCCGTCCCGAGACGCGCTCGCGGGGCCTCGGCGGCGCTCTGGCTCGCTTCGCTCTTGCGCGCGCAGCCGACGAAGGCGCTTCGCGCGCGTGGTTGTTCAGCCGCCGCTCTGGTCCGTTCTGGCAGGGCCTGGGGTTCGCCCCCGCCGATCGGGACGAGCTGGCCGCTGCCCTCCCGGACACGTACCAGGTGCAGTTGTTCCGACGAACGGGACAGCTCTCCCGCGAAATTGCGTGGACGCGCGCGCTGACCCGGGAGGACACGGGCGAGCGCACAGCCCCAATGTGACTCAGGCGTGAGGCCCGGGTTCGCAGACACTCAGAACGGGGCCGCCTCGTCGTCGGGTGGCGACGGATCATCAGGCAGGAAGCGCACGGCGGGAGCGTAGGGCAGCGGCTCGTCCGCGTAGACACGACCGGACGGAGACGTCCATTCCAGGATGCCGCCGGCTCTCTGCCTCACCTTCCACCGGGTGAACTGCTTCTGCGAGTGGTGCCGCTGGCACAGGTGGGCGAGATTGTCGACGCGAGTCGTTCCACCCAAGGCCCAGTCGACCGTGTGATCGACCTCGCACCGGACGGCGGGGACAGCGCACCCGGGCCACCGGCAACGCCGGTCGCGGGCGCGGAGGTGCCGGTCGATGGCGGAGGACCGCTGATACGTGTCGGTGAACAGCACGGCCCCCGTGACGGGATGGGTGACCACGCGATCCCAGGGGATGGTCGTGGATTCCGCGATGCCACGAGCGGTCTCGGCGTCGATGGGACCGTGCCCGACGAGTTCCGCAGGGTCGAGGTTCTCGTCGCCGGGCCGCAGCATCGTCAGTGCGGGCACGACGACCTGCACGCGAGCACGGATCTCCCCGAGCACGCCGGGACCGTCCCCGGAGCGGGTCGGATCGGCGACGGGAGCCGCCGCCAGAAGAAGGTCGGCCAGGATGTCGGCGCGCAACTGGTCGGTCGTGCGTTCGTCGACGGCGGATGCCGTCGCTCCCTGGCCCTGAACAGGTTCGGCGGTCGTGCGGTCCACCTGCGGGTCCGGGCCGCCGACCGTCCGCGCGTCGATCACCGCGCGGCTCTGCAGCGTCAGCCGGTCGTAGATGCCCACCGCGAGCACGGTGGGAAGAGTCGCGATGAGGTCGGACATGCCGTCCACGCCCGGCACGACCCGGACGCACCGCGTCTCGCGGCCCCGCTGGTGCCTCTCGGTCAGCGTCGTCGGGTTCAGCTTCTCGGCGAGCGCGGCCAACCGCGAACGCAGCCGCCCCGGGCTGAGCTGGGCGGCCAGCCCCACGGCGAGGGTGTCGAACTCCGGACGCCGTTCCTCGGGCAGGGCGGCCCCGGCATCCAGCACGATCCGCACGTGGGCTCGAGTGAGAGCGCCCGCCTCCCAGGCGTCGACGACAGCGGGGTAGTCGTCGACGAGTTGCAGCGCCCGACCGATGTGCGTCTGCACGGTGCGGTCGGAGAGGCGCGCCACCGCGGCCACCTCGGACGCGATCTCTCGCATCGCCATATCGGACGCGCGCACGGACGACCTGTGCTCGGTGGCGCGCGTCAGGCCGTACTGGCCGAGAGCGGCGTAGGCCCGCGTGCGCCGGGCCTCGGCCGCGGCGAGCGCGGCATCGGCGGCGAGGGCCTCGGCCACCAGCGCCTCGCGCACGCTCGACCCCGCGGAGTCAGCGGCAGAGGGCGTCGGCGAGGACATGTGTGCATGCTAGCGACGACCTCCGACATTCACGGGTCGTCGGGCGGGCCACGGGGGAGGGATCGTGAAACCCAGAGAGTGGAGAGAAGCCCCCTTCGCCACTCGGAACCTATGAAAGAGAAAAGAACGCCCCGACCCCTCTTCCACTCCGTTATCTCGCCGTTATAGAGTGCAAGCACGGTAGTTGTTTTGCTGTGGCAGCTACCGACATGTGATTGCAGGACACTCTGGTGCAGGAAAGGGCCGGTCGGGATTTCCCGACCGGCCCTTCGTCCGTTTCGGAATGCGAAACTACGGCGACGCGGGAGGATGAGACGGTGAAAGACGAAGTGTTGACCGAACCCGACGGGCGCATCGTGCTCGTGAGGCACGGCGAGACCGAATGGAGTCGGACCGGCAAGCACACCGGGCTCACCGACATCCCCCTGACCGAGACCGGTGCGTACAAGGCCGAGCTCGCCGGGACTCTTCTCGCCACGCGTCGATACGACCTCGTGCTCACCAGCCCCCTCCAGCGGGCGATCGAAACCGCCGAGCGCGCGGGCTACGGCGACGCGCAGCACGAGCCGCGCCTGGTCGAGTGGGACTACGGCGCCTACGAGGGCCTGACGACCCCCGAGATCATCGAGCAACTCGGCCGCCCGTGGACGATCTGGCAGGCTGGAGCCCCCGCGGGGGCCACCCCCGGAGAGACCGTCGAGCAGGTCACCGAGCGCGCACAGTCCCTGCTCGCCGAGCTCCGGCCCCGCGTGCGCGCCGGTCAGCAGGTTCTGCTCTTCTCGCACTCCCACTTCCTCCGCGCTCTCGCGGGCACCTGGCTCGGTCTCACGGCGGCGGGCGGGCGATACTTCGTCCTGGGCACTTCGGCCGTCAGCGAGCTCGGCTTCGAGCACGGCTCCGAAGTCATCACGCAGTGGAATCACGTGCGCGGACGCTGAGCCGCCCCATCCCTCGCTCATCGCGCGACGACGTGATGCGGAATCAGTGCGGAAGAGGCACGAACTCCTGCGCGGCGGCTCGTTGCACCTCGTCCTCGGCGTCGAGGAATCCGAACGAGCGCAGCAGGGGCACCCAGAGCGATGTAAGACGCGACGCCAGCGCGGCGTCGTCGACGTCCCCGGTCTCGTAGACGCCGAAGGTCGCCCCCAGGAGCAGCTCGGGGGCGAACGAGGGGACCTCGGCGACCCCGTGCGCGCGGGCGGCGGCGTCGAGTTCGGCGGCGATGATGCCGTACCAATCGAAGCCGTCGGGCACCTCGACCCCCTGTTTGCGCAGTTCATGGAGGAGCCGCGTGGCGCCGGCCGCGACCGGGCACGAACGGGCGTCCAACGACGCCGCCAACAGCAGCCCAGCGAGACGCTCGAGCCCGTGGGGCTGCGGCAATCGCCCCTCGATCTCGCGCCACCGCACCTGCTGCGACTCGATCACCGCGACGGCCAGCGCCGTCTTGGAGGCGAACTGGTGGTACCCGATGGCGGACTTGGGGCGGCCCATCGCCTCGGCCACGCGCGCGAACGACGCGCCCTCGTAGCCGCGGATCGCGAACTGCTCGCCGGCCGCCTCGATGATCGCGCGCCGCGCCTCGGCCATGCCCTGCTGACGTCGGTTCACCTGCCCCACCCCTCATTCGCACCAGCGAGGCGGCGAGGTCGCCACCCGCGGTGTGTCCACCAGACGATCGTAGGGCGATGCCGCGCCTCCGAGTGAGGGGAACGGCCCTCCGGAGGGGGATCCGCGCAGCCCCAGATCACGCTGAGGTGACGCGGAGACCCCCCGGAAAATCGATCACGAAAATATAACGGCGAGCTCTTCCCCTCCGTTACCTCACCGTTATAGAGTGCTCGCACGGTAGTTGTTTTGCTGTGGCAGCTACCGACATGTGATTGCAGGACACTCTTGGTGCAGGGACAAGGGCCGGTCGGAAGCCTCTCCGACCGGCCCTTACTCTCGCCCTCGATCGGGCCCCTTCTCCCTCGAACGGATGCCGGCACCCGACGCCCGCGCGCATCCGCCGCCACCATCGACGACGGCGCCCACCCCGAGGGGCAGGCGCCGTCGTGGTGGTCAGCTCCGGCGCGGTCGTCGTCGGATAGCGAGCAGGGTCGCGCCGACCGCGAGCAGCAGCGCCGCTCCCACCGCCCACGGCACCAGCACGCCGACGTCCGCCCCCGTCACCGCGAGAGGCGCGCGCCCCGGTCGATTCCCTCCCTCTGCGCCGTCCGCGGTCGAACCGTCACCGGTTCCCGCACCCGGGCGGTCCGGCGAACCCGCACCCGGCTGTCCGGGCGAACCCGGCCCCGGGGCACCCGGCGCACCCGGATCCCCCGGCCCGACGGAGACCGCGCGCACGGTGAAGAGCGCGACGCGCGAGGAGTCCACGGCGCCGAACGGATCCGTCGATCGCACGTACCATCCCCGCTCCCCCTCCTCGGTCAGCGTCCAGGTCGCCGACAGCACGCTTCCGCTGTCGACGTCCGAGAACGAGGCGATCTCGTTCGTGCCGAGCACCTCGGCCGAGAACGCGTCCGTGCCGAGCGTGCGCTCACGCGGCTCGATACCGAGCTGGTCGTACGTCAGCTCGAACTCCTGCTGCGCGTACGGGTCGTCGGCCGGACCGAGCAGGCTCGGCTCGTCGGAGTTGTACTGGTCGAGCGACGGCGAATAAGTGCGCACCATCCTGCGCTCGCCCTGGTTGTCGAAGTGCATCAGGCGCAAGAACCCGAGGCCTCCCTCGGGCAGGCCCTGGTAGTCGAACAGCATCGAATACACGGTGCGGTCGTCGACGCCGTCTCCATCGTCGTCGAAGGCATCCGTCCGGAGGAAGGCGTCGTGATAATGCCCCGACATCACCATCCGCACATTCGGATTGGGAGCCACCACCTCGTCGAGCACCCGCTGCGGGATGGCCCCCAGCCCTCCCGTGGTGAGGATGAACTCGTGCTGAGCCACGATCGCCACGCGATCGGGGTAGCGCTTCAAGACGTCGTTCATCCACGCGATCGACGCATCGTCCGGTAGCCACCCGGTGTACAGCATGAGGAAGTCGATGCCGCCCGCCGACACGAGGTCGTAGTGGCCGCGATTGTTCTCGTAACTGCCGCCGTACCAGGGGCTGGCGGCGAAACGGTCCTCTCCGAAGTACCGGCCGTAGTTCGTGTAGTCGCCCACGTCATGGCCGACGTCGTGATTGCCGGCGAGCACCCCGTACGGCAGACCCGCCGCGTCGAGGCGGTCGTACTGCACCGCCGCCCGGTCCCACTGCGGGATGACGTCGTAGTCGTCCACGATGTCGCCGGTGTGGAACACGTACTGCAGGTTCAGTTCTTCTCGACGGTCGAGGAAGTAGGAGTGGATGGCCTCCTGGTGCCTGTAGGGGTTCCCCGCCATCTCGTTCTCGTTGTAGTACTGCGTGTCAGACTCCCACCCGAGGGTGAAGTCGTAGTCCGAACGCGGCACGTCGGAGGCATTGTGCGGGGTCACCGCGGTGTCGCGCGTGCTCTGATCGGGTGCCGCGAAACCCTCGGAGTGCTGGACGAGCATGCGCACGACACCGTCGACCGCGTACTCGTCGACCGGAACGACTCCGTCGAGCTCGAAGGCCTCGTCGGCGTTCCGGGTGACGTGTCGGTCGACTTCATCCCAGCCCGAACCGTCGCGACGCTGCACCGACAGCACGACCGTCGCCCCGGCGTTCGCTCGTCCCGACCACGTCGATCGCACGTCGGCGCCCGCGTCCGCGGCATCCACGCCCACCTCGAAGAGCTGGTACGGGAACGCCTCGGTGCTCGAGACGTCGTCGCTCAGACCGTCGACGGCGGCGAAGGTCTCGACCTGAGCGCGCGACAGCGTCTGCGGCTCCGAGCGATCGACCGAGGCGGCGTCGGCCACCGTGCCCGATCGCACCGCCACATCGCCGTCGGCCAGATCGAGTCGGCGACCTTCGAGGAAGGCGACGTCGAGCGCGTCCCCCTGCGGGTCCTCGACCTTCGCCTGCAGGGTGACCTCGCCGGCCGCGACCTCGGCGCCGTCGGCGGGGGTGAGCAGCCCCGCGGCCGGCTGCTCCGCGTAGGTTTCGAAGACGGCCGACCAGGTGGTGGTGTTGCCGACCCCGTCGGTCGCGACGATCTCGAGCCGGTGGTCGCCGGCCTCGAGGTCGAGCGACGACGTCTTCAGGGGAAGGGTGATCTCGCGGCCGTCGAGTCGAGCGACGGTCGAGGCGACCCCCGACCCGGCGTCGACGATCTGCGCGTCGATGTCGATCGGGCCGCGGTAAGCGGTGCCGTCGACGATGCGCGAGGTCACCACGGGCGCGGTGTTGTCGACGCGTACTGTGCGCGTGACCGTCTCGTCGCCGTCGGTGGCCGAGACGACCGCGTCGCCGTCAGCGCGGGAGGTGGTGTCCCAGGTGTGCGACACCGCCGAGTACGCGTCGTCGGGGATCGCGAAGCGTGCGTCGAAGAAGTCGAGCTTCCCGGCGCTGTCGCCCATCCTGAGCACCGCGGCCGGGTCGTCGTAACCCGCCGGGGTCAGGGTGCGACCGTCGGGGAGCACGAGACGCAGCCCCCGGATCTCGAAGTCGTCGTTGTTCTCGTCGGGGTCGATCTCGGGGGCCTTCTTCGTTCCGGCCCAGACACTCACGGTGAGGTCGTCGACCTCCGACAGGTAGCTCAGCGGCACGGGGGTCGAGATGGTCTCCCACCCTTCGGTGCCCTTGTCGAAGATCGTCAGCACGTCGTCCGCGATGCGCACGCCGTTCTTGAAGTAGTAGTTGACGTTCGTCGCCTCGAAGACGAAGGTGGGTCGCCCCTCGAGGCTGGGTGCCGTCGCGACCGCCGCCCCGTCGATGCTCAGACTCAGCGGACTCGGATACGCGTTCCCGGATGCCACGATCTCGGTCGTACCGTTGACGAAACGACCGTCGTCCACGTTGAGACGCACGGGGTCGTCGGAGGTGCCGGCGACGTCGACGCGGCGCTCCGTCGAAGTCTGAACGTTCGTGCCGTCGGTCGCCGTGACCGTGTAGGCGTACCAGTGCTTTCCGGTGAGGTCGACGGCCTTCACCGTGTGCCGGAAGACTCCGTCGCCCGCGTCGGTGAGGTTGACCCGCAACGCGGTGGTGTCGACGTCGTTGCGCAGTTCGAGCGTCGCCGTGCGGACCTCGTGGTCGTCGCTGATGGCGAGGTCGATGACGAAGTCGTCGCCGGGGGCGATCTGCGCCGCCGTTCGATCGGTGATCGTGGGCGCCGTCGTGTCGACGGGGGTGGCGACGGGGGCCGAACCCACCTGGTCGGGCTGGACGGTACCGGGGGTGGCGGGGGCCAGATCGACGAGGCGCTGCCGGGTCGCGTCTTCGGTCGCCGCGTAGCGGATCCCCTTGTCGGCCTGGGTGTCGTCGCGCCCGTCGAGGTTGTAGAAGGCGGCGCTGACCGGGTGGCCGGTGTTGGTGGACACCTGGATGCCGCGAGGACTGCTGTTCGCCATTCCCGCCGACGAGATCTCGACCAAGGACCGCCCGGCGACCAGGTCGGTGCCGAACTGGCGGTTGAAGTCGGCCGCGGTCAAGGCGTCGTTCGCGCCGTTCTTGATCCAGAACACGAGGGACCCGCGCCCCGGGATGACGACGTCGGAGGGAACGGCCGGCCACCGGCTGACCGTGCCCTCGACCGGGTAGAGGTAGTCGATCGCGTAGTCGGAGAAGTCGATGGGGGCGTCGGTGGCGTTGAAGACCTCGATGAACTCGTAGCCATCGGACCCGCCCACGTTCGCGGAGTCCGGAAGCAACTCGGTCACCTGCAGGGGCGCCCCCGCGGGCAGCGTCTCGCCGGGCGAGGTCGGCTCGGGGCTCGGCTCGGGCGACGGATCACCCCCCGGGCGCGTGACGGCCTCGGGCAGCACGGTCCCGGGCGAGGGAGCCGCGTTCACCGCGAGCACGTCCATCCGCTGCGCGGCGGGGTCCGACGGCAGCCGGAAGTGCGCGGCGAGGTCAACGCCGAACGCCCCGGTCGGGGCGTGCGACCATGACGAGAGCTCGCCGTGGTCGAGGACGCGGATCCCGCGGTTGCCCCCGTTCGCGAGCCCGGCCTGACCGGTGAGGCGGGCCACCTGCACGCCCTCGTCGACGCCGTGGCGCGCGCGGAACTCTTCGACCGTCCGGGCTGAGGTGTCGACCGCGCCCGAGGTGTAGCTCACCCACAGCAACGCCGTCTCACCCTTCGCGAGTGTGAGCGGCTCGGCGGTGAGGGCGACGTCGCGCGAGCGGTCGGCCGAATCGGCGTACGAATACGCGAAGGAGATCCCGGATGCCGCCAGGTCGACGGGCGCGTTCGAGACGTTGTGGATCTCGACGTATTCGAAGTCATCGGCACCGGTGTTGTCGGCGAGGATCTCGGTGACCACGATCTCGGCCGGTCCGGGCGCGGCGTGCGCGGCCGGGACGGCGAGGATCGGGACCGTGCCGGCGACGAGCATCGTCGACAGCGTTGCGGAAAGGAAACGGGTACGCGGAGAACGCATGGCGGAGCCACCTTCGTCTGGGGGGACACTCCGACCATAGGAAGCTCACCGTCCGCTCACATGAACGGCGACGGGAACGAAGATGACCGGCAGGTGACTCGTCCGTCCACCCGCGTGTGCTACCCGCGCGCGGGGCGCGAGGGACGCTGTCGGCCCTACGCTGAACCTATGACCGATCGCCGTCTCGCCGTGCAGGCCTGGGAGAGCCTTTTCCGCGCCCAGCACGAGGTCTTCGAGGACATCCGGTCGGATTTCGACAGCACCGAGCTGACCCAGGCGGAGTACGACGTGCTGCTCACCGTCACGCGCGCCCCGCGCATGACGGCACGCCTGCGCGATGTCACGGGCAACATGCTCATCAGCCAGCCGAGCGTGTCGCGCCTGGTCGAGCGCATGGTGTCACGGGGCCTGCTGACCAAATGCGCCGACCCCGAAGACGGCCGCGGCTCCCTCGTCACGGCCACCGAGAACGGCGCCGTGACGTTCCGCCGTATCGCCGCGGCGCACGGCCGGTCGATCGCCGAGCGCATGGCCCGGCTCGACGACGACGAACTCGCTCAGCTGCACTCCCTCACCGCGAAGCTGCGCGCGCAGGACTGATCGTCGGGTGCCCTCAGCACTCGATGACGTTCACCGCGAGACCGCCCTCGCTGGTCTCCTTGTACTTCGTCGACATGTCGATCCCCGTCTGACGCATCGTCTCGACGACGGCATCCAACGAGACGTAGTGGGAACCGTCGCCGCGCAGAGCGAGTCGGGCAGCCGTCACCGCGGTCGATGCCGCGATCGCGTTCCGCTCGATGCAGGGGATCTGCACGAGCCCACCGACGGGGTCGCACGTGAGACCGAGGTGATGTTCCATGGCGATCTCGGCGGCGTTCTCGATCTGCCGATTGGTCCCGCCCATGACCGCGGTCAGGCCGCCCGCCGCCATCGCGCACGCGGACCCGACCTCTGCCTGGCAGCCGCCCTCGGCGCCGGATATCGACGCATTCGCTTTGAAGAGCGAGCCGAGAGCCGTCGCGGTGAGGAGGAACCGGCGGATGCCGCGTCGACGGTTCGCCTCGGCCACGTCGCCGTCGTCCCACTCCGCGACCTCGCCGCGCGTCACCGCGTGACCGTCGTAGCCGAGCAGGGCGCTTCCGACGAGCTCGCCGTAGGGCGTGACGGCGTTGCCGGCTCCGAGACCCGAGTCAGCCAGGAAGCGCCACCAGTACATGGCGACCGCGGGGAGGATCCCCGCGGCACCGTTCGTGGGGGCGGTGACGACACGACCGCCGGCGGCATTCTCCTCGTTGACGGCGAGCGCGAACGCCCCGAGCCACTCCCCCGGGAGCTCGCGGTGCCCCTCGGCTTCGATGGCGTCCAGCTGCCCTCGGATGACCGCGGCCCGTCGCTTCACCTTCAGGATGCCGGGCAGCACGCCGTCGTTCTCGAGTCCGGCGTTCACGCACGCCGCCATGGCATCCCAGATGCGATCCAAGCCCGCCGCGATCTCTTCGTCGGAGCGCAGGGCCGCCTCGTTCAGCCGTGCGGCCTCGGCGATCGTGATGCCGCGCTCGTCGCACAGCTCGATCAGGGTCGCCGCGTCATCGAAGTCGAGAGGAACCGGCGCCGCCGCCACGCGCGCGGGCTCTCCTTCTCGCCGGATGAATCCCCCGCCGATCGAATAGAACGTGTCCTCCGCGATCACGGACCCCTCGCCGTCGCGCGCGACGAGCGTCATCGCGTTCGGGTGGCCGGGCAGGCGCGTGCGCGGCTCGAGCGCGATGTCGGCCTTCGCGAACGGGATCTCGTGTCGACCCGCGAGAGCGAGGCTCCGCCCCTCGGGCCAGTCGGACCACGCCCGCCGCACGGCATCCGGATCCACGGTCTCGGGGTCGAGGCCCTGCAGGCCCGCCACGACCGCGTCGGGGGTGCCGTGACCGATGCCGGTCGCTCCGAGGGAGCCGTACAGGGCGCACGAAACGGATGCCACCCGCTCGAGGACACCGTCGTCCTCGACTCGCGCGACGAACTGGAGGGCGGCCTTCATGGGGCCGACGGTGTGGGAGCTCGAGGGTCCGATCCCGATGGAGAACAGCTCGAACGCGGAGGTGTATGCGCTCATCCCGCCAGCGTACGTCCCCACCCCGACTCGACACCCTCCCGTCACCGACGCGCCACGCCCGGGATGCACGCCGTTCGGAGCCGATTAGACGTCTCCCATCGTCCCGGCTATGCTGGACCACGGCCTGCGCGCCGTTTCGCGCGGAGGCCCTGCGCCCGTAGCTCAATGGATAGAGCATCTGACTACGGATCAGAAGGTTAGGGGTTCGAGTCCCTTCGGGCGCACGTACTGTGTTGAGACAGTCGATGACCTCTTTGAGGACATCATGGGGTGTCAGGGTTTCCCTGACACCCTTTTCTCGTTCCCGTGCGAGGTGGCACGGTGACCCGTCGCAAGCGCGTTGAGCGCGAGACAGACGAATTTCTCGAAGCCGTCAACCGGATGATCCGACGCGCAGGCGTCCGAACCGCCGAAGCCGATGAGATCGAGCTGCGGCAACTCGTGGCCATGCGCGACACGCTCGAAGCGGCCATCGTGACTGCCGTGCGAGGCCAGCACGCGCGCCGCGGTTCGTGGGCCTACATCGGCATGGCGCTCGGGATCAAGCGACAGACAGCCCAGGAGCGCTACGCCGTACGAGAGAAGGTCATAGCTTGAGCAGTTCAAGCCCCGCGATTGACGAGGTGGTTCAGAAGCCCTCGCCGCACGTCGGCCGCAGACACCTCATAGCGGCTCTCGCTCTCTCGAGTTTGGATGGACGCCACGCGCCGCCTGCGGTCGTACCACATGAGGGTCAGCTCTTCACCCCGCTGAAAGCCGTTCACCATAGTGCGGTCATCGCGCTGCCAGTCAGAGCGCACGGGTCTGAATTCTTTACCGTCGGCGATCCGCGCAGAAACCCTCGGCGAGACGAATTGGCTGATCTGAACATCCCACGCGGTTCGCCACCCGCGGTAGGTAAGGGTCCAGTCCTCGTCACGCACATGCTCCAGTACCCACACCGCGCGGTTTCGCCGCGCGAAGTACCAAGTCACCGACGAGGTCACCAACAGCAGGATGACCTGACCGACGATGTCGGAGGCCAAACTTCCCCACCATTCCTCCACGCCTGGAGCCTATCTGGAGCGTGCCGTCGCCAGCGTGCCGTTATTCGACCGTGATGCAGACGAAGCCGCACGCAATCGAACACATGTTCTACTTTCCTGACTCGCCAATGTCAGACACAGGAATTACAGGGGGACCGGTGCGAGTCACTGAGGAGTGGGGGGACGCTATCGAAGCGTTTCTCTTGGGGCAGGTTGCAGCGGGCAAGGCGGCGTCGTCGCGAAAGTCGTGGGCGCAACACCTGGGGCACCTGGCGAAGAACGTCTACACCGGCCCGTGGGCCGTCACGACGGACGATGTCGCCGGATACATGGCGTCGATGAACTGGGCTCAAGAGACGCGCCGCGGTCGTCGGAACACGTTCGAGGCGTTCTACGCCTGGGCGGTCGCCACGGGTCGCACGCCGTCGAGTCCGGTCGATCACATTGCGCGCGTGAAGCCGTCCGACCCTCGCCCGAGGCCGGTGCCGGATTCGATCTACCTGGCGGCGCTCGCGCGCGCCGACGAGGACGAGCGGCTATGGATCGACCTGGCAGCGGAGCACGGCCTACGCCGCGCCGAGGTGGCCGTGATCGGGTCCCGCGACATCGTGCCGACGTTGCTCGGGCATGACCTGATCGTCCACAGCAAGGGAGGCAAGGTGCGCGAGGTGCCGCTGACTCGGGCCATGGCGGAGGCGCTGCTGGCGCGCGCCGAGGAGCAGGGTAAGGGCTACCTGTTCCGCGGCGAGGACGACGGCCACGTGTCCCCGCAGTGGGTTGGCAAGCGCGTCGCGAGGCTACTCGGCGACCCGTGGACCATGCATAAGCTGCGCCACCGTGCCGCTACGCGGTTCTGGGTCGCTGCCGAGGGTGACGCCTACGTGGTCGCCGACCTAATGGGCTGGGCGAATATCAACATGGTGAAGGTGTACGTCTATCTGCCGAACGATCGCAAGCGAGCCATCGTGGAGGGCGCGTCGAGAGTCGGCGCACGCCTGGCCCCGGTGACATGAAAGGATGCGCGCATGAGCAATGAGGACTACCTAGGGGCAATCGTCGTGTGGCTGATCGGCGTAGCAGTGTCGCTTGCCGCTCTCTACTGGATCGTTCGCGCGGCCATCGTGAGCGGCATGCGAGCACACGCCGTCGCCGTCGCGGATGGCACGGTGGATGCGGCGATCAAGGAGGCGAACCGCCGCAACGGCAAGCTCTCGGCGTAGCACCGAGGACGACGAAAGGGTGTCAGGGATAGCCTGACACCCTTTCTTGCGTCACGCGGTGGGCGGGAGCTGCTTGGCCAGTTCGACCTTCTCGACGTGGAGCGCCGCGATCTGCGCGTCCTTCTCCGCGATGATGCGGTCCCGCATGGCCAGGTTGCCGTTGGTCTGCCGCTGGACGACCTCGACCCGATCACCGAGCTTGCCGAGTCCGTAGATCGTGGTAATTGCCACAGTCAGGATGCCAGCGAAGGTCACGATGGTCTGAATGAAAGTGGCCGAGGCGTCGGGCCGGAACAGGTGCAGGAGCACCACGCCGACCACGCCGAGGACGACAATGAGGGCGATGGCGCCGAACGCGAGGTTCTTGGACAGCACGGGCTCTGCGGGCTTGGGGGTGGGATCGGTCATGACGTCCTTTCGGTCGCGCCGGGATCGGCGAGTGGTGAGGCTCACGGCTGAACCGAGATATCGGTGAAGCCGTCGAGGGACTGCGGGGGCTGGTTGATGAGCTCGCGGAATCCGAGGGCTCGGCGAATGTCGAGCTGTTCGCCGTTCCACAGGCGGGCCTTGGTGTTGTTGTCGAAGTCGACGGCCCAGTAGACCTGCCCGCCGGCACCGTCCGGGACGCTGTAGGTCACGGTCTTGTTGGCCTCTTCGCGGGCGTTCTGGCGGAGCGCGTCGAGGAAGGCGGCGGTCATGAGCTTCTGCAGTTCGGTGGGGTCCAACATGTCGTACCAGTCCTTCGGTGTGAGGGGTTCGGTTCCCGCGGTCGCGGGGGTGTTTCGGTGGTTGTCACGGCTGGGGAATCGCTCGAGGTGCCAGCGCTCTTTCAGCTCGCCGCCGCGGTAGACGGTCCAGTACCAGCCGTGGTCGTTCCAGGTCGGCATCTGGTCGGGTCGGGTGTCGTCGGTATCGACGGCGTTGCCCTCGCAGTGGACGGACTGATCCGCGGGGAGTGCGATGGGCGCCCATGGTCCGGTGCCGTTGAGGTAGCGGAGGTATCGGGCGTAGTTGGCATTAGCTTGCTCGGGCGAGCGCCAGGCCTCGTTCACGTCAGCGGGTCGCCCGAACGCGGCATCCACGCGGCGGAGGGATGCTGCGGCGTCGGGGGCGAGGCGTCCGCGTCCGTAGCCGATGTCTACGGCGTCCTCGAATGCGAGGGTCATGCGCCCTGCTCCAGTTGTGCGATGCGTTGGTGGGCCAGGTCGAGGCCAACGAGGGCGTTGGCGAGCTGCTCGTGAAGCTGTGCCGTCTGGGCGAGCAGGAGACCGATGAAGTCGATGGAGTCGGGCACCTGCTCCCCCGTGTCGTCCACGTCGCGGTAGACGACGAAACGGTCTTGGTCGGGGTGCTGTGACATCTGCTCGGCGATGTAGCCGTAGTGCCACTTGCCGTCGCCGGGCATGATGCCGTCGGAGCGCATCTGGTAGCGCTGGAGAGCGGGCCAGATGTCGCCGAGAGCTTCGGGCTCGAAGGCGCTGATGTACTTCTTGTAGCGCTGCGAGGACGAACCTCGGCAGAGTCGCCCGTCACCGTTGATGTAGGCGACCTGCCAGCTCGCGGTGGCTGCGGTGGAGTTCGGGAGGAACAGGTTCCCTGTCATCGTGTCCCCGCCCTTGGCCACACGTCCGTCCGCGTTGCTGCTCGCGTTGCTGGCGGCGGTCAGGGCGGCGTCCGTGTCGCCCTTGGATGCCAGGGTGATGTCCGTCTGGTCCACGCGAACGACGGGGCGGGCGGCGCCGTCGCTGTAGTACATGCCGAGTTGGTGCGCGGGGTTGGTTTCAATCTGTGCGACGGCGAACGGCTGCGCCAGGGCGTTGATGGATGCTCGCTTTCCGACCTCGCTGGCAGGTGCCACGTCGAGGTTGGCGCGCGCCTGCGCGGCGGTGGTCGCGCCGGTTCCGCCCTTGCTGACGGGCGTGACGGTGGCCGTCCGCTGGGCGATGTAGTCGCGGGTCTTGTTGATCTCTTCGTACCCGAGGCGGCGGTCTGCGGTGCCGGGCACCACGTCCATTCCTGCCGCGAGGGCGTCGTCTCCGGTGGCCATTAGATTGCCTCTCCTGTCCAGGACCCGCCCGTGGGCTGGTCGGTCCATTTGCTACCGGAGGGGATGAGGACCCATGCGGCGGCGGGGGTGTCGGTGGTGCGGGTGGTCACGGTCATTTCGTCGCGGTCGAAGCTGAAATCGACGCGGCTGGTCTGGCCGGTTTGGATGGGGGCGCCTTCGAGGACGACGGTGATGGCCTGTTCGGCTTGCGCTCGCCAGTCGGCGACGGCGGCGGCGGTGACCTCGCGCCCGCGGCCTTGCGCCCGCCTGACGGCGTATTGGCTGAATCCGGGGCCGGGGTAGGGCATCTCCCGTTCGAAGGTGCGGAGGCGGCTGTAGCCCGCCATGGCGTAGGTGTCGCGGCGTTCTTGCCGGTCGCCGTTTCGATCGGTCCACCGGTAGACGGTGACGGCGGCGTCGAACCAGGATTCCCCGTCGCGGGAAATGCTGTCGTCGGCGTCGATGAGGTTGACGCCGTGGCGGATGGCGAGGGCGCCGGGGGCGGCGTATCCCTCCGCTCGAAGCGACCATGTGCGGGTCTCGTCGCACACGAGGCGCAGACCGAGGGCTTGCACGAGCGAGGCCAGGAGGCGGAGCCCGGACTGTCCGGCTTTCCACAGGAGGGCTTCGGGGTCGCGGCTGATGAGCGCGCGGCGGCGGGTGATGCTCAGCCCAGCGGCGCCGTTCCAGGTGTAGAGGTAGCCGGTGGTGCCTGGTGTGTTGCCGTCGAAGTAGGCAAGGTCGGTGGGATCGCCGGTGTACTCGCTGAGTCGGAAGTCAGACCAGAGGACGGACTGGTCGTTGTTGAAGCCGTGGTAGGCGCGGACGATGATGTGCGTGGTTCCGATGGGGAACCCGACGCGCATCGACACGTCGGCGGTGGTGTTCGCGGCGGAGGTTCCGTAGGCGTCGGCGAGGGGCCAGTAGGTGACGCCGCCGTTGGTGCTGTAGAACACGCGGAGGCGTCCCGCGTTAGCAGACGGCAGGGCGATGCCGGTGGTGCGCTGGCGGGCGCGCAGGAGGTAGTTCCGTCCGGCCATGCCGGGGGCCGCGAAGGCGGTGTCGATGTAGGAGTCGGTGTTGGCCGTGCCACGGAGGTTGAATGCGGTCTGGTTACTGTTCGCGGCCCAGGCCTGGACAGTGGCGCGGGTGAAGGTGTTGAGGTTGGTTGCATTCCATCCGGTGAGGTCAACCGCGGCGGCGGGGTTGATCATCTCGTTCGTGGCGTCGGCGTAGACGGAGACGGCCTGGTCGGGCCCTGCGGCGAGTGTCGCGCCGGGGATGGCCTTTCCCAAGACGTAGGCGACTATCGAGCGAAGGGAGCCCTGGCGGGTGAACAGTGCCTCATCGTCGGCGAGCGGTGCGTGGTCGAGCACGAGAGCTTCGTCTGACGAGACGGGGAGCCCAATGGTCCCGTCGCGGAACGCGATCACACGGTCCCGGAGCGTGAGGTTGAACACGCGAGTTTGCGTCACGCCGTCGATGACGCTGGTGGCCGTGATGAGGATGCGCGGCGGCGGGGAGGTACGGACGTCGAGCGCGGCGAGCGTGACGGTTCCCGGCATGGCGACCTGAATGGTTCCAGTGACGAACGGCGCGCGCGAGGTGTCGAGGGTCACTCCTCCACCGCGGATCGACAGGTCTCGGTTGGGAGTTCCGACGACGACGGCGGTGTAGGTGTGGGTGGAGACGGTCACGGGACCTCCTCGAAGTCCACGCGCACGGCGTAGCGACCGTCGCCGGCGACCTCGCGTCCGTGGCGGCGGACGACGAATCGCATGTTCACGGTGGTTCGCTCGGTGTGGGTGAGGGTCCACACGGCGGCGGCGCCGAGACTCACGCGGGCGGCGTTGGCGAGGGCGTCGGTGGCGAAGTCGAGTGTCATGGTGCCCTTGCGCATTCCTGCCGGGCGCAATGTGATGTCGTCTTCGGTGCGTCCGAGGATGTCGTGAAGGATCGACCCGCCGTCTTGGTCGGCGGTGTAGTTCGAGAGGGCCGCGGGGGTGAGCGTGGCGACGGAGCTGGCGATGGTTGCGGGCATTAGTACCACGTGGTCCCGCCTGCGCCACCGGGCGCTACAGCCGTGCGGACGTTGCCGATCTTGTCGCCGGGCTTCCAGTTGCGCCAGGCGGAGTCGTCGATGTTGACGCGCACCATGGCGGTGCGGGCTTGGGTGGCGGCGTTGATGTCGCCCTTGAACCGGGACACGTCGTCGGTTGCTCGCCCGGTGTCGGCGTCGATGACAACCTGCTTTCCGTCCGGCAGCTCGTAGAGCTTGTTGCCGAACTGATCGGTGGCGGTCTCGGCGAGGCCCGCTTTGCGGATGGCCTCCTGGTAGTAGCCGCTCACCACGTCGTTCGCGATTTCGGTCTTGCGGGCGTTCTCCTCGGTGACGGCGTTGATGTCGCCCCACCGATCGCTCACCTTCTCCAGGCCCTTCACGGCAAGTTCGGAGTCGGCGGCGTTGCGGAGGATGTTGGCGAGTCCGTCGCCCGCGCCGCTCTTGGACTGAGCCTCATCGAGTAGCGCGTTGATGCGCTCCTGGACGCGCTGCTGCTGTTCGAGGTCGCCCGCGTTGGCGCGGATCACGTCGCCCACGTCCATGCCGAGGGTGTTGGCGTCCTCCTGGATTTGCTTCCACTCGTCGGCGCGCTCGGTGTTGAACATGAGGTCCTGCGCCTCGGCGATGTACTGAGAAACGTCGAGGTAGCGGCGACCCTCCTGGGCGGCCTCCTGGTAGGCACCGGCGAGCCGGTCGCGGAGCCGGTCGGCCTGTTCGCCCTGTTTCTCCAGCTCGGAAGTGACGAGGCCGAGGCCCACGGCTCCCGCGGCGAGAGCTGCGGCACCGGCGATGCCCGCGGGACCGGCGCTCGCGAGGGTGGCAGCGAGCCCGCCGAGGGTGTCCTGGCCGACCTGGCCGAGGTCGCTCATGTCGCCGCGGATGCTAGAGACTGCCTCGCCGAGGTTCGACCCGATTTCCTGGGTGACCTCTTGCGCGCCCTCGCGGACCTTGCCGAATCCGGCGCGCCCGGAGTCGCCCACGGAATCGGCGCCTTCCTTGGCCTCGCGGTAGGCGCGCTTGAAGTCCTTCTCGATGGCCTTAGCGGTGCGGTCGGTCTCGTCGGCGAGCTTGGCAGTCTGGCGCTGCGCGTCCCGAAGGTCGTTCTCGAGCTGGTCGGGTCCGCGAACCTCGGCGAGGTTTTTTAGCGCCTTCTCAGCGTCCTTCACCGGCTCGATGACGCCGGACTTGATGCCCTTTTCGAAGGCCCCGGTCTCCGACGCAATCGGAATTTCGATGGGGTTGCGGGCCACGTCAAAGCCTCTCGATCTTCTCGTAGACGGTTCGGTAAGCGGTCTGAATCCACAGGGATGCCACACGGGCGATGACCTTGGCGGCGGCGGGGTAGGCGACCTTGCCCCCGCGGCGGGGAGGCCCGAAGGTGGGGCCGAGGCGGCGCTTGTACGGCTTGCCCGCGCGGCTGCGGGTGAGGATTTTTTGGTCGGCGTTGGCACCGAACTCGGTGGCCTTGGCGATGGCTGAAACGGGCGTCCCGGAGGACAGGCGGCCAACTCCACCGGCTCGGAGCGTGACGTTGGATTGGGTGACGCCGACCGTGCCGGACTTGGCGAGGGCGAATTGTCGGCGGTCCTCGGCGTTGTCGTTCAGCTCCTCGCGCCACATGTCCACGGCGGGTCCCTTGGTGCGGGTGCCGATCTCTCGCTTCACGTCGGTCGGGAGGCCCCGCATGACCGTGGCGAGCACGGCCAGCGGGGACCCGTCGATGAGGAGCGAGATTCGCATGTGTCAGGCGATGGTGGGCTGTCCGCTGACGGGGAGCGTCACGGTGCTCTTGGCGACGGAGCCGCCCGCGCCGCCGATGGACGCCGGGATGATGAGAAGGTTGAGCGTGAACGTCTTCGAGGTGGCCCCGGCCTGGGGCTTGTACGTCGCCGACTTGATCTGACCGGCGTTGGCGATGAGGTACTGCGAGAAGGACGACGCGGTGGCGAGGTCCTGCACGATGCTCAGGGCGAGCGCCCACACGGGGATTCCGGCGATCTGCTGGACGCCCCCGCCGATGTCGTTGATGACGGTGGTGGGCGTGGTGGGGGTGAGCACGGCGGAGTCGATGGCGAGGGTGTACTCGTCGGTGCCGATGCTGAGTGTTCCAGCCGGGTAGTAACCGGTGTTGGTGATCTTGGGCATGGTGCTTACTCCTGGTGTGAGGCGGTCGGGAAGGAGACGGTGACGACCCACGCGAGGTATTCGGACAGCTCGCGTTTGTTGGTCTCCGACCATGCGAGGTCGGGGGCGGGGTCGATGGCGCGGACGAACTCGCGGACGGCGGGGTCCAGGTAGTCCTCCGCTTTCGCGAAGTCCGTGAGGGGCGACACGAGCGCGATGTCGAAGCCGTCGAGCATGGCCCCTTGGGGCATGCCGTCGTGGGTGATGCGCGTGTAGTCGATGAAGACGGTGGGTGCCGAGAGCGTGCCGATGGCGCGGACGGTGTAGGGCTTGACGTTTGCCCGGAAGTCGGCGGGGAGCATGGGCGTGATGAGCGCGGCGAGGCGTGTGCGTGCGTTACCCAATGTCGGGCTTCCCGTCCTCGGGGCGGATGATGCCGCGGATGGTCTTATCCATGGGGCGAGGGGTGAAGACGTACGAACCGTCCCCGATGTCCCCGGCGCTGGTGACCCGTCCGGCGTTCCACAGGTTGGTGGCCTGCATGAGCTGCGCGAGCGCGTACCGCGCCGGGTAGACGGGCTGGCCGGTCTCGGGGTCCAGGAGAGCGGTGGGAGCGTAGGCGATGACCTGTTCCTTGGCGGTGTCGAGGAGCTGTTCGAGAACGTCAAGGTTCTCGATCGGTGCGTCCCCCCACGCGGCGCGGAGGCGCGTACGCTCCGCGTCGGTTTCCGTGGTGTACCACTTGGCGTTGGCCATGTCCTACGCTCCCGACGCTCAGGCGGCTTTGGTGCCGACGAAGGCGAAGGATTCCGGGCGGACGTTGAACGTCTCCAGGTATCCGACGTTGGCGCGGTCCACGCCGCCGCGGGCGATGTCGAGCGCTTCGAGGCTGATGGGCGTGGTGCCCTGCTCCTTGAACTCGATGCCGCCCTTGGCTCCGGCGACCACCTGCGGGTCGGTGGTCTTCGTGCCGGGGAAGTAGGCCTGGGGAGCCTTCTTGACGACGACCTTGCCGCTGGCCGCGTCCACGCCCGCCTCGCCGTTACCGACGCTGACCGAGAGCTGAACGAACTCGGGCAGGAGGTCCTTCGGGGTGTAGATGAGCTGCGCCCAGGCGACGGGGTTGACGACGGCGAAGGTGGGGGTGTCGTCAGCGTCGGTGACGGCTTCGATGGCCTGGATGAGCTGCACCGCGGCGGGGTAGTACGCGCTGTTTGCGGGAGTGCCGGCGGGCAGGGCGTTGGGTGCGATGGTGCGCGAGAGCGCAACGCCGTCGCCCTGGGAGGCGATCTTGAAGATGTCGGACAGTGCGTCGCGGTCGGTGACGCGGGCGTAGCTGTCGATTACGAGCTTGATCAGCTCTTCGATGACATCGGCTCCGCCTTCGAGGTCGAACCACTCTCGGGCGATGTCGGCTCCCCAGCCGTACTTGCGGAGGGTGCTGGCGCGGGTGGCGGTGGTGGCGGAGCCGGACGGGATGTCGGCCTTGTTGCCCGCCCAGGACTGGACGAGTTCGGCTCCGGCGTTCATGGTGTAGCCCTTGCGTCCGCCGAGCTGGATGCCGCCGAAGGTGTGGGTGCCGAGGTCGATGTACTTCTGCTGGTAGCGGCGGCCCTGCCAGAGCTTGCCAACCCAGGCAGGCTGGAGGATGCCGGAGCCCGCGGTGGTGAGCCCGCCCGCGGTGTCGTACTTGATGTCGGCCAGGGCGGCGAGGAGGGTCTCGGCGTCCTGGACCGCGCCGGGGACCTTGGCCTTGATGGCGTGGATGGCGGCGAACACGGTCCCGAGGTCGATGTCTGCGGCCTTCACGAGGCCATTGGAGCCGCGCGGTGCGGAGCCGAGGAAGGTGGCCGGGACGGTGATGAGGGGCGATTCGATGGCGCTGGCGTTCAACGTCGTCTCCTTTTCTGCGGGCTTGTCGTCGGGGTTGGGCTCGTCTGCCTCGTCAGCGTCGGAGAGTTTGGTGACCGTGGTGGTACTGGTGGTTTCCTCGACGCGGGACCACTTGACGCCCTGGTCGTCGGTGAACTGCGTGACGTACCGGCTGGAGCTGGCGGCGTCCGGTGCGGTGTACGAGTCCGAGGAGGGGGTGTCCTCCGCGGCGAGAAGGGTCGCGCCCTCAAAGGCGGGGCGTTCGACCTGGGCGGCGGCGAAGAGGTTCGCGCCGGGCAGGGCCTTGCCGCCCTGGATGCGGACGTTGGCGACCTCTGCGGAGAGGTTCTTGCGCTTACCGCTTTTACCGTCCGCGTAGGCCTGGCGTCCCGCGGGGGTGTCGGCGTACTTGAACGTGCCGAAAGTTCCCTCGTCCTGCTCCCAGGCGTTGACGAAGCCGCCGACAACGCTCTCGCGGCGGTGCTCGATGTTGAGGGACATGCCGGTGAAGTCGGTGGGAATGGTCACGTCGCCCTTGGCGAAGGTGAACATGCCGAGGTTGGAGCGGCACTGCACGCCGTACGGGATGAGCAGTCCGGTTGCGGTCATGTCGGCATCCGAGAATGTCAGCGTGCCCGCGTCGATGATGACAGGTTCCATTACGCGAACACCGCCTTGTTGGCCCACATGAGCGCCTCTTCGAGCGCGGTGAGCGCGAGAGAGCGTTCGCGGCTGTTCGGGAGCATCACGATCTGCTCCGCGGCCAGGGCGAGGGCATACGCGTTGGCTCGGATGACTGCGGCCTGGTCGCCTGTCACCGGCTCGGTCTCGGTGAGGAACCGGGAGGCCAGCTCGGGCGGAAGCTGCGGAACCGCGACAGGCGGGGTTTCAGTCTCGGTGGAGTCGGCGGGCTTGCTGGTGTTTGCCATGGGTCAGTCCTCGCTTGTCTGGGGTGTGGTCGGATTGGGAGCGGTGAGGTAGCGGGATGCGTCCACGCGGATCGATTCGCCAGAGGGGCACACGTCGTCCAGGGAGAGCCGGTCGTCGATGGCGGAGGCGTACTTGTCGAGGCCGAAGTCCCAGAGTTCGTTGCGGTCGGCGCCATTGTTGACGCCGGAGTACTTGATGTCAGTTCCGCCGCCCTGGCGGGAGCCTTCGAGCATTGACGCGGGGATGCCCGCGTGGTTGGCGATGTCGAGGCGTACGCCGTTGCGAGCCGACTCGAACAGGCCGACCTCGACGGCACCGGAGTAGTTCGGCTTGGCGTACTCGGGACGCATGGACACGGCGCCGTTCTTGGCCTGGCGGTTCTTGATGTAGGTCTGACGGAACGACTCGCGCTCCTCCTTGCCCCAGGCGTTCCAGTACTCCTTGGACAGCTCGATGTCCGTGGCCGGGATCGGGTTCTCCACGCGGTCGAGGTAGGCGGCTTCAATGAACCGCGCGGCGATGAGCGAGTCGCGGGCGTCGGTGAGCATGCCGCGGGAGCCGTAGCCGAGCGGAATGGCGATGACCAGTTCGCGGTACTGGGCGGGCACGAGCTGCTCGTCTACGTCGATGCGTCCGGCTTCGTTGACAGACCACGCGCCGAAGGGGACGTGCAGCGCGTCGGTGGGCTTGCCGGGGCTGTCCATGGTGAAGCCGATTGCGGCCCAGCCGTGGATAAACAGGTCGGAGGTGACGCCCCAGCGGAGCTGGCGGGGGCCGGTACCGGTGCGGGAGTTGACGAGCCACTCGGGCTGTACGGCGACCTCGGTGTCTTTGTCGTACTGCCGCCACGGGAGGCGGGAGAGGACGGAGCAGTGAATGTCGTGTGCCCGCTTGACGGCGGGGATGCGGAGGGCGGTGTCGCGAGTGACGGTCTTCGGCGCCTCGTGCTCGGGCCACAGGTCTCGGGCGACGACCTCCACTAGGTTGTCCTGGGGAGCGAACGGGGTCACGAGCGGCAGCGCCGCCCGTGACCCGTACGTCTTGTCGATGTTCCGCCCGAAGATTCCCACGTTTCAAACCATGCGGACGTTTAGTCACATCTCACTAATGGCGACCTCCCGGGCGCGAGCGCGACGCACGTCGCGGGCGTGGCGTTGACGGCGGTCGTCGCCGTGCTCCCGCTCCTCGTGCGCGCATGCACTGTCCCAGGCATCGTCCTTGTGAAATCGGAAGGACCGCCACCACGGGTGGTCCTCGCAAGACACGACGATGGATACGGGCGAGCAGTCGAGTTTGATGGGGCTGGTGTTCACGATGCGAGGTCCTTAGAACGAGTCGTCGGCGGAGGCGATGGGCGTGGTGTCTTCGAGCCAGTGGAGGGCCAGCGCTGCGGCCTCCAGGGGCGTCACGTCGAAATCGGGATCATCTTTCGGCGCCCCGAATCGCCAGGTGCCGTAGTTGCCGAAGGCCTGGCGGGTGGCGCGGGAGGCGGCGGCGTTGAGCTGGTCGTGTCCGAAGATCACGAGGGACCCGTTCTCGAGTCCTTTCATGAGGGCGACGGCGGATCGGGGAATGTCGTTCGTGATGCTGGGGCGGAGGATCGGTGTGGGCTGAGCCAGGGCGATTTCCTTCTCCACGATGTCCTCGGTGTAGCCGCGCTTGTCGTAGCCGAGGGTCAAGCCGGGGCGCCTGCGAAGGCGTTCGATGACCTCGCGCGCGAGGCCGTGCGTGCCCTGTTGCCAGTGCCACAGCGCGAGGGCGCGGCGCTTGGGTTTCTCGCGCACGCCTTCGAGTTCGAACGCCTCGCCCACGAGGTCGTTCAGCTCCTCGTACTCCCACGCGATGGCGAGGGATGCCGCGTGCCCGAGGTGGTGGACCTTCAGCGCGACGGAGCAGCGGGCGGGCAGCTCGGCGGGGAACGGCTCGGTGGTCGGCTTCCAGAGGGCGGGCGGGATCATGGCGTCAGCGGCACCCTCGAAGCCGAACTGTCCGCCGTACTCAATCAGGAAGTCGTCCAGGCTCACCTTGTCGAACGATCGTTTGACGGCGCCGATGGGGGTGGTGAAGGACACGCCGGGGTGCGTGCGCTCGATCCATTCGCGCATGCGACCTCCGGTGGCTCCGGTGAGCGGGTGCGGCAGCTCGGGCTCCCAGGAGGCGAGCTGCTCGCGGTCGGTGCTCTCGGGGATGCCGTGCCAGAGCACGTTGGCGTCGGGGTCGTGGAGGGCTCGCCAGAGGAGATTGCCGGTGCGCCACTTGGCGCCGGTCCCGGCGATGACGAACTGGGCGCCGACCTTGGTGTCCATGGTGGGGATAACGGCGCGCTCGACGTCCTGGCCCTGGTCGAGGTCGGCCTCGGCGCCCTCGTCACCGAATGCGAAGTCAAAGCCACCGGAGCGGAAGCCCTCACCGTTGGGCGTGTAGACGTTGAGGAACGAGCCGGTGTCGCGGAACTCCAGGTGCTCGGTGCCCTTCCCGACGTTGATCTTGATGGGGCTGACCCGCTCGTCGGGGTACAGGCGGCGGAGATGCGCCACGATGTCCTTGCGGAACCGCTCGCCCGCTTTGGCGCCGGTCGTGAACATCGTCCAGCCGACCTGGTAGTCCTCGCGGTGGTAGCAACGCCCGAGCATGATGGCTTGCACTGCGGTCGTCTTGGTGGATCGGCGGGACTCGTCAATGGCGTTCATGAACACGCCCGCGGCGAGGAGATCGGCCACCATGAGCTGCATCGGCGACGGCCCCTTGCCGCCGTCGCCCGCTCGCTCTCGGTGGTCAAGGCGGAGCAGTCGCGCGCCTTCGATGAACTCGCCGCGGGTCTGCTCGGTGGTGACGAGCTGGGGGTTGCTGATCAGGTGGAGGCCGTCGAGGCGGGAGCGCCATTCGAGCCAGTTCGCCTCGGACCACAGGTCGGCGAGCAGGGGGGGAGCCCCGGTGATGAGGGTGGTCATGGTGGTCGGTCTGGCCTCTCAGGTCAGGGGGAGGAATCGGAGTTGGAGCCGTAGGCGGGGGTGCGCGCGCCGGCCAAAAAAGTCGGTCGTCACCACGGCGCGAGCCCGCTCCGCGTCGGCGTCGAGCGGAGGTCACGGCGGGGTTGGCGCGTCGGTCGGGGCTGTCTGTCGCGGCGTCGGGCGTTGGTGATGGCGGCACCTCGGCGCCCGCCCTCGCTGCGGTTGCACGGTCGGCACTCGGGCGCGAGGTTGTCGCGTCCGTGCCCGCCGTCCGGGTCGAGGTGGCCCACATCGAAGGGCTGGCCCGGTTCGATGGGGCACCCTCGACGCCAGCACCGCACCTCGGTTCCGAAGCGCCAGGCCTGCCGGACCTGAGCGCGGACGAGCTTGGCGTTGGCCAGGTACTCGGGGTCGGAGTGCTTGCCGGTCATGCCGTCGCCTCGGGCCAGGTGTCGAACGTGGACTGAGCGACGTTGCGGATGTGCCCGTTGCTCTTGCACTGGACGACCGCTACGACGTAGCGACCCGGGCCGGTGAACTCCCTGATCTGCTCCCACCACTCACCGCTGGGCGCAACCCGGATCATGCTCGCCACCAGCCCTTGCGGATGACGAGCACGGCGAGCAGGAGACCGACGATGAGACCCGGGATGGCCGGGATGGAATCAGGCGCGAGCACGGCGGTCAACCTCTCGCTCGATCGTTTCCGAGTGGTCGGCGATCATCCTCCGACCCGCGTCGATGAACGCCCACGCGGCGTCGAGATAGTCGTCGCCTTCCTGGATCAGGCGCGTTCGAGCGCTGTCGAGGTCGATGGCGATGTTCAGCAGTCCGTACGCGGGGCGCTGGATGCCGAGTTCGCGCGCGTTCAGACCTCGTTCCCGAGCAGTGGCCACCAGGTCGGACAAGGCGCGCGCGGCGGCAATCGTGGTGCTCATGCTTCGATCAACGTCTCGTCGGCGCGTGCATCGCGCATCGGGATGCTCGTTCCCCACATCACGTCTTGGTGCTCACGGTGGGCTGCGGCGATGGCTTCGCGCATGCTCTCCGCCAGCACCAAGACGTACTGCGTCGGGTGCGAGGCGGTGCTGTGCGAGTTGAGCTTGTAGAGCTTCATTGGTCGTCTCCCTGTTCTGTGGGTCGAGGCCTGGTCACGTCTCCGCCGTGCCAGAGGTGGCGACCGTCGTCGCGGACGGTGCATCCCGAGCACCACCCGCTTACGGGGTCGAAATCGTGGACGTGTGCGCTCATCGGTCTTCCTCGACCTCTTGCGCGGTTACCAAGGTGAGAGCCCTAGGAGAGTCTTGGTAAGTAGGTTCTTGGGCGGTTCTTAGTGCGACACCAGTTGTCACCCCTGGGCGCCGGTTTTTGTCACCCCTGAATCGGCTAGGGGTGACTGAGTTGTCACCCCTGGATTCGGTGTAGACGAGGGCCGTCGTGAGCACGTCGTAGACGGTCGGGCGGTAGCGCGAGTCGAGGTGTTGGACGTAGCGCTGATCACCCTCGCGAATGAGGTCGGCGGCGAGGAGTTCGCGAAGGGCTCGCTGGACGGTGCGCTCGGAGCATTCGAGGACATCGGCGATGGTCGAGACGTGAGGGTAAGCGCCGTATCCGAGGCCGTCCGTGCGGTCGGCGAGCTGGAGGAGGACACGGAAGGGCGTACCGTTGCAGCGGCTGAGCGGCAGGTTTGCCGCCCATATGTACGCTTCGAGGCTCACGCTTCACTCCGATTCGGTCTAGTCACGAGCACGAAGCTAGGCCGAATCGGAGTAACACGCCGGGATTGATTGCACACGGCGTGTCGCCAAATTGGAGTAGTGTGGCGCGCATGAACGCCGACGCCATCACCGGACAGAAGGTCCGTGACATCATGCGCGAACGCCGAATCTCGCAGGAGGCGTTGGCATCCGTGCTCGCCTCGACGCAGAAGTCGGTAAGCCGGAAGCTCTCGGGTGACCGGTCCTGGATGCTGGACGAACTGCTAGCCGTCGCGGCATTCTTCGAGGTCGCCGTGACCGATCTGTTGCCCGGAGCTGGCTATGAGCCGGTTCCCGCGGGCCGTGGCCGGGTCGGCGCGACTACAGATCAGAAGGTTAGGGGTTCGAGTCCCTTCGGGCGCACACTGTGTTGAGACAGTAAGAAGAGCCCCGGCGTGAGGAAACTCCGCCGGGGCTTTTTCTCTGCCCGGATGCCGGTGGCCTCTGCGGCAACTGGCTCGGGAACGCACGGCCCACGCGACGGCGACGGGTCAGCGCGCGGCGGACTTTTTTTTCTTGCCGCTCTTGCCCGCGTCCGGTGCGTCGCTCGGCGCCTCCGCTTCGTCGGCGGCGTCCCGTTCCTTCGCCCGCCGCTTCGCCTGTGAGGCGAGGCGGGCCAGATCGACCATGCGCAGGGCGTCCATCCGCGCCTTGCGCATCTGGGCGTACTCGGGATCGGCATCCGCCGTCATTCCCTCGACGTCGAGTCGTTGGCTGAGGTTCGCCTCGACATCGCCCCACGCGGCGATCCGCGCATCGCCGACCAGCACCTTGACCCGTTCGGGGTCGTCGGCGAGCGCGCGCAGTTCCTTCGCGACGCCGCGGGACTGCTTCGCGCGACGGCGGAGGTTGCGCGTGTCGCGGTCACGGTAGTCGTGGGTGCCGGACGAATCCGAGAACCGCCCCCACGCGCGTTTACGCTGGTGGGTCACGCGCTCGGCGGCCTGGTCCTGCTCGTCGGCGAGGGAGCGCAGCGTCTCGCGCGCCAGCTCGGCGAAGACCTCGCCATCGAACTGACCACCGCGGGCGATCGTGTCGACGAGGATGCGGTTGCGCACGGCGAGCCGAGCCGCGGCTGTCGCGATCGACAGTCCCTCGGCGATGGCCTCTTTCGTGCGCCCCACGTGACCTCCCCGTCCAGGCTATCGCCCGGGAAGCGTCAATCGCTCAGGACAGCTTCGCGACGATCGCGTCGATACGGCGCGAGCGGGTGTCGGCCGCCTTCGCCGCCTCGACATTGGTCACGTGCGCCTTCCGCGCGCTCGGCGAAAGCGCGTCGAAGGCGTCGCGCGCACCGGCCGCAGCGAGCGCTGCGGCAAGGTCCTCGGGCACCTCGACCGAGCGGGGCTCGGTGTCGAGGGTGAGATCGACGGATATGGGATCCCCTCCGGACAGACCGGTGCTCGCCCGTTTGTCGGACGAGAAGGGGATCAGCGACTTACCGCCCATCGAGCCGACCGTGCTGCGGTACGTGAAGCCGTTCACCTCGACGACCACCGCGGCGCGCTTTCCGCCCCCGAGGGCGTCGAGCACCTCGGCGGGGACCTCGATCCCGGTGTTGTTGCCCATCTGCGACAGGGTCGTTTCGAAACGCATGGCCAGAGTGTGGCAGATGCGGGGATAGGTGAACAGCACGGGAAATGCAATCCCCTCGATCCGGTCGACGCCGATCCTTATGGTCGAATCTGTTGCGGAGGGCCTCGGAGAGTACTCGGGGGCCTTCTGTCGTTTCCGGATGCATACCGGAGAACGGCCCGTGCGCGCAAAGGCCAATCCGAATCGAGCATTGTCTCCGAAGATGGGGTGAAGCGACCGGACGGTCGCTGCCAACAATCTGGGAGGTTCATCATGAGCTCGTCACCCAACCGTCTCGTGGCCACCGTCTTCGGCGCTGTCTACCTTCTGGTCGGTCTGCTCGGCTTCGCCGTCACCGGCGGCGTCGGTTTCATCGCCACGCAGGGCGGTCTGCTCCTCGGCATCTTCGAGGTCAACCCGCTCCACAACATCGCGCACCTCCTGATCGGTGCCGCGCTGCTCGTCTCGGGTCTCGCCAACGCGCGTGCCGCCAAGGGCGTCAACACGACCGTCGGAGCCGTCTACCTGCTCCTCGGCATCGTGGGCTTCTTCCTCGTCGGCACGGGGGCCAACATCCTCGCGCTCAACACGCCCGACCACTTCCTGCACCTCGCCAGCGCCGTCGTGCTGCTGGGTGTCGGTCTCGGCACCGAGCGCAACGTCCCCCGCACCGCGGCGGTCTGACGATGACCGCCGCGACCTTCGTGCGGTCGTGGCCCTCCGTATCCGCCTGGGGGGCCGGCCTCACCACCGCCGCCCTCGGCGCGGGTGCGATCATCCGTCCCAATTCCGGGGCCGTCGCGAGCGGCCTCGGGATCGGGATGGTGATCCTCGGTCTCGCCTCACTCGCGTGGGGCGCGGCCACCCTGTCCACGGGACGACTCGTCGTTCCGCGGACGGCTCTGGCGGGAGCGCTCGGCGCCCTCGCCCTCACGGCAGCCCTGATGTTCGCCGCGCCCGCTCACACGAGCATCGTCGGCGTCGCCGCGGCATCCCTCCTGCTCGTCGTCGTGGGCGCCTCGGCGGCCCTGCACCTGCGCCGCACCGCCCGGGATTCGAGTGCGCCGCGCACCGCTCAACCGATGAGCGTCGTCGGCCTACTGGTGGCGGCCGCCGTCATCGCCGTCGTCGTCACCCCCGCTCTGGGGGCGACGCAGAACGCCGTCCTCCTCCGCGACGACGGAACGGTCCCCGTCATCTCGCACGAGGGACACTGACCCCGCCAGCGGAGCCCGCCCGCTCAGACGGTGGCACGCTGGAAGGGTGACGATCGACGCTTCGAGACCCGTGCCCGGCTGGATCCAGTCGCTGCGCGGGAAGATCCTCGTCGCCCTGGCGGGAGACCCCACCGGCATGGCGCCCTACGTGCGCGCCATCGCCGACGGCGACGACACCGGATACTTCGTCGAGAACGGCCCCGCGTGGACCGTGCACGCCGGAATGGGGACCCTGGTCGCCGGCATCCGGGCCCTGCTCCTGCAGGCACTGCACCCCGGCGCCCTGGCGGGCGTGCACGACTGGTCGCGGTATCGCGAGGATCCGATCGGCCGTCTCACCGGAACCGTCCGGTGGGTCATCACCCTGACGTACGGATCGAAGACCCAGGCGGATGCCGAAACCGCGCGCGTCGGCCGATTCCACCGACGCGTGAAGGGCGAATACCGGGCCGGCGACGGTTCGGAACGCGCCTACACCGCTGAGGCGGCGGATCTGGTGCGATGGGTGCACCTCGCCTTCACCGACGCGTTCCTGGCGGGTCACGAGGTGTCGCGCTTGCCCATCCCCGGCGGGCCCGACGCGTACGTCGCCGACTGGGCGACGGCCGGCCGCCTCATGCGGGTCGTGGACCCGCCCCTGACCCGTGCCGCCCTGCGCGCCGAGATCGACGGCTTCGCCGACCGTGGCGAGTTGCGCGGCGACGAGCGCGTCGCCGACGTCGTGCGCTTTCTGCGCAAGCCGCCGTTCCGCGGCCTCATGGGCCTGTCGTACCGCGTGCTGTTCGCCGCGGCGGTGGCGACCATCCCCCGCCGGTATCGGAAGATGCTCGGGGTGCGGCGCTGGCCCCTCCCTGTCCTGACGCTCACGCGCGTCATCTTGCGCGTCACCGAACGGGCTCTCGGATCCGGCCCCCGCGCCCAGGACATGGCGCGGCAGCGACTGGCGCGGTTGAAGCGTGAGGGGCGGGAGGCGGCGTGAGCGACGACGCCCGTCAGGCCGCCGAGCGCTACCGCCTGGACCGACAGCTCCGCGACGCCGGCCTCGAGCCGGAACCCGCCGAGCACGAGGGTCCCGCGCGGGGCTCGACCGCCGCGGAGCGCGCCGCTTTCGTCGAGACCTCGATCCAGCAGGCCATCCGACGCGGCGAGTTCGACAACCTTCCGGGCGCGGGCAAGCCTCTCCCCGATCTGGGCGGCTCCCACGACCCGGACTGGTGGATCCGTCGCAAGATCGAGACCGAACAGCTGACCGGCCTGGGCCCACCCGCTCTGACCCTGCGGGTCGAGCACGCCGAGATGGCCGAGCGGCTGGATGCCATCGCACACGAACCCGAGGTGCGCGAGGCGGTCGAAGACTTCAACCGCCGCGTGATCGAAGCGCGGCGGCAGCTCCAGGGCGGCCCGCCCGTCGTGACCCCGACGGTCGACGTGGATGCCCAGGTGGAGGCGTGGATCGAGCGGCGGAGGGCACGTCTGGAAGCGGCCGCGGTGGCCGCGCCGGCGCGGCGTCGGCGGTGGTTCCGGCGGGGCTGACCGCGGGAGCGTCCCGTACGTCCGTCAGAGAGCCGCGAGCGCCTCGGCGCGCTCGATGAGCGCCCGCGCCCGCGCCAACGTGGGGGCGTACGACCCGTCGACCGGCCCCTCGGGCGTCGTGGAGAGCAGCGCCCGAGCGGCGTCGACGTCGGCGGGAGCGGGGGTGAAACCCGCGTGAGCGCCGGGGACGGCGGCATCCCGAAGAGCGAGCGTGCCGGTGAAACCCATCGCGACCGCGTGCACCGCGGCATCCTTCGCCTGCTCGATCGGCCCGCACGGGCCGTCGATCGGCCCGGCGATCCCCGCCGCGGCCGACGCCACCACGAGTTGCGCCCGCGGCCACGACAACGCGATGCGGTCGGCCGCCATGCCCGTGTCGCGCCGGAAGTCGCCGGTCCCGAAGGCCAGGCGACGAGTCGCGGGGTGGGCGGCGATGGCGGGAGCGGCCAGGAGCGCCGCGGCCGACTCGACCATCGCGACGATCGAGGTGCCGGAGGGGAGGGATGCCGCGATATGCGCCACGTCGTCGGGCCCGGCGCACATGGCCAGCACGACACCGGCGAGGCGATCGTCGAGCTCTCGGCCGAGGGCGAGGTCGGCCTCTCCGTCGCGGGTTCCCGCGGCACTGATACGCATCCAGACCGGCGCCTCGGCTGCCGCGCGGCGCACCCGCTCGCGGCCCTCGTCCTTCCGGCCGGCGGGGAGCCCGTCCTCGAGGTCGAGCACGAGCACGTCGGCCGCGGTCTCGAGCCCGCCCGCCAGCGGCGAGCGCAGCATCCAGGTGCGCGCGAGGTCGACACGCGCCGGGGCGGGGGCGGCCGAAGCCGCCCCCGCCGAGGTGTGGTGCGTCAGAGTCACGAGCGACCCCGTGCCGCGGCCTCCGCCTCGGCCTGAGCGCGGAAGGCGTCGAGCGACTGCGTGTCGACGGTGGCCGCGGGGCCCGCGCCGACCTGGGCGGACGCCTGCTCCTTGGCATCCGCCGCGGGAGTGGCCGAGTGGTCGTGTCCGGTGAGGATCGTCTCGTCGAACGGGATGTTGCCGGCGAGCACCTCGCGGACGCGCTGTCCGTCGTACTCCTTCGTCCAGACGCCGATGAGCATCGTGGCCACCGCGTTGCCCGTGAAGTTGGTGACGGCGCGGGCCTCGGACATGAAGCGGTCGATGCCGACGATGACACCGACACCGTCGACCAGGTCGGGGCGGTAGGCCGACAGACCACCGGCGAGGGTGGCGAGGCCGGCACCGGTGACACCGGCGGCGCCCTTCGACGCGATGATCATGAAGATCATGAGGCCGATCTGCTCACCGATCGACATGGGCGAACCCATCGCGGTGGCGATGAAGAGCGAGGCCATCGTCAGGTAGATCGCGGTGCCGTCGAGGTTGAACGAGTAGCCCGTCGGGACCGTGATGCCGACGACCGGCTTCGAGACACCCAGGTGCTCCATCTTGGCGATGAGGCGGGGAAGAGCGGCCTCGGACGACGAGGTGCCGACGATCAGCAGGTACTCGCGGCCCAGGTACTTCATCAGCGTGAAGATGTTGACGCGCGTCACGACGTACAGGAGCGTGCCCAGCACCACCGCGATGAAGAGGAAGCACGTGAGGTAGAAGGCGCCCATCAGGATGCCGAGGCTGATCACGGCCTGGAAACCGGTCTTGCCGACGACCGCGGCGATGGCGCCGAAGGCTCCGATCGGCGCGAGCCAGAGGATCATGCCGAGGATGCGGAAGACGAGCACCTGGAAGTTGCGAATGCCCTCGACCATACGCGCCCCGCGCTCGCCCATGCCCTGCAGGGCGAAGCCGACGAGAAGGGCGATGAACAGCACCTGGAGGATGCTGCCGCCGGTGAACGCCGAGAAGAACGTCGTGGGGATGATGCCCAGGATGAACTCCTGGGTCGAGGTCGCCTCGGCGGCGGGTGCGTCGTACTGAGCGCCGGCGATGTTCAGGCCCTCGCCCGGGTGGATGATGTTGCCGACGACGAGGCCGATGATCAGGGCGAACGACGACATGACCAGGAAGTAGACCATCGCCAGGCCACCGATCTTGCCGACCGTGGAGGCCTTCGCGATCGAGCCGATGCCCACGACGATCGTGCAGAAGATGACCGGGGCGATCATCATCTTGATGAGGCTGACGAAGCCCTTCCCGACCGGCTCGAGGGCCGTGGCGAACTGCGGGGCGACGAGGCCCACGATGACACCGGCGACGACCGCGACGATGACGGAGATGTAGAGCCAGTGATTGCGGTCGATCTTCTTGCGAGGCCGACCGTCGCGTGTGGTGCGGAGTGAGAGTGCCATGAGCGACTTCCCCTTTTCTAACGCCTTCGTTGAGTCCGGCGGGGGCGCCGGTCGATGTCATGACTTTGATCGACGCGGGACGTGCGGGCGATTTGTGGTCGTATTGTTCACGGCAAGCGCGACGAAGGGCGGGGTGATGAGACTGAGCGTGGGTGGACGCCTGGCATTGGTGTCCCTCGGCGTCGTGATCCTGGTCGCCGGCGTCCTGGCGGCGTTGTTGTCGGTGCAGCTGAGCGATTCCGGACAGCGCGAGGCCGAGAAGGTCACGCGTTCGGTGGCCGAGACGCTGGCGCACGAGCCCGACGTGGCGGCTCTCGTGGTGCAGCGCGACTCCGCTGCGCTGCAGCCGATGGTCGAGCAGATCCTCCCCGACGCCGACCTGTCGTTCGTCACGATCATGACCCCCGACGGCATCCGCCTCACCCACCGCAACCGGTCCGAGATCGGCCAGCAGTACATCGGCTCGCGAACCGAAGCCCTCGCCGGCCAGACGTTCACCGAGGTCTACGAGGGCACTCTCGGTCCCTCGGTGCGCACCATCGTCCCCATCCGCGACGGCGGCGACGAGAACGGCGACATCGTGGGCCTCGTCGCCGTCGGGGTCACGCTCGGCGCCGTGCAGCAGGACCTCGCCGCTCGCGCACCACTGATCGTGCTGGCATCCGCCGCCATCGTCGGGATGGGGGTTCTCGGCGCCCTCTACGTCCGCCGCAGTGCCCGACGCGTGACCGGTTCGTACACGCCCGCCGAACTGTCGCGCCTCGTCGAGAGCTACGAGACGGTGCTGCACTCCCTCCGCGAGGGTCTCGTGGTCACCGATCGCTCCGGACGCATCGTGCTCTACAACGACGAAGCCGCTGACCTTCTGGGCCTTCCTCCCGCCTCCAGCGGGCAGGTCTCACTCGATCCGCGCGCGGTCGACATGGATGCCGGCCTCGCCGAGGCCATCGCGAGCGGTCGGCGCATGGTCGAGGAGACCGTCGTGAACGGAGAGCGGGTGCTGCTGGTCAACCAGGAGGAAGCACGTGATCTCGCGGGGCGTCGCGCGCCCGAGCGCGGCCGAGTCATGACGCTGCGCGACCGCTCGGAGCTGCAGGCACTGCTCGGTGAGCTCGAGGGGGTCCGGACCCTCAGCGACACCCTCCGTTCCCAGACCCACGAGCACGGCAACCGGCTGCATGCCCTGCTGGCGCTGCTCGAACTCGGACGCATCGACGAGGCCCGCCGATTGATCGTGGCCTCGACCGGCGAACGGCAAGAGCTCGCCGATCGCCTCGTCTCGGACGATGACGACGCCGTGGTCGTCGCCCTCCTGCTCGGCAAGCTCGACGAGGCGTCCGAACGCGGAGTGCGCCTCGACCTCGACGTCGCCGAGCCCACGCCCGCACTCCCCCTCGCCGCGGCCGAGGCGGTCACCGTGGTGGGCAACCTTGTCGACAACGCCCTGGATGCCGCAGCGGCAGGCGCCGAACCCCGATGGGTGCGCGCGACCCTCCGCGAAGGCGGTGGCGACGTGGTGCTCGACGTCTCGGACAGCGGGGCCGGTTTCGACCCGTCGCTGCCCGACCCGTTCGCCTTCGGGGCGTCGACCAAGCCTGCGCACGCCCCCGGTGGCCGGGGCGTGGGCCTCGCCCTCGTGCGCGATATCGTCGCCGCCCACGGTGGAACCCTGCAGGTCGTGGCGGACCCCACCACCGTCCGCGTCTTCCTTCCCGCCGTCGCCGAGGCGGTGGTCTCGTGATCCGCGTGCTGGTCGTGGACGACGACGCCCTCGCCCTCGAACTCCACAGCGCGTACGTCGAGCGATTACCGGGCTTCGAGGTCGTGGGGCAGGCCGCGGGGGCGCGCGCCGCTGTCACCGCGCTGGCCGATCCCGACCGGCGGATCGATCTCGTCCTGCTCGACATGACGATGCCCGACGGCTCGGGTCTCGACGTGGCACGCCGGCTGCGCGCCACCGGATCGCGCGTCGACATCATCGCCGTGACAGCCGTGCGCGACGCCGCGACCGTGAGGGCGGCCGTGTCGATCGGGGTCGTGCAGTACCTGATCAAGCCGTTCGCGTTCGCGGCGTTCCGGGAGCGGCTGGAAGCGTACCGTTCCTACGTCGAGGGACTGGACCGCGCGGCGGGCGACGCAACTCAGTCGGAGGTCGACGCCCTGCTCGGGTCGCTGCGCACCGTGACCGCACCGGGGCTGCCGAAGGGCCTCAGCGACGAGACGCTGCAGGCCGTCGCCGAGAGGGTGCGCACCGCCGCGGGCGCGGTGTCGTCGACCGAGGTCGGTGAGAGCGAGGGCATGTCGCGCGTGACCGCGCGCCGGTATCTCGAGCACCTCGCCGACGTGGGTCGCGTCCGCCGTGTGCCGCGCTACGGCGGACAGGGCCGCCCCGAGATCACCTACGCCTGGGTGCGCGGCTGACGGCCGGGCGTCCGCACGCCCACCGGCTCAGAGGTCGAAGGCGGCGCGGACGCCCTCGTTCACGACCACGCCGGCGCGCACGTTCAGGCCCTTGGCGAGGGCGGGATCGGCGGATGCCGCGGCCTCCCAGCCCTGCTCGGCGATGCGCGTGATGTACGGCAGGGTGGCGTTCGACAGCGCCCGCGTCGAGGTGTGCGGCACCGCGCCCGGCATGTTCGCCACGCAGTAGTACAGCGCCTCGTGCACGCGGAAGGTGGGCGCGTCGTGCGTGGTCGGACGCGAGCCCTCGAAGCAGCCGCCCTGGTCGATCGCGATGTCGACGAGCACCGAGCCCGGCTTCATCGCGGCCACCATGTCGTCGGTGACGAGTTTGGGGGCGGCGGCGCCGGGGATGAGCACCGAGCCGATCACGAGGTCGGCGTCGGCGAGCTGCTCGGCGATCTCGAGGCGAGTCGAGGCGCGGGTCTCGACCGCGCCGCCGAAGCGCTCCTCGAGCTGACGGAGCTTGGGCAGCGAGATGTCGATCACCGTGACGCGGGCACCGAGTCCGAGGGCGTTGGCCGCGGCGTGCTCGCCCGCGACGCCGCCGCCGATCACGACGACCTTCGCCCTCGGGGTGCCGGGGACGCCGCCGGGGAGCAGCCCGCGCCCGCCCGAGGCGCGCAGCAGGTGGTGCGCGCCCTCGATGATCGACAGCCGACCGGCGACCTCGCTCATCGGCGCCAGGAGCGGCAGCGCGCGGTCGGCGGTCTGCACCGTCTCGTAAGCCACGGCCGTGGTACCGGCGGCCATGAGGGCGTCGGTCAGCGGCCGGTCGGCCGCGAGGTGCAGGTACGTGAAGAGCGTGAGGTCGCGGCGCAGGAATCCGTACTCGGATGCGATGGGCTCTTTGACCTTCACCAGCAGTTCGGCGCGCGCCCAGGTCTCTTCGGCGGTGTCGACGATCTCGGCCCCGGCCGCGCGGTACTGCTCATCGGAGAAGCCGCTGCCCTCACCCGCACCCGCCTGCACGAAGACCTCGTGACCACGATGGACGAGCGAATCGACCCCCGCGGGCGTCATGGCGACGCGGTTCTCGTTGTTCTTGATCTCGGTCGGCACGGACACGCGCATGGGTTCCTCCTCGAGCGGATGAGCGTTGCCGAGAGGATCGCAGAAAAGAGTGTTTCTGTGGTGTTTCTCCGCAGATTCTTCGGTTCTTGCGGCTTGCCTGGCGATATCATCGGCTAAATGACCCCCACTGTGCTCGACGACGCGAAGGATCTACGGTGGCCGACGACGACCTGCACCCCCTCGACGCGCGCACCATCGAGCTGCTGTCGGCCGACGCGCGGATGACGAACGCCGCCCTCGCCGAGGAGCTCGGGGTCGCGGCATCCACCGCCCATGCCCGCCTGCGGGGCCTCGTCGACCGCGGGCTCATCACCGGGTTCCACGCCGCCGTCGACCAGAGTCGCCTCGGCCGCGGACTGCAGGCGATCGTCGGGGTGACCCTGCGCCCGGGGCAGCGACAGGAGAGCATCCGCGCGTTCGCGCACGAGATCCGCCGCCACCCCGACGTGATCCAGCTGTTCTTCCTCGGGGGCGCCGACGACTTCCTCGTGCACATCGCCGTCGACGATTCGTCGGCCGTGCGCCGCTTCGTCGTCGACCACCTCTCGGCCCGACACAGCGTCGCCTCGACGCGCACGAGCATCATCTTCGAGTACCACCGCAACGCCCTCGCGGCGGATTTCGACTGACCACACCCCCGCGTGAGGGGTCAGGAATCGTCGCTTCGAGGCGCCCCAGGCGACAACGTCTGACCCCTCACGCGGACGGCGAGCCTACGAACGACTCCACGACGCTCCTCGCCGTGACGGGCTCACGCCCGAGGAGGTCCGGGAGCGTCGGGGCGGTTCCGCCGAAGAAGCCACCGGACACCGCGCGGAAGAACCCCAGAGTGAACGGGACCGCAGCCTCGGGTTGGCCGGCTGCGATCGCCCTGCGCGCCCACTCGCCCTCGTCGACCACCTCGAAGCCCACGTCGCGGTGGGCCGCCTCTCCCGCCCAGCGCGCGAGGTCGGCGAAACGGGGTGCGTCGGCCGCCGTGAGCGTCACGGGCCCCTGAGGCAGTTCGTCGCTCAGGAGGAGAACCGCAGCAGCCTCGGCTGCGTCTTCGCGCGAGGTCCATGACACCGGCCCGTCGGCGGGCACCGCCACGACGCCCGACTCGCGCCACGGCCCGAGCATCCACTCGAGCGAGTGCGCGTAGAACCCGTTGCGCAGCGCCGTCCACCGCAGGCCCGAGTCGGCGAGCAGCGCCTCGGTCGCCGCGTGGTCGCGCGCGGGACCGAAGGGGGAGGCCGCGTGGGCACCCTGGTGGCTCGTGTACAGCACGTGACCGACCTCGGCGATCCGCGCGGCGTCGACGGCCGCGGCGTGCAGGGCGACGGCGTCGGCGCCCCGATCGTTCGACGAGACGAGGAGCAACCGATCGGCACCTTCGAACGCCGACGGGAGACTCGTCGGGTCCGCGTAGTCGCCGCGACGAACCGCCACTCCGCGCTCGGCGAATCGCCCGGCGCGAGAGGGATCGCGGACGACGAGAGTGAGGTCCGCGGGGCCGACGGTCTGCAGCAGGTGGTCGACCGTCCGGCCGTTCAGGGCGCCCGTTGCGCCGGTGATGGTGATCATCGTCATGCTCCTTTTGTTATCGACGGAAACAGTGGGAAGCTAACAGCGATTACCGCTGATAACAAGTGTTTGTTATCGTCGAACCATGACTCCTCCGGCGCCCCGAGACGACGTGCGTGAGCGGATCGTGGGAGCCGCGGCGGAGATCCTCCGCACCGAAGGGTCGGCGGGCGTCACGACGCGGGCGGTAGCCGAACGCGCGGGCGTTCAGGCTCCGACGATTTACCGCCTGTTCGGCGACAAGGACGGCCTGCTCGACGCGGTCGCCGAGCACGCGATGGCCCTCTTCAGCGCGTCGAAGACCTCCGCCCTGACGTCTGCCCCCGCCTCGACGGATCCGGTGGGCGAACTCCGCGAAGCGTGGGGCGAGACGGTGCGGTTCGGCCTCGACAACGCCGACCTCTACGTCATCCTCAGCGACCCGCGCCGCGGCCGGGATTCCCCCGCCCTCGCGAACGGCGTCCGCGCGCTCGAGGAGCGAGTGCGCCGCGTGGCCGCGGCGGGGCTCTTACGCGTCGCCGAGGCTCGCGCCGTCGCGCTGATCCACGCCGCCGGCACGGGCGCCATTCTGTCGCTCCTCGAACAGCCGATCGGCGAGCGCGACCCCGAACTGGCGACCACTCTGCTCGACGCCGTCCTCGATCGAATTCTCATCGAGCAGGAAGAGTCCGCGGCAGAGGAGATGCCCGCCGCGCATCGCGCCGCCGCCATCACCCTGCGCGCAGTCACCGACGACCTCACCGCCCTCTCAGTCCCCGAGCGCGCTCTGCTCGCCGAATGGCTCGACCGAATCATCGACAGTCACTGACGCGACGTCGGGAACGGGCGGCGCGAGCGGATCTCAGCGCACCGCGGCCGCGATCGCGGCGATGTCGGCGGGCGTCGACCGGCAGCAACCGCCGACCAGACGCGCGCCGGCGGCGACCCACGCGGGCGCGTCGTCGGCGAGCGGGGCGGCGCCGCCGTGCCAGGTGCGGCTTGCGGCATCCCAGGTCTCGCCCGTGTTCGGGTAGACCACCAGCGGCAGGCCCGGGGCGTCTTCGAGCGCGGGCAGTACCGAGCCGGGAGCGCAGCAGTTGACGCCCACGGCGACGACACCGGGGGCGGATGCCGCTTCGCGCAGTGCCGCGGCGAGCGCCCCGCTCCCCGCGAAACCGGTGCTGTCGGCCGAGAGGCTGACGAAAGCGGGCATGTCGAGCGCGGCGAGCTCGAGCGCGAGGGCCTCCACCTCTAGCGGCGAGGGAATGGTCTCGATCGCGAGGACGTCGGCTCCGGCATCCGCGAGCACGTGCAGGCGTCGGCGGTGAGCCTCGCGCAGCTCGGCGAGCGAGAGCCCGTACGCGCCGGTGTACTCGCTGCCGTCGGCGCGGAGCGCTCCGACCGGGCCGACGGATGCCGCGACCACCGCCGCGCCGGCCTCTCGCGCCACGGCCACCGCACGGTGCAGCAGCGCCTCGACCTCGGCATCCGGAATCCGTCCGGCGAAACCGATCTGGTACGACGCGGTGATCACGACCTCGGCGCCCGCGGCGACGAACTCGGCGTGGGCGGCGCGCACCTCGTCGGGGTCGTCACGCAGCACTCGCGCCGACCAGAGATCGCTCGTGACGTCGTTTCCGCGCGCCTCGAGCAGCGTGCCGAGGCCGCCATCGAGGATGACGGGGCGCTCGGTCAGAGCGGTGGCGAGGTCGATCACGCCTCGTGCGTCTCGCCGGCGGCGAGGACGCGCAGGGCACTCGCGAGGAGGGCCTGGTCCTGTCGGCTGACATCGCGCAGGGCGTCGGCCTCGAGGCGGACGAGCTCGGTCATCGCGGCATCCACCCGCTCGATGCCCTCGGCGGTGATCGCGACGAGGATCGCACGACCGTCGGAGGGGTTGGGGCGTCGGTTCACGAGGCCGCGCTCGGCGAGCTTGTCGAGGCGGTTGGTCATCGCTGCGCTGCCGATCATGGTGGCGGTGATCAGGCGCGTGGCGCTGAGCTCGGTGCCCGCGCGCCGGAGCACCGCGAGCACGTCGAACTCCCACACGGCGATGTCGGCACTCGCGAAGGCTTTCGCGCGGAGCTTCGACAGGTGGAAGGCCGCGCGACGCAGGCGCGACATCACGTCGAGGGGTGTCAGGTCGACCTCGGGCAGCAGCTGCGACCAGGCGTCGATGAGGAGGTCGACCTCGTCGTCTTTACTGCTCGCGGTAGGCATTCTTCGACGGTACCGGAGCCGGGGGGTGTCGCGGCGCGCGACGGGCGGTGCGGACGCGGCGAACGAGCGTCGAGCGTCGGTGGGTCCGGACGGTTCGAGACGTGTCCGCACGTTGCGGAAAAGACGCCGGATGCCGGCGTCCCCCGCCCCGCCTGCTTCAGCGCACGCGCGGGGGCGCCGTCGTCCCGCGCGCGACGAGGCGGGTCCGCAGTTCGATGTGCGTCTCGGGCAAAGTGTCACCGGCGAGGAGCGTCAGCACCATCCGCACGGCCTCGGCGCCGAGGCGCTTCATCGGCTGGCGGACGGTGGTCAGGGCCGGTTGGGCGCGCGCGGCCTCGGGGACGTCGTCGAAACCGACCACCGACAGGTCGTCGGGCACGGTCAGTCCGCGCGCGCCGGCGACCTCGATGATGGACAACGCCGACAGGTCGTTCGCCGCGAACACCGCCGTAGGCGGATCGTCGAGCGAGAGCATGGCCTCGGCGGCCTCGCGGGCGACGTCCTGGGCGTAGCGGCCGACGCCGACGAGAGCGGGGTCGAAGGCGATGCCGGCGGCCGCGAGTCCCGCGCGGTACCCCGAGGCGCGGGCGCCCGCCGAGCGCAGGTCGGGACGCCCCGCGATGAACCCGATGCGGCGGTGACCGAGCTGCGCCAGGTAGTGCACCGCCTGCTGCGCACCGGTGTAGCTGTCGGACTCGACGGTCGGCACATCACCTCGGCCCGTGTGCGGGTCGATCGCGACGATCGGCACCTCGCCCGAGACGTTGACGACCGTGGGGGTGACGATGATCGCCGCATCGATGAGCGTTCCGCTCAGGCGGCTGAGCGAGCGACGCTCCCACCCTTCGCCGTCGCGACGGGCACCGGTGTACGCGAGCAGGTCGTACCCGGTGTCGGACAGGGCTCCCCCGACGCCCTTGAGGATCTCGGCCGAGAACGGCTCGATGTCGGCCACGAGTACGCCGATCACGCCGGTGCGGCGCGAGCGCATGCTGCTCGCGACGAGGCTGGATTCGTAGCCGAGGGTCTTCACCGCGTCGAGCACGCGGCTCACCGTCTCGGGCGAGACGCCGTAGCGACCGTTCACCGCTTTCGACACCGTGGCCACCGAGACCCCGGCCGCCGCGGCGACGTCGTGAATGGTCGGGCGCCTCGTCATGGCATCCGACCCTAGCGTGGAAATCATTTTCGAAAACGTTTGACGACCCCTCCGCCCGCGGGCGACACTGCTGACACCTCGGGAGCAGCAGACCCCGAGAAGCGCATGAACGGCGGAGCAGCCGAACACCGACGCGTCCCACGGCGCACCTCGACGAAGAGAAACGGGAATCACATGAACACGCGCAAGATCCTCGCCGGAGCGGCCCTCGCCGTGGCCGGCACCCTCGCTCTCGGCGGGTGCGCCGCAGGCGGCGGCAGCGGCCAGAACGCCGACGGCAGCGTCACCCTGACGCTCTGGCACAACTCCACCACCGGCGACGGCAAGAAGTACTGGGAAGACACCGCCGCCGCCTTCGAAGCGGCGAATCCGGGCGTCACCATCGAGATCCAGGCCGTGCAGAACGAGGAGATGGACGGCAAGCTCCAGACCGCCCTCAACTCGGGCGACGCCCCCGACCTGTTCATGGCCCGCGGCGGCGGCAAGCTCGCCGACATCGTCACCGCCGGCCAGGCGATGGACCTGACCGACAAGATCTCGGCCGACGCCAAGACCGCGCTGGGCTCCTCGCTGTCGGCGTTCGAGATCGACGGCAAGAATTACGGCATGCCCGTCGCTGTGCTCCCCTCGGGCATCTTCACCTCTCAAGACCTGCTCACCGCCGCCGGCGTCACCGCGGCGCCGAAGACCATCGACGAGCTCGAGGCGGCCAACGCCAAGATCAAGGCGACCGGTGTGGCCCCGATCGCCGTCGGCGCGAAGGACGCCTGGCCCGCCGCCCACTGGTACTACAACTTCGCACTGCGCGCCTGCTCGAAGGACGTGCTCGACTCCGCCGCCGCGAGCCGCAGCTTCGACGACCCGTGCTGGCTGAAGGCCGGCGAAGACCTGCAGTCCTTCCTCGCCACCCAGCCCTTCAACGACGGCTTCCTCACCACCGCCGCCCAGCAGGGCGCCGGTTCGTCGGCGGGCCTGCTGGCCAACCATCAGGCCGCCATGGAGCTCATGGGCGCGTGGGACCCGGGCGTGATCGCCTCGCTGACCCCCGACGAGCAGCCCCTGGCCGACCTCGGCTGGTTCCCCTTCCCCGAGGTCTCGGGCGGAGACGGCGAGCCGGGCGCCATGATGGGCGGCGTCGACGGCTACTCGTGCTGGGTCAACGCTCCCGCGCAGTGCACCGACTTCTTGAACTTCCTCGTGAACAAGGAGAACCAGGAGGCCTACGCGAAGGCGTTCCAGACCCTCCCCGCCTCGAGCGAGGCCGAGGGAGCGGTGACGACGCCCGCGCTGAAGTCGGTGCTCGAGGCCTACTCGAAGGCTCCCTACGTCTCGGTGTGGCTCGACACCCTCTACGGCCAGAACGTCGGCAACGCGCTGAACGTCGCCGTCGTCGACATGTTCGCCGGCAAGGGTTCGCCGCAGGGCATCGTCGACGCCGTCAACGCCGCCGCCTCCCGCTGAGGACACCGCTCATGACGACGCAGCTCGCCGCCTCGGCGACCGACGCCGCCGGGTCTCGCCGCCCGGCCGGGGAGGGTGCGCAGCGCACCCCCTCAGCCGGGCGGCCGCCCGCGCGGCGACGGCTCGAGAACTGGCGCATCCGCGGCGAACTCGCGATCCTCCTGGGGCCCGCCCTGGTGGTCTTCGTGTCGTTCGTCATCCTCCCCGTCGCCCTGGCCGCGTACTACGGCTTCTACAAGTGGTCTGGCTTCGGCACTCCGGTCGACTTCGTCGGCATCCGCAACTACGTCACGATCCTCACCGACCCCGCGTTCCACGAGGCCCTCGGCCACAACGCGTTCATCGTGGGCGGCTCTCTCGTCCTGCAGGGGCCCCTCGCCCTCGGACTCGCGCTGCTGCTGAACCGCAAGATGCGGGCGCAGTCGCTCATCCGCGTGCTGATCTTCGTGCCCTACGTCATCTCGGAGGTCGTGGTCGGTCTCGGCTGGGGCCTCATGCTGCAGTCGGGCGGAGCGCTGAACGGGGCTCTCGAGAAGATCGGGCTCGGCGCCCTCCGCGCCGACTGGATCTCCGACCCGGCGCTCGCCATCTGGACGCTGCTGATCATCATCACGTGGAAATACATCGGCTTCGCGGTGATCCTGTTCCTCGCCGGGCTCCAGGGCATTCCCGAAGAGCTCAGCGAGGCCGCGGCCATCGACGGCGCCTCGTACTGGCAGATCCAGCGCCACATCGTGCTGCCGCTGATGGGTCCGACCATCCGCATCTGGGCGTTCCTGTCGATCATCGGCTCGCTGCAACTGTTCGACCTCGTCTGGATCATCTGGGGCCAGTACGTCGCGTCGACCGCCGGCACCTCGACCATGGCCACCTACATGGTCGCCAACGGCCGCAACGCGGGCAGCTTCGGCTACGGCAGCGCCGTGGCCGTGGTCATGTTCCTCATCTCGCTCGCCGTCGCCCTCGTCTACCAGCGCTTCGTGCTGCGGCGCGACACCGCCGGCGCCCTCACCGGAGGCACCAAATGACCGCTACCGCCACGCTCGTGGCCCCCAAGGCCCCGCGCTCGTCGCTGCGCTCCCCCGCCGGGGCGAAGCGCTCCACCTCGGTGCTCGTCGGCTTCGTCGCCCTGCTGCTGATCGGCATGATGCTGGCCCCCGTGGTCTACATCATCCTCGGCGGCTTCCGCTCGAACGCCGAGATCACCGTCGACCCGGCGGGCTTCCCGACCACCTGGAACTGGCAGAACTACGCCGACGTGCTCGGCAGCCCCATCTTCTGGGGCCAGGTCGGCAACTCCGCCATCGCGGCGATCGCCACGACGGTCTTCGTCGTCGCGTTGGGTCTGATGGCGGCCTACGCCCTGGCGCGCTACCGTTTCCGCGGTCGCGGCGCGGTGTTCGCGCTGTTCACCGCGGGCCTGATGTTCCCGATGACCGTGGCCATCACGCCGCTGTACATCCTCGTTCGCAACCTCGGCCTGATGAACTCGCTCGCGGGCGTCATCGTTCCGCAGATCGCGTTCGCCCTGCCGCTGACGATCATCATCCTGTCGCCGTTCCTCGCGGCGATCCCGAGCGAGCTACAGGAGGCCGCCTCGATTGACGGGCTCGGGCGGCTCGGCTTCTTCTGGCGCATGGTGCTGCCCCTCGCCGTCCCCGCGGTCGTGACCGTCGGCATCCTGGCCTTCGTCAACAGCTGGAACTCGTACATGCTGCCGCTGTTCATCCTCAACAACGAGGCCGCCTTCACGCTGCCTCTCGGCACACAGGCCTTCGCCTCGCAGTACTCCGTCGACACCGCGCGGGTCCTGGCATTCACTTCGCTGTCGATGATCCCCGCTCTGCTGTTCTTCAGTGTCTTCGAGCGTCGGATCGTCGGCGGCCTCACCGGCGCCGTGAAGGGCTGACCCCACCATGACCATCCAGAACACCGACGTCGGTGCTGCCCGGGTATCCGGAACGTCCCCCCGCGTGCGAGCGCTCGTGGCCGAGATGACCCTCGACGAGAAGCTCGCGCAGCTCGTCGGGTACTGGGTCGACCAGGGCGACGAGGTCGTCGCCCCCCTCTCGGGCGAGAAGGTCACCACCACCGCCTACGCCGATGCCACGGTGCACGGCCTCGGCCACCTGACCCGTGTCTACGGCACGCGACCGGTCGACCCGGTCGAGCGCGCCCAGTGGCTGTGGGGCGAACAGCGTCGCCTGCAGACCGAGACGCGCCTCGGCATCCCCGCGCTCGTGCACGAAGAATGCCTCACCGGATTCGCGGCGTGGAAGGCGGCGACCTTCCCCACACCCCTGGCCTGGGGGGCGTCTTTCGATCCGGATGCCGTCGAGCTCATGGCATCCGCGATCGGTCGCTCGATGCGCGAGGTCGGTGTGCATCAGGGGCTCGCTCCGGTGCTCGACGTGGTGCGCGACGCCCGGTGGGGACGCGTCGACGAGTGCATCGCCGAAGACCCGTACGTGGTCGGCACGATCGGCACGGCGTACGTCCGCGGGCTCCAGGAGGCGGGCGTGCACGCGACACTGAAGCACTTCGTCGGATACTCCGCCTCGCGCGCCGGGCGCAATCACGCCCCCGTGTCGGCCGGGCAGCGCGAACTGCAGGACGTCTTCCTCCCCCCGTTCGAGATGGCCGTGCGCGACGGCGGCGTGCGCAGCGTCATGAACTCCTACACCGAGATCGACGGGGTGCCCGTCGCATCGAGCCCCGAGCTGCTGACCGACCTCCTCCGCCGCCGGTGGGGGTTCGACGGCACGGTCGTGTCGGACTACTTCGCCGTGGAGTTCCTCCGCTCGATGCACGGGATCGCCGCCGACCGCGGCGAGGCCGCACAGCTTGCCCTCGAGGCCGGGATCGACGTCGAGCTTCCGGGGCCCGACGCCTACCCGTATCTGGCCGAGCGGGTGGCATCCGGCGCCCTTCCCGAGTCCGTGGTCGACCGGGCGGTCGCGCGCGTGCTCGCCGAGAAGGAAGACCTCGGGCTGCTGGATGCCGACTTCTCCGAGGCCCCGACCACGGTCGACCTCGACGACGCCGAGCATCGCGCCCTCGCGCGTCGACTCGCCGAGGAATCGGCCGTGCTGCTGCGCAACGACGGCGTCCTTCCCCTCGCAGCCGGAACGCGGATCGCCGTCATCGGACCGAACGGCGACAGCGCCGAGGCGCTGATGGGCTGCTATTCGTTCGCCAACCACGTGCTCGCGCACCACCCCGGAACCCCGATGGGCTTCGAGATCCCGACGGTCCGCGAGGCACTCGTCGAGCTGTTCGGCGAGGTCTCCTACACCCGCGGATGCGAGGTCGAGGGGACGGAGCTCTCGGGTCTGGAGGCCGCGGTGTCCGCCGCCCGCGACGCCGAGGTCGCGATCGTTGTCGTCGGCGACCGGTCCGGGCTCTTCGGACGCGGAACGGTCGGCGAGGGCAACGACGCCGACTCGCTGGAACTGCCGGGCGTGCAGCGACAGCTCGTCGAGGCCGTCGTCGCGACCGGCACGCCCGTCGTGCTCGTGCTGCTGACCGGTCGACCCTACGCCCTGGGCTGGGCGCTCGATGTCGCCGCGGGACCGGCAGCGGTGCTGCAGGCGTTCTTCCCCGGCGAGGAGGGCGGGCCCGCGCTGGCCGCGCTGCTCGCCGGAGACGCCACCCCCTCGGGGCGTCTGCCCGTCTCGCTCCCCCGCTCCGCCGGTGCGCAGCCCTACTCCTACCTCCACCCCCTGCTGGGCGGGCCGTCAGGCGTCACGAGCACCGACCCCACCCCCGTGCGCCCGTTCGGATTCGGGTTGTCGTACACGACGTTCGAGAGGGGGGAGCTACGGGTGGACGGAGTCACGGCGACCCACGCGCGCCGCGACGCCGGTGTGCCGGCATCCGGAATCTCCGCCGAGGCGCGCGCCGGCGATGCGCTCACCGTCTCGGCTCGCGTAACGAACACCGGAGCCGTGTGCGGCGCCGACGTCGTGCAGATCTACGCGCATCGTGCTGTTGCGACCGTCACGCGCCCCGTCGCGCAGCTCGTGGCGTACGCGCGTGTGGAACTCGATCCCGGCGAGAGCGCCGACGTGCGCTTCACCGTGCCCGCATCGCGTCTTGCCTACAGCGATCGTGCGCTGCGACGTGTGGTTGAGGCGGGCGAGGTGGAGCTACGGCTCGGGCCGTCGTGCGCGGCGGTCGACGAGTCGGTGACGCTGCGGATCACCGGGCCGGCGTACGAGGTGGGCATCGATGACGCGCGGATCGTCGAGGTGGACGTGCGGAGGGGGTGAGGCCGGGTTCGGCGCGAAACCGAGCACGACGTTTCGCGCCGAACCCGGAAACCCGGCTGCCGGTGACGGTCGCGCAGTCCTCTGTATCAGCTGGTGCGGTCGAGGATGAGTTGCGTCGCTTCGCGGGGGGCGTCCCATTGCGGGAAATGGCCGCACCGTTCGAACCAGTGGAGCGAGGCGTCGGGGAACAGTCGCGTGGCGCGATCGGCCTGTTTCGGCACCGTCACGAGATCGCGCCGACCCCACCCGATGGTGACCCGGCCGGGTGCCGTGCCTGCGGGGGCGCCCTGTTGCAGCGGGCCTTTCGTGAGGGCGTCCATGGCGTCTCCGACCGAGGGGGAATCGGCCAGTCCGCGCACGTCCGCCAGCACGGTTTCCCGCGAAAGAGCCCAGGGTCGCGTTGACAGCTGCGCCAGGAGCAGCGTCCGCCCGACGGGGTTGCCGAGCAGGGCCGGCAGCGTGCCGCGCAATGCTCGGACCAGCGCGATCGACGGCCGCAGCGTGGCGGCGAAGACGGCACGCTCACGGGGACTCCAGAAGCCGCCGGGGTCCAACGCCACGGTGTCTGCGCCGACTCCCCTCCGCGCGAGCTCGAGCACGATTCGGCCGCCCATCGACTGCCCGACGGTGGAGACCGCATCCAGCCCCTGCTCGCGGATGAAGTCCGCGACGGAGTCGGTCAACGTGGCGATGGAAACGTCACCGGACAGCGGCGGTGTCTGACCGAACCCCGGCAGATCGACGGCGATGACCTCACGGTGCCGGGCCAGGTCGTCGAGGACCGGGGCCCAGGATCGCCAGCCCGCGCCCAAGCCGTGCACCAGCAGCAGCGGGCTGCCCGTCCCTCGTCGAATATGGTTCAGCGTCACACTCGCAACGTTAAGCCGGGCGCCTTCTCGAGTACACGGCGGCCCGGATGATTGCGGCGGTCGGCACGGAGGCGTATAAGCGGGGAGTGCGCGAGCCGATGAAGCTCCGAGATGCGCTCGATCATGCTCGCGTCACGGCCGGCGCACAGCGCGTGGTCGACGTCGAGGTGCGGCGAGATTGACTCTCGGCGCAGCGGAGAACCACCGCTCGAACGTCCAGAACACCCGGACGGATTCTCGGGCCCTCCGGGTGTTCTGGACTCTGGGCCGGCCCCGGGCGGGGCGGCGACCTCAGCCGGCGGGACCGCTCAGGACGTCGACGGCGGCGGCGAAACCGACCACGTCCTCGATGATCGTGCCCCGTATGGCCACGGCAGGCAGGTCGTCGGGGGCGGGGCGAAAAGGTCGCCCTGGAACACGGTGAAGCTTGCGCTGCGCCCGGGGGCGATCGCCCCCTCGTCCACCCCGGCAGTCTGCGCCGCAGAGAGCGTGTACGCCGTGAGGGCCTCTGCCCGTGTCAGCCGCTGCGACGGCCCCACCGCGCCCATGTCGACCGCGCCCACCCGCCGTCGCATCTCAGCGATCGCGATGATCTCCCGCGGGTCGAAGGGCCCGATGGGCCAGTCGGAACCGATGGCCACGATGGTTCCGGCGTCGAGGAGATCTTCGAGTGCGACAGTGCGGGCGAGTCGAATGTAACACCGGCGATCGCGGTCGTCTCCGGCACTGCCGACGACCCGGCGCCGCGTTAGCGTTGACCCACGCCATCGACGCCGCGAGAGGACCGGATGACGCTGCACGACGAGACCACGCCCCCCGAAGCCGCTGCGCTCGCGCACCCTGCGTCCGGTGGGCCCGACGCCGGCTCGCGCCACGACCGCGCCGTCGGCAACCTCGCCTCGCGCGTCTACCCCGACGGCGACGACGCCCGAACCGACCCGTGGTCGATCGATCTGGAGCGCATCCAGTTCTCGCCGTACTTCTCGCGCCTGTCCGCCGTGACGCAGGTCGTGTCGCCCTCGATCGGCGGGGCCCCCGTGCACAACCGCCTCACCCACACGCTCAAGGTCAGCGCGATCGCCCGCGTCGTCGCCCTACAGCTGAACACCCGCTCCCGGCGGGCCGGTGAGGGCGACGTCTGCAACGCCACCGTCGTCGAGGCGGCCGCCTACGCGCACGACCTCGGCCACCCGCCCTTCGGCCACCTCGGCGAGTCCACCCTCGACCGTCTCGCGCGAGAAGAACTCGGCCTCCCCGACGGCTTCGAGGGCAACGCCCAGACCTATCGCATCCTCACCGCCCTCGACGTGGTCGAGAACGCCCCGCGCGGGCTCAATCTCACCGCGGCCGTCCGCGCGGCCTCGGCGAAGTACCCGTGGGCACCGTCGGTCGACCCCGCCGACGTCGAACGGATCGGCCCGCCCCGCGGCATCCGTCGCTCCCCCGACGGCGCGTACCGCGTACACAAGTACTCGGCCTACGACCTCGACCTCGCCGATCTCGTCGAAGCCCGGCAGGGAGTGGATGCCGAGCCCCTCCGCCAGAGCGTCGAAGGCGCGGTGATGGACCTCGCCGACGACATCGCCTACTCGGTGCACGACGTGGACGATTTCTACCGCGCGGGGATCCTCGACCACGCCCCCATCGCCGCCGAGTTCCGCGGGTGGCTGGACGACGTCCTCGTGTGGCGCGATCGCGATGACGCCGAGGTCCGTGCCGAGCTCATGCCCGGCGCCGGCCTCGAGCGCCTGCGCCGCAAGATGCGCCGCGACGACCCCTGGATCGCCGACGACGAGGCCTTCCTCGCCGCCGTCAGCGACGTGGATGCCGAGATGGTGACCGACCTGCTGGCGCGCCCGTTCGACGGGTCGCTGACGGCGGAGCGTCGCCTCGCCGCCTTCACCGATCGCTGGATCCGCCGGTTCCAGGAGTCGGCGGACCTCCGTCCCCTCGACACCCCGCGCGCGGGGCCCGTCGTGCTGTCGCCCTGGGCGTGGCACCACGTCGAGGTGTTGAAGTTCGTGCACAAGAGGTTCGTGCTCAGCCGCCCCGACCTCGCCATCCAGCAGCGCGGCATGAGCCGCATCCTGGCCCGGTCGGTGCGCGCGCTCGGCGAGTGGCTCGACGACGACCTCGACCGCGCCCGCACCCCTCGGCGGCTGCGCGAGCTCATCGCCCTGGCCCGCGAGCAGTACGCGTCCCTTCCCGTCGAGCGTCGCCCCTCGGACGCCGAGGCCGAGAAGCTCGCGCGATCCCGCGGAATCGTGGACTACGTGGCATCCCTCACCGATTCGCAGGCGTTCGCCCTGTCGGAGGCGATCTCGGGTCGCGCCGACCGTCTGTGGGCGCTGGGGCAGCGGCTGTAGGCCGGTTCGGGGCGCGTTCGTCCGTTCGGGGCGGGAAATTTAGGCCCCGAACGGAAAGATGCGCCCCAAACCGCTAAACGGCACCTTCGCGTGGCGTCCGGAGGGTTGAGCGCCGCCGGGTCCCTTGTCACCATGAGGAGATGTGGTCGACACACCCCGATCCCGGTAACCCGTGGCCTCACGACATGGTGATCTCCATCGAAGACCGCCCGCACGCGGCCGACGAGATGCTCTGGGTGCGAGAGGCGTACGGCCTCGACGTCGAGGGAGATGTCCCGCCGCTGCTGACGGACACTCCCGCACCGGCGGCCCGTGAGCTGACCGAGGCGGAACGCTCCCGATGGGCGGCCGTCTGGCCCTCGCTATGGCGGCGCATCATCGAGCACGCGGGGCGGCCGACCGATCATGCCGCGATGGAGCGGCTCATGGACCGGGACCTCCCCACCGAGCAGCGGGAGACTCTGCTCTCGCAAGTCGTGGGCCCGTCGTGGCGCAGCGAGTTCGGCGAGGACGTGTTCGAGGACCCCTCGTACCGCGAGTGGCAGGAACGCTCGTTCGAAGCTGCCCGATCGGCCGCTCCGAGACCGCTCGACGAGCATCCGGAGCGCCGCGATCTCGAGGCTCTGGTCCCCGCCTGGCGACGTGGACTCGAGCGCATCGTCGTCCTCGCCTGCCGCGGTCCGTACGTGCGGACGCTGGGGCCGAACGCCCTGTTGGTCACGGCCGAGATCCGCGAAGAATCGAGGACGTACCGGACGGCATTGGCATCTTTCGTTGCGGAGTGAGGGCCCTACGGTTCCGGATGCCGTGGCATCAGGAACCATAGGGCGCGACCCCGTGTCACCGCCGACGGATGGGTCGCCCCGTCGCTCCTCCTCAGGGGATGAGCCGCGCCGCGCGGTACCGCTCGAAGAGCTTCGTGAACGAGTCGCGCGTGCGGTGGTGCTCGGTGAACCCCGAGAGGCGGCTCTTCGACATATCGGTCATCACCTCGATGTCGCGCCCGAGATCGGCATCGGTGTGCCACCACGAGGCGACGCGCGTGATGTCGGGTTCGACGAGTCCGTGCTGCTCGACGATCTCGGCCCACACCGGCGCCGCATCGGCCATCTGCTGTTCGAACGGGCGCGGGGCCGTGTCGAAGCCCTCCGCCTCGACGCCGAGGTCTGCCGCGATGCGCGGCCACATCCAGCGCCACCGGAAGACGTCGCCGTTCGCGGTGTTGAACGCCTCGTCAGCGCCCTCGGGGTGCGTCGCCGCCCAGACCATCTGGCTCGCGAGCAGGTCGGCGTCGGTCACATCCGTGAGGCCGTTCCACTGGGTCTCGCTGCCGGGGAAGACGAGCGGCCGGCCCGTGTGCCGGCTGATCGCGGCGGCGACGGCGATCGTGAGCCCCATGTTCATCGCGTTGCCGACGGCATGGCCGAGAACCGTGTGCGAACGGTGGACCGACCACGTGAAGCCCTGACGGCGGGCGGCGGCGAACAGCTCGTCCTCCTGCGCGTAGTAGAAGTTGTCGACGTCGAGTCGCGGCTCGTCCTCGTGGAACGGGGTGTCGGGCATCTCGCCCTGGCCGTACGCCTCGAACGGCCCGAGGTAGTGCTTGAGCCCGGTCATCAGGGCGACATGACGCACCGGAGCGTCGGAGAGCGCCGCGAGCAGGTCACGGACCATACCGCCGTTGACGGCGATGTTCTCGGCCTCCGTGTCCTGCCGCGACCATGCGGTGAAGAAGACGTGGGTGACGGGCAGGTCGCCCAGCGCTGCGTGCAACGACTCGGGCGAGCGCAGGTCGGCCGACCGCCATCCGACACCCGGACGCTCCGCACCGGGCCGACGGGAAAGGCCGGTCACCGCCCATCCCTCGTCGGAGAGTCGGTCGATCAGCGCGCCGCCGGCGATACCGGTGGCGCCGACCACGAGGGCATGTGCGGAGTCAGTCAAAACGGGGTTCCCATCGGTCGAGGTGAACGAACGGAAACCGTGCAAGGTCGAACGGTATTCCTCGGCCGGGTTCCGGCCCGGCGCCGACCACAGGTTCCTCCGTGCCCCGGATGCCACGGCGTCCATGCCCCGAAAAACGCTGGCTGGACACCCCGCCAGCCGCACAACCTGGGACACCCCCCACCGAAATGGGGACACGCCGCTGAGCACCGGATGCCGCGGCATCCATGTCCCAAAAATCGCTGGCAGGACAGCCCGCCAGCCGCACAATCTGGGACACCCCCCCACCGAAATGGGGACATGCCCCTCAGCACCGGATGCCGCGGCATCCATGTCCCGACAAATGCAGACTGAGCCGGCCACACCAAAAAGTGCCCCGGATCCGGGGCGGCCCACCGCCACCACGGATCCGGGGCACGGTCCGCTCGCCGAGGCGGTAAGGGGCACCTCGGCGAGCGGGGCGCGTCCCGAGCGAACGGGAGGCGCACGCGCCGCGTCACCCCGGGGCAGTGCGGCACCCGGGGTGACGGGTCTTACAGGCCCTGGGCCAGGCGGTAGTACGCCTGGTTCCAGCGCAGCTCGCTCTGGAAACCGCGGACCGTGGTGTCGTCGTCGATCACGACGAGCTCGGTCTTGGCGATCTCGGCGAAGTCGCGGAACACCTCGATGCCCACGGCCGTCGTCATGACGGTGTGGTGGGCGGCGCCGGCGGCGAGCCAGCAGCCGGCCGAGGTCGCGAAGTCGGGGGCGGGCTTCCACACCGCGCGGCCCACAGGGAGCTTCGGCAGGTCGGGCGCGTCGACGTTCTCGACGACGTTCGCCACCAGACGGAAGCGGTCGCGCATGTCGCTCATCGCGACGACCAGCGCGGGGCCCGCGTCGGCGGTGAAGACCAGGCGCACCGGGTCGTCCTTGCCGCCGATGCCCAGCTCGTGGATCTCGAGGCGGGGCTTCTTCGTGGTCAGCGAGGGCGAGACCTCGAGCATGTGCGCTCCGAGGATGCGCTCGGAGCCGGGGACGAGGTCGTAGGTGTAGTCCTCCATGAGCGAGGCCCCACCGGGGAGGCCCGCACCCATGACGTTCGCGACGCGCACGAGGATCGCCGTCTTCCAGTCGCCTTCGGCGCCGAAGCCGTAGCCCTCGGCCATGAGGCGCTGCACCGCGAGACCGGGCAACTGCTTCAGCGCGCCGAGGTCTTCGAACGAGGTGGTGAAGGCACCGAAGCCGCCCTCCTCGAGGAACGAACGCAGGCCCAACTCGATCGCCGCACCGTCGCGCAGCGACTGGTGACGCGCGCCGCCGGGGAGCAGTTCGTCGACGACGTCGTAGCTGTCGACGTACTCCTGCACGAGGGCGTCGATGTCGGCATCCGATGCCTTCTCCACAGCCTCGACGAGCTCGTTGACGCCCCACGTGTTGACCTGCACGCCGAAGCGCAGCTCGGCCTCGGTCTTGTCGCCCTCGGTGACGGCGACGTAGCGCATGTTGTCGCCGAAGCGCGCGAGCTTGAGGGTGCGGGCGGCGGTCCAGCCGGCGGCGGCGCGCTCCCAGTCCTCGATCTGCTGGCGTACGGCCGGGTTCGACACGTGGCCGACGACCGTCTTGCGCGAGACGCCGAGGCGCGTCTGGATGTACCCGAACTCGCGGTCGCCGTGGGCGGCCTGGTTGAGGTTCATGAAGTCGAAGTCGATGTCGTTCCACGGCAGCTCCACGTTGGCCTGCGTGTGCAGGTGCAGCAGCGGCTTCTGCAGGGCGTCGAGGCCGGCGATCCACATCTTCGCGGGGCTGAAGGTGTGCATCCAGGCGATGACGCCGATGACGTCGTCGCGGCCGTTGATCTCGAGCGCCATGCGGCGGATGCTGTCGGAGTCCTTCAGCACGGGCTTCCAGACGACCTTCACCGGCAGGCCGGCGAGGCCCTCGACGACCGCCTGCGACTGCTCGGCGACCTGCTTGAGCGTCTCTTCGCCGTAAAGGTTCTGGCTGCCGGTGACGAACCAGACCTCGTAGCCGTCGAGGTCGTTCTTGAGCTTCGTGCGCGTCATGTTTGTTCCTGTCGTTTTCAGAGGGATGCCACGGCGGCGGCCTCGACGGCGAGGCCTGCGCGGTAACGGTCGAGGTAGGACGAGAAGCCGGCCACGTCGGCGGGCTCGGGATCGGCGGTGACGATCGGGGCGGTGGCGAACACCGTTTCGCGCAGCCACTGGTCGAGGTCGCGGCCGGAGTCATCGGCGACGTAGGCGGCCAGTACGGCCATGCCCCACGCCCCACCCTCGGACGCCGTCTCGGCGACCGCGACGGGTGCGTCGAGGGCGGCGGCGAGGAAGCGCTGGGCGACGCCCGCCGTGCGGAACATGCCGCCGTGCGCGTACATCTTGTCGAGCTGCACACCCTCGCCGTGGAGCACGTCCATGCCGAGTGCGAGGGTTCCGAACACGCCGTACAGCTGCGCGCGCATGAAGTTCGGCAGCGTCAGACGGCTGTCGGGGGTGCGCACGACCAGCGGTCGGCCCTCGTCGAGACCCGCGATGGGCTCGCCCGCGAGGTGGTTGTAGGCGAGCAGCCCGCCGGCGTCGGCCTCGCCGTTCAGCGCCGCCTCGAAGAGCGCCGCGTAGGTGGCATCCGGGGTCACCGGGGTGCCGGCGGCGGCGGCGAACGCGGTGAACATGTTCGCCCACGCGGCCAGCTCGCTCGCGCCGTTGTTGCAGTGCACCATCGCGACCGCATCTCCCACGGGCGTCGTGACCAGGTCGAGCTCGTGGTGCACCTCGGTGAGCGGGCGTTCGAGCACGACCATCGCGAAGATGCTCGTGCCGGCGCTGACGTTTCCGGTGCGGGGAGCCACGGCGCAGGTCGCGACCATGCCGGTGCCCGCGTCGCCCTCGGGAGGAGCGAACGGGATGCCGGGGCGCAGGGTTCCGCTCGGGTCGAGCAGCGTCGCACCGGCATCGGTCAGCGCGCCGGCGGCGGTGCCCGCCACGAGCACGCGCGGCAGCAGGTCGTTCAGCGCGGGCACCCGGCCCGCGGCGCGCGCGTCGTAGCGCGCGACGAGCTCGGCGTCGTAGTCGCGGGTGGAGGAATCGATGGGGAACATGCCCGAGGCATCGCCCACGCCGAGCACCTTCTCACCGGTGAGCTTCCAGTGCACGTACCCGGCGAGGGTGGTGAGGAAGCGGATCTCGGGCACGTGCGGCTCGGCGTCGACGACGGCCTGGTGCAGGTGCGCGATCGACCAGCGGAGCGGGATGTTCACGCCCAGCAGCTCGGTGAGCTCGGTCGCCGCGACACCGGTGTTGGTGTTACGCCACGTGCGGAAGGGCGCGAGCAGCTCGCCGTCGGCGTCGAACGCGAGGTAGCCGTGCATCATGGCCGACACACCCATCGCGGCGTAGCGCTCGGGGGTGACGCCGTACTGCTTCCGCACGTCGGCGACGAGCTCGGCGTAGGCGGCCTGGAGGCCCGACCACACGGCATCCAGCGAATACGTCCAGAGCTTGTCGGCGTAGACGTTCTCCCACTCGTGGGAGCCGGTGGCGAGCACCTCGGCGTCGGGGCCGATCAGGCACGCCTTGATGCGGGTGGAGCCGAGCTCGATGCCGAGGCTGGCGCGGCCCTCTTCGAGCAGTGCGGTGGTGTGGGCGGTCATCGGCGGTCGTCCGTGCTCTGTCCGTAGACGTTCTGGTAGCGGTTGTAGAGGGCGTCGATCTTGTCCTGCGGGATCGGGATGAGCGGGCCCGCCTCACGCGCGATGTGCACGGTGCGGGCGACGTCTTCGAGCATGACGGCGGCCTTGACGGCGTCCTTCGCGTTCGTGCCGATCGTGAAGGGACCGTGGTTCTGCATGATCACGCCGCGCGAGCGGTGTCCGCGCAGGGTCTCGACGATGCCACGGCCGATCGAGTCGTCGCCGATGATCGCGAACGGGCCGACCGGGATGGGTCCGCCGAACTCGTCGGCCATCGCGGTGATGACGCAGGGGATCTCCTCGCCGCGGGCGGCCCAGGCGACGCCGTAGGTGGAGTGCGTGTGCACGACCCCGCCGACCTCGGGCATGTTCCGGTACACGTAGGCGTGCGCCGCCGTGTCGCTCGAGGGGCTGCGCTCGGAGCCGGGCGTGCCGGGGATCGCGTTGCCGTCGAGGTCGCAGAGGATCATGTTCTCGGCAGCCAGGTCGTCGTACGAGACGCCGGAGGGCTTGATGACGAACAGGTCGGCGCCGGGCACGCGACCCGAGACGTTGCCGCCGGTCCAGACGATGAGGTTGTAGCGCACGAGCTCGGCGTGCAGTTTCGCGACGTCGGCGCGGACGGCGTCGATCGCCTCCTGCACCTCGGGCGCGAACGTGGCGGCATCGGACACGCGTGTCTCCTTCGACGGGTTCGGGTGGGGCCGGTTCGATGTTACCGGTAACATCGCGTCTTCGCGAGGGGCGGATGCCGGTGGCCGGGCTGACCCGCGCCGAGATCACGCGCAATCGCCGAGATGACCCACGATGGGGGCGAAAGGCCGGTCATCTCGACGACAGACGGTCACCTCGACGGGGAGACCCTCAGCGCGGCGGGGCCGTCGAGTCGCGCACGACCAGCACCGGTGCGGCCGGAGACGCCGAGGCGTCGCCGAGCACGGCGGCGACCGCGTGCGCGGCCTCGCCCTCGACGTCGAGGCGGACGGTCGTGAGCGCGGGGGTGTAGAACGCGGCATCCGGATTGTCGTCGAATCCCGCGATCGACACATCGGCTGGCACCGCGAGCCCTCGGGCGGTGAGCCCCGCGATGAGCCCGAGGGCCATCTGGTCGTTCGCGACGGCGACGGCCGTGGCCCCGTCTCGCACGAGGTCGGCGACAGCCCCGGCGAGGGCGAAGCCGGACGCCGCGCTCCAATCCCCCTCCGCGCGACCGACGAGGGCGAGGTCGAGGCGCGCCACGGCGTCCGCCACCCCCGCCGTTCGGGCGAGGGCTTCGCGCCAGTCGGAGGGGCCGGCGACCTCGACCACCCGGCGGTGCCCGAGCTCGGCGAGATGGGTCACGGCGAGGGCGGCCGCGTCGCGCTGGCGGGCCCCGGACTCGCCGTACAGCGGCACGATGGGCACGTCGTATCCCTCGAGCGGAGTGGCCCCGTGCGCCGCGACCAGCACGATCCCGTCGACGCCCTGATCGAGCAGGTGCCGCACCGCGGCGTCGATGTCGGCGGGGTCGTCGGAGTCGGTGTACGCCGTCGAGATCCACCGCCCGCGGGTCCGGGCCGCCCGCTCCAGAGCGGCGATGCCGGCCGAGGGCCCGTGGAGCACCGCATCGGATGCCACGACCCCCACCGTGCGCGTCAAGCTCGTGCCCAGCGCTCGCGCGGCGTTGTTGACGCGGTAGTCGAGGTCGGCGACCGCGGCGAGCACGCGCTCGCGCGTGCTGTCGCGGATGCCCGCGTAGCCGTTGAGCACGCGCGAGACGGTCTGCGTCGAGACCCCCGCGGCGGCGGCCACCTCGCGCACGCCGATGCGCTTGCCCCCGACCTCGCCGCTCATGGTCCCTCACAGTAGCGGCGCGCAACCCCCTCGGCCGACCGCGCCCGGGTGGGGTGCGATGGCGCGATGACCCCGGGCACCGGCATCCCCCGTCTCTCGTCGACTCCCGTGGCGCGAGCGTTCGGCGCGGTTCTGAGCGGAGCGTTCGCGGTCGGACGGCGACTGCGCCACCCCCGCCCGATCCATCCGCGCGGGGCGGTGTTGAGCGGGCACGTGCGATGGATTCCGGATGCCGAGCCCTCGGGCATCGCGTGGATCGATCGCACCCCCGATGGGCCGGTGCCGGTGGTCGCTCGTGTGTCCCGGTCGATCGGCCTGCCCGCGCCGCTGCCCGACATCGTGGGGCTCGCGCTTCGCGTCGAGGCGGACGGGGAGCCCGCCGACATCGAACTCGCCTCGACCGGGTGGACGGTTCCGGCGCGGTTCGCTCTGCGCGCGCATCGCCGCGTCGAGCGCGCGCGCTTCGGCACGCTCTTCCCCTACCGCGGAACGCGCGGGCCCGTCCTGGTGGGCGCGCGGACACGGAGGGGACGTCCGGCGGCGACCGACCCGCGAGAGCTCAGAGCCGCGGACGAACGCACGTGGTCGCTCACCCTGGGGCATGCCACGGCGCTCGGGGCGTGGCATCCTTTCGCCGTCGTCGACCTGCGTCTCGACGATGATCAGGACGACACCGGGTTGCGGTTCGATGCGGTCCGGCATCCGTTGCCCGGCTCTCACGCCTACGCCTGGGTGCGGGCCGCGCGGCAGCCGTCCTACGCTCGCGTGCAGCCGGCGCACCCGGAGGTGAGGATGCCACGCTGAGCGGCGAGATCGCTCGATCCCCCTGCGTCGGCACAGACCTCGACCTCGGAGCCACGCGGCGGTCGGAGCCCCCTCAGCCGGCCGCGGCCGGGACGTATCTCGGCACCCCGTCGACCTCCCCCTCGCGCAGCCAGGTCAGCCCCTCGGCCTCGATGAGATCGTCGACCGCGTCGATCTCGATGTCGCGCGAGAAGGTGGGCGCGTGCAGGTGGATGCGAGTCATGCGCGCACGCTAAGCCGCAGCAGGTTCGAGCGCCAGACCGTTGACCGCGCGGGAGCGCTCCCGCAGACGAGAGTCCGCCGACGCCCCCCTTACAAGACGTCGACGGACCCGGTCCTACTCTGGCCCGCTCGCGGGCGAGAAATCTACTGTTCCGAGGCGCGGAGTGCGGCGATCACGTCGTAGCGCTCGCGGATCTCGGGTCGGTGGTCGGGTTCGACCGTGCGGGTCATCGCGACCGTCCAGTCGACGGGCCCGCCCGCGAGCACCCCCGCCGCCTGGCGGGCCGCACCGAGCGCGACGTACTCCCCCGCGGCGGGGACGACGATCTCGGCGTCGAACACCTGCGCGGCGATGCGGGCCACTCCCTCGTTCGCCGCTGCGCCGCCGATGAGCAGCACGCGGTGCACCTCGACACCCTGCGCCTGGATCGCCTCGAGCCCGACGGCGAGACCGCTCAGCATGCCCTCGATGGCCGCGCGCGCGAAATTCGGGCGGTTCGTGGATGCCAGGGTCAGGCCGGTCAGCGAGGCCTGCGCGTGCGGCAGGTTGGGCGTGCGCTCACCTTCGAACCACGGCACGAGCACCACGCCGCCGGCACCGGGCTCGGCCTCGAGGGCCAGGGCACCGAGCTCGTCGTGGGACACGCCGAGGAGTCCCGCGAAGGCGTCGAGCACCCGGGCGGCGTTGAGGGTGGCCACGAGCGGCAGGAAGCGCCCCGTGGCGTCGGCGAAGCCGGCCACCGCGCCCGTCGCGTCGCGGGCCGGGGCGTCGGTGACGGCGAACACGGTGCCCGAGGTGCCGAGCGAGACGACCACGTCGCCCACGCCCGCGCCGAGACCGAGTGCTGCGCCGGCATTGTCTCCCGCGCCGGGGCCGACGAGCGCGCCCCCTGGCAGCGTTCCGGCGCTCTCCCACGGGCCGAGCACGCGCGGCAGCACGGCGTCGCGTCCCAGGGCACGGCGGAACAGGTCGAGGTCGTAGCCATCGGCGCCCCAGTAGGCGGTGCCCGAGGCGTCGGACCGGTCGGTGACGAGCTCCTCGAGAACAACGTTGCCCGGGCCGAACCCGCGCAGACGCCAGGTCAGCCAGTCGTGCGGCAGGGCCACGGCGGCGACGCGCGCGGCGTTGTCGGGCTCGGCGTCTCGCAACCAGCGGAGCTTGGTGCCCGTGAACGAGGCGACCGGCACGGCTCCCGTGCGCTCGGCGAACGCCTCGGCGCCCACCTCGTCGATGAGGTCGCGCGCGGCCTGCGCCGACCGGGTGTCGTTCCACAGCAGAGCGTCGCGGATGACGGCACCCTCGGCGTCGAGCACGACCATGCCGTGCTGCTGACCCGCGATCGACACCGCAGCGACATCGTCGAGACCGCCGGCCTGGGCAATGGCATCCTGCAGCGCCTTCCACCAGGCCTCGGGGGCGACCGACGTACCGGCGGGGTGCGACGCTCGCCCCCCTCGCACGACCTTCCCGGTCTCGGCGTCGACGACGACGACCTTGCACGACTGCGTCGACGAGTCGACTCCCATGACGAGCGCCATGCTCACTCCTCTTGTCCTCGCCGCAACAGTGCGGCATCCCGTTCAGTGTCCACGACACGCCGTCTCGCACGAGCGCGATGCGGCACGTCCTGGACACTCGACGGAAAGAGGGCCCGGATGCCGTGGCATCCGGACCCCATCCGACTCAGCGCGCGCCGAGCAGGTGCTCGGTGGCGAGCTGCTGCAGGCGGACGAAGCCGAAGCCCTTGCCGCCGAGGTACGCGTCGGTGTCGAAGTCCTCGTAGGCCGAGCGGTCGGCGAGGAAGTCGTCGTAGGTCTCGCCCTCGTTCAGCGTCGGCTGGGCGAGCTCGGCGACCTTGGCGGCCTCGAGAGCTGCCTGCACCTCGGGGTCGGCGCGGAAGGCCGCGGCGCGCTCCTTGAGCAGCAGGTAGGTGTTCATGTTGGCCGACACGGAGTCCCAGACACCGGTCTCGTCCTCGGTGCGCGAGGGCTTGTAGTCGAAGTGACGGGGGCCGCCGTACGCGGGCACGCCGCCGGGGCCGCCGTTCTCGAGCAGGTCCACGAGGGCGAACGCGTTGTGCAGGTCGCCGTGGCCGAACACGAGGTCCTGGTCGTACTTGATGCCGCGCTGACCGTTGAGGTCGATGTGGAAGAGCTTGCCGTGGTACAGCGCCTGGGCGATGCCGGCGGCGAAGTTCAGTCCCGCCATCTGCTCGTGGCCGACCTCGGGGTTCAGGCCCACGAGTTCGGGGCGCTCGAGCGAGTCGATGAACGCGATCGCGTGTCCGAGGGTCGGCAGCAGGATGTCACCGCGGGGCTCGTTGGGCTTGGGCTCGATGGCGAAACGGATGTCGTAGCCCTTGTCGGTGACGTAGTCGCCGAGCAGGTTGACGGCCTCGCGGTAGCGCTCGAGCGCCTGGCGGATGTCCTTCGCGGAATCGTACTCGGCGCCCTCGCGGCCGCCCCACATGACGAAGGTCTTCGCGCCGAGCTCGGCGGCGAGGTCGAGGTTGCGCAGCACCTTGCGCAGCGCGAAACGACGCACCTGGCGGTCGTTCGAGGTGAATCCGCCGTCCTTGAAGACGGGGGCCGAGAAGAGGTTGGTGGTCACCATCGGCGTGACGATGCCGGTGTCGCTCATCGCGCCCTTGAGGCGGTCGATCTGCTTCTGACGCTCGGCGTCGGTGGAGCCGAACGCGAAGAGGTCGTCGTCGTGGAAGGTCAGGCCGTAGGCGCCGAGCTCGGCGAGCTTCTCGACGACGTGCACGACGTCGAGGGGCTCACGCGTGGGGCCGCCGAAGGGGTCGGTGCCGTTGTAGCCGACGGTCCAGAGACCGAACGAGAACTTGTCGTCGCGGGTGGGGGTGGGCATTCCTGCTCCTTCGCATGGACGCACGAGCGCGCGGTGGCGCGCAGCGGGTTTGTTGGTGCTCACAACATATATCCCGGATGCCGCGACGTCCAGCGTTCGCGTCAGATTCCCCGGGCGGCGTCGACCACCTCGAAGACCCGTGGGTCCCACGTCAGAGCGCGCTCCCACGGCAGGCCGAACGCGTCGGCGAAGAAGATGCTGTGGACGTGGTCGGGGAACGAGTGCCGATCGATGCGGGGAACGACCGCCGCCGGCACGTCGTCGGCGCGACCGCTGCGCAGCGACACGAGCCCGTCGTGCGGCCAGAGCTGTACCGGCTCGGTGGAGGCTGCGAAGAATCCCGCCCCGATCGCCGTGACCACGACGTCGTCGAGCACGCCCGCCTGCGCGTCGTTCCAGGTGCGGAGGAACCGCCGCGACACCTGCTCGGCCGCTCCCTGGGAGTTCGCCGCGGCGTAGGCCCGCGCCTGGTCGAGGATCGTCGTGGTGGCCGGGTCGCCGTGCGCGTCGGCATCCGTGATGTCGCCCGCGACGGCGTCGCCGAGCACCGCGCCGTCCCACGGTGTTCCGAGGGTGACGAGGCGATCCACCCGCGGGCCCGCTCCGGCCAGCTCGCGGATCGCCGCGCGAGAGAACAGGCCGCCCATGGAGTGCGCGACGAGATCGACATTCGAAACGGCGTACTCGGCGGCGAGCCACCGCAGGAAGGCGGCGAGCGCGACGCCGGCGTCGTCGACCGCGCCGACGGCGTTGATCGTCAGCTCGGCAGGCAGCACGACCGGGACCTCGCCGAAGCCCTGCCACCCGGCATCCGCCTCGACCGTCCCCGCGCCGATGCGGGCGGGAGCGGTGAAGACCTGCCGCCCGGCCGCACGGTAGTGCTCGCGGAGGGCGGTGAGGGTGTTGCCCGCCGCGAGCCCCGACCCGGCACCCCGGTCGGTGTCGGTGAACGGGGTGACGGCGGCGCCGCCGGAGACGAGAACGACGGCGTCGGCCACGGCAACTCCTCAGGGTCGGATGCGCTCAGATTAGGGCACGCCTCCGATACGCGGGGGACGCCCGCGCGCATGGCTCAGGAGGGATCAGGCCGGGAGCGCGTCCTCGATCGCGGCGACGACCTCGGGGGCGTCGGGCAGCGTCCGGGGGCTGAAGCGGGTCACCCGGCCGTCGGGGGCGACGACGAACTTCTCGAAGTTCCACGAGATGCGGCCGGTCTTGCCCTCGGCATCCGGAGTCGTCGTGAGCTCCTTGTACAGGGGGTGCGCGCTGCGCCCGTTGATCTTGACCTTCTCGGACATCGGGAAGGTCACGCCCCACGTCGCGGAGCAGTACTCGGCGATCTTGTCCTCGTCGCTGAGCTCCTGCAGGAACTGGTTGCTGGGGAAGCCGATCACCGTGAAGCCGCGGTCGGCGTACTTCTTGTGCAGCGCCTCGAGTGCCTCGTACTGCGGCGCGAGCCCGCACCGCGACGCGACGTTCACCACGAGGGCCGCCTTGCCGTCGGTCAGCTCGCCGAAGGTCGTCTGCTCGCCGCGGATGGTCGTGATGGGGATGCCGGAAAGGTCCATGTTCCGATCCTGGCACCGCGTTGTTGTGGTCGGGGTGGGAATCGGCCCCGCCCGTGGCACAGTGGTCGGATGGTCACCGCGGGAAGCCGGGGCGACGGCATGCGCCGCGCCAATCTGGCCCTCGTGCTGCGCACCGTGCACCGTGAAGGACCGCGCTCGCGCGCCGCGCTGACCGAGGCGACGGGCCTGAACCGCTCGACCATCGCCGACCTCGTGGGAGAACTGCAGCGCGCGGGACTCGTGGTCGAGCGGGCGTCGGACGCACAGGGGCGCGTCGGCCGCCCCTCCCCCATCGTCGAGCCCGACCCGCGGGTCGTCGCCGTCGCCGTGAACCCCGAGGTCGACGCCCTCGACATCGCAGCGGTCGCCCTCGACGGGTCGATCGTCGCGCGCGAGCGCCTCGAGCAGTCGGCGCTGCTCACCCCCGAGCGCACCGCAGAGCTCGTCGGCATCCGTCTCGATGTCTGGCGCCGCGGGCCGCTCGCCGACTCCCGCCTCACCGGCGTGGGCGTCGCCGTCCCCGGTCCGGTGCGCGCGTCCGACGGTCTCGTGCGCGAGGCTCCGCACCTCGGTTGGACCGACGCCGCCCTCGCCGGTCTGATGACGGATGCCACGGGGCTCACGACCCATGTCGCCAACGACGCGGCGCTGGGAGCCGTGGCCGAGCACCTGTTCGGTGCCGCGCGCGGCGTGCACGACGTCGTCTACCTCAACGGCGGCGCGAGCGGTATCGGCGGGGCGGTCATCGTCGGCGGGATACCGCTGGGCGGGGCAGGCGGCTACGCCGGGGAGTTCGGGCAGAACAGACCCGGCATCGCCGACCCCGACGATCGGCGCGCACCCGAGGGCGTGCTCGAAGACGAGGTCAGCCGATCGCTTCTGCTGCGCGCGCTCGACATCGACGCCGCCGACGACGCGGCCCTCGCGGCGGCGCTCACCCGCAGCACCGACCCGACGGTGCGGGCGGAGACCGATCGGCAACGCCGCATTCTCGCCACGGCCCTCGCCAACGCCGCGAACGTGATGAATCCCGCGGTGATCGTGCTCGGCGGGTTCCTCGCGATCCTCGGCGAGCTCGACCTGGCCGGTCTCGACGCCGCGGTGCGCGCGCAGACGATCCCCGCGTGCGCGGAGGGGCTGCGCCTGGCCGCCGCCGAGCTCGGCGAGAACCGCCTGCTCGTCGGCGCGGCCGAGGCCGTGTTCGAGGCCGCGCTCTTCCCCGCGCGCTGAGCGCGAAACTCTCCTCGAAACCTCGCGCCCGACCCCGATGTCGGCGGTCCGGGGCAGGATGGGTGAGCGACGACGCGAGGAGAACCATGATCGAGACACGTTCCGCCGGAGCCACCTGGTCGGGCAACCACCGGTACCGCGCCACCGAGGTGCTGCTGCCCACCGGGCCCGACGAACTGGCCGAGGTCGTGGCATCCGCGGATCATCTGCGCGTGCAGGCGACCCGCCACACCTTCAACGACGTCGCCGACAGCGAGGGCGCACTCGTCTCGCTCGAGAAGATGCCTACGCGCATCGACATCGCAGGCAGCAGGGTGCGCGTCGAAGGGCTCGTGACCTTCGCCCAGCTGGCGCCCGTGCTCGAGGCCGAGGGCCGAGCGCTGCACAACCTCGGTTCGCTCCCCCACATCTCGGTGGCGGGTGCGACGGCGACCGGCACGCACGGCTCGGGCGTGCGCAACGGCAATCTCTCGAGTGCCGTGACGGGCGTCGAGCTGATGGATGCCGACGGCCGCACGCACCGCATCGACGAGGACCACCCGTGGTTCGGCGCGGCGGCCCTCAGCATCGGCGCCCTGGGTGTGGTCACCGCGGTCGAGCTGCGCACCGAACCGACCTACGCCGTCACGCAGCAGGCGTACACCGGAGTCGCGTGGGACGACATCGTGGCGGATCCGATCGCGGTACTCGGTGGCTCGCGCAGCGTCAGCATCTTCACGACCTGGGGAGACCCCGCGCACGACCTGGTCTGGGCCAAGAGCGACACGGGCTCGCCGTCGTGGGTCGAAGAACTCGGCGGGATCGCCGTCGGCGACGACATCCATCTCGGCCGCATCCGCACCGTCGACAACACGACGCCGCGGGGCACCTCAGGGCCGTGGCACACGCGCCTTCCGCACTTCCGCGCCGACGCGCTGCCCAGCGACGGCGACGAGATCCAGTCGGAGTACTTCGTGCCCCTGGCCTCGGCGGCCGAGGCCCTTGCGGCCGTGCGCGAGATCGCCCCGGCCTTCGCGGAGCACCTGCTGGTGACCGAGTTGCGCACGGTCGCCGCCGATCGGCTGTGGCTGAGCCCCGCGTACGTGCGCGACGTGCTCGCCATCCACTTCACCTGGCGCAACGACACCGAGGGAGTGCTCTCAGCGCTGCCGCACATCGAGGCCGCTCTCGCGCCGTTCGATGCGCGACCGCACTGGGGCAAGGCGTTCACCGTGCCCGGTGAGCGGATCCTGGCGACCCTGCCGCGTGCCCACGACTTCGATGCGGTCGCGCGCGAGGCGGACCCGCGCGGTGTCTTCCGCAACGCGTTCCTGCACCGCGTTTTCGGGGGCTGATCAGCCCGATCCAGGTCCCTGAGCCTGTCGAAGGACCGGTACCAACGCACGCGTCACCACGAGACGGCGCCGCCCACCGCGACGCCGCCTCACGGCATCCGGGATCAGCGGCTGGAGTAGCCGCCGTCGATGGGGAGCGAGACGCCCGAGATCATGCCGGCGCCGTCGCCGAGGAGGAACACGATCGGCGCCGCGATGTCGTCTTCGGTGGCCCACTTGTGCAGCGGCATGGCCTCGAGGAAGGGACCCTCGATGTCGGGACGACCCCAGTACCAGGCCGACATCGGGGTCATGACGACCGTGGGGTTCACGCTGTTGACGCGGATGCCGTAGCCACCGAGCTCGAGGGCCGAGACCCGCGTGATGTTGTCGAGGGCAGCCTTCGACGATCCGTACGAGATGTGACCGGTGAGGGCGACGAGGCTCGCCTGGCTGGAGACGTTCACGATCGCGCCGCCCTTGCCGACGCGGATCATCTCGCGCGAGGCGTACTTGGTGACCAGCAGCGAGCCGCGCGCGTTGATGCGCATGACCTTGTCGAAGACGTCGATGTCGGTGTCCATCGGGGTCGCGATCTCGCCACCCCAGCCGCCGCAGTTGACGACGCCGTAGATGTCGCGGCCCTCGATGGCCGCGCGGATCTCGTCTTCGGATTCGAGGTCGAACACCACGGGCTCGGCGCCGGTCTCGGCGCTGATCGCGGCGACGCTGTCGGCGTCGCGACCCGCGGCGAGGACCGTCGCGCCGGCGGCCACGAGGTGGCGCACGGTCGCGCCTCCGATGCCGCCACCGGCTCCGGTGACGAGGATGGTGCGGTCGGTGAGTTCGGTCATGGGTGGGCTCTTTCGCGGGTCCGGGAGTCGAGGACGACGGCAGTGTCGTCACGGCCCATGATAACCACAGAATCACGCGGATGACTTCGGTGTCATGACGAATTGATCACGGGTGTTGACACCGGTGTCACGGTGGGCTTACCGTAACCGGAGTTCGACCGGTGGACACCCCCCGCCGGACCCGCTTCATCGACGCAGCACTCCGCCGTGGTGCGTCGCCCGGAAGGACCACACCGCTGTGACCCACACCTCGGAGAACGACGCGACGACCGCCACCGCGACCGTGCACCTCGACGACCTCGTCGCCCGTGCCCGGCAGCTCGCGGCGTCGGGCGAGCGGCGCATCCTGGGCGTGGCCGGCACCCCCGGCGCGGGCAAGTCGACCGTCAGCGACGCCCTGCTCGCCGCCCTCGGCGACGACGCGGTGCTCGTCGGCATGGACGGCTTCCACCTCGCCAATGAAGAGCTCGTGCGCCTCGGCCGGCGCGACCGCAAGGGCGCCCCCGACACCTTCGACGTCGAGGGCTACATCGCCCTGCTCGATCGCATCCGCGCCGGGCACGAGGTCTACGCCCCGCGCTTCGACCGCGGCCTCGAGGAGTCGATCGGCTCGGCGGTGCTCGTGCCCGCCCGTGTTCCACTCGTCATCACCGAGGGCAACTACCTGCTGCACGACGAGTTCGGGTGGGATGCCGTCGCCTCGCGCCTCGACGAGGTGTGGTTCCTCGACATCGACTCCCCCGCGCGCCGCGAGCGTCTCGTCGCGCGGCGCCTCTCCCACGACCACCCCTACGACGAAGCCGTCGCCTGGGTCCGCGAGGTCGACGAGCGCAATGCCCTCGTCGTCGAGCGCGGGCGCGACCGCGCCGACCTCGTCGTCACCGTCTCCGATGCCCCCGTCGGTCTCCACGAAGGAGCTTCCTCATGAGCACCACCACGGCTACGCCCGTGCTGCAGGCGCGCGGCCTGTCGCGCCAGTTCGGATCCGTCCGCGCCCTCAACAACGTGGACTTCGAGGTCTACCCGGGTGAGGTCACCGCCCTGATCGGCGACAACGGCGCCGGCAAGTCGACGCTCGTCAAAGCCCTGTCGGGCAACCTCGCGGTCGACGAGGGCGAGATCCTCTTCGACGGAAAGCCCATCGACATGTCGAACCCGCAGATCGCCTCCGGCCTCGGCATCGAGACCGTCTACCAGGACCTCGCTCTCGCCCCCCACCTCGACCCGGTGCAGAACATGTACCTGGGCCGCGAGATCCGCCGCCCCGGCCTCGCGGGAGCGCTCGGCTTCATGAAGACCAAGGACATGGCGAAGGCCTCCCGCGACGCATTCGACGAACTCGGCGCCACCGTCCGCTCGCTCACCTCGCCCGTCGGCGAGATGTCGGGCGGTCAGCGTCAGGCCATCGCGATCGCCCGCGCCGTGCACTGGGCCTCGCGAGTCGTGTTCCTGGACGAGCCGACCGCCGCCCTCGGTGTGCGTCAGACCAAGAACGTGCTCGAGACCATCCGGCGCGTGCGTGACAAGGGCATCGCCGTGGTCTTCATCTCGCACTCGATGCCGCACGTCATCGACGTCAGCGACCGCATCCAGGTCCTGCGCCTCGGAACCCGCGTCGCCAACATCACCGCCAAGGACACCTCCATGGAAGAGCTCGTCGGACTCATGACCGGCGCCGTCACGAAGGACGACCAGAAGTGAGCCTCAAGACTCCCCCGACCGAGACCGTCGCGATCGGCACGTTCGACGACAACAAGAAGACCAACCCGGTCGCCGCGGTCCTGCGCACGCAGGCGTTCCAGATCCTCCTGGTTCTGCTGGCGATCATCATCGTCTTCAGCATCATCGCGCCCGACTCGTTCGCCCAGTGGTCGAACTTCCGCCTCATCATCCAGAACGCCTCGATCCTCGCGGTGCTCGCCGTCGGCATGACCTACGTCATCATCACCGCCGGCATCGACCTGTCGGTCGGGTCCGTCCTCGTCTTCTCGGGGGTCGTGTCGGCCCTCGTCATGCGAGCGATGGGCGGCGAGGGGTGGGGCGTCGCCACGGTCGGCATCATCGTCGCGGTCCTGAGCGGCGTGTGCTGGGGGCTGTTCAACGGCTTCCTCATCGCAAAGGCGAAGATTCCGCCGCTCATCGTCACCCTCGGCTCGCTGGGCATGGCCCTCGGTCTCGCGCAGATCCTCACCGGCGGCGTCGACATCCGCGACGTCCCCACCGTGCTCACCGTCTCGATCGGGTACGGCAACGTGTTCGGATCCGTTCCGATCATCAGCGTCATCGCGCTCGTCGTGGTGCTGATCGGCGCTGTCGTCCTGCACTTCACGCGCTTCGGCCTCTACACGTTGGCCGTGGGCTCGAGCGAGATCGCCGCCCGCCGCGTCGGCGTCAAGGTCGACGCGCAGCTGATCAAGATCTACACGATCTCCGGCGCCCTGGCCGGGCTCGGCGGCATCCTGTCTCTCTCCCAGTTCTCCACGACCGCCATCGCCGGCCAGTCCCAGACCAACCTGAACGTCATCGCCGCTGTCGTGATCGGCGGCACCTCGCTCTTCGGCGGGGTCGGCACGATCATGGGCACCGTCGTGGGCCTGTTCATCCCCGCGGTGCTGCAGAACGGCTTCGTCATCACCGGCGTGCAGCCTTTCTGGCAGCAGGTCGCCGTGGGCGCGGTGCTGATCGCGGCGGTCTACGTCGACCAGGTGCGCCGCACCGCCGCGACGCGCGGCACCTCGCAGGGCCTCTGGCGCAAGTTCCTCAGCGGAGGTCGGCGCGGCTGATCCGCGGCGGCATCCCCTCCCTCTCCACCCCTTACCAACCCGATAGCAGTACTCCAGAAAAGAACGGTGATCACAATGAAGTGGAACAAGAAGGCGACCGCCCTGACGGTCTTCGGCATGGCGGCGACGCTGACCCTCGCGGGGTGCTCGGGAGGTGCCTCCTCGGGCGGCGCGTCCGGCGGCGCCGACGGCGGGTACAAGATCGCGTTCGTGCAGGGCGTCGCGGGAGATGAGTTCTACATCTCCATGCAGTGCGGCATCCAGGCCGAGGCCGCCAAGGAAGGCGCCACGGTCACCACCCAGGGCCCCGAGAAGTTCGACCCGACGCTGCAGAAGCCGATCGTCGACGCCGTCGTGGCCTCCAAGCCCGACGCGCTGCTGATCGCACCGACCGACGTCTCGGCCATGCAGGCGCCGATCGCGGCCGCCGAGGCGGCCGGCATCAAGGTGGTGCTGGTCGACACGACGCTGGAAGACCCCTCCGGCGCGGTCTCGCAGATCTCCTCCGACAACAACGGCGGTGGCGCCGCGGCCTTCGAGGCGATCCAGAAGGCCAACCCCAACGGCGGCAAGGTGCTCGTCGTCTCGACCGACCCGGGTGTGTCGACGACCGACGCGCGTGCCCAGGGCTTCGAAGACGCCGTCGCCAAGGACAGCAAGTTCAGCTCCGTGGGCGTGCAGTACTCGCACAACGAGCCCTCCACCGCCGCTGAAATCGTCACCGCGGCCCTGCAGAAGGACCCCGACATCGTCGGCATCTTCGCCGCCAACCTGTTCGCCGCCGAGGGCTCCGCCACCGGCGTCCAGCAGGCGGGCAAGCAGGGCCAGGTCACCATCGTCGGCTTCGACGCCGGTCCCGCCCAGGTGAAGGCCCTCGAGGCCGGCACCGTGCAGGCCCTCGTCGCGCAGGAGCCCGCCACCATCGGCGAAGACGGCGTCAAGCAGGCCATCGCCGCGCTGAAGGGCGAGAGCACCGAAGCGAAGATCCAGACCGGCTTCACCATCCTGACGAAGGACAACATCACCACCGACGGCAAGGACGCGGTCTACAAGTCGTCCTGCTGACACACCCCCTCTCGCGTGAGGGGTCACAAAAGGTCGCCTGGGCCGCTCCGAAGCGACACCGAGTGACCCCTCACGCGAGATGAATCCCGGATGCCGGGACCCGGAGCGACTGCCCGGGTCCCGGCATCCGCCCCTCTGATCCCGCCCCACCCGCCCCTCCTCCACGAACCACGGAGCCCCGCATGACCGACCTCACCGCCGCCGCCCTCCCCTCCCTCGCGGCGAACGTCTCCGTTCCGACGTACGACAGGTCGGCCGTGCGCGCGCGCATCGTGCACTTCGGTGTGGGCGGCTTCCACCGGGCGCACGAGGCCATGTACCTCGACCGCCTGCTCGAAGCCGGCCACACCGAGTGGGGCCTGTGCGGAGTCGGGGTCCTGTCGTTCGACGCGGCCATGCGCGACGCCCTCGCCGCTCAAGACGACCTCTACACGCTCGTCACGACCGCGCCCGACGGGACCTCCACCGCCCGCGTCGTCGGCTCCATCGTCGAGTACCTCTTCGTGCCCGATGACCCCGAGGCCGTGGTCGCGAAGCTCGCCGCCCCCGACACCGCGATCGTCTCGCTCACCATCACCGAGGGCGGGTACGGCATCGACGACGCCACCGGCGCCTACGCCCCGCGCGACGAGGCGACGCTCGCCGACCTCGACGGTGCGACCCCGCCGCACAGCGTCATGGGTCTGCTCACCGAAGCTCTTCGCCGACGCCGGGATGCCGGCATCCCGGCCTTCACCGTCATGTCGTGCGACAACATCCAGGGCAACGGACACGTCGCCCGTGCCGCCCTGCTCGGGTTCGCCGAGCGGCGCGACGCCGAGCTGTCGAGCTGGATCGCCGAGAACGTGTCGTTCCCGAACTCGATGGTCGACCGCATCACGCCCGTGACCACCGACGAGACGCGCGACGCGATCGCCTCGGAGTTCGGCATCCGCGACCGCTGGCCGGTGCGCAGCGAGTCGTTCGAGCAGTGGGTGCTCGAAGACGCCTTCCCGGCCGGGCGCCCGCCGTTCGACGAGGTCGGCGTTCAGCTGGTCGACGATGTCGAGCCCTACGAGCTGATGAAGCTGCGCCTGCTCAACGCCTCGCATCAGGCCATGAGCTACCTCGGCATCCTCTCGGGCGCGCACTACGTGCACGAGGTGTGCACCGACCCGCTGTTCGTCGACTTCCTGCAGGGATACATGCACGAGGAGGCGATCCCGACGCTCCGCGCGGTCCCGGGGATCGACCTCGACGCCTACTGCGACCAGCTCATCGCCCGTTTCGGCAGTGAGGCGATCCGCGACACCCTTGCGCGCCAGGTCGTCGACGGCTCGGACCGCCTGCCGAAGTTCCTGCTGCCGGTCGTGCGTGAGCAGCTCGCCTCGGGCGGCCGCATCGACCACGCCGCGCTCGTGCTCGCGGGGTGGAGCGTCTTCCTCGAGGGGCGCACCGAGTCGGGCGAAGAGACGCCCGCGGTCGACAGCCGTCTCGACGAACTGCGGGCGATCGTCGCCGACGACCCTGCGTCGCTCCTCGACTACGCACCCGTCTTCGGCGACCTCGGGCAGAACCCGCGCCTGCGCGAGGCCTATCTCGCGGCGCGGGCGTCGCTGGCCGAGCGCGGGGCGCGCGGAGCGATCGCCGCCCTCGCCGACTGACGGCCCGGGCGGATCAGGTGCGCGGTCGGTTCCGCAGGAACCCCGCGATGGCGTCGTGGAACCGCGCCGGGTCCTGGTTCGCCTCGTTGCAGTGACCGGTCGCGTCGAACGCGACGAGCTCGGCCTCGGGATGCCGTTTCACGTACGCGAGCGACCCGCTCACCGGCACCACGGGGTCGCGCAGGCTGTGCACGATCAGGGTGGGGACGCGAGGCGCGGGCCGGGGACCGTCGACCCAGTTGAGCGCCGGGGCGTCCACGCCCTCGATGAGTCCGAGTGCTAGCGCGCCGAGGGCGCTGCCCAGGATGCGCATCGATGCCCCCGCCACCGAGCGCGGAAGGTGGGCGCCCGCGACGGCGTTCTCGACCACGCGCGTCCAGTCGAGGGCCGGCGCGACGAGCACGAGGGCCGTGACGCGGTCGCGGTGCGCCGATTGCTCGAGGGCGAGCATCGCGATCGTTCCCCCCATCGACCAGGCCACGAGCACGATCTCGCGCGCCCCCTGGTCGACGGCGTACGAGATCGCGTCGTCGACGTCTCTCCACTCGCGGGTCCCGAGCGTCGAGGGGAGGGAATCGGCGGGGGCGCACTCCTCGTCGCCCGCGTACGAGACGACGAGCGACATCCACCCCGCGTCGGCGGCGGCCGGGGTGGAGCGCAGGGCGCCGTTGCGGCTGGAGCGCAGGCCGTGGACGTGGATCGTCCAGCGTCCGTCCGCGGTGTCGCGATCGCCGATCTCCCAGGCCTCCGCGACTCCGCCGCGTCGAAGCGGCACCGAGACGTGTCGAGTGGGCCCGACCTCCTCGGGGGCGCCGATGCTCTGCGAGGTCCAGGTGGCCACGGCATCCCCGTCTTCGAGGCCCTCCGGTCGCGCCGCCAGCGCGCGCACGACCCGGTCCTTCCCGATGCGCAGCGGCTCGCCGACGACCAGGTGCCGACCGTCGTCGAGCCACAGGCCGTACGTACCCGGCTCGCGGCTCTCCAGCGTGGCCGGCACCGAGACGGTGTCGCCCGCGACAGTGATCGGGGCGTACACCTTCGGAGCGCGCGGCGCGATGAGACGGCGGGCGACGTAGCCGGCGACGGCCGTGTGAGCGAGGGCGAGAGTCGCGGCGGCGACTCCGGTGCCGACGGCGAGGGATCGGATCATGGGTGGACTCCGGTGGTTCGTCGGGTCAGGTGGGCGTCGATGTCGTCGAGCAGAGCGCGCTGAGGAGGGCTGAGCGGCGTCGAGGTGGCGATCGCGTCGTCTTCGACCGCGACCCGCAGGGCGTGAAGGCGCGTGTCGGCGACGGCATCGGCCGGGAGCCCGGGGAACGAGTCCACTCCGCGCTCCCGGGCGACCGGCTCGAGCCGCGCCAGTAGCTCATCGCCGCGGCGGCGGATGCGCGTCGTCGTGCGGGATGCCACGAAGATCCCGATCACGAAGGAGACGACCCCGAGGTAGAAGAGCGGATCGAACAGCGCACTGACCAGCGCGTCCGGCTCGAAGAACCGCGACAGCGTCAGGTCGAGGATCTCACTGAGGCACCCGAGAACGATCCCCACTGCCCCGACGCGGAAGAAGACGCGCGTTTTCGGCAGCGATCCGCGGGCCGAGCGGAACAGCAGCAGGCCGACGAGCGCGATACCCGCCATGTGCAGCACGCCGTACGCCCATGCGCCGGTCGAGGTCATCGCCGCATCCTCGAGGAACCGGAACGACGACGTCCCCCGCTCGGGGAGGGCGACGAAGAAGACCACCGCGAACAGCGCGCCGAGCAGGCCGGGGAACCACCACCGCAGGGTGCGGATACGCGCGCTCACCGGAGCGGTACCCGCCTGGATGCCGAGCCACAGCGCCACCATGGTGAGCACGTTCTGCACGAGCTTGAGGACGTTCGTTCCGCCGAGGAACCCGTCGAGGATCTCGAGGGGGATGACGGTGCCCTGCGTGAGCAGGGCGATGCAGCCGATGAGAGCGGCGAGCCACGCGATGCGCGCCCGCGGCTGGCGCCAGGCGACGCGGGCCCGGAGCACGACGACGAGAAGCAGCCCCGCCAGTGCCGCGTCGATCAGAAGGACGGTCACCACGACGACTCGGCCACCCTCGGCGAGGTGTACAGCAGGCGCGCGATCCGGTGCGCGATGTGCTCGGCGACGAGTTCCGCCTCGTACTCCGGCGTGGTCAACAGGGGGTTGTCATGGGGTGAGACCGAGGAACGCTCGTGCAGAGCGCCGGAGCAGTGGGCGTCGTCGAGGAGGTGCCCCAGTTCGTGGGAGGCGGCGAACTGGCTGTAGATCGCGGCATCCGAGGCTCGGACGTGGATGCTGCCCTCGCGTCGATCGGCGAAATAGGTGAGGAAACCGGTCAACGTGCCCCACCCCGCCGTGTCGGTCTCGGGGACGATGCGCAAGCGGATCTCGAGCGCCTGCTCGACCGCGTGGACGACCTGGTCGAAGGTCATGCCGGCGGCGAGGCCGGCGCGCTGGATCGCGCGGTCGGCGCGCGCCTGCACACGGGCGAGCATCTCGTCCGCTTCCGTCACCACCGTCCCCCCTCACGGCTGATCATGTCGCGGGCGGCCTGCTTCGCAGGGAGTGCGCGATGGCGCGGAGGGCGTCGGGCGACATCTCGCCGAGGGCGCGGAATTGGATGCTGCTCGCTCCCGCCTCGCGCATCGCGTCGCGCAGTTCGAGCTCGGCGTCGGTCCGGTCGGTCACCGCGTCGTCGGTGTAGTCGGTGAGGTACTCGGTCGGCACGTCGGCCCAGTGCGTGATCAGGCGCAGGACCTCTTCGTCGAGCACGACGGTGTTGGTCGCGGCGGCGAGGAGGGCACGCGCGCTCTCGGCGGCGGCGGGGTCGATCTCATCGAGGTGATCGACGAGGTCGTTCTCCGTCGCCCCCTGGCTGTGGACGAGTCGACGGACGCGAGCGGCGAGGGGGGCCGCGGGGACGCGCATCTCGACCCGGGGCGCGGAGTCGGGGTTCGCGACTTCTTCGGGGGCCACTCCGAGGGCGGCGGCGAGCGCCTCGATGTCGTTCGTGTTGTACGGCAGAGAGAAGCCCGCGCGCGACTGGTAATAGCTCTTCGTCATTCCGGCGCGGCTGAGCAGCTCGCCCACCGTCAGGCCTTTCGACCGACGCAGGCGGTCCACATTCGCCACCACTCGGCGGGAGTACCGCGAGGGCGGTCCGACAGCGCCGCGACCCACATTCCGATCGTAGACGCCCACGACGACGCAGGGATGATCGTATTTACGATCCAAGCGTGGGTGCTATTTACGAGACGCTGTGCTTGTATGGATGACGACCGCGTGCGGGCGTCCGTGGGGGAAACCCCGCGCGCGAGCGACCGGGAGAGGCTTCCCGGTCCGTCGGGGACGGGCACGGCACCATTGGGGGGTGCCGTGCCCGTCGCTTCGGCGGATCGATCACGCGGGCCTCCCGGACCCCGAAGCGCCGATCAGAGGCCGCAGGACTCCCGCTCGACGAGCGACACGTCGATGACCGTCAGCTCGTCGAGGCCGAGACCGGCGTCGGGCTGCAGGCGCGCGAAGACGCGCTCAGCCGCGAGCGTTCCGATGCGGCGCGGATCCTGGTCGACGACCGTGACCGAGGGGGTCAGGGTGTCGGCCATCGGGAAGTCGCCGAATCCGACGAACGGCAGCGACTGCCCGCGCAGCACGTGGGCGAGAGCCATCGACGAGCGTGCGTTGGCCGAGAAGACGGCGGTGGGCGGGTCGGCGAGCGCGCGCAGGCGTTCGACGGCGGATGCCGCGGACTCGCGGTCCGACACCTGCGAGGCGATCAGCTGTTCGTCGACGTCGACCCCGGCTTCGCGGAGCGCTCGTCGCCAGCCCTCGACGCGCTTCGTCTCGGTCGACAGGTGCACCATGTCGCCCACGTAGGCGATGCGACGGTGACCGTGCGAGAGAAGATGGGCGGTCGCGAGATGGGCGCCCGCTTCGTCGTTCTCGGTGAACGTGTCGGTGAGCAGACCCACCGGGGCGCGGTCCACGAAGACGACCGGGGTGTGGCCGCGCCAGCGCTCGAGCCACGAGTGGTCGGTCCCGACGGGGGCGATCACCAGGCCGGTGAGTTGACGCCCCAGGAGAGACTCCAGAGCGGGACGTTCGTCGGCCGGATCCTCGCCGAGGCTGGTGACGAGGGTGGAGAGCCCGCGCCGTCGGGCGGCGTCTTCGACCGACCGTGCGATCGCGGCGAAGAACGGGTCGACGACGTCGGGAACGGCGACCCCGATGACCGAGGCGCGACCGGCGCGGAAGGTCGTCGCCAGGGCGTTGGGCACGTAGTTGAGTTCGCGCATCGCGGCCTCGACGAGGGCGCGGGTGTCGGGCAGCACGTGCGGGTCGTCGTTGAAGACGCGCGACACGGTCTTGGTGCTCACCCCGGCGCGCAGGGCGACATCGCGCATGGTGGTCACGAGGCACCTCCGAGGTAGGGGATCGGGCGGGGGGCTGCTCCGACAGGCCACCCTATCCGGCGACGGGTCGGACCCGCCCGCCCGGGGCCGCAGCGACGCTCCCCCACGAGCACCCGCGGTGAGCGCGCCCCGACCCGGGCGGGCGTGGTCATCTCAGTGACCGTCGACGGCGTCGGCGAGCTCGCGCAGGCGCGGCAGGGCGCGGCCCGAGAGCAGCTCCTCGCGGCGGTCGGCGTCGATCGAGAGGCTGTCCTTCCACAGCGACCGGCCAGCCATCGCACCGGACGCACCGTTCGCGACGGCGGTGCGCACCTGCTCGATGAAGGTCTCGTGGTCGACACCGGCCGACAGCACGGCCCACGGCACGCCCTGGGCGGCCTCGGTCACCCGGGCGCTCGCCTCGGCGGAGCCGGGGTACTGCAGCTTCAGGATCTTGGCGCCGCAGGCGACGGCGAGGGCGGCTCCGTCGACGACGAGGTCGGCGAAGGTCGCCGTGTACTCCTCGTCGCTCTCGTCGTCGAGCTGGTAGGTCAGCAGCTCGACGATCAGCAGCAGCCCCTCGGCCTCGCACGCCTGCACGAGGTCGCGGATCTCGTGGGCGACGCGGGAGTCGGCATCCTGCTTGTCGGGGCGGGTGTACCAGAGCATCTTGGCGACGTCGGCACCCTGCTCGCGGATCGAGTGCGGGGTGGCTCCGGGAACGAAACGCGTGTACTTGAGGCCGTCGACGGTCTCGGCACCCGAGGCATCGAGGCCGACGACGAGGGCGGTGTCACGAGCGAGCACACCGTCGTCGACGATCTGCGGCAGCGCGACCTCCGGGTCGAGCAGGATCGCCGGCGCGTGGTTGGCGAGGTGGCGCACGAGGTCGGCCTTCACCTGGGCGAGCTCGTCGCGCGAGATCGCGTCGGAGCCGTTCGGGGCGTCCTTGATGGCGGCCTTCATGCCGTTGCGCTGGTCGGCGGCGACGATGAGCATGTGGCCGTCGGGGGTGCTGATCGACTGGAGCGCGCGGCGCTCGATCGTGGTGAGTGCGTTCATGATCTCTCTTCTCTGGGGTCTTCTCGCGCCGGTCGGCGCGGGTGATCTGTTGGCACGCGGTCGGCGCGGGGATCTTCAGGACGGGACGGATGCCGAGACGAGGCGCCGCGCCATGTCGGCGGCTCCCCACGCGACGTCCTGCTCGCGGGTGGACAGGGACGGCTCGGGGAGCACTTCGGCGCGGGCGCGGCGGACGCTCGCCATTCCCGCCCAGCCGCCGGTGAGGGTGGAGCGGGTGGCCGGGGGGACCTCGCGGTCCATCGCCGCGATGAGGGCGGCGACCTCGTCGTTGCTGTGCCGCAGCACGGCGCCGAAGATCTCGGCGGGCGACGCCTCGGTGTGCAGGGTGAGGCGCAGCACGCCGTCGTCGTTGCGTGCGCCGGTGACCTCGATGGCCCCGGCGGGCAACTCACCCTCGACGGGGAGGGCCATGACCGCTTCGTCGAGGGCGTCCCGCCCGGCGCGATCGCTGATGCCGGCGGCGTGAAGAGCGCGACGCAGCAGCAGCCCGGTCTTCACCCCGGCGACCAGCACGTGCTTGCCGGGCACGACGTGGCGCACCTCGTTGATGAGCGCGTCAGCCAACCGCTGTCGAGCCGCGAAGCCGAGCGGCTCATCGAGCACGCGCAGCAGCACCTCGGCGGTGCCGAGCGACACGTGGTATCCGTCCGCGTCCAGGGTCCCGTTCGCTTGGGCGGCGACGAGGTGGTCGTGACCGGCGACGGTGAGTGCGGCGCCCGCGACGCGAGAGCCGAAGGCCCCGGATGCCGTCCCCCAGGGCAGTCCCCCTCCCCGCAGCGGCGGAAGCAGGTCGGCGTCGACGCCGAGAGCGTCGAGCATCGCGGGCCAGGCGGCACCGGAGTCCTGGTCGATGAGGCCGGTGCGCGACGCGAGCGAGAGCTCGAGGGCGATGTCGCCACCGAGCGAGGCGACCACGAACTCGGGCAGGTCGAGCCAGCGCAGGCCCGCGAGCGAGGTGCCCTGGTCGCGCAACCACGCGAGCTTCGCGACGCTCACCTGCGCGCCGAGCGGGAGACCCGTGCGGCCGGCGAACTCCTCGCGCACCACGCTCGGGAAGGCGGCGATCTGCTCGAGCCCGCGCGGGTCGAACCACGCGAAGCCGGGCGCGGCAGCGGTCCCCTCGGCATCGACGAGGATTCCGGTCTCTCCCATGCCGGCCACGGCGAGAGAGGTCAGCGAAGCGGCGGTGATCGGCATCAGCTGCTCGTCGATGAGTTCGATGAGCGAGCGGATGGCGCGCAGCAGATCGTCGGCGTCGATGTCGGTCGTTCCGCCCTCGCCGACGCGCCAGGGCGTCGGCACCTGCGCACCGGCGATCTCGGCGCCCTCGTCGTCGATGACGAGCATTTTGATCGCGGTGCTGCCGAGGTCGAGCCCGCCGTGCAGGCGCACGGGTCTGGAAACCATGTCACCGGTGTCTCGCATGAGCGGCCGTCCTTTCCAAAACTTCGTCGAGTCCCGGAATTTCAAGCATGACACCGGTGACTTGCTACGTCTATGGTGGGGGTATGCCGTCGTCGTGTCAAATACCCGATCCGCTCGCCGTCGTCGTCGCCGGAACGGCCGGGAGCGGCAAGAGCACGCTCGGCCGCGCGATCGCCGAGACCCTTCGCGCGCCCCTCGTCGACCTCGACAGCGTCACGACTCCCCTGCTCGACGCCCTGCCCGCGGACGCTTTCGGCGGCGGCCACTGGCTCACCTCCCCCCACGCCCCGGCGATCCGCGCCGGGCGTTACGCGGCCCTGCTCGCGACCGCCGCAGATGCCCTCGCGACAGCGGGCCGGGCGGTGATCGTCGCCCCCTTCACCTCCGAGCTCTCCGGCGGCGAGGAGTGGCAGGCGCTGGTCGCCGCGCTCGCCCCCGCCGAGCCGCACGTCGTGCACGTCGACGGAGACCCCGCCGTCCTGGCATCCCGCCGCGCGGCGAGGGGAGCATCCCGCGACGCGCACCGCCCCGACGTCGCTCCCGCGGCGCCGGCGATCCCGGTGATCGCCGTCGACGCCGAACTCTCGACCGCGCAACAACTCGCCCGGGTTCTTCCCGCGCTGGGGATTCGCCGGGCGATCGACGCGGACGCCGACATCTTCCGACGCGAGTTCGACGCGGTGCTCTTCGACCTCGACGGGACGCTCGTGGACTCCACCGCGTCCGTCGTCCGGTCGTGGCGGCGCTTCGCGGAGCACTTCGACGTGTCGATGGAGGCACTGCACGCCAACCACGGGCAACCCGCGCGCACCCTCGTCAGCCTGCTCCTGCCCGCCGAGCGCGGGGCCGAGGCCATCGCGCACGTCACCGCTCTCGAGGTGGCGGATGCCGTGGGCCTGTCCCCCATCCGCGGAGCCGCGGACTTCTTCGCATCCGTCCCGGTGGAGCATCGGGCCATCGTCACGTCGGGGTCCGTTCCGATCGCGACCGCGCGTCTGGCGGCCGCCGGTTACGAGCGACCCGCGGTGTTCGTCACCGTCGACGACGTCGTCAACGGAAAGCCGGACCCCGAGCCGTTCCTGCTGGCGGCCGAACGTCTCGGCGTCGATCCGTCACGCTGCCTCGTCGTCGAAGACGCCCCCGCCGGCATCGCCGCCGCCCGCGCCGCCGGCTGCGCCGTGATCGCCCTCACCGGCACGACCGCCGAAGAGGAGTTGACCGCCGACCTCGTCGTCGACGGGCTGGATGCCGTGCGGCTCGAGGTCACGGCATCCGGGACGCTCCGGCTGTTCCCGGCCTGATCACGCGACCGCCACGACGAGGCCCGATCCGGGCTCGAAGGGACGCCAGCCGCACAGTTTAGGACCATCGACGCATCGGCTGGGTGTTCACTCCCGCCCGTGGCGCGCCAACCGGTCGCTGCTTACTCTGGGCTCAATCGCGCATCTTCAGGCTCTTGATCGGACAGAGTGAGCGGCCGCCGCCTCGTGTCGCACCCGAACTCGACGAAGGTGCTCTCCCCCTCGAGAACGAAAAGAGCACCCATGAGCTCGGATGACAAGACCGATACCTGCAGCTACCACATGGCCGGTGATCTCCCGGCCGGCGGCGACCACCTCGGCGGCACCTTCGGCCAGGCGCCGAGCCTCGACGGGTGGTACCCACAGCGGTTGAAGGTCGAGCTGCTGCATCGCAACGGCGTCGCCGCCGACCCGCTCGGTGCCGACTTCGACTACGCGGCGGCGTTCGCGACGATCGATCTCGACGCGCTCAAGGCCGACATCAAAGAACTGCTCACCACCTCGGTCGACTGGTGGCCGGCGGATTACGGCAACTACGGCCCGCAGATGATCCGCATGGCGTGGCACGCCGCCGGCACGTACCGCATCGCCGACGGACGCGGCGGAGCGGGAACCGCGATGCAGCGATTCGCGCCGATCGGCAGCTGGTGGGACAACGGCAACACCGACAAGTCCCGACGCCTGCTGCAGCCGATCAAGCACAAGTACGGCAACGCGCTGTCGTGGGCCGACCTGATGGTGCTGACCGGCAACTGCTCGCTGGAGCTGATGGGACTGCCGACGTACGGCTTCGCCGGGGGACGACTCGACGCGTGGGAGCCCGACGACGGCACCTGGTGGGGCCCCGAGGTTTGGAACCCGCACAACGTCCAGAGCCCCGACGAGATGGTCAGTCGTGACGAACGCTGGCACGGCGAGAACGGCGACGCGGACTACGACCTGCAGAGCCCCCTGGCTGCATCACACCAGGCCCTGATCTACGTCAATCCCGAGGGACCGTACGCCAACGGCGACCCGATGGGCTCGGCGCGCGACATCCGCATCACCTTCACCCGCATGGCGATGAACGATGAGGAGACCGTCGCCCTGATCGCCGGTGGCCACGCCTTCGGCAAGAGCCACGGCCAGGTACCCGCCTCGAAGATCGGCCCCTCGCCCGAGTTGGCACCGATCGAGTCGATGGGGCTCGGATGGCACAACCCCGTCGGCAGCGGCAACGCCGAGAACACCTCGACCAACGGTATCGAGGGCAGCTGGACCCCGAACCCGATCCAGTGGGACAACACGTATCTCGAGAACCTGTTCGCGTTCGACTGGGAGCAGACGAAGAGCCCGGCCGGCGCCCTGCAGTGGACTCCCACCGACCCGGACGCGCCGAAGACCCCCGACGCGCACGTGCCCGGGCAGATGAACCCGCTGATGATGATGACCTCGGACATCGCCCTGAAGGTCGACCCGGAGTACCGGGCCGTGTGCGAGCGCTTCCTGGCCGACTTCGACCTCTTCACGCTGGCGTTCTCGAAGGCCTGGTACAAGCTCACGCATCGCGACATGGGTCCGAAGCACCGCTACCTCGGACCCGAGGTCACCATCGCCGACGACCTGCTCTGGCAGGACCCCCTGCCCGATGCGGAGGGAACCGCCCTCGACGAGGCGGATGTGGCCACCCTCAAAGAGGCCGTCATCGCGACGGGGCTGTCCGTGTCCGACCTCGTCTACACGGCTTACTCCGCCGCGTCCACCTATCGCGACAGCGACAAGCGCGGCGGCGCGAACGGTGGCCGTCTCGCGTTGTCGCCCCAGAAGGACTGGGCGATCAACCGCCGCACCATCCCGGTGGTCGACGCGCTGCGCTCCGTGCAAGCGGAGTTCGCCGCGTCGTCGGGCGGGCGGCAGGTGTCGCTCGCCGACCTGATCGTGCTCGCCGGCACGGCCGCCGTGGAGCGGGCGGCGCGGGCGGCGGGCTCCGACGTCGACGTCCCGTTCACCCCGGGTCGCGTCGACACGACGCAGGAGCTCACCGACATCGAGATGTTCGAGTGGCTCCGGCCCGTCGCGGATGGCTTCCGCAACTACGTGTCGGAGCGATTCGACCAGTTCGCGCCCGGAGTCGCCCCCGAGGCGGCGTTCCTCGACAAGGCGAACCTCTTCACGCTCACCGCGCCCGAGTGGACCGTCCTCACCGCGGGCCTGCGCGTCCTCGGCGCGAACTGGGACGGGTCCGATACAGGTGTCTTCACGGAACGCGTCGGCGTCCTGACGACGGACTTCTTCGTCAACCTGACCGACACCGATCTGGTCTGGACGAAAGACGACGACACCGCGTCGACCTTCACCGGCCGCGTCCAGGCGACCGGCGAGGCGCGCTGGCGGGCATCGAGGAACGACCTCGTGTTCGGCTCGAACGCGCAGCTCCGCTCGATCGCCGATGCCTACGCCGGCACCGACGGACAGGAGAGGTTCGTCCGCGACTTCGCCCAGGTGTGGTCGAAGGTCATGATGCTGGACCGCTACGACGTGAAGGGCCACAAGCGCTACGGCGTGATGGCCGCCTGACCGGCGCAACACCCCTTCAGGTGGTCACCCCCTCTCACACGGAGAGGGGGTGACCATTCTTCTCACCCGCTGCACCGCTACCGCGTCGCGCGCTCCAGCAGCTCCAGCACGTGCACGTAGGTCTCTCCCGTCGCCTTCGTCATGCCCAGCTCGCACGTGCGGTTGCACGACGCGAAGGCGTCGGCGCCGAGCCCGGCGACCTCGGCCGCTTCGGGAGCGGTCGCGGCCTCGGTGAGTTCGGGGTGCAGCATGCCCCGGTCCCCCGCGTAGGCGCAGCAGCCCCACGCGTCGGGCACGCGCACCTCCGCGGCGACGGCCTCGCCCACCGCCCGCAGCGCCGGGTCGATGCCCAACTGCGTCGACGAGCACGTGGGGTGCAGGGCCAGCAGCTCGGCCACCGGTGTGGGCGAGAGGAGCGGAAGCAGAGCGGATGCCACGAAGGCCACGGCATCCACCACTCTCACTCCCTCGTCGCGCAAGGTCGCCGAGAAGCCCTCGGTGCAGCTGGACGCATCGCAGACGACCGGGAGCTCTCCCCCGCGCGACGCCGCGGACACCGCCGCGCGGACGCGAGCCGACATCGTCGCGTGCCCCTTCGCGTACCCCTTCGACGACCAGGGCGTGCCGCAGCAGAGAGCATCGATCCCCTCGGGGACGATCGCCGAGACCCCCGCTCGCTCGAGCAGCCGCACGAACGCTCCGGTCGCGCCGATGCCGTCGGAGGAAGCCGGTCCGAACATGCTGCCCACGCACGCGGGCAGGAACACCGCGCTCGGCTCGACGCCCGCGGCCCCGACGACCCGGCCCAGGGCCTTGCGCGACGCTCCGCCGCCCGGCAGCTCGGCCGCGTAGCGGGGCACCGTGTCGGTCCCGAGCACCGCGCGCGCGGCATCCGTCACCGCCCGCACCGCCGGCGTCGGCAGTACCGACGCGACCGAGAGGGCCGCGGATCCGGCGCGCGTCACCGCGCCCCACCCCGTCGCCGCGGCCGACCAGCCGGCGGCGAGCGCGGGGTTCGCGTCCTCACGGCGGAAGCGCTTCATGAGCGAGCCCGTGTTGATGAGCACGGGGCACGCCGTCTGGCACATGCCGTCGACCGCGCAGGTCTGCACGCCGTCGTAGTCGTAGTCCTTCTCGAGCTCCGCGACGAGCGCCCCGTCGCCGCGCTCGCGGGCGGCGGTCGAGGCGCGCCGCACGACGATGCGCTGGCGCGGGGTGAGCGTGAGCGAGCGACTCGGGCACACCGGCTCGCAGTATCCGCATTCCACGCACCGGTCGGCCTCGGACTCGATCGACACGGGCGTCTTGAGGTTCCGCATGTGCGCGGTCGGGTCGTCGTCGATGATGACACCCGGGTTCAGGATGCCGCTGGGGTCGAGCAGGCGCTTGAGCCGAACCATCACGTCGTACAGCTCGTCGCCGTACTGGCGGCACACGTAAGGCGCCATCGCGCGACCCGTGCCGTGCTCGGCCTTGAGGTTGCCGCCCGCGTCGAGCACGAGGTCGACCATCGCGTCGGTGAAGCCCTCGAAGCGCCCGAGGGCCTTCGCGCCCTCGAACCGATCGGTGAGCATGAAGTGGATGTTGCCGTCCTTGGCGTGACCGAAGATCACGCTGTCGGCGTAGCCGTAGCGCGCGAACAGCTCCTGGAGCCCCCCGCAGGTGTTGGCGAGGCGGTCGACGGGCACGACGACGTCCTCGAGCAGGGCCGTGGTGCCGCTCGGTCGGGCGCCGGCCACCGAGGCGTAGAGGCCCTTGCGGAATTTCCACGCGGCCGCGCGGTCGGCGGCGTCGCTCGAGAACAGCGCGGGGTCGCGCAGGTCCTGCTCCCCCAGCACGCGCGAGCCGGCCTCGGCGAGCGCGCGCAGGGCCTCGGGGTCGTCCGCGTGATACTCCACGAGAAGAGCCGCCTGGGTCGTCGCCTCGAAGCCATGGATCGCGGCGGGAGTGCCCTCCAGGCGCTGTCCGACGCGGAGCGAGGTGGCATCCATCAGCTCCAGCGTCGCCGCGCCCGTCGCCACCAGCGCCGGCAGCGACCGGGTGGCGGCGTCGAGCGTCGGGAACACCGCGAGCGTCGTCGCGATCGCGGGACGGATCGGCACGGTGCGGAAGGTCGCCTCGGCGACGAAGGCGAGAGTTCCCTCCGACCCGACGACGAGGTGAGCGAGCAGCGCCGCCGGGGTGTCGAAGTCGAGGAACGCGTTGAGGGCGTAGCCCATGGTGTTCTTCATCGCGAACTGCCGCTCGATGAGCGCGACGCTCGCGGCGTCGCCCACCACGCGGTCGCGCAACCGCATCAGCCCCTCGACGAGCGCCGGCTCGCGATCACGAAGCAGCGCGTCGGCGTCGGGAGCCGCCGTGTCGACGACGGTCCCGGATGCCAGGACGAGCACGAGCCCCTCGAGCGTCCGGTACGAGTTCTCCACCGTCCCGCACGCCATGCCGCTGGAGTTGTTCGCGACGACGCCGCCGATCGTGCAGGCGGCCTCGCTCGCGGGGTCGGGTCCGAGCCGGTGCCCGTGCCGGAGCAGCCGGGCGTTGACCTGCCGCACCGTCGCACCGGGCTGCGAGCGCACGCGCCGGCCGCCGTCGAGCACGTCGATGCGTCCGAATCCCTGCCGCACGTCGACGAGCAGCCCGGCGCCCGACGACTGCCCCGACAGGCTCGTGCCGCCCGAGCGGAACGTCACCGGGGTTCGGGATGCCGTGGCTCCGCGCAGGATCGCTCCGACCTCGATCGCATCGGCGGCGACGACCACGGCCTCCGGGGTCAGGAGGTAGTGCGAGGCGTCGTTGGCGTACGCGACGCGATCGATCGCGCGGGTGCGCAGGCGCGAGACGTCGCCGACGGCCGCCGTGATCTCGGGGGCGACGGTGCTCATGCGGTCTCCTCCACAAGGGGGGTTATCGGGGGAGCCTCGCCCTCCGGGGTGAGCACCCGCGCGAGGTCCGGCGCGGTGTCGACGCGGGTCCGAATGCCGAGCGGTGGCCTCGACACGACGGTCGAGGCGTGCGCGACGGCGTGCGCTCCCCATTCCGCGGCGCTCGCGGCGGCGACCGTGAGCGGGTCGGCTCCCGCGACGGATGCGCCCGGCGCCCGGGTGAGACCCAGCAGGAAGCCCGCGAGAGCCGCATCGCCGGCGCCGGCGGTGTTGGCGACAAAGGGGGCGTCGGCGCGCGCGAACACCGCGCGATCCGCGCTCACGGCGAGCAGCCCGTCGGCGCCCATGCTCGCGAGCACCGTCGTCACCCCGCGGGCGACGATCTCGCGCGCCGCGACGACGACATCGCCGAGGGTCTCCAGCGAACGACCGACGGCCGCGGCGAGCTCGTCGACGTTGGGGGTGAGCAGGTCGATGCCGGCCGGATCGGCCAGAAGCGCGTCGAGGGCTGCACCGCTCGTGTCGACGGCGATCCGGGCACCGAGCTCGCGGGCGAGCGTCCGCACGGGCCCGAGGTCGACGAGCGCACCCGCCCCGGCGAGTTCGGGCAGGCTCCCCGAGATGACGAGCCACGTGTCGCCGCGGGTCGACAGCTCCTCGCGCAGCGCCGAGACCGTGGCATCCCACGCGTCGGCAGACAGCGGCGGAGTAGGGGCGTTGACCTTCGTCGTCGACCCGGCCGCGTCGATGATCGACGTGTTGACCCGCGTCGCCCCGGGCACCTCGACGATGCGCAGCAGCGGCGCGGTCAACCCGCAGCGGGCGAACCGCACGTCGTCGGCGCCCAGCACCACGACTGCGGCGGTGTCGGCCCCGCCGGCGGCGAGGGCCGCGGAGACGTTGACGCCCTTGCCGCTGACCTCGCGCGTGTAGCTCTCGGCGCGGGCAAAGGCTCCCGGGCGCACGGCGTCGACGCGGTAGGTCGCGTCGATCGCCCCGGCGGCGGTGAGGGTGACGATGCGGGTCACGCGCGGACCTCCGCGACGACCCGTCCGGTGATGACGTCGAGCAGGCGGTGCACTTCGCTCGCGACCGCCGCGCGGCCCGGGGCGAGCCAGCGGCGGGGGTCGATGGCATCCGGATCCCGTTCCAGCTCGCTACGGACGGCCGCGGTCAGCACGGTGTTCAGGTGCGTGCCGATGTTGATCTTGCGCATGCCGGCGCGGACGGCGCCGTCGATCCCGACGTCGGCGACGCCGCTCGAGCCGTGCAGCACGAGGGGGACCGGGAGTTCTGCGGCGAGCCGAGCGATGAGGTCCTCGTCGAGGGTCGCGCTGCGCTCGCGCATCGCGTGCTCACTGCCGACGGCCACGGCCAGGGCGTCGACCCCGGTGTCCGCGACGAAGTGCACAGCCTCGGCGACGTCGGTGCGCACGCCCGGGGCGTGGGCTCCCTTGCCGCCGATCTCGCCGAGCTCGGCTTCGATCCACGCTCCGGCCGCGTGCACCCGGGCGGCGACGGCCGCGGTGCGCTCGAGGTTCTCGGCATCCGTCAGATGGGCGGCGTCGAACATGACGGAGCGGATGCCGACGGCCAGGGCCTCGTCGACCAGCGGCTCATCGGTGGCGTGGTCGAGGTGGACGACGACGTCGATCCGCGCCGCCTCGGCGAGGCGCAGGGCGGCGGTGGCGGCGGGCGCGACCCCGCCGTGGAACGCGATCGCGTTCTGCGAGAGCTGGAGGATCACGCCGGCCTCGGCGGCCTCGGCCCCGGCGACGATCGCCTCGGCGACCTCAAGGGTGATGAAGTTGAAGGCCCCGACCGCGCGGTGCGCGGCGAGGAGCGTGGGCATATCGGCCAGCGGCACGGCGGTGTCTCTCTCGATCGGGTACGGCCCCGTGACGTGCACGCCACGCGGGCGCATCCCCGGGGTGGGGCCGTGTCTGTCGTTCCGGGGCGCGGCGCGCGTCCGGGTTTGGGGCGTGTTTCGTCGTTCGGGGCGTGTATTTCGCGCCCCGAGGTGCGAAATCCGCCCCAACCGGGAGGGGGGTGTCTGCCCAGAAGCGCGACGGCTGGTTTCCCGGTGCGGGTGTGCCCCGGGGTTTGGGGCGTGTTTCGTCATTCGGGGCGAGAATCTCGCGCCCCAAGGCGAGGAATCCGCCCCAAACCCGTGCGGGAGGTGGAAGCGAGGCCTGGCCTGGCGCCTGAGCCCCAGCCGCCGGTCCCGGCCCGGGGTCCCGGCCCCGGGGTCCCGGGGCGGTGGGCGTCACGGCATCCCGGGGTTTGGGGCGTGTTTCGTCGTTTGGGGCGTGAGTCTGCGCCCCGAGGTGAGGAATCCGCCCCAAACCGGGAAGGGGCGGGGGTGGATGCCGGGACCTTGGCGTGTGCGGGGGTCCCGGCATCCGGGGTGGGGGTTAGCAGGAGGACTTGTAGACCGCGTCCTTGCCGTCGGTGGTGATGTTGTCCTTGGTGAGGATGGTGAAGCCGGTCTGGATCTTGGCTTCGGTGCTCTCGCCCTTCAGCGCGGCGATGGCCTGCTTGACGCCGTCTTCGCCGATGGTGGCGGGCTCCTGGGCGACGAGCGCCTGAACCGTTCCCGCCTGTAGGGCCTTGACCTGCGCGGGACCGGCGTCGAAGCCGACGATGGTGACCTGGCCCTGCTTGCCGGCCTGCTGGACGCCGGTGGCGGAGCCTTCGGCGGCGAACAGGTTGGCGGCGAAGATGCCGACGATGTCGGGGTCCTTCTGCAGGGCCGCGGTGACGATCTCGGCGGCGGTGGAGGGCTCGTTGTGGGAGTACTGCACGCCCACGGAGCTGAACTTGCTGTCCTTGGCGACGGCGTCTTCGAAGCCCTTCGCGCGGGCGTCGGTGGTGGAGACACCCGGGTCGGTGGAGACGACGAGGACCTTGCCGCCGTTGGGGTTGGCCTTCTGGATCGCCTCGAACGCCGCGGCCCCGCCGCCTTCGTTGTCGGACGAGATCTGCGAGACCGCACCCGACGGGTCTTCCAGCGTCGTGTCGACCAGCACCACCTTGATGCCGGCGGCCTCAGCAGCCGCGATCGGCGCCTGCATGGCCGAGACGTCGGTGGGGGCGATCAGCAGCGCGTCGGGCTTGGATGCGACGACGGCGTCGACGATGGGCTTCTGGAGGGTCGGGTCGAACTTCTCGGGGCCCTGGGTGGTGACGGTCGCCCCCTCCTTCTCGGCCTCGGCCTGGATGCCGCACTGCATGGAGATGTAGAACTCATCTCCCGCGACACCCTGCACGAACGCGATCTTGTACCCGCCGTCCGACCCGCCCGACGCGCCGCCGGACGAGGAGCCGCCGGAGCACCCGGCGAGGACGAGGGTGGCTGCGGCGCCGAGGGTGGCGAACGCGAGAACCTTCTTGTTCCACTGCATTGTGATTGCCTGTTCTCTCTTGGTGGGTGTCGGATGCCGGGCCTCAGCCGCGGCGTCCTCCGCTGACGAACTTCCGCCAGAGGCTCTGGGTGGTGCCGCGGGTCGCGGCGGTGCGGCGCACCTGGTCGACGTAGACGGCGGTGATCAGCACCGCGCCCACCGCGACCTGCTGCCAGAAGGGCTGCACGCCGGTGATGACGAAGCCGTTCTGCAGGACGGCCGGGATGAAGAGGCCGACCACGGTTCCGAAGATCGTGCCGACCCCGCCGAAGAGCGAGGTGCCACCGATGACGACGGCCGCGATCACGTTCAGGTTGGTCTGCGACTGTCCCGCGATCGCCGTGGTCGAGAACTGCGAGAGGGCCAGGATGCCGGCGAGGCCGGCGAGCGCTCCCGACAGCGTGTAGACCGAGATGAGGTGGCGGTCGACCTTGACGCCGACGCGGCGGGCGGCGAGCTCGCTCGAGCCGACGGCGTAGGTGTACAGGCCGAACTTGGTGAAGTGCAGCACGATCGCGCCGATGACGACCACGACGAGCGCGATCACGCTGATGATCGGCAGCGACCCGAACACGTTGCCGTAGCCGATCGAGACGGTCAGCACGGTGGGCACGTCGCGGATGTCGACGCCACCGGTGAGGATCTGCGCGAGACCCAGGGCCATGCCCAGCGAGCCGAGGGTGACGATGAGCGGCGGGATCTTCGCCTTCGCGATGAGGAAGCCGTTGAAAAGGCCCCAGCACACGCCGCTGAGGATCGAGACCAGGATGCCGATGGTCGCCACTCCCCAGCCTTCGCCGCCGAGGGCCCTCATCGTCAGCGCCGACACGACGCCCGAGAACACCAGCACCGATCCGATGGAGAGGTCGATGCCCGAGGTGATGATGATGTACGTCATGCCGACGCCGAGGACGGCGAGGATCGAGGCGTTCTGGATGATCAGGCGGAAGTTCGACCACTGCGCGAACGAGTCGGGAGCCAACGCGCTGAAGATCAGCACGATGACGATGAGGATGATGAGGATCTGGAAGGCCTGCGCCTTCAGCAGTCCCTTGAAGAAGTTGGGCCGCGAGTCGTCGAAGGTGCCGATGGCGACGGTCTCGGTGGGAGGGGTCGTGGTGCTCACTTCTGGTCGTCCTTCGTGACGGCGCCGGTCATGAGTCCGACGAGCTCTTCCATGGAGGTGTTCTTCGCGTCGACGTTGGCGACGCGGGTGCCCAGGCGCAGCACCTGGATGCGGTCGCAGACCTCCATCACGTGCGGCATGGAGTGCGAGATCAGCACGACGGCGATGCCCTTGTCACGCACGCGGCGGATCGTCTCGAGCACGTTCTTCGTCTGGCGCACACCGAGGGCGGCGGTCGGCTCGTCGAGGAAGACGAGGCGACCGGCCCAGTGCACGGCCCGGGCGATCGCGATGGCCTGGCGCTGACCGCCCGACATCTCGCCCACCGGCGACGACAGCGATCGCACCGTCGCACCGAGTTCGTCGAACGCGGCCCGCGAGGCGACGGCCATGTCCTTGGTCTTCATGAAACCCAGCGCGCCGGCGAGGCCGGGGCGCCGGATCTCGCGGCCCAGGTACATGTTCTGCACCGGGTCGAGGTGGGGCGCCAGGGCGAGGTCCTGGTAGACCGTCTCGATCCCGAGCGACGACGCCACCTGCGGGTTCGACATCTCGATGGGCGTGCCGTCGAAGAGGATCTCGCCCTCGTCGACCGCGAGGTTGCCCGAGAGGGCTTTGACGAGCGTCGACTTGCCGGCGCCGTTGTCGCCGATCAGGGCCGTCACTTCTCCGGGGTAGACCTCGAAGTCGACGTTGTTGAGGGCGCGGACGGATCCGAACTGACGTGACAGGCCGCGGGCCTGCAGCACCGGGACGGTCGTGCTGACTGACGACATCGTCAGCTCCTTTCAGGGGTGGGGGTGAGAGGGGCGAGCACGGCGGAACGGCGCTCCGCCGGGTCGAGCGATGACGAGAGGAAGGTGTCCGCGACGTCCGCGAAGGTTCCGGATGCCGTGCCCTCGACCGACCGCGCGGCGAAGGCGGCGAAGAGCGCGGCGCCGTAGGCCGTGCCCTCGTCGTGGGTCGAGACGGTGACCTCGGGTAGCAGCGCGGAGCGCGAACGCACGACGGACGCCATGGTCGACCAGCCACCGGTGAGCACCGTCGAGGTGGGAGGGGTCACTTCGCGGTCCATCGCAGACATGCACTCGGCGAGCATGTCGTTGCCGTGGCGCAGGCTCGCCGCGAACAGCTCGGCGGGGCTGAGCCCGTCGCTCTGCGCGACGATGTTCAGCACGCCGTCGTCGTTGCGCGCGCCCGAGACCTCCAGGCCTCCGTCGGCAAGAGTCCCGTCGACGGGAAGAGCGAGAGCCTCGTCGTCGATGCGGGCCCGCCCCACGGCATCCGTGATGCCGAGCAGCTGCAGCACGCGCCGCATGAGCAGGCCCGACTTCGTGCCCGCCAGCAGGACGTACTTGCCGGGGATGACGTGGCGCACGCAGTTGATGCCGGCGTGGGCCAGACGCTCGCGCGCATCGAAGGGAAGGGTGTCGTCGAGCACCCGCACGAGCGCCTCTGCGGTGCCCATCGAGTCGTAGAGCTGACCGGTGTGCGTGGCGCCGACGGCGACCGCCGAGACGAGGTGGTCGTGGCCGGCGACGGTGAGGGCCGCGCCGCGGAAACCCGCGGGCATGTCGGGGTCGGTGAGGGTGCCGACCGGCTCCCCCGCGCTGACGAGGGTGCCGAGGATCGACTCGTCGACGCCGAGCACGTCGAGGGCGGCCTGCCAGGGGGTGCTGTCGTCCTGGTCGATGAGGCCGGTGCGCGACACGAGCGAGTACTCCGCGACACGAGGGCCGCCGAGCGCGTGCACGACGAATTCGGGGACGTTGAGGAACGTGGTTCCCGCGAGCGCGATGCCCTCGTCGCGCAGGTGCAGCAGCTTGGCGATGGATGCCAGGGGTCCGACCGGCAGTCCGGTGCGGCCGGGGAACTCGGCGCGGAAGGAATCGGGCGTCGCCATGATCTGCGCCGCCCCGCGGGGGTCGAACCACGCCATGATCGGCGCGAGGGCCGCGCCTCGCTCGTCGAGCAGGACGCCCGCTTCGGCCATGCCCGAGACCCCGAGCGCGACGATGCGGTAGCCCTCGTCGAGGCGCGCATCGGCCTCGGCGGCGAGGTCGCGCACGACGGCGACGGCCTCCGAAGCGGTCATCTCGGCCTGACCGTGGTCGAGGTTGGTCCACGGCGACCGGCGGCTCACGACGAGCACCTGGCGTCCCTCGGGGGTGGCGACGAGCAGCTTGGTGCTCGTCGAGCCCATGTCGACGCCGACGACGTAATCGCTCATCGCACGTCACCGCCGCGGAGGGTTCCGGGCCAGCCGGCGCCGGGGGCGGCGACGAGGATCTCGGCTCCGCCCGTGAGGCGCCAAGCACCGAAGGCGTGCGGCACGGCGTAGACCTGTCCGCGCTCGACGTCGACCCGGCCGGCATCCGACACCAGGGCGCCCGCACCCTCGCGCACCAGGACGACCGAGAAGCCGGCCGCGTGCGCCACCGTGTCTCCCGCGGCGTCGAAGAGGCGGAAGTAGGGGTCCGCGGCATCCGGCAACAGGGAGCGGAAAGCGGGTCCGGCCGGGATCGTGCCGGAGGTACTGACCAGGGCGTCGAGGGCCGCGGCGTCGAGCTTCTCGGTCGACACCGCGGGCATGACGGCATCGAAGCCCAGGTCGAGGTGCGACTCCTCGCGCGTCGAGGTCGTGACCGACCACTCCAGCAGGATCGAGAAGTCGGTGGGTTCCTGCACCTCGGCGACGAAGATGCCGCCGTCGATCGCGTGCACGGTGCCGGCGGGCACGAGCACCCCCATGCCCGGGCGCACGACGACGCGGTTCATGTGGGCGAGCATCCACTCGCTGTCCTGCGCGTCGCGGCGGCGGTCGAGTTCGTCGCGGTCGACGCTCTCGTTCCAGCCGACGTGGACGGCGCAGTCGTCCTCGGTCTCGAGCACGTACCAGGCCTCGGTCTTGCCGTACGGGCAGTCGAGGTGGGCGTTCGCGAACCCGCGGTCCGGGTGCACGTGGACGGGGAGGCGCTGCCGGGCGTCGAGGAGCTTGACCAGGATGCCGAGGTCGGCGGCATCCCGTCCGCTGCGCGCTCCCACCCACGCGGCGCGATCCGCGGTCACGAGGTCGCGCAGGAACACCCCGCTGTCGGTGACGGCGAGACCGATCTCGTCGGAGCCGAAGCGCGAGACGGTCGAGCCGAGCCACTCCTCGGGCTGACGGTCGGTCTCGGGCACGATGCCGCGGAGGGCGGCGATGCGGTCGCCTCCGCGGTAGAAGTGCTGCACGGGATTGGGGGGCAGCAGGACGGGCTTCATCGCGTCGCTCCGATCGGGTCGAGGGGAAGGGCGGGGGCGATCTCGCCCGAGCCGCGGGGCACGAGACGCGTGGGCACGACCGTTCGGCTCGGAGCGTCGTCCGGGTGCTGGGCCAGGTGCCGGAGGCGGTGGAAGGCCGCCGCGCCGAGCAGACGGGGATCGTGATCGACATAGGAGATCCCGGGTTCGAGCACCTCGGCGAGGGTGAAGTCCCCGAACGAGATGAGCGCGGGCATCCGGAGCCCCCGCGCGCGGATCGCGCGCACGGTCGCGATGGCCGCGAGGCTCGTCGCGCACAGCAGGGCGGTGGGGGCGTCCACGCGTTCGAGCAGGGGCGAGGCTTCGGCCGCCTCCCCCGCGCGGAAGCGCTCGTGCGAGATCACGAGTGAGGGGTCGAAGGCCACGCCGGCCGCTTCGAGCGCCGCGCGGTATCCGGCCAGGCGATCGCTGACGGTGGGGTAGGGAACGTCCTCGCCCATGAAGGCGATCCGGCGGTGGCCGTGCGATAGGAGGGCGGCCGTCGCTTCGGCCGCCGCCCCGAAATCGTCGATGACGACCGCGTCGATCCCCGAGCGCACGCGGTCGACTGTCACCACGGGGCACCTGTTGCGGAGCCCCGCGAGGACCGCGGCGGGTACGGCGACGGGGGCGACAACGAGACCGGCGAGGCGGCGTCCGGTCAGGCGGTCGAGCTGGGCCGTCTCGCGCGCGGCGTCGTAGCCGGTGCTGGCGAAGATCACACTCAGGCCCTCGGCGATCGCGAGCTCCTCGACCACGCTGACGAAGGCGGCGAAGAAGGGGTCGCTGATCGCGTCGATCAGGATGCCGATCGTGTCGGCCTCGCGACGCTTGAGCTCCCGGGCGCTGCGGTCGGGCACGAAGCCGAGGTCGCGCACGGTCTGCATGACCTTGTCGCGGGTGACGGGGAGCACCCCCGTCTCGTCGTTGATGACCCGGGACACGGTCTTGGGGCTCACGCCCGCAGCCATCGCGACGTCGATGAGGCGAGCGCGCGGGCGGGCCGGCGCGGCCTCGGCGACCGCGGCGGCGGCCACCCATTCATCGTGCGTCATCGCATCCTCGACATCGTTGTCATTTCGGATCGGATCCCTCGGGCGGGCTCCGATGGAGTCATCCTGCGGTCAGCCGGACAACGTTGTCAAGTCTCAGATCGATTACGGATGACATCGATGTCGAGACCGAGCTCCCACGACGCACCGGGGGCGAGCGCGCGCAGCAGCCCCGCTTCCCGCGCGGCGGCACGGCCGCGGATCGTCGGCGCCGTCGCCGGCTCGACGCCCAGCACGAGACCGTCGTCCTGTGCCACGCGCCACTGGAACATCGCCGGCAGCACCGTGGTGTCGAACGAGATCCGGATGCCGAGCCCCGACGCCGCGATCACCTCGGCACTCACCCGTCGATCGCTCGGCAGCTCGTGGCGGAACACCTGTTCGGGGTAGTCCGCGACCTGTTCGGGGAACTCCGCCCACCCGTCGAGCCCCGCCTCGGCCGCCGCGTCGCGGGGTTCGACGCGGTCCGCGGGCGAGCGCAGCACGGTGCCCGCGTCGACCAGCGGCCAGCCGAGGTTGACGTGGTAGAGCACCATCGGCTCCACCACCCGCGACCCGCGATTGACGATCTCGTCGCGCAGCTCGATCCGCCCCGCGCCCAGCGGCACGCGCAGGCGCCGTCGCAGCTCCACGTGGGCGCCGAGCACCGTCGCCTCGACGACGGTGGCCTCGACCACCACGGCATCCGCCCGCGCCTCCGCCCGGGTGACGGATGCCGACAGCCCGCTGAACCGCCCGTGCTGGGGATGCTCCCCCTCGGCGTCGACCGACGGCGGGCCGAACGACAGCAGGCCGCAGGTGGTCACGAGTCCCCCGCCGAACGACGCCCCGAACCCCGCGGCGCCGGGGCGCGGCCATCCCGTCGGCGACACCCAGGCCAGGGGCACGCCGCGGTGCCGCACCTGCCCGAGGTCGAGTCCGCGGTCGGGCAGCAACTCGATGTCGAGGTCGCCCGCGATCACGCGGAGTCGCCGGGTTCCGGCATCCGGTCCATCGCTGCGCATCGATGCCTCGACCGCGGCGACCTGCGCCGCGGAGCCCGAGCGCCGCAGCGCCTCGTCGATCGATCGTCCGTACAGCTCGCCCATGAGCCCCGCCTTCCTCGCCGTTGCGACGCTCACGCTACCAATGTTTGACAACGTTGTCTTGCGAACCGCATACTGACCGTCGAGCGCAGAGCCGCGCCCCGATACGACGCTTCGGAGACCCACACCCCATGTCGAAACCCCGCCTCAATCGCCTCTTCAACGCCCGATCCGGTCGCGCGTTCGACGTCGCCGTCGACCACGGCGCGTTCCACGAGTACACCTTCCTCACCGGCATCGAAGACATGGCGAAGACCGTCGCGACGCTCGTCGACGCCGGCCCCGACGCCGTGCAGCTCACCCTCGGCCAGGCCCCGCTGCTGCAGGCGTTCCCCGGCAAGCAGAAGCCCGGACTCGTGCTGCGCACCGACATCGCCAACGTCTACGGCGATCCCCTCGAAACCCCGCTGCACAGCATCCACGTTCCGGATGCCATCGAGGTCGCCGTGCGTCTCGACGCCGTGGCCGTGTGCGTCAACCTCCTCGACCTCCCCGGCGAGCCGCAGGTGCGCGAGCAGTGCATCCGCTCGATCCTGGCCCTCCGCACAGACGCCGAGAAGTACGGGATGCCGCTCATGATCGAGCCCCTCGTCATGCAGACCAAGCCCGGCTCGGGCGGATACGGGGTCGACGGCGACACCGCCAAGGTGATCACGCTCGTCCGCCAGGCGCGCGAGCTCGGCGCCGACCTCATCAAGGCCGATCCCACCGACGACATCACCGAGTACCACCGGGTCATCCAGGCCGCCGGCGACACCCCGCTGCTGGTCCGCGGCGGCGGGCGCGTCGACGACCGCACGCTGCTCGAGCGTACCCAGGCCGTCCTCGAGCAGGGCGCGCGCGGCATCGTCTACGGACGCAACGTCATCCAGCACCACGACCCCGCCGGCATCACGGCCGCCCTCATGGCCGTCGTGCACGACGACGCCTCGGTCGACGAGGCTCTCGCCCTCATCGGCGCCCCCGCGGAAGGAGACCGCGCATGACCGGCAAGAAGATCGGCGTCGGCATCATCGGCGGCGGCCTCATGGGCCGCGAGATCGCGGCGGCGCTGCGACGCTGGCCCGCCCTCATCGACCACCCGGCCGAGCCCGAGCTCGTCGCCGTCTGCGACATCAACCCCGCGGCGCTGGAGTTCTTCGAGCGCATTGACACGGTGCAGCTGACCACGACCGACCACCACGAGCTGCTCGCCGACCCCCGCGTCGACGTCGTCTACATCGCGGTCCGCCACGACCTGCACGAGCGTCTCTACGTCGACACCGTGCGCGCGGGCAAGGCACTGCTGGCCGAGAAGCCGTTCGGCATCGACCGCGCCGCCGCCGACGCTGTCGTGGCCGCGATCGAGGAGAACCCTCAGTCGTTCGTGCGCGTCTCGAGCGAGATGCCGTTCTTCCCCGGTGCTCAGTGGGCGGTCGACTACGTACGCGCGGGCGGTCTCGGCCGCATCGTCGAGGCGAAATGCACCTTCCTGCACTCCAGCGACATCGACGTGAACAAGCCCCTCAACTGGAAGCGGCAGAAGCAGTTCTGCGGCGATGCGGGAGTGCTCAACGACCTCGGCATGCACACGTGGCACGTGCCGCTGCGGCTGGGGTGGGCGCCCGAGAAGGTCGTCGGCATCCTGCAGGACATCGTCACCGAGCGCCCCGGTCCCGACGGGTCGCCGCAGCCGTGCGACACGTGGGACAACGCCGTGATCCACTCGTGGTCGCGCCACGACGGCGCCCCCTTCCCCCTCACGACCGAGACCAAGCGCATCGCGCCGGGGCAGAAGAACACGTGGGAGTTCGAGGCCATCGGCATGTCGGGCGGCGTGCGCTTCAGCACCAAGAACCCCAAGCAGGTCGAGGTGTTCGCCTTCGTCGACGTGCCCGGTGTCGGCCGCGAGCAGAGCTGGCAGAGCGTGGATGCCGGGAGCCAGTCCGTCTGGCCGACGGTGACCGGCCCCAACTTCGAGTCGGGCTTCTCCGACGCCATCCTGCAGATGTGGGCGGCCTTCCTCGCCGAATACCTGGGCGAGCTGGCAGACGGATTCGGCTGCGTGCGCCCCGAAGAGGCGGCGCTCACCCACCGTTTGTTCGCGGCCGCGATCGCCTCCCACGAGACGGGCGCGCTGGTCGCCCCCGAGGCCTGATCGCGCGATGCGGGGCCCGGACGCGCCACCGGGCCCCGCGTCGCCGGTTCGAGGCGGGCGCACTCCCTATGCTCGGAGGATGCCGTCGCTTCACGGCAGCACGAGGAGACGCATGCGCAAGACCGGTCGGCCCACGATGATCGACGTCGCCGCCGACGCCGGAGTCAGCCTGAAGACCGTCTCCCGGGTCGTGAACGGGGAGTCGGGCGTCGACCCGGCCATGATCGAGCGAGTGCGCGCCGCGGTCGCGCGGCTCGGGTACCACCGCAACTCCCTCGCCGCGAGCCTGCGCTCGGGCAACCGCGACACGATCGGCTTCGTCGCCGCCGACCTCTCGAACACCTTCTACATGGCCGTCGCCGCCGCCGTCTCGACGATCGCCACGCGAGAGCGCATGCACCTGGTCATCGCATCCAGCGAAGAGGATGCCGACCTGGAACGCACCCTCGCCCTCGATCTCTGCCAGCGCCAGATCGGCGGCCTCATCGTCGTCCCCACCGCCACCGATCACTCCTACCTGTCCCGCGAGGTCGAGCTCGGGACGCCCGTCGTCTTCCTCGACCGCCCCGGCAGCGGGGTACCGGCCGACGCCATCCTTCTCGACAACCGGGGAGGCGCTCGCGACGCCGTCGCTGAGCTCCTCGCGGCCGGACACCGTCGTATCGCCGTGCTGCTCGACTCCCCCGCGATCTTCACCATGGTCGAGCGCCTCGCCGGAGCACGTGAGGCCTTCGCCGCGGCCGGAACGTCCCTCGATCCCGCGCTGGTCGTGGACGGCCTCCACACCCCCGCCGTCGCGCGCGACGCCGTGCATCGGCTGCTCGACTCCGCCGACCCGCCGACGGCGGTCTTCTGCGCCAACAACCGCGTCACGATCGGTGCCCTCGAGGCGATCCTGCCCCGCGGAGCGGAGATCGCGATCGCGGGCTTCGACGACTTCGAGCTCTCGCGGCTCCTGCCTCGTCGCATCCGCATCGTCGACTACGACGTCACCGAGCTCGGCACGCGCGCGGCAGAGACGCTGCTGGCGAGGGGCGCCGACCCCGCGACGGGCTCCCACACGCACCTCGTTCCGACGCGCCTCGTCGACCGGGGCGGAGTGTCCTGACCATCGGACGCTCCCGTCTCCGCGCCGGCTCGCGCGGTCCGAGCGTGGCTGCCCCGCTCCCGTCAAGGCCGCGCCCCGCGCGGCGGCCCCTGCTTACCGTCGAGGCATGACCTCCGATCGCGATCAGTTCACCTTCGACAATCCCGTCACCCGTTATGCCCGCGTCGAGCCGCCCCTGCAGCACCAGCCCGAGCCCGGCGTTCAAGCCGATATGACTCCGGTGCCCGATCTGGGTGAGAAGACCTACCGCGGGCTCGGCCGCCTGGTCGGCCGCAAGGCGCTCATCACCGGGGGCGACTCCGGGATCGGCGGGGCCGTGGCGATCGCCTTCGCGCGCGAGGGTGCCGACGTCGCCATCGTGCACCTGCCCGACGAGCAGCGCGATGCCGACCACATCCTCGAGCAGATCCGGGATGCCGGCCGTACCGGCGTCTCGATCGCGACCGACATCACCGATCCCGGCGCGTGCCGCGAGCTCGTCGCCCGCGCCGCCGAGGCGCTCGACGGCCTCGACATCGTCGTGAACAACGCCGGCAAGCAGGTGATGGTCGAGAAGGTCGACGACCTCTCGGACGAACAGTTCGAGCAGACGTTCCGCACCAACGTGTTCGCGCCGTTCTGGATCACCAAGGCGGCCCTCGCCCATCTGCCGGAAGGTGGCACGATCATCAACACCGCGTCCCTCGAGGCGTACGTGCCGGCGCCCGACCGCCTCGATTACGCCGCGACCAAGGCCGCGATCAACAACCTCTCGAAGGGCCTGGCGCAGCAGCTCGCGTCACGCGGCATCCGGGTCAACGTCGTCGCACCGGGACCCACCTGGTCGGCGCTGCAGGTGAGTCAGGGCGTCTCCGACGACCAGATGGAGCACTTCGACGACGAGAGCACCTACCAGCGGGCGGGCCAGCCGGCCGAGATCGCGCCGGCCTTCGTCTTCCTCGCCTCCGCGGAGTCGAGCTACGTCTCGGGAGAGACCCTCAACGTCAACGGCGGCATGGTCACTCCGTAAGCCGACCACGCGCATCGCCCCGGTCCGTCGCGCACGGCCGGGGCGATCGTCGTCCCAGGGACGGGCCACAGCGCACGCTTGCGCAAAACGTCCCGTTCCGCAACCGACCCGTTCCGGGGCCTTCCGTACGCGAGCGTGAGTACATGCCCACCGACAACGCCTCCGCGGCCAGCGGGGCGCCCCTCACCCTGTACCTCCTCCACGCGCTGGGAGCGAGCTCCGGCTCCTTCGACCGCCTCGCTGAGAAGCTCGATGACGACGTGCGGGTGCAGGGCATCGACCTCCCCGGGTTCGGCTCCGCCGCGAGCGCCCCCGACGCCACCCTCGACGAGACCGTCGAGCACGTCCTCCGCCACCTCGCCGGCCACGCGAACGGTCCGTGGATGCTCGGCGGCCACAGCATGGGCGGCAAGATCGCCGCGCTCGTGGCCGCGCGCGTCCTGCGCGGAGACGCTCCGCTGTTCGGACTCCGCGGCATGGTGCTCATGGCTCCCTCGCCGCCGCGTCCCGAACCCATGGACGAGGAGCGCCGTGAGCGGATGCTCTCGTGGGTCGACGGCGGGGCGATCTCGGAGCAGGATGCCGAGACCTTCATCGATCAGAACACCGCGGAGCCCCTCGATGCCGGGGCGCATTCCCTCGCCCTCGCGGACCTTCGTCGCACGTCGCCTACCGCGTGGCGCGCCTGGCTCGAGACGGGAAGTCGCGTCGACGCCACCGCCGAGGTGCAGACCCTCGATATCCCCGTGCTCGTGCTCGCCGGGACCGACGACGCGGACCTCGGGGCCGCCGCCCAGCCGGAGCTGCTCACCTCGGTCTACCCCCGCGCGCGTTTCACGACCTTCCCCGACACCGGGCACATGATCCCCCTCGAACGTCCCGCCGAGGCCGCTGCGGCGATCTCCCGCTTCATCGCCGACGAGGTGCGGGTCGGTCCGGTGGTGCCGGACGACTGGGCCCGGCTGATCGCCGGCGATCGTGTCGATTCCCGGGTGCGCGGCATCCTGGCTCGACGATCCCTGCCCGACGACCGCGGCTACGCCCCCGCGGTGCTGGACCTGGCGCAGCTGACGCTGCTCCGCGAGATCGCCGACCTCGTGGTCCCCCAGGACGGACCGGCGATCGACATCGCCGGACGCGTCGACGCTCAGCTCGCGCGCGGCGAGGGTGACGGTTGGCGTCACGCCGACCTGCCCATCGACGCCGAGGCGTATCGCACCGGTCTCGATCAGATGGCCGCCACGTGGCCCACCGACCCGGTGGAGCGTGCCGAGACCTTCCGCGCCGCCGTCGAGGGAGAGGCGGATGCCGAGGGCCCCTTCGACGCCGCCCAGCTGAAGGCGTGGCTCGAGGACGTGCGCAACGACCTCGTCCGTCAGTGGCTCGCCCACCCCGCGAGCATGGCGCGCGTCGGCTACGACGGGTTCGCCACCGGCGGCCGCCCCATCCGCGGATTCGTTGAGTTGCGCCTGGGGCGCCGCGAAGACTGGGAGCCGGCGAACGTCGGCGGCACGATCGCGACGGGAGACGCGGCATGAACCTCGAAGCGATGCGCACCTTCACCGACGACGAGATCGTCGACGTGGTGGTGATCGGAACCGGCGCCGGCGGCGCACCCCTGACCGCCGAACTCGCGCGGAAGGGTCTCACGGTGGTCGCTCTCGAGGCCGGGCGGCACTTCTCGCTCGACGACCTCACGCCCGATGAGACCGAGGCCGTCGAAATCAACTGGATGTCGGAGCGCCTCAGCGGCGGTGACGACCCGACCGCGTTCGGCCCGAACAACAGCGGGCGCGGCGTCGGCGGCTCGATGCTGCACTGGGGGGCGTTCACCCCGCGCCCCGATCGACGCGACCTCGCGCTGAAGACCGAATCGGGCGTCGGCCGCGACTGGCCGATCGATCCTGACGAGTTGCTGTCGTACGTCGAGCGCGTCGAGGGCGACATCGGCGTCTCGGGTCCGTCCCCCTATCCGTGGGATCCCAGCCGTACCTACGCCTACGCGCCGGCGAAGCGCAATGCTCCCGCGAACCTCGTGGCCAAGGGCTGCGACGCACTCGGCGTGCGCTGGGCCGACGCACCGGCCGCCGTTCTCACCCGCGCCCGCCTGCAGGACCACCACGGCGAGCGCGGGGCGTGCGTCAACTGCGGCGAGTGCCATCAGGGATGCCGGGTGGATGCCAAGGCGTCCACCGCCAACACGTACCTGCCCGCGGCCGTGGCAGCCGGTGCCGAGATCCGCAGCGAGGCGATGGTGCACGGCATCGAGCTCGACGCCCGCGGCCACGTCGAGGCCGTCGTCTACCGCACGGACGGCGTCGACCGTCGTCAGCGCTGCCGCGCCCTCGTGCTCGCCGGCGGCGGTGTCGAAACGCCGCGCCTGCTGCTGCACACGGGCTTGGCCAACGACAACGGCCAGGTGGGCCGCAACTTCCTCGCGCACGGCGCGACGCAGGTGTGGGGCCGGTTCGACGAGCCGGTGCGCGGGCACCGCGGGTACCCCTCGTCGCTCATCAGCGAAGACATGATGCGCCCGGCCGACGCCGACTTCGCCGGCGGATACCTCGTGCAGAGCCTCGGGGTCATGCCGTTGACGTTCTCGACCACCCTCGTGCGCGGCGGCGGCCTGTGGGGCCCCGAGCTCCTGCAGCGACTCGATCAGGCGCGGTTCATGGCCGGCATCGGCATCAACGCCGACTGCCTCCCGTCCGACGACAACCGCCTCGAGCTGGTCGACGAGCTCGACGAGTTCGGCATCCCGCGCGCTCGGGTGACGTTCACCGCCGGCGACAACGAGAAGGCGATCGACAAGCACGCGACCGCGTTCATGCTGCGCGTCATGGAAGCCGCCGGGGCACGCGAGACCATGGTCCTCGCCCGCACCGCGCACACGATCGGCACGTGCCGCATGTCGACCGATCCCTCCGACGGCGTGGTCGATGCCGACGGCCGTTCGCACGAGATCCCGAACCTCTGGATCTGCGACAACTCGGTCTTCCCCTCGGCGATCGCCGCCAACCCCGCGCTGACGATCATGGCCCTCTCGCTACGCACCGCGGACCGCTTCCTCGCCTCCACCGCCGCCTGACCCTCGTCGTCCGTCCCGCCGCGCGCAGGTGCGGCGGGACGGTGACGTGCGTCCAGGTCCCCCGGTCCGCGCTCCAGACGACTCAGGAGCGGCACCCGTGTCCGCATGCTGAGCGGCCCGGTCCGCTCCGCGCGTCGAACACGGGAGAATGGATGCCATGAAGCTCGAGCACCTCGTCCGGTTCGCCGCCCTCGCTGAGGAGCTGCACTTCCCGCGCGCGGCCGAGAAGCTGCGCATCCCCCTCGCCTCGCTGTACACGACCGTCGACAAGCTCGAGGATCAGGTGGGGCAGCCGCTCATCTCGCGCACCCCGCCGACGCAGCTCACCCCGGCCGGCCGCCTGCTGCTCGAAGAAGCCCACCTCCGCATCGCGGATGCGCCTCCCGCCGCGCCGCGGCAGAAGGCCCCCGGCGGCGGCAAGGCGAAAGCCAACAAGGGCAAGGGCCGCGCCCCGATCGTGAAGGGCGAGCCGAAGCCCTACAAGAAGCGCCAGGGCCGCTGACCCCACCGTTCCCCGCCGCCCCCACACGCGATAAACGCTGATAGTGGCGAGACTCTCTGCGACACAGCGTGTCTCGACAGAATCCGCGTTTATCGAGCGACGGGTGCGCCCCGCGCCGCTCGCCTAGAGCTCGGTCACGACCCCGGCTTCCACGCGCCAGCGGCGGTCCGTATGCACCGCGGCGAGCATCCGCCGGTCGTGCGTGACGAGCAGCAGCGTGCCGGTGTACGACTCGAGCGCTTGCTCGAGCTGCTCGATCGCCGGCAGGTCGAGGTGGTTCGTCGGCTCGTCGAGCACGAGGACGTTGACGCCCCGCGCCTGCAGCAGGGCGAGTCCCGCGCGCGTGCGCTCGCCCGGCGAGAGCTCATCGACCGGGCGGGTGACGTGATCGGCCTTGAGTCCGAACTTCGCCAGCAGCGTCCGCACCTCACCGGCGTTCATCTCCGGCACGAAGCCCTCGAACGTCTCGGCCAGCGGGCGCTCGCCGACCAGCAGGGACCGCGCCTGGTCGATCTCGCCGATCGCGACGCTCGAGCCCAGCGATGCCGATCCCTCGTCAGGGCTCTGACGGCCGAGGATGCCGCGCAGCAGGGTCGACTTGCCGGCGCCGTTCGGCCCGGTGATGCCGACGCGCTCGCCCGCGTTGACCTGCAGCGACACCGGCCCGAGGGTGAAGTCGCCCTGGCGGAAGACCGCCCCCGACAGCGTCGACACGACCGAGCTCGAGCGCGGCGCCGATCCGATCGTGAATTCGAGTTGCCACTCCTTGCGCGGCTCCTCGACCTCGTCGAGGCGGGCGATGCGGCTCTCCATCTGACGCACCTTCTGCGCCTGCTTCTCGCTCGATTCCGTCGCGGCCTTGCGGCGGATCTTGTCGTTGTCGGGCGACTTCTTCATGGCGTTGCGCACGCCCTGGCTCGACCACTCGCGCTGCGTCCGAGCACGCGAGACCAGGTCGGCCTTCGTGTCGGCGTATTCCTCGTACTTCTCACGCGCCTGGCGGCGCAGGGTCGCGCGCTCCTCGAGGTAGGCGTCGTACCCACCGCCGTAGACACGGTGGGAGTTCTGCGCGAGGTCGAGCTCGAGCACGCGGGTCACCGAGCGGGCGAGGAACTCCCGGTCGTGGCTGACCAGCACGACACCGCCGCGGAGCCCTTTCACGAAGGTCTCGAGTCGCTCGAGCCCGTCGAGGTCGAGGTCGTTGGTCGGCTCGTCGAGAAGCGCGATGTCGAAGCGCGACAGCAGCAGGGCCGCCAACCCCACGCGCGCCGCCTGGCCTCCGGAGAGACCCGTCATCTCGGCATCCGGTCCCACCTCCAGACCCAGGTCGGCGAGCACGATCGGCATCCGCTCGTCGAGGTCGGCGGCGCCGCTGGCGAGCCACCGCTCGAGGGCCGTGGCGTAGGCGTCGTCCGCCCCCATGACCGACGCATCGCCGAGCGCCGCCGCCGTGGCATCCATCTCCCGCGTCGCCTCCGCGCACCCGGTGCGGCGGGCGATGTACTGCGCGACGGTCTCTCCCGCGACGCGCTCGTGCTCCTGCGGGAGCCAGCCGACGAAGGCGTCGCTGGGCGCGAGGCTGATCGATCCACCCTGCGGCTCGTCGACGCCGGCGAGCAGACGCAGCAGCGTGGACTTGCCCGCTCCGTTCGCCCCGACCACGCCGATCACGTCTCCCGGCGCGACGGTGAGGTCGACGCCGTCGAAGAGCGTGCGGTGTCCGTGGCCCCCGGCGAGGCCCTGCGCGACGAGGGTGGCGGTCATCCCTCTAGTGTCTCAGGGCCGCCGCGCTGTTCACGCCTCCGCCTTCGACGCCTCGAAGACCCCGGATGCCACTCCCTCAGGCGCCCGCCCATGCAGGTCCCCGAGCCCGTCGACGAGACCGGACGCCGGCCCGCGCCGCCCGGGTCCCTGAGCCCGCCGAAGGCACCGGATGCCGTCGCGTCACCGCGCCCGCGGGTGCGAGGTCGCGTACACGTCGCGCAGCGCGTCGACCGACACGTGGGTGTAGATCTGCGTCGTCGACACCGAGGCGTGTCCGAGCAGTTCCTGGACGACGCGCACGTCCGCTCCGCCCTGCAGCAGGTGGGTCGCGAACGAGTGCCGCAGCGTGTGCGGTGAGACGTGGGCGGTGAGCCCCGCCTTGACGGCGGCGGCCTGGATGATCAACCAGGCGCTCTGGCGCGACAGCGGCGCCCCGCGCACGCCGAGGAAGAGCCGCGGTGTCGCCCGCCCCTTCGCGGCGAGCGCGGGTCGCACGCGCGTGAGGTAGGCCTCGACGGCCGCGCGGGCGTAGGAACCGACGGGCACGATCCGCTCCTTGTCGCCTTTGCCGCGCACGCGCAGCAGGTCGCCGTGGGCGGTGTCGTCGACGTCGAGCTGCACGATCTCCGACACGCGGGCACCCGTGGCGTACAGCAGCTCGAGCAGAGCGCGGTCGCGCACGGCCGCCGGCTCCGCGGCGGAGGCGTCGGCCAAACCGGGCGCGGGACCCGCGGCATCCAGCAGCTGATCGACCTGAGCGATCGTGAGGGCCTTCGGCAGGCGGCGCGGAGCCTTGGGCGGGCGCAGTCGGCCGCTGGGGTCGGCATCCACGCGTCCCTCCCGCACGAGGAAGCGGTGCAGCCCCCGCACCGACGACTGCAGCCGCGCCAGCGACGACGAGGCGGGCGGTGGCTCGGCCGAGGCCCGCTCGGCCGCGAAGTCCGCGATCAGAGCGGGTGTCACCGCTTCGACCTCGCCGATGCCACGCTCGCCCAACCAGTCCGTGTAGACGGACAGGTCGCGGCGATACGCGGCGACGGTGTGGTCCGAGAGCCCGCGCTCGAGCGCAACGTGCCGGAGGTAGGTCTCGACCGCGCGCTCGAGCTCCACGTCAGCGGGAGGAGGCCTCGCGGCGCAGCACCTCGGCCGCCGCCAGGGCGCCGGTGGCGAGGATGCCGTTGCGCAGGCGTCCCGCGAGCACGCCGTCGATGACCTCGGCCAGCGGCACGCGCTCGAGGCGCATGTCGGACTCCTCGTGCTCGCGCTCGAAGTCGGTCTCGACCGCGCGCAGACCGCGCGCGAGGAAGAGGTGCACGACCTCGTCGTTGCCGCCGGGGGTCGTGTGCATCGACACCAGGTGCTGCCAGCGGTCGGCGGCGAGATCGGCTTCTTCGGTCAGCTCGCGCTTGGCGGTCTCGATCGGCGGCTCCCCCGCGACGTCGAGCAGCCCGGCGGGGATCTCCCAGTCGCGCTCCTTGATGGGGTGGCGGTACTGCTGGATGAGCACGACGCGCTCGTCGTCGTCGATCGCGACGACCGCCGCGGCTCCCGGGTGCTCGACGTACTGGCGGGTCATCTCGCCGTCGCCGTAGCGCACGGTGTCGGAGCGCACGTCCCAGACCGCGCCCTCGTAGACCAGGTCGGTCGAGACGATCTCGAGGTCGACCTTCTCGTCGCGCAGCTCCTCCACGTCAGTCCTCCTCGACGTCGAAGAGCTCGCTCGAGCGGTGACGCTCGAGGGCCGCGCCGACAAGACCGCGGAACAGCGGGTGCGGCTCGGTCGGGCGCGAGCGCAGCTCGGGGTGCGCCTGCGTGGCGATGTAGTACGGGTGCACGTCGCGCGGCAACTCGACGAACTCGACGAGGTCGAGGTCGGGGTTCAGCCCCGAGAACACCAGGCCCGCGTCGCTCAGCTGCTGACGGTAGGCGTTGTTGACCTCGTAGCGGTGACGGTGGCGCTCCGAGATGCTGTTCGAGCCGTACAGGTCGGCCGCGAGCGAGCCCTCCGCGAGCGCGGCGGGGTACAGGCCCAGGCGCATCGTGCCGCCGAGGTCGCCGCTTTCGAGGATGTCGACCTGCTCGGCCATCGTCGCCACGACCGGGTGCGCGGTGTCGGGGTCGAACTCGCTCGACGACGCGCCCTCGAGGCCGGCGACGGTGCGCGCGTACTCGATGACCATGCACTGCAGGCCGAGGCAGATGCCGAGCGTGGGGATGCCCTGCTCGCGTGCGAACCGCAGCGCACCGAGCTTGCCCTCGATGCCGCGGATGCCGAAACCACCGGGGACGATGATGCCATCGACCGCGCCGAGGGCCTTCGCCGCGCCTTCGGGCGTCTCGCACAGGTCGGAGGGGATCCACGTGATCTTGACGTGCGTCTCTTGGCCGAAGCCGCCGGCCTTGATGGCCTCGGTGACCGAGAGGTACGCGTCGGGCAGGTCGATGTACTTGCCGACGAGTCCGATCGTGACCTCGTGCTTGGGGTTGTGCACGGCCTGGAGCACGCGCTGCCACCGCGACCAGTCGACGTCGCTCGCCTTGTCGAGGTCGAGGGCGTCGACGATGTAGCCGTCGAGACCCTGGTCGTTCAGCATCGAGGGGATGTCGTAGATGCTCGGCACGTCGATCGCGTTGACGACCGCGTCTTCGTCGACATCGCACATCAGCGCGATCTTGCGCTTGTTCGACTCGGTGACGGGGCGGTCGCTGCGCAGAACGAGGGCGTCGGGCTGGATGCCGATCGAGCGCAGCGTGGCAACGGAGTGCTGCGTGGGCTTGGTCTTCTGCTCGCCCGAAGCGCCCATGAAGGGCACGAGCGAGACGTGCACGAAGAAGACGTTCTTGCGGCCGAGCTCGTGGCGGATCTGACGCGCCGACTCGATGAAGGGCTGCGACTCGATGTCGCCGACGGTTCCGCCGATCTCGGTGATGATGACGTCGGGCTGCGGCTGCTCGCTGGCCTGCAGGCGCATGCGGCGCTTGATCTCGTCGGTGATGTGCGGGATGACCTGCACCGTGTCGCCGAGGTATTCGCCGCGGCGCTCGCGCGCGATGACCTGCGAGTAGATCTGGCCCGTGGTGACGTTGGCCGCCTGGCTGAGCTCGATGTCGAGGAATCGCTCGTAGTGGCCGATGTCGAGATCGGTCTCGGCTCCGTCGTCGGTCACGAAGACCTCGCCGTGCTGGAACGGGTTCATCGTCCCGGGGTCGACGTTCAGGTACGGGTCGAGCTTCTGCATGACGACGCGAAGTCCGCGAGCCGTGAGGAGGTTGCCGAGGCTAGCCGCCGTCAGGCCCTTCCCCAGTGAGGAGACCACGCCTCCGGTGACGAAGATGTGCTTCGTCGTGAAAGTCGTGCCGTCTGAATGTCCCGCGTCCGAAGTCTGCATCACGGGCTTCGATCCTATCAGTCGCGTGTGGGGGTTCGCCTCCGAGTCTGGCACCCCCCTCCGACATCCGCGTCACGTTCGCGTGACGATGGCGAGTCTTCGGGTGCGGACGAAGGCGACCACCGCGACGACCACCGAGAGCACCACGGGGATCAGCACGACGGGAAGGATCGCGTCCTCGATCGCCGCGTCGCCGGCCGCCCAGCCGACGAGCACGACCTGGGCGATGACCAGGCTCGGCGGCAACCACCGCGCGAGGTCGCGCCGCACACCGACCCGGTCGCGCGCGCTCATGCCCACCAGGCCCAGGACGACGGCCCCCGCTCCGAGGATCGGCCCGATGACCCAGGGAAGCGCCGCCCACAGGGTGTGCCCGATGCTCGGAGGCGTCGCCGATGAGAACGTCCCCGAGGCGAATCGCAGGTCGAGCCCCGCGTACTTCGACGAGGACGGCCACCGGCTGTCCGGCGAATACTCGTCGCTCGCCCTGGCGTCGAACGCGATGACGGTCTCGGACCCGCTCTGCACGGCGTCGTCGCCCAGTGGCTCGGGCGCCGCGTCCGGGCGGGAGGGGGTGGCATCCATCCATCCGGACCCCTCTTCGAGGTCTTCTCCCCGTCCGTCCGCGAGGGTCAACGCGATCCGCACGTGCTCCGTCTCCGCGTCGACGGTCCGCCACGACCACGACCACCCCGGCATGAGGGCGGTCCAGGCCATCCGCTCCCCCGATGCGTCCCGGGCGATCGGGTGCGCCATCTCGTACCGGATCTCGACGACGTGTGCCCCGGTCCAGTCATCGGTCAGGCGCGTCTGGACGACGGCGTGATCGAGACGCCGGGTCTGCACGAACGGAGCCGTCTTGCCGTCGACGGTGATCGACTCGACGGTCAGCCCCTGATCGTGCCCGTCGACGACGTCCCGCCACACGCGCGTGACCTGGGGGATCACCCGGCGATTCGCCTCGACCTCGGTCTTCAAGGTCTCGACGACCTCCACCCGGCCCGCTCCGTCGCCATCGCGACGGAGGGTGGCGGCGATGTCGGCGTCCGTCACGGCGAGACCGCTGCTGCCCTCGATCCCGTCGAGAACCGCGGCCTGGTCGGGAGCGGCGGTGGTGGACGCCGTCGTGAGGAACGCAAGGGCGATGGCGCCGGCGACGAGACCCAGCGCGCACGCACGGACGGCGAGTCGTCCGCCCCCCAGGAACGTCGGATCGGCACCCACCCGTCGATCGATCCCTTCGCGCTCGGTCAGGCCTCGGAGCAGACGACCTGCCGCGCGCGGGTGCGAGAAGATCACGACGTAGGGCAGATCCGCCGATCGCAGCGGCGTGCGCTCGGCGGCGCTCGTCAGCTCGAGATACTGCCGCTGACCGAGCAGGTGCTCACGCGCGAGGGCTCCCTCGCGCGTCAGTGGGCGTGCGCTCAGCGCCACCGCGAGGATCACGCCGGCGAGGGCGACGGAGGCCGCCGCGGCAGCCACGGGCCACCACTCGATCGTCAGCGCGCGCTGATGCGAGAGTTGTCGCGTCAGGCCGAGCTGGAGGACGGCGAGCGCGAACGCTCCGCCGAGGAAGGCGTCCCGGACGAACCCGCGCGGCACCGTGCGGAGACCACGTTCGAACTGCGCCCTCCACGCGGGCGAGAATCGAAACGACCGCAGAGCCGGGAGCAGATCCCCCCACCGCCCCGCTCGATGGGCGGCGCGCGCGAGACGACGAGTCAGCCGGGGGTCCTTCGGATCTCGACGCCACGCGTCGAGGGCCTCGGCGAGTACCGCCGTGCGGCGCGCTCCCCACAGGCGTGCGTCCAGCGCCACCGAGCTGCCGCGACGCGGCTGCGACTCCGGCACGAACCACGCGCGCCCCCGCGCGTCGGCCCAGGCCACCGCCCGCGCGGCGAAGGCGAAGAGCACGCCGGCCGCCAAGAGCAACAGCGGCACGAAGGGCCCGTACGCCTGGATGAAGAACAACGGAGACGGCCCCGGCATCGCGAACGTACCCGGATCGAACCGGAACGCGAACCAGAACGATCCGTGGGGAGGGATGTTCTGGTCGTTCGTGATCTCATACACGAGCGGATCGGATGCCGCGTCCTCGGGCTCCATCGTGGTGGAACCGCCCACGAGAAGCCACGACAGTCCCGCCGAGGGCTGGCGCGCGAAAGCCCCCTCGAGGTCGCGGGGCACGACGACGCGCAACGAACTCGACGAGACCCCGTGCGGCCACTCGGGCCCGAAGACGTCCCACTGCAGCACCTGGGGCACCTGGTCCGACGAGGTGTCGCGGTCGTCGTAAGCGAGGTCGCGCAGGTCGTAGCGCACTTCGACGAGATGCGACCCGGTGAGTCTGTCCACTCCCCCGATGACGTAGGTCGTGCGGGTCGGCGTCGTCTCCACCCGTGCGTCGACGGGGCGATCGTCGAGCCGCGCCTCGCGCAGCGCGGGAGCGAGATCGTGTCCCTCGTACTGCGACGCGAGGACGCGTTCGATCGAGTTCTCGTCGACGTCGTCCGGAAAGACCGCGATGAACCTCTCCGTCACCGCGACGACGAGTCGCCCGTCGTCGTGACGCTGCAGGTCGTACTCCGCCGAGAAGTCCTTCGCGATCCAGGTGCTCGTGGCCTCCTTCGCCGATGAGGTGATGTCGTCGAAGGTGAGGGGCGCGTTGATCACCGGGCCGACGAGGAGCACCACGCCGACGGCGGCGACCGCCGCCCAGAACACGCGGATGCCGGCACGCAGACGTGTCCCCCCGTGCGACCGCAGCCACGCCTCGAGACGCAGCAGCAGCCGGGAGAGGAACGCCCACAGCGGCGTGTGCCGCGGGGGGTCGATCAGCGTCGCTTCCGGCGGCGCTGAGAGCTCGTCGTCGGAGTCGTCGGTCATCGGGATCGGCCGGTCTCCAGCAGTTCACGGGCGTGCGTCAACGCCGCTTCCGAGTCGGTGAGTCCCGACAGCAAGCGGGCCATCTCGGCTTCGCGCTCGGCCCCGTCGAGACGGCGGACACTGGATGCCGTGACCGCACCGTCGTTGCCCTTGACGACCGTCAGGTGGTTTCCCGCGAAGGCCGCCACCTGCGCGAGGTGCGTGACGGCGATCACCTGGGACGATTCCGCGAGACGAGCGAGCCGACGACCGACCTCGATCGCCGCGGCTCCCCCGATTCCGGCGTCGACTTCGTCGAACACGAAGGTGGGCACCGGGTCGACGCCGGCGATGACGACCTCGATGGCGAGCATGACGCGACTCAGCTCGCCCCCGGACGCCCCGCGCGACACGGGGCGGGGATCGGCGCCCGGGTGCGGGGCGAGCAGGATCGAGACCTCATCGCGTCCGTGACCGGCGGGCGAGGCGGGGGCCACGTCGACGCTCAACCGGGCGTCGGGAAGGGCGAGCGCATGGAGCTCCTCGGTGACCGCGGCGCCCAGTCTCTCGGCGGCCTCGCGTCGCGCAGCGGTGAGCGCTTCCGCGGCCGCATCCAGCTCGGAGGCCGCGGCGTCGCGCTGCGCCTCGAGTCGCTCGAGGCGGTCGCCGTCGTCATCCAATTCGACGAGACGAGCCGAGCCCGTCTCGAGCAACGAGATCGCCGCCTCGACCGTTCCGTGCGTGCGGGCGAGTCCGGCGAGCACTCCGCGGCGTTCATCGACCGCGGCCAGCTCGTGCGGGCCGGATTCGTCGAGGTCTGCGAGGTAGCCCGACAGCGCGACGGAGGCGTCGGTCGCGCGATACCCGAGGTCGGCGATCACCTCGCCGATGGCGGCGAGTGCCTCGTCGCTGCCCGAGATCCGCTCGAGGGCCCGGCGGGCTTCGGCCAGCAGCGTCACGACATCGGGTGAGCCGTCTTCGTTCGACAGGGCGGCGTGGGCCGTCACGGCGGCGACTCGCAGATCCTCGGCGTTGGCGAGACGCTCGGCGCGGCGCGCCAGCTCCTCTTCCTCGCCGACGATCGGCGCTGCGGCCTCGATCTCGGCGATAGCGGCGCGCAGCTGCTCGGCCTCGCGGGCGCGGTCGTCACGATCAGCGGTCAGGGTGGTCAGTTCGGCATCCAGAGCACGCCAGGCGTCCCACGCCGCGCGATAGGCGGTGCGGGCAGCGACGACCGGCTCCCCGCCGAAGCGATCGAGGGCATCGCGCTGCGCTCCCGACGACTTGAGGCGGAGTTGGTCGGACTGTCCGTGCACGACGACGAGGTCGTCGGCGAGATCAGCCAGGACACCCGCCGGAGCGGTGCGTCCGCCCACGGTGGCGCGCCCGCGTCCTTCGCTCGAGACGGTGCGTCCGAGATAGAGCTCGGCCGAACCGTCCCCGACGGGCTCGACATCGCCTCCGGCCTCCCGCACTCGCGCGGAGACGACCCCCTCTTCGGGGACGAGCCACACGCCCTCGACGGCAGCCTGGGTCGCGCCCTTGCGCACCGCGCCGGAGTCGGCGCGCTGACCGAGCAGCAGCCCGAGCCCGGTCACGACCATGGTCTTGCCCGCCCCGGTCTCGCCGGTGATGGCCGTGAAACCGCGCCCGATCGGCAGGGTCGCGTCCGCGATCACGCCGAGGTCGCGCAGCCGCATCTCTTCGATCACGCCGCACCTCCCGGCATCCCACGCCATCCCGTGACCGGGAGGCGGAACTTCCGAACGAGCCGGTCGGTGAACGCGGCAGGGTGCAGGCGGGCGAGGCGGACGGGCCGCGACGAACGACGCACCATCACGCGAGCGCCCGGGGGCAGCTCGTGCGAGCGTCGGCCGTCGCACCACAGGATGCCGCTGCCGCTCGTGCGCTCGAGTACCTCGACGGCGACCATCGCCTCGGGACTCACCACCAGCGGACGTGCGAAAAGGGCGTGCGCCGAGAGGGGGACGACGGCGATGGCCTCGACCGTCGGCCAGATCACCGGCCCTCCGGCGGAGAAGTTGTAGGCCGTCGAACCGGTCGGAGACGCCACGACGATCCCGTCGCAGCCGAACGATGACAGCGGACGGCCGTCGACCTCCATCACCACTTCGAGCATCCGCTCGCGGCTCGCCTTCTCGACGGTGGCCTCGTTCAGTGCCCAGGTCTCGAAGATGACCTCATCGTCGGCGTTCAACACGCGCACCGCGAGGGCGAGTCGCTCCTCGACGACGTAGTCGCGGTCGATGACCCGACGCACGGCGTCGTCCATGTCGTCGCGTTCGATCTCGGCGAGGAATCCGACGTGGCCCATGTTGATCCCGAGGATCGGGACGGTCCCACCCCGCACGACTTCGGCCGCGCGCAGGATGGTGCCGTCGCCGCCGAGCACGATGGCGAGCTCGATGTCGTCGATGCCGACGTCGACCCCGAGGGTCTGGACGCCCTCGAGCGACAGACGCTCCGCGAGCTCGGGCCGGTCCTCCGCGGACACCACCGGGGTGGCACCGGCCGACCGCACGGCGGTCAGGATGCGCTCGGCGGCGTGGACGGTGTCATCTCGGCGCGCGTGCACGACGAGGAGGATTCGGCGATCGCTGGGGGTCATCGGCTTCCGGTCAGTCGGGTCACGGTGCTCTCCCATTCTGAGGGGTCGCTGCCCCGAGTGGCCGAGAACCACGCGACGTACTCCTGGTTCCCGTGCGTTCCGACGATGGGCGACGCGATGAGCCCGGAGGTCCTGAGACCCGCGTCCCACGCTGCCCAGAGCACGCCGTGCACGGCGTCGGATCGCAGGGCGGGGTCGGTGACCAGCCCGCCCTTCACCGCTGTGCGGCCGACCTCGAACTGCGGCTTGATGAGGAGGATGACATCCGCCTCGGGGGCCGCCGTGGCCACGACGGCGGGCAACACGTGCTCCAGCGAGATGAACGACAGGTCTCCGGTCACCACGGTGGGACGCTCGGCGATACCCGTGGCGCCCGCGAGGGAGTCGGCGGTCATGAACCGCACGTTATACCCCTCGACCGACACCACGTCGGGGTCCGCCCCCACGACGGTGGATAACTGACCGTGCCCCACGTCGACGGCCATGACTGGGCGCGCGCCGCGCTCGCGAAGGACCTGTGTGAAGCCGCCGGTGGACGCTCCGAGATCGAGGGCGACCCGATCGCTCACGTCGACCCCGAAGGCATCGAGCGCGGCCAGCAGCTTGTGCGCGCCGCGGCTGACGTAGTGGTCGGCCCCCGCGACGTCGAGCACGTTGTCCGTCTCCACGGGCGTCGACGCTTTGACGACGGGGCGGCCGTCGACCGTCACGAGCCCGCCGGAGATCAGTTGAGCCGCGTGCGAGCGGGAACGCGCCAGCCCGCGGGCGGCGAGCTCGGCATCGAGGCGCGGGCTCACGACGCTGCGGTCGGATCGATCGGCGCCGACTCGAGTCGTCGAGCCAACTCCTCGTGCACGGCGGCGTAAGCGTCCGCGCGGGTGTCGAGGGGCTGCTCCTCGATGAGACGCAGCCGATCGATGAGCCCGGCGTCCGGGGCGGAGCTGTCGGACATGGATGCCATGCTACCGACGTCAGCGCACGCGGAACGGGTCCGCGTAGAGCTGCTCCGGAACCCGGAAGCCGAAGATGGCACGACCACTGTTCCAGATGGCCGCCGAGCCGGCACGCAGAAGGTCGATCTGCCGCCCTCCGTCGTTGACGATCCGGAGATCGACGCCGTCGATCTCGACGATCGCATCACCCACACGGGTGCGGTCGCCCTTGACGACCGTCGTGGGGTACGGCTCGAAGAGCTGACGGAGGTCTTCGACGATGTAGTCGGGGCGCTGCGAGGGCGGTGCCGCGAGCACTTGCTTCGGTCGGTCGATGCCGGTGAGCACCAGCAGGGAGCGCATCTCGGCCGTGCGCGCACCCTGGATGTCGGTGTCGAGGCGATCACCGATGAACAGCGGCGACTGCGCGCCGGTGCGGGCGACGGCGACATCGAAGATGGGCCGTTCGGGCTTGCCTGCGATGGTGGCCAACCGCCCCACGGCCGTGTGCACGGCCGACACGAGCGTGCCGTTACCCGGAGCGATGCCGCGGGCCTGCGGGATCGTCCAGTCGGAGTTGGTGGCGACCCAGGGGATCCCCCCCTCCTCCACAGGCGTCGCGAGTGCGTACGCGGCCTCGGCGAGGTGGACCCACCCGACCTCGGGAGCGAAGCCCTGGACGACGGCCGCCGGGTTGTCATCGGCGCTGCGCGTGACGACGAAGCCGGCCTTCTCGACCTCGACGACGAGACCCTCGCCGCCGATGACCAGCAGGGTGGAACCCGCGGGCACCAGGTCGCGCATCAGACGCATCGCCGCTTGCGGACTGGTGGTGACGTCGTCCGCCGCCACACGCAGCCCGAGGGAGGTGAGGTGCTCGGCGACCGACGCGTCGGTCCGCGACGCGTTGTTCGTGATGTACCCGAGACGACGCCCCTCCTGCTGGGCGCGGTTCAGGCTGTCGACCGCGTGCGGCAGAGCACCGGGGCCGGCATAGACCACCCCGTCGAGGTCCGCCAGGACGACGTCGACGCCGTCGAGCGGTGTCGGCGGCGGAGTGCTCCGGCCGAAAATCATCGCCCGTCTTCCTCGACGTCCGCTTCGACAACCGTCTCGGCGGGCTCGATGCCGTCGGCACGATCGTCCACGTCACCCTCGGTCACGTCTTCGTCGTGCGGTTCGCTCGCAGCGTCGTCAGCCGACTCGACCGCCACGTCGTTTCCTTCGAGGGGGATGACTCCGGATGCCACGTCCACACCACCCTCGTCATCGATGAGTTCGATCTCTTCGACGACGATGACCTCGCGATCGGCGACGCCTGCGGCGGCGTCCAGGGCGTCGGCCGCGATCTCGGCTCGACGCTCCCACTCGGCGGCTTCATCGGACCGTCCGAGTTCTTCGAGAACCGCTGCGCGCGCGGAGAAGAGGGCCGGGCTCCATTCGAACGCGCGGTCCGGGTCGGCCTCGGGGATCTCGAGCTCCTGCAGAGCACGGTCCGTCTGCCCCAGGTCGAGGCGCGCTCCCGACATGGCGATCGCCAGCTGTACACGTACCGGAACGGACAGGCTCGAGCGGTCGACCGCGCGCCCCTCCTCGAGGGCGCGATCGGGACGTCCGACCCCGCGCTCACTGTCGACGATGAGCGGAAGCTGCTCGTCGGACCCGGTGATCCGGCGGTGCGTCCGGAGTTCGCGGAGGGCCAGGGCGAAGTCGCCGACGGCGTATGCCGTGATGGCGACGGTCTCGCGGACGACCCCGACACGGCCGGCGCTCCGGGACGCCGCCAGCGCGTGTTCGTGCGCCAGCTGGGGGTCTTCGTCGATCATGCGAGCAGCCATCGCAAGGTGACGGGCGACGTTGTCGGCGTTGTCCTTGCTGAGCGTCTTCAACTCGTTGCGGGCTGCGCCAGGAAGGTCGAAGGCAGTGACGTCCTCGGGGATCTCCGGGCCACGCTCGCGACGATCCTGCGGCGGGCGCGTGGCACGAGAGTCCTCGCGATCGAATCGACGCGGCGCTCCCGCGCCCGGCCGGCGGTCGCCACTCGGACGTCGGTCACCGCCCCCGAAGCCGCGGGAATCACCGTCTCGGCGCACGGGGCGGTCCCCGTCCCGACGGAACGGACGGTCACCGTCACGGCGAACCGGACGATCGCCGTCGCGACGAACGGGACGGTCCCCGTCACGACGAACGGGACGGTCCCCGTCACGACGAACGGGACGGTCCCCGTCACGACGGAACGGACGCTCCCCCTCGCGCTGAACGGGACGATCACCGTCACGGCGGAACGGACGATCCCCCTCGCGACGAACAGGACGATCCCCGTCGCGACGGAACGGACGATCACCATCACGCTGAACAGGACGATCAGCATCCCGGCGGAAGGGACGGTCACCGTCACGACGAACAGGACGGTCACCATCACGACGAGCAGGACGATCCCCCTCACGACGGAACGGACGATCACCATCGCGCTGGGCGGGGCGTTCGCCGTCACGACGGAACGGACGGTCGCCGTCCTGACGGAACGGACGCTCACCATCACGACGAACCGGACGCTCACCATCACGACGAACAGGACGGTCACCATCACGACGGAACGGACGGTCACCATCCTGACGGAACGGACGATCACCATCACGACGAACCGGACGGTCACCATCACGACGGAACGGACGGTCACCATCCTGACGGAACGGACGATCACCATCACGACGAACCGGACGGTCACCATCACGACGAACGGGACGGTCACCGTCACGCCGCTGTCCGCCGGTCTGCCCGTCGCGGCGATAGGGACGATCACTGCGAGGCGATGAATCATCGCCTCGAGAAGACTGTCCGCGCCCGGATGCGCGGTCGCCCGAGCGCCCTTCGTTGCTCTTGCGATCGTTCGCGTCATCCGCCGACATGACTGTCCTTCCGGGGAAATGTGCCCGTAAATGCGAAATGGCCACCCAACTTTGGGTGGCCATTTCGACTAAAAGAAGTCCGGCGGTGTCCTACTCTCCCACAGGGTCCCCCCTGCAGTACCATCGGCGCTGAGAGGCTTAGCTTC